>Ga0207696_1000039_pt1 | contig 324954 bp, 285 predicted proteins | sample KBSS54metaG_FD_184403 | JGI IMG/M metagenome (GOLD analysis project Ga0207696, IMG submission 184403) | Switchgrass rhizosphere microbial communities from Kellogg Biological Station, Michigan, USA - KBS S5-4 metaG (SPAdes) (version 2) | ecosystem: Host-associated > Plants > Roots > Rhizosphere...
GCCTGGCGGCAATAGCGCGGTGGTCCCACCTGACCCCATGCCGAACTCAGAAGTGAAACGCCGTAGCGCCGATGGTAGTGTGGGGTCTCCCCATGCGAGAGTAGGACACTGCCAGGCATCAAATAAAGTCGAAAGCCTCATGCGAAAGCATGGGGCTTTTTGCTTTGCAGAAAACAGACTGTAATCTCTTCTTATTTTCATTTCACTATTTAATATTCATCACAAAAACTGCGTTTTGCCCCTTGTTTCATCACATATCCTTCGCCCGCGGTCAGGTTTAATTGTTAACTTAAACATAACAACAAAGTAATAATTAAACGGCGGGACGCCGACTTCACTGCTTATCTGGCTCGGAGAAGACAACATGACAGAAACAACCTCGGTCATTGGGGATGGGGATGCCGCCGAACTGGCGGTTCAGGATAAAAAACAGCGTATTTTCGCTATCGTTGGGGCTTCATCGGGAAACCTGGTGGAGTGGTTCGATTTTTACGTTTACTCTTTCTGTTCGATTTATTTCGCCGCCTCATTCTTCCCCGCCGGTAACAGTACAACCCAGTTGCTGCAGACCGCCGGCGTCTTTGCTGCGGGCTTTTTTATGCGCCCGATTGGCGGTTGGCTGTTCGGTTATATTGCGGATAAACATGGCCGTAAAAATTCGATGTTGATTTCGGTCTGCATGATGTGCGCCGGATCGCTGGTGATCGCCTGTTTGCCAACCTACGATTCGATCGGCAGTTGGGCGCCGGTGTTGCTGTTGGTGGCTCGGTTGTTCCAGGGCCTTTCCGTGGGGGGAGAATATGGCACCAGCGCTACCTACATGAGTGAGGTGGCGATCAAGGGAAAGCGCGGGTTCTATGCTTCCTTCCAATACGTGACGCTGATTGGCGGCCAGTTACTGGCGCTCTTGGTGCTGGTAGCGTTGCAGCAAATCCTTTCTACAGAAGAGCTGAAAGCTTGGGGTTGGCGCATTCCATTTGCGCTGGGCGCAGTGTTGGCGGTGGTTGCGCTGTACCTGCGACGTTCACTGAATGAAACGTCCGATGCGAAAACCAGGAATCATAAAGATGCCGGTTCGTTGAAAGGTCTGTGGAAAAACCGTAAGGCGTTTCTGATGGTGCTGGGCTTCACCGCCGGCGGTTCATTAAGTTTCTATACCTTCACCACCTATATGCAAAAATACCTGGTGAATACCTCAGGCATGGACGCCAAGTTGGCCAGCGGCATCATGACCGCCGCGTTGTTTATTTACATGCTATTGCAACCGCTGGTCGGTGCGTTCTCGGACAAGATTGGCCGCCGTAGTTCAATGCTGGTCTTCGCTTCGTTTGCCACACTGATGACGGTACCTATTCTGATGACGCTGAAAAACGTGTCCAACCCTTATGCGGCATTCGGATTGATAGTTCTGGCGTTGTTTATCATCAGTTTTTACACGTCAATCAGCGGGCTGTTGAAAGCGGAAATGTTCCCGCCGGAAGTGCGCGCGCTGGGTGTAGGGCTGTCTTATGCAGTAGCAAACGCAATGTTTGGCGGCTCTGCGGAGTATGTTGCCTTGTCGCTGAAATCGTTCGGTGTGGAGAACGCCTTCTTCTGGTATGTCTCCGGCATGTGCCTGCTGGCACTGATCGTTTCGCTCAAGTTGCATCGCAAGGGGAAAGAGGTCCAACTGTGAATCATCGAGTGGCGTGATACAGACTGTAGCCGGTCGCTGCACCTGCCACATCCCAGGCAAAATCTTTCCAGCTCCAGCCGGTGCCGCCTTCGCGGCTGTCATACAGCTCTTTGGCCGCACCGAGCCCAATTGAGAACATCAGGCCGAAGCTGCGGCTTCTGGCCTCATTCCAGTTTTGGTGATCGCCATAAGCGGCGCCGGCGGCGGCAAAGGCCGCAGAGGCGACAAAATGCTGCGCCTTATCTTTACCTGTCCAACTGTCGTTCGCCAGATGAGTGCAACCACTGGTGAACAGCAAAAAGGGCAGGATAAGCAAGAGGCAGAATGGGCGCATAATGAAAACATCCTGTTGTCATGACATACAAAAAACCCCAGCCTTGGCCGGGGTCTGTGATAGCTGAATTATAGCGGGATTACAGTATACGGCTAATCAACCGGTCAATACGGATACGGCGCAGACGACGGATCAGTTTGCGCACTTTGACCGGATACTGCTGAATAGTTTGTAATTCAAGGTAGTTGCCCACTACGGTGGTATGGGTGCGGATACACTCCAGCTCTTTGTGGCGTTGCTCGCGCATCTCCTGTTTCGGATCGTGGATCAGAATGGCGTTCTCCAGATCCAGCCGCCAGGCACGCGGATTAAGGTTGTTGCCAGTGATCAACTGCCACTCGTCATCTACCCACATGCCTTTCAGGTGATAGCTGTTATCGCCGTCTTTCCACAGGCGCACGATCAACTGGCCGGTATCGATATAACGCTGCAGGCGACTGAGAAAGCGTCGTAGGTTAATTTCGTAGAGGTAGGGCAGCGCACCGATAATTTTGAACGGCTGATCTTCCGGAATGTAAAAGTCGTTGGCCGTTTTGTCGCCGACGATGATTTCAACCTGTTTGCCCTCGCGCAGCAGATAGATGATATTGCGCACCAGCAGCGCCGGCAGGTTGAAATAGGGGGTACACAGCGTCAGCTTTTGATCAGCGCAGGACATCAGGTGATGAATGGTTTTATTCAGGACGCTCTGTTTGCCGAGCCCAACCAGCGGCGTTACCGCCAGTTCATCGTTGCCCGCCGTGTTGCGGAACTGATAACCGGCCCGGCGCAGGCTGAAGCGGAATAAACGCGTTTCGTTTTTGATCTCCGGGCTTTTCGGCCGATCGTCGCGATCTAGGCGCTGTACCGCGCCAGCGGCCAGCAGGTGCTGTTTGATGTAATCGATCAGGGCATTGGCCAACGCGCCATTAGTGATCAACTGATAACGATCGTAACGGTATTTCTCATGCTGATGCAGGTAAACGTCATTGATACTGGCACCGCTGTAAATAACGGTATCGTCGATAACAAAGCCCTTCAGGTGCAGCACTCCCAAGGCTTCACGGGTATTTACCGGCACGCCGTATATCGGAACTTGCAGCCCCGGATGCTGGTCTGCCATTGAGCAGTACCAGTCGGCATTGGTATTGGCGGCCGCAGCGCCAATGCGCCCACGCTGGGCTCGATGCCAGTCAACCAAGATGCAAATCTCCAGCTCCGGACGCCGTTGCTTTGCCTGATAAAGCGCATTGAGAATGTCACGCCCGGCGTCGTCATGCTCCAGATACAGAGCGACCAGATAGATGCGTCGGGTGGCATTAGCGATCAATTCCAGCAGCGTAGTACGGTAATCAGACGGTGCGTAAAGGGTACGTACGTCAGCTACCGTCTGGGGGAGTTTTGGCAGTTGTGCAAGGTGTTGTTGATGTTTGCTACGTTTAAATTTTGACAACATCACAGTGCGCTTCTTCTCTCATGATTAGATGGCCGGAACGCCAAATACGTAAAAACAATAAATCGAATAATCGGGCGATAATACCACTAGTTGTCCCGATTGTGCGTATGTTTTGGCGTTAAGTGATGGATTCGTAGCACATTGCGACACTGGTCACTGCGCTTTGTCAGCCTGCAACGGCAGGGTCAAATTAACGATCCCGTCTTCAAGCTGCACATCAATACCAAAGCCCAGCCGTTGTGCCAGCGCAATCATGCCGCGGTTGTTCGGCATGGTAATGCCGGTCAGGCGGGTCAGACCGTGGGCGCGGGCATAGGCGATCATTTTTTCCAGCAATTGGCGGCCGAGACCTAACCCTTTCAAATCTGAACGCACCAGCACAGCGAACTCCGCGTCGGTATTGTCCGGATCGGAAAGCGCACGCGTTACGCCGATAATTTGTTCGTCGCGCACGGCGACAAAAGCCATCTCCCGATCGTAGTCGATCTGCGTCATGTTAGCCAAATCCTCGTGGGTAAACTCATTGATCTCACTAAAGTAGCGGTAGTAGAGGTCTTCCTTGGTCACGCGATCGATAAAGTGCTTCAGGGTCGGCTCGTCTTCCGGCAGGATTGGTCGGAACAGGCATTGTGATCCGTCTTTCAGTCGGATAATTTCTTCCAGCTCATGGGGATAAGGGCGGATCGCCAGCCGTGCTTGCGGGTCGCCCTCGAACGGCGCTATTTGCATGGAAACGTCCAGAAGCGTGAATTCGCTGCCGGAGGCCAGCACCGGATGGATGTCCAGCCGGGTGATTTCAGGGCAGTCGAGGATCAGGTTGGACACCTGTACCAACAGGCGGCTCAGCCCGGGAATATCCAGCGGTCGCAGTGCGCTGCGCCCACGGATTTTTCCTCCTTTAACCGCCTGCAGCACCAGATAGCGCGCCAGAGCCATATTCAGCGGCGGCAAGGCTACGGAGACCTGATTTTCCTGCCGCCATTCAATGCCGCCTTCGCCCAGCATGATTAGAGGGCCAAAAATAGCGTCCTGCTCCACGGCAATGCGCAACTCTTGCGCTCCGGCACGGTTGGCCATGCTTTGCACCAGCAGGCCGTGAATGCGGGCCTGCGGATAGGTACGTTTTACGCGATCGAGAATAGCGTCCGCCGCACGCTGGACCTCGGTGGCGGTGCGCAGGTAGAGCATAACGCCCTGCACCTCTGACTTGTGAGGAATATCCGGCGAGCGCAGTTTCAGCGCCACCGGATAACCGATTTGCTCGGCGATGTGTACCGCTTCGGTGCTGTCTTCGGCAATCCAGGTGGGCAAGGTGGTCAGATCATAGGCCTGCAGAATGGATTGCACTTCGTGGGTATCGAGCTGTGTCGCCCCTTCAGCCAACGCCTGATGGATCAGCCGGTGGGCATCGGCGGTGTTGGCCGTGAGGCCGACCGGGAGCGCCGGCGTCTCTTTCAGCTGCTTCTGGTTGCGGCGATATTCCACCATATGCATAAAGGCGGTCACCGCACCTTCCGGGGTGCGGTAGGTCGGGATACCGGCCTCGGTAAACAATCGTCGGGCTTCTTGCGACGAGTATTCGCCACACCAGTTGGTGAGCAGCGTGATGCGTTTACCGCGTGGGTGCTGGCGAACCGCATCGATAATGCGTTCGGCGGTGGCGGTGCCCGGTGCCGCCGCACTTGGGGCGTGGATCAGCAACAGGGCATCGTAGTCGTGGCTGTCGAGCAGCGCCTTGACTGCCGCCAGATAACGTTGCGGCGTGGCATCATCGCGCAGATCGATCGGGTTTCCGGCGCGAATAAACTCCGGCAATGCCGCGCCGAGCTGCGCCAGGCTCTCTTCCCCCAACTGCGCCAGCTTGCCGTTGCGGCCTAGCAGTTCGTCTAACGCCATCGCTGCCGGTGCAGCGCCGTTGCTGACGATCATCAGCCGCTCACCGCGCAGCGGATGCATGTGGCTCAGGGTTTCCACCGCGGAGAACAGTTCATGGGTGTCCTGAACGCGCAGCAAACCCGCTCGCTGGATGGCGGCATCATAAGCTGCGTCCAGACCTTGCTGGCTGTTGAGCAGCAGTTGGGCCTGTTGGCTGCGACCGCTTTTGATCACCAGTATCGGCTTGTTGCGCGAAGCGCTGCGCGAGGCAGACAAAAAGCGGCGTGCGTCGCTGATGTTTTCCAGATACAGCAAGATGGCGCTGGTTTTACTGTCGCGAGCCAGAAAATCCAGCAGGTCGTCGACGTCAATATCCAGGCTGTCACCCAGCGCGATAAAATAGGAAAACCCGACCTCGCGCTGCTGCGCCCAGTCGAGAATGGTATTGGCGACGGCGGCGGACTGAGAAATGAACGCCAATTTGCCCTTGAGGATCGGCACCGGAGAGAAGCTGGCGTTGAGACCTTGCCATGGCGCCAGCAGGCCCAGGCTATTTGGCCCAAGCAGACGCATCGAGTAACGTTGTGCGCAGGCTTTCAACTCGACGAACTGTTCCGGTGGGGATGAGAGCACAATGGCGGCTTTACAGCCGCGTTTGCCCAGGGCTTCAATCAATGCCAGATTGCGTTGCGCGTGGGTGCAGAGTATCGCCAAATCGGGTGTAAGCGGCAGGCTGGCGACGTCAGGGTAGGCCATCACGCCGCACACGGCCTTATAGCGAGGAGTGACCGGCATTACCGGCCCGCTGAAGCCACCGGCCAGCAGGTTGCTCATCATCAGGTTACCGGCGCGGCCGGGCTGTTGTGAAGCGCCGAGAACGGCAATCGATTTAGGACGTAAAAGCGCTTCTAACCCTCGCTGGCTCATGCACGGCTCCTTTTGGCAACGTTACCCCTGATTCTAGGCGTTTTGCGGCAGCTTTGCTGTGACCGGTGCCTCCGGGCGCGTAGGTTTCCCGGCCAGATACTGTTGACGGAAATAACGAAAATGCTGGTTCAAACCTTCAGATGCGGCGGCATCGCCGGCCTGCTGCAACAGCGCCGCCGCCACTTCTGCCGTGCAGTGCTGCTCGGTGCGGCTGGCTTCACGCAGCTGGTAATTGGAAGCGGCGGTCACATTGAGTGAGAATACCGGGAATGCGTTCAGATACGGGCTCTTGCGGAACATCTTGCTCGCCTCGGTCCAGGTGCCGTCGAGCATGATAAACAGCGGCGGTTTGCCACCGACCGGCAGTTCGCTGAACACCGGCCGCTCAGGCGCGGCGTAGGAGGCGGGGAAGACTACGTAAGGCTGGCGTTGCGGATCGTTAATCGCCTTCAGCAACTCGGGGTCGATCTCGGTACGCGACCAAAGGAACGCTTGGGTATCCGGCAGGATATCGGCTATCAGGCGGCCGGTATTGCTGGGTTTCAACGGCTCCGCGCCAAACATGATCAAACAGAAACGGCTGGCGGCCGGCTGCGGCTGGATGGTGTCGCACAGGCAGTTTTTATGGGGCAGCAGGCAGCCCTGACAACGCGGTACGCGATTACCGCGCGCCAGAAAAGGGCGGGTAGAGCGTTCCAGACGAAATTGGCGCAGGCGGAGTACGGCGTTGTCAGTCATAAATATCCTGGGGAAAACGGCTATTGTAGCGCAGAAAAAAGCCCGGCGGGAGCGCGCGGGCCAGTTCGAATGGCGGCGGTGTCGTCCACAATGGGCAACACCGCCTATACCCTATGGATTTCAAGTTGCAGCTAGGCGCCCAGCTCACTCACCCCAGGAGCTTACTTGGGTAAGTGACTGGGGTGAGTGAGTGCAGGTAACAACGCTGCAGCTTGAAAGGCGACGGGTATATACTTTCTGCGTTAAACTAGCTCATTAAGCCAGTTATCGAACGGCGTTTTCGGCATCGCGCCGTTGAGCATGTCGACCATTTTGCCTTCACGGAACAGCATGATGGTCGGAATGCTGCGGATACGGAAGCGGGCGCTCAGTTCCGGTTCGGCTTCGGTGTTCACCTTCACGAAGCGTACTTTGCCGGCGCGTTCTTCGGCAACGTCCTCGAAGACGGGCGCAAAGTTGACGCAGGGGCCGCACCACGGCGCCCAGAAATCGACCACTACCGGCAGGTCATCCTGCAGCAATTGGTCCAGCGTGGCTGCGGTGGCGTTGATCACTTCGCCGTCAAATAGCGGGTGGCCGCAGCGGCCACATTTCGCGCCGTCCGTCACACGTTCTTCAGGTACGCGATTGGTGGCATTGCAAGCTGCACAGACTGTATTCATGTTTACCTCGGAGACTGGGAAAGCATTCCACGCCGCAGTCAGGTTGCGGAGTTGTTTCTTTAATGCTGGTTATTATCGGTAAAAACGGCGCATTGAACAAAGAGGTTTGTTCAATGGATACGATAGTTGTTAGCTTTTGGCGCAAGTAGGTGGCTTAGCACCCCAACATCAGGTAATCTTCGCGCCCTGCGCGTTGGTGGAGAAGACAATGAACGATTCATTTAGTGGCAAAAACGGTAAAGTTAAAGTGATGTACGTCCGCAGTGACGACGACAGCAGCAGCGACGACCGTAACAAGAATAAACGTCCGGCCGGCAAAGGCCGTCCGGCTGACGGTGCGCGCTCGGGCCGTACCGGTCAGGACAAGCCGCGTGGCAATAATGATCGCCGTGGCTCCGATTCTCGCCGCAGTGAAAGCGATCGTCCTAGCCGTCCGGCGCGTACTGAAGACCGTGGCGGTTATGATTCGCCGTGGAAAACCGTGTCACGAGCCCCGGAAGAAGAGCCGGCGTTCGATCACGGTGGTATCAGTGGCAAAAGCTTTATCGATCCAGAGCAGTTGCGCCGTCAGCGTGCGGAAGAAACCCGCGTCTACGGTGAGAATGCCTGTCAGGCGCTGTTCGCCAGCCGTCCGGACGCCATTGTCCGCGCCTGGTTCGTGCAGTCCGTTACGCCGCGTTTCCGTGAAGCGCTGCGCTGGATGGCGGCTAACCGCAAAGCCTACCACGTGGTGGATGAAGAAGAGCTGGCGAAAGCGTCCGGCACCGAACACCACGGCGGCGTGTGTTTCCTGATCAAAAAGCGTCAGGGTCTGGATGCGCAAACCTATCTGAAAGAAGCTCCGGCGAAAGATTGCGTGCTGGCGCTGGAAGAAGTGGGCAACCCGCACAACCTGGGCGCTATCGTCCGTTCTTGCGCCCACTTTGGCGTGAACGGTGTGCTGTTGCAGGATCCGGCGGTGCTGGAATCCGGCGCAGCGGTGCGTACTGCTGAAGGCGGCGCGGAACACATCAAAGCGATTAACGCCGATGATTTCCTGTCGGTGCTGGATACCTTCCGCAAAGCGGGTTACACCATCGTCACCACCTCAAGCCACAAAGGCACTCCGTTGGCGCAGGCCAAGCTGCCGTCCAAAATGGTGCTGGTGCTGGGCCAGGAACGTGACGGTCTGAGCGACAGCGCGTGGCAGCAGGGTGATATGAGCGTGTCTATCGGCGGTACCGGCAAGGTGGAAAGCCTGAACGTATCGGTCGCGACCGGCATTTTGCTGGCCGATTGGTGGCGTCAGAATCAGGCGTAACGGTTAGAAACCCGGAACCTTTGAAGCCGCTGTGCTATGGCGGCAACTTGCCATCCGCTGGGTATCATCGGAAATATAAAGAACGGGCGCCTCAGAAGGGCGCCCGTTTTGTTGGGTGAGATTCAGTGAGCGCCGCCGCCCCCGCCGCCGGAGCTGAATGGCGGTTTCGCCACCCAAACCAACGCCAGCAGGATCAGGAATACCCCCGCCGCCAGCCAGAATATCTCGTTGGCAGAGATAATCAGCCCCTGTGCGGTGATCTCGTTGGCAATGTAGGCCGAGGCTTGCTGTTTGCTCATACCAACCTGTTCCAGCTGTCGGTACATCTCCTGCGACTGCGGGTTGTAAGGGTTTACAAACTCCGCCAGTTGCGAGTGGTGCTGCGACTCGCGCTGGGTCCACAGCGTGGTGGTAATCGAGGTGCCGATTGAACCTGCCAGCGTACGGGTAAAGTTCGACAGACTCGATGCCGCCGCCATGCGCTCCGGCGGCAGGCCGGACAGCGTAATGGTGATCAATGGCATAAAGAAGCAGGCGATGGCGAAGCCCTGGACAAACTGCGGCCAGGCCGAAGCGCCAAAATCCATTCCCGGCTCAAATGTATAGGCGCGCCAATAGAAGCACACGGCATACATAATGAAGCTGAAGGTCACCAGCCGCCGCATATCCAGCCGATTGCCGAACTTACCGATAATCGGTGACAGCAACACAGGTAACAGCCCGATAGGTGCCGAAGCCAGGCCGGCCCAGGTGGCGGTATAGCCATAGACCTCCTGCAACAGCTGCGGCAACAGCACGATAGAGCCGAAATACAGCATGTAGGCCAGGCTGATACACAGGCAGCCGATGGTGAAGTTGCGCGATTTGAACAGCGACAAATCCACCACCGGGTGGTCATCCGTCAGTTCCCACACCACCAGGAACAGCAACGCCACCACGGCGACTACCGTCAGGACGATAATCTCCGTCGAGTTGAACCAGTCCAGCTCTTTACCCTGATCGAGCATCACCTGCAACGAACCGATCCCGACAATCAGCAACACCAGACCGACGGTGTCGATCGGTTTGATCTCGGTTTTGGTTTCTCTGCCTTTCAGCGTCGCCATCGCCACCAGGATCACGAACAGACCAATCGGAATGTTGATGAAGAAGATCCAGCCCCAGTGATAGTTGTCACTGATATACCCGCCGAGGATCGGCCCGAAGATCGGCGCCACGATCACCGTCATCGACCAGAGCGCCAGGGCCATCGATCGCTTGGCGGGGGGATAATTATTCAGCAACAGGCTTTGCGACAGCGGGATCAACGGTCCCGCCACCAACCCCTGGATCACGCGGAAGAAGATCAGCATGCCCAGGCTGTTGGAAATGCCGCACAGCCAGGAGGCGAGGGCGAACAGCGCGGTGGACCAGAGGAACAGGCGCACTTCACCGATGCGCTTGGCCAACCAGCCGGTGATCGGAATGGAGATGGCGTTCGCCACCCCAAACGAGGTGATCACCCAGGTTCCCTGCGAGTTGGAGGACCCGAGGTTACCGGCGATGGTCGGGATCGCCACGTTGGCGATGGTCGAGTCCAGTACCTGCATGAAGGTCGCCATGGCGAGCGCGACCGTCATCCAGGCTAACTGTGCGCCTTCAAGCGGTTTCTGTGCCAAGGTAGCCTCCTGCGCGCTTAGCCGGCATTCGCATGGATCACGTCGGCGATCATCTGATCAACCGGCGCCAGATTCAACGCCAGCGCGTTGGTCTGGTACAGCGGCTTGTCACGCACCACGTCAGACAGCACGCGGCCGTCCAGATTGGTGGTGTCCACTTTCACCTGCGTCGACAGACCAATGCGCAGCGGATGGTCGGCAATCTGTTTGGCATCCAGCTCAATACGCACCGGCAGACGCTGAACCACTTTGATCCAGTTACCGGTGGCGTTCTGTGCAGGCAACAGCGAGAACGCGCTGCCGGTGCCCATATCGATGCCGACGACTTTGCCGGTGTACACCACGTCGTCGCCGTAAATGTCACTGACTACGGTTGCCGACTGGCCGATGCGCATATTGGCGATCTGGGTTTCTTTGAAGTTGGCGTCAACCCAGATGTGCTCGGCAGGAACCACCGCCATCAGCGGGGAACCGGCGGCGATTTGCGCGCCCACCTGTACGCTGCGACGGGAAACATAACCGGTGATCGGGCTGATGATTTTAGTCCGTTGCAACGCCAGCCAGGCGTCGCGCATCTGCGCGGCGGACTGCTGAATTGCCGGTTGTTTCTCCAGCGGAGTATCCAGCACCATCGCCTGATTGGCGTTGTATTGCTGTACCGCCACTTCCAACGCCGCTTTGGCGCTGTCGACGGCATCACGCGCATGTTGCAGTTCTTCGCGCCCGATGGCATCGACGCTGCCCAACACCACGCGGCGTTTGAGATCGTTCTCCGCCTTGCTCAGGTCAGATTTGCGCAGGGCAATATTGGCCTGATACTGCTTGCTGTTGATGATCAGCTGGTGGGTCTGGCGCACGCTGTTGGCCAGGCTGGTCTTGGCGCGCTCCAACGCCTGTTCGGCATCGGTCGGATCGAGCGTCAACAGGACATCGCCTTGTCTGACATAGTCGGTGTTATCGAAATTGACGCTGTTTACGCTGCCGTTCACCTGCGCCATGATCTGCACCTGGTTGCCGGATACATAGGCATCATCGGTTTCCTGATGATGACGCAGCACCAGGAACCAATACACTAAATAAGCCACCCCAATAACAATGAAAATAACCGTCAGCAACAGCAGCCAAAACTTGCGCTGCTTCTTTTTGCCGCTCGGCTGCTGCGGGTTTTGAGTCTCCGCGCTTGCGCTCATGGTATTCTCCAAGCTCTCTATTTTATTATGCTTTTGAATCCGCTACGGCCGGGGCTTGATAGCCACCGCCCAACGCGCGGATCAGTCCTATCTTCGCCTGCAACAAATTGCTGCTGGCTGTCAGTTCCGCCTGTTGCTGCTGCAAGAGCTGCGTCTGGCTGGTCAACAGTTCGTCGCGCCCGATAATCCCTGCCTGGTATCGTGCGTTTGCGACTCGGTACACCTGCTGCATCGATTGGGACGCGGATGCCGCCTGCAACTGCTGTTGCGCAGTACTTTGCTGGACGGTGATGGCATCGGCGGTTTCCTGCACGGCATTCAGGATGGTTTGGTTATAGGATTCCACCGCTTCGTCATACAGCGCGGATTCCTCACCCAACTTGCTGCGCAGTGCGCCGGCGTGGAAGATCGGCAGCGAAATCGCAGGCATCACGTTCCAGGCCTGGCTGGCCGCTTCAAACAGATTCGGGCTGGTGCCGGGGGTATTGGTCGTGGTCAGACCGGCAAAGGCCGAAATGGTCAGGCTGGGGTAAAATTCTTTACGCGCGGCGCTGACGCGCTGGTTGTAGGACTCCACCAATTGACGCTGGGCGGCGATGTCCGGGCGTTTGCCCAGCAGATCGGCGGTCAGTTCGCCTTTTGGCGCCATCAGCGTATTGGCGGGCAGCGCTACCGGATGCAGATTTTGCATGGCGCTCGGGCCTTGGCCGGCGAGGGCCGCCAACTGGTGTTTCAGCTGTTCAATCTGCGATTGCAACTGGAGGATCTGTTGCTTGGCGCTGTCGGCCTGCGCCTGGGTTTGTTGCGGAATATCAATGCCGGTGATACCGGCTTTATACTGCCGCTGGCGTAGTTCCGTCAGGCTTTGGTTGTTGTCCACTTCCTGTTGCAGCAGTTTTTCCTGCGCGAAATTGCTCTGCAGCTGGTAATAGGAGGAAGCCACCGAGCTGGTCAACGTCAACGCAGCCTGTTCCTGCTCGGCACGGGCCGCATCGACCTGGGCCTTGGCGGCGTTGACCTGGTTGCGGTACTTGCCCCACCAGTCAAATTCATAGGCCAGATTCAGCCCCAGCGAGTTGGAGCTTTCGTAGATGGGTTTATGCGGATACCCCAGCCCCATATTGACGTTTTGCGGGACTTTCTGGCGATTGGTGCTGGCGTTCAGATCCAGGTTCGGGCCATTGGCGGCATTGGCTTGGCCCATGACGCTCTGCGCTTCACGCACGCGGGCCGCGGCCTGGCGCAGCGTCGGCGAGCTTTGCAGCGTTCGGGTCATCAAGGCATCGAGCTGTGGATCGTTAAGCGCACGCCACCACTGCGGGCTGACGTTCAGCGAGCTGACCTTAGGTTGCGACAGCTGCAGGCTCTGCGAGTCCATCAGAGTGGATTGCGGGGCAATATTATCGGTAGATGCACACCCGGCCAGCAGTAATACCGCGAACAGCGGGGTGAACCTCCAGTTAAATGGGGATCGCATAAGTAAGTACCTGAACAGAAATTGTGAATTAGGATAACTGTTCTGTGATTTCCATTTGATCCAGACGTGCCAATAGTTTGCGCGTCAGCTTTTCAAGCTGTTGCTGTTCATCATTGTCCAGCGTGGACCACAGGAAATGCAGACATTTGTGCTGCGGTGGCAGCAGTTGACTGAGAAACTCTTCGCCCTGCGGCGTCATATGCAGATGCAGGCAGCGGCGGTCATGGTCGCTTTCACGACGCTCAATCCAGCCGCGTTTTTCCAGCTCATCGGCAATGCGCGTAGCATTGGTGCGCGAAGAACCCAGTGCAGAGCTTAGCTCAGAAGGCTGAATGCTGTGATTTTCCTGAGCATCCAGGGTAATCAGCGCCATAAACAATGTTTCGTTAATCCCTTGTGCCTTGAGCATTTTATTGCGATTTTCCAGCAGCTTACCTTGCATGTGCATACACAGCCGGGTCAGCAGAATTTCCTGATAAGGAAAATCCTTCTGACGTTTTGCGCGAAAATTAAGCATTTGTTCAATGGGAGTAAACGAGCTTTCCATAATTTAGGGCCTCATTAATTTCGTTCGAGATAGTAACGATAGTGATTAATAATGTAAATGTTCGGCAGAGTGAATAATTTAGCTATTCGTGTCATTTGTCAGCTTTTTGTAAACGACCTATGCCCGAAAAAAGCTTTCGTGTGATGTGGCGCACGAAATTACAGGTTGCCTCGGCTGAAAACCATAAATAATTTTAATGTTACACCAAGGATTGTCGTACTGATTTGTATGGGAAAAATGATGCTTTTGCTGCGATAAAGCCTGGATCCAGCGCGATAAAACCGGCCAGCACTTGCCACGACCTGATCGGTGGATGCGAGACTACGGGGGCGGTAATCGCAAACTGGTTGGCGGCCACAGGGGTTAGACAATAAAAGAAAAGGTTCTCGAGCGGGGAGGATCCCGGCTTGGCGGCGCTCAGACCAAAAGCAAAGGCCACTGGCATAGAGCCGATGACGACCGGCAAACTCTCGACGATGCCGTTGATGAAAGGCGTTCTGCCGATGAGGGCATTGTCGTTTTCTGCAGTTTGGCTTTGCATTTTGTATTCTGATCGCAGGGTATATAGGACATCAATAGTTCATGCCCAGAACATTACCAGAGAGTGAGTAACGTTTATACCCTGCGACGCTAATAAATTCCCAATATGATTATTCGCGTGCTAATCAGATTGCTGCCGGTCCCTGCGGGTCATGATGCTTGCCGCGCCACCAGATCAGCAGATTCAGCACGCACAAAACGCCTCCCGTGGCGGCGACACCAGACCACCCAGCGTGCTGATAGGCCGAGGCGGATAACAGAGAACCGAGCGCACCGCCGATAAAATAGCTGGTCATATAGCCGGCGGTCAGGCGGTTGCGCGCTTCCGGCATAATGCGGTACATCACGCTCTGATTGGTGACGTGCACGGCTTGCACTGCAAGATCGAGGATCAGAATGCCGACGATCAGCGCCCACAGCGATTGCGTAGCGAAAGCGATAGGTATCCACGACAGCAGCAGCAGCACCAGACCCAGAGTCGTGGTTAAACCGGCTTTACCCTTGTCCGCCAGATGCCCGGCGCGGGAGGCGGCCAGCGCACCGGCGGCGCCCACCAGGCCGAACAGGCCTATCACCCCTTCGGAATAACCAAAAGGCGGCGCCGCCAGCAGGAAGGCCATCGAAGTCCACAGCACGCTGAAATTGGCGAATGACAGCGCGCCAATCGCGGCGCGGGTACGCAGCAGCGGCGTGCCGTAAAACAGGGTGAAGATTGATTTCAGCAACTGAGGGTAATTCAGGCCGGAATGCAGTTTGTAACGCGGCAGTGCGCGCCACAGGATCAGTGCCATCAGGATCATCAGCCCGCTGGCTACCCAGTAAATGGTACGCCAGCCGCCGATCGACGCCAGCGCCCCGGCTACGGTGCGCGCCAGCAAAATGCCGAGCAGCAGGCCGCTCATGATGATGCCGACGGTTTTGCCGCGTTTTTCCGGATGCGCCAGAGTGGCGGCCAGCGGCACCAGGATCTGCGCCACCACCGAGAACAGCCCGGTAAGCGCGGTACCGAGGATCATCACCGGCAAGGTGGTTGAACTGGCGGTGATCAACATGCCGCCGGCCGCCAGCAGCGTCATGAAGACGATTAGCCCACGCCGTTCGAACATGTCGCCGAGCGGGACCAGCAGCAGCAAGCCAGCGGCGTAACCCAACTGAGCGGCGGTAACGATAAAACCGGCCTGATTGACCGACAGCGCAAAGTTCTTGGCAATGGTTTCCAGTAGCGGCTGCGCATAATAATTACTGGCGACGGCCAGACCGGTGGCGATGGCGATCAGGGCAATCAGCGCTGGGCTGAGGCCCGGATGGGGATGTTGTTGGCTCATAAAGGCTTAATCACAAGAAGAAGTGATGCGCAGTATCGGGCAGGACAGTACGCGAAACCAATGTATAATTTTCATTTGATTAATCTCTTTTTGCGATAGATGCCATGAACCTGAAACAGATCCGCTTTGCACTGGCGGTAGCCGAAGAGCAGAGTTTTACCCGTGCGGCGCAACGCTGTCACACGGTGCAGTCGGCACTCAGCCATCAGATCGCCAAACTGGAGGAAGAGCTGGGCTGCGCATTGTTTGAGCGCACCTCGCGCCGGGTCAGGCTGACCAGCGCCGGACAGGCGTTTATTCTGCCCGCGCAACGGCTGCTGGCGGCCAAGCAATCGCTGGTGGAAGAGGTGGTGGCAGCCAACGGGACGATTTCCGGTACCTTGACCATCGGGACCATCTCCACCATAAACGCGATTGATCTGACCGAAAAACTGAGCAAGTTTCATCGCCACTATCCGGCGGTTAACATCAGGTTGTATGTGGGCATGAGTGAGGAACTGCTTGAGGATGTCCGCCAACAGAAGACCGACGTGGCGTTTGTCGGGATTTGGCCGGGAGATATCGATATGCTGCCGGTATCCCATCGTCAGTTGACCGATGAGCCCCTGGTGGCGCTGGTGGCGGCGCAGCACCCCTTAGCCAGCCGCCAGCGGGTCAATCTGCAAACCCTGTCGGAAGTGCCGCTGGTGGATTTTTACAGCGGTACCGGCGCTCGGCGCCAGACCGACCGCGCGTTTCAGGCGGCGGGCATCAAGCGGCATATCAGTTTTGAAATCGATCATATCGAATGGCTGGAGAATCTGGTGCAGCGGGGGTTGGCGGCGGGCATTGTGCCGATCTCGACGGCGCAGCGTCTGAGCGCGCTGGTGTCTATCCCGATTGAAGATGGCCCACGGCGGCAGGTGTATTGCGTATGGCCGCAGCAGCTATCGAGGACCGCCGAACGCTTTTTGCAATTCAGCGGGATTGAACTGACGCAATAGGGGGCGCAGTGACCTGCGCCCCGCAGGGGGGTTATTTCTTCGCGGCTTCCGCGGCGGTTTTCACCCAACCGTCGAAGGTCGCCTGGTGCGCCTTGATCCAGCCGTTAACATGGTTTTGGATATCGGCGTCGGACGCCTGGCCTTCATGCATACGCAGATTCTGCGCATTCACGTCGGCAATCGGCAGCTTCATAATGGCGAACAATTTGGCGGCCGCCGGGTTGGCTTCGGCCCACTTTTTGTTGGCGGCGATACGCATGGTGTTCACCGGGAAACCATAGTTGGCACCGTTCGGCAGCTTGGTATCCACATTTTTCTGCTCGCCCGGCAGGGAAGAGAACGGCACCTGCAGCCAGACCACGTCGCGCCCCGGCACCAACACGTCGCTTACCCAGTACGGTGTCCAGGTGTAGTAGAGTATCGGTTTGCCTTCTTTGTAGCGGGTAATGGTATCGGCGATCATCGCCGCGTAGTTGCCCTGGTTGTGCTCGACGGTTTTGCTCAGGCCATAGGCCTCGATATGGTGGTTAATCACCGCCTCGCAACCCCAACCCGGCGTACAGCCGGTCAGATCCGCCTTGCCGTCGCCGTTGGTGTCAAACAACTTGGCGATCTTGGGATCTTTCAATTGCTCTACGTTGGTGATGTGGTATTTATCGGCGGTTTTCTTGTCGATCAGGTAACCCTGTGCCGCGCCGTTGACGTACACCCCTTCGCGGTAGAATTTGGCGTCGCCACCTGCGGCCTTGTACTGATCGGCGTGCAGCGGGTCCCAGTTCACCGCGAGGAAGGTGGCGTCGCCGGAGGCGATGGAGGTGTAGGCGACGTTATAATCCACTTCGCGGGTGTCTTTGACGTCATAACCGAGCTTTTCCAGCGCCTTGCTGACCAACTGCGTCTGGAAGGTTTCTTCAGAAATGGTGCTCTGTAGCGGCTGTACCGTTACGCCTTTTCCCGGTAAGTCAGCGGCGAAAACTGCCTGCGAGCCAATCAGTGTCGTAAGGGCAACCGCCCAGATTCCTGTAGTGCGCATAGTGAAATACCTTTTTATGTTGTGAAGTCGGGATTATTTCGCTGCCGCGGCAGCGGTGTTTACCCAGCCGTCAAAAGTGGCCTGATGGGCCTTAATCCAGCCGTCTACGTGGCGCTGTATATCGTCCGCTCCGTTCTCGCCGTTGTGCATGCGCAGGTTTTGCGCGTTCACGTCCGCCAGCGGCAATTTCATGATGGCAAACAGTTTGGCGGCAGCCGGGTTGGCCTGCGCCCACTGCTTGTTGGCGACGATATGCTCGTTATTGACGGCGAAACCGTAGTTCTTGCCGTTTGGCAACGCGGTATTGCTGCCTTTCAGTGAGCCCGGGCTGGCGGAGAACGGAACGGTCAGCCAGACAACGTCACGGCCGGGCACCAGTTCGTCGCTGACCCAGTAAGGCGTCCAGGTAAAGTACAGCACCGGTTTACCCTGCTTATAGCGTGTCAGGGTATCGGCGATGATGGCGGAGTAGTTGCCCTGATTTTGGGTCACTGTGCCGCTGAGCCCGTAGGCTTTGATATGGGTGTCAATTACGCTGTCGCACACCCAGCCCGGTTCACAGCCGGCCAGATCGGCCTTGCCGTCGCCATCGGCGTCAAACAGCTTTGCCAGCTTGGGATCTTTCAACTGGGAAATATCGCTGATGTGGTATTTGTCGGCGGTTTTTTTATCGATCAAATACCCCTGCGCCGCATTGGTGATATAAGCGCCCTGGCGATAAAACTTCTTGTCGCCGCCGGCGCTGTTGTACATATCGGTTTGCAGCGGATCCCAATTCACCGCCATGTAGGTGGCGTCGCCGGAGGCGATGGAGGTATAGGCGACGTTGTAATCCACCTCGCCGGTGGGCTGGACGTCGTAGCCCAATTTTACCAACGCGCGGTTGACCAGTTCGGTCTGAAAACTTTCTTCCGCGAGCGTGCTTTGCAGCGGTTTAACCGTGACGCCTTTGCCGGGAAGTTCGGCGGCGAACGCCTGTGTGCTTAGCAATGAAGTCAGGGCAACAGCCCAAATTCTTGTCGAGCGCATAGTGTTTCCTTCGGTTTTATGGAGCGGCCAGCGCCCCCGACGGTTGGCCGGGGGCAGGGCATTAAGGCTTTTTGATGAAGGGGCGGGTAAGCAGCCCGATCGGGCCGTGAGCGTACCAGCGGCCCATGCCTTTGCTGCGGCGATCGCGCCCCAGAGATTGGGTGAGACGATCGAGAATAATCGCCAGGATCACGATGCCGACACCGCCCACGGCGGCCAGCCCCATATCCAGCCGACCGATGCCGCGCAGCACCATTTGGCCCAGACCGCCGACGGCGATCATCGAGGCGATAACCACCATCGACAGTGCCAGCATCAGGGTTTGGTTAACGCCGGCCATAATGGTCGGCATCGCCAGCGGCAACTGTACTTTGAACAGTAACTGACGCGGGCTGGAACCGAAGGATTCGGCCGCCTCGATCAGATCTTCCGGCACCTGTTTGATGCCGAGAATGGTCAGACGCACGATCGGCGGCAGCGCGAAGATAATGGTGACCACCACCCCCGGCACGTTGCCGATACCGAACAGCATGACGATCGGCACCAGATAGACGAACGCCGGCGTGGTCTGCATGGCGTCGAGCAAGGGGCGTATGATCTTGGCGGCATGTTTGCTGCGCGCCAGCCAGATGCCTAGCGGCAATCCGATGACAATGCAAAAGAACAGAGCGGTCAGCACCAACGCCAGCGTTACCATGGCCTGCGACCAGGCGCCAATCGCTCCTATCGCAATCAGGGACACCAGGGTAGCGGCACCCATGCTGAGGCTGGAGATCTGCCAGGCGATCAGTGAGAACACCAGAATGGCGATCGGTGCCGGCATGCCGAGCAGTAACTGCTGAAAGCCGCCGAGGATAAAGTCGACCGGTACGCGTATCCCCTGAAACAGCGGGCGGAAGTGCAGGACCAGCCAGTCTATGCCTTGAGTCACCCAGGAATCGAACGGCACCCAGGCCTTGTGGAACGGATCGAGCAGGTTGAAATGCTCCGGCTGGGCCGGTGCGCTGTTAAGCCAATCAGAACCCTGAGCGGCCTGATTGGCCGCGTCGTGTGTTGCCGGTGGCGGTGCGCTGGACCAGGCATCGCCGCCACTTTCGGCAGGAGCTGCAGAAGCGGCGGCATCAGTCGCCGGTGCGGCGCTGGAGTCGGCAGGCGCGGTGGCCCATGGATCCTGTGTTGTATCACTCATTCGCTGGGCCCTCTTTATCCAAGGCCTGTAGCAGCATGGCCTTGGAAATAATTCCGATATAGTTGTTTTCTTCGCAGACTACCGGCACCGCGCACGGGGCTTGGGCAACCAGGGAAATCAGTTCGCTCAGCGGCATATCCGCCGGTACCGGTGCCGGGGCGTCCAGCAGGGCGTCATCCAGCGTCTGGTTGGCGGCCAACGCCTGTTTGAGCGAATCTACCGACACCACGCCGATAAATTTCTTTCCGCGTTCAACAACATAACCATAATCACGGTCTTCATCGCGCAGCAGCTGCAACGCCGAGCGCGGACCAAAACCGGGGGTTTTACGAATCAGGGCCACCGGGCGGCGTTTGGCGATATCTTTCGCACTGAACACGTGGCTGATATCCACGCCACGGAAGAAGGTGCGGACATAATCGTTGGCCGGATTATTTAATATTTCCTCCGGCGTACCGACCTGAATCACCTCGCCGCCTTGCATAATCGCAATGCGATCGCCAATACGCATCGCTTCATCCAAATCGTGGGAAATAAACACGATAGTGCGCTGATGCCGGGCCTGTAATTTGACCAGCTCATCTTGCATTTCGGTGCGGATTAAGGGGTCGAGCGCCGAGAAGGCTTCATCCATCAATAATATGTCCGGATTATTCGCCATGGCGCGGGCTAATCCCACACGCTGGCGCATCCCACCGGAAAGCTCATCGGGATAAGAATGCGCATAATTCTCCAGGCCGACTTGTCGCAGGGCATCCAGGGCTTTTTCCTGACGCTCCTGTGGCGGTATTCCGGCTAATTCCATGCCGAAGGCGGTATTATTCAATACGGTCATATGCGGCATTAAGGCGAATGATTGGAACACCATGCTGATCTTATTTCGGCGTACGGTGCGTAGCGCACTGTCGGATATTTTCGATATATCCTCACCGTCAATCAGCACCTGCCCGCGGGTGGGTTCTATCAGACGATTGAGAAGGCGTACCAGGGTGGATTTTCCCGAACCGGAAAGCCCCATGATGACAAATATCTCGCCTTCTTCAATGGCCAGAGAGGCGTCTTTCACGCCGAGCGATAATCCGGTTTTTTCAAGCAGTTGGTCTTTTGTCAGACCTTTCTCAATCAGTTTGAATGCTCGTTCCGGATGCTCACCAAATATCTTATACAGGTTCTTTACTTCAAGTTTAATTGCCATGCAATTTGCTGTTTCCTCTGATGAATTATCAAACGATAAAAACGTCCTAATAGAAAATAATAGTCGCCTATACCCTAACACAGTGAAGTTCTGAGACAACCCTCAATGTCCCGGAATGAGAATATTGGCGGTTTACATCGGCCTGTCGATTAGTTATGGTAGCTTGGCCCACGTTAAATTATTGTTAGGATGTTTCTGAATTATATTTCTTGCTGAAAGGTGATATTTCACAGGAATAATGGAAAAAAAATCTCTCTTTATTTCCCCTGTAGACTGCCGTTCAGACAATAAAAAACCCGACCAGAGGCCGGGTAAAAGTCATCAGTATTTCATCAGTATTCAACGACAGGTGCCGATATCGAGGGGGATATCGTCGCAAGCAGTGTATCCCCCTTATATGACAGCCATATTGCAGCTTAAGCTTTGCGATACAGGCGGCGTGGATGGCCGATATTGCCGTACATCATCTCCACGCGCACGAATTGGTTGGCGACGCAGTATTCCAGGTAACGTCGGGCGGTGGTTTTGCTGATGCCGACCTGCTCGACGACGTCTTCCACCGCGTGCGCGATCTCCGGCCGGTTGATAAACAGCGCCTGCACCAGCTCCAGCGTATTGGCTTCGATGCCTTTGGCGCTCGGTTCGCTGGAAAACTGTTTGGATTGCAGGTTATACAGCGCGTCGACGCTGCTCTGGTCTATCACCTTAAAGCTGCGCTGGGTCTGCACAAACTGCATAAAACGCTCCAGCGAGTTACGCAACCGCTTGTAGGACACAGGTTTGATGATGTAATCGAAGGCGCCGTTGCGGATCGCCTGGCTGCAGGTATGCATATCGCTGGCGGCGGTAATGAAGATCACCGAACACCCGGGGTTTTTCACCGCCGGCTCTTCCATCAGCTCAATGCCCTGGCCGTCCGGCAGAAAGTTATCCAGCAGGATCAGCCGCGGCTGATGCGAGTTGACTTTGGCCCTGGCTTCGGCCAGCGTGGCGGCATAAGCCACCACCCGCAGAGCAAAGTTCTGCTCGATGAACTCTGCGTGCAGCGTTGCCAACTGTGGCTCATCTTCCACGATCAAAACATCCAGTGCTTCGTGTTGCATAATCGGGTGCTCAAGACTGTTATAAGGTTTTTAGGTCTCTATCCGTCGTCTTTCAAACCTCGGCGTTGTTGCCTGCGGCCTGAAATTCATAGGGGATAAACAAGGAAAATATGGCGCCGTGCGGATCGTTGTCCGACACTTCTATGCTGCCGTGTGCCTGCGCCACGTGGCTGGCGACCAGATGCAGGCCGATGCCGTGGTCGCCTTTGTCGTCTTTGGTGGTGACGCCCTGTTCAAACAGCGTATCGCGCACCTCCGCAGCAATGCCGGTACCGCGATCGGCCACTTCAATCACCAGCTCATTGCTGCTGTCGCTGATATAGAGTTCTACCGCTTCGTGTGGCGCGTCGCAATGCAGCGTAGCCTCTACCGCATTATCCAGCAAATTACCGATGATCGACATCAGTTCGGTTTCGTTCAGCGCCGCCGGGATCTGCCGCAGCTGGCAGGCGGGATCAAAGCGCAGCTCGACGCCTTTTTCCTTTGCGCTGGAGTATTTGCCCAACAGCAGGCCACACAGCGCGGCCGAGCTGAAGCGCTGCGAGATAAAGTCGAGGATCTCTTGCGCGCCTTCCGACTGAGCCTCCACATAACGGATTGCCTCGTCGTAACGCTGCATATGCAGCAGCCCGGCGAGGGTGGCGGTCCAGTTCAGCTGTTCATGGCGCATGATGCGCAGGTTGTCGGCGTAGCGCTTTACCTGGCTTAGCTGGCTGCTCAGGGTATTGATGTCATTTTTGTCGCGGAAACTGATCACCCAGCCTTGCAGCACTTCTTCTTGCATAATACGTACCCGGCTGGCGATCACCCGCACGTGGTTGAAGCGGCAAACCTCATCGTGCGTGTCGTGCCCCAGTTGCGACGCGCCGAAGAAGTCCGGCTGCGACTGGATCACTTCGCCGATTTCACGGCCCATCAAGGTGCTGGCGGGTTGCCGCAGATCCAGCAGTTCGCGCGCCGCGTGGTTGATGGTAATGATGCGCAGTTGGGGATCGACGGCAATCACGCCTTCGTAGATCGCTTCCAGCAGAGCCTTCTGCTGGCGTACCAGCAACGCAATTTCTTTGGGCTCAAGCCAGAACATTTGGCGTTTTAAATTTTTCGATAACAGCCAGGAAAAAATAAACAGGGCGATTAACAATAGCACAATGGAACCGACGATCTGCGTCAGGGTTCTGGCATTCAAATTATCGATATGTGACTTCAGATAGCCAACCGAAACAATGCCGATGACGTGATTATTTTCATCCAGTATCGGCGCTTTGCTGCGCAATGAAATACCGATGCCACCTTTGCGGAACGAAATAATGCTTTTCCCTTCCAACACTTCTTTATTATCGCCACCGACCATCGGGGTGCCGAAGCGATCGGCGTATTCGGAATGGTAAAGATGTCGGGCGCGATTATCGCCGATGACAATATAACTGGCATCGCTGCTGGCGCGTATTTTCTTCATCAGCGCGGCGACTTGCTCAGGGTCGTTTTTTTCCACGGCGCTGACCAGGGAGGGGATCAGAGCTATCTCCCGCGCCTGCACCTGCGCCCGCGCGCCAAGGTCACGGTGCAACTGGGCATCCAACTGATGGTAGGTGTAAGCGCCAATCAACGTCAGCAGCAGACAGGAGAAGGCGACCAGGCACAGGAACAGCTTGATTTGAAATGAGAGTTTTACGCGCATGGCCGGGGTTCACCGTGAGAGTTCCTGAGCGCTTACCCTATCATGAGTCGCGGTTAATGTAATATTGCGTCCGATCAAGTTGTGATCGCAGACACGGGATTATGCTTGCCGGGCATCGTTATTCAATGGCTGCGATAAAACGGATAAGTTTTAAATAAAAAATAACATTAACACCATTAAAACCATGTCTGATTTTACATAACTACAATTAACGCCATAGAAACCATAACCACCATTAAAAACCCTTTTTTATTTTGAACAAAATCACAGCAGTTAAACCGTGCATTTCTCTATGATGGCTGAACAAACTAATAAGAGGCCAGATTATGAGCACAACAGATGATTCTTACCTCGTCGCCAAAGACAAAACGGCTGAAATACCGCTGAGAGAAAAATGGTGGCACATACTGGACAATTACAAAGTAGGGATTATTCCGTTACCGTTCTTTATTCTGGCCGGCGTACTTATTTTACTGGATTGCCTGGAAGGAAAATTACCGAGCGATATCGTGGTGATGGTCGCCACGCTGGCTTTCTTTGGTTTTGCCTGCGGCGAGTTTGGTAAACGCCTGCCGCTGATCGGCAAAATGGGGGCGGCGGCGATCTGCGCCACCTTTATCCCTTCCGCATTGGTGCATTACGGTCTGCTGCCGGACGTGGTGGTGGAATCGACCACCAAATTCTATAAGTCGACCAATATTCTTTATCTCTATATCTGCTGCATTATCGTCGGCAGCATTATGAGCATGAACCGTCAGGTGCTGATTCAGGGTTTCCTGCGGATCTTCGCGCCCATGCTGTGCGGTGAGATTGTCGGCATGCTGGTGGGGATGGCGGTCGGCATGGCGCTTGGGCTTGAACCCTTCCAGATCTTCTTCTTCCTGATCCTGCCGATCATGGCCGGCGGCGTCGGCGAAGGTGCGATACCGCTGTCGATGGGGTACGCGGCGATCTTGCATATGGAGCAGGGCGTGGCGTTGGGCCGTATTCTGCCGATCGTCATGCTCGGTAGCCTGACCGCCATTATCCTTGCCGGCTTGCTCAACCAACTCGGCAAACGCTATCCGCATCTGACTGGCGAAGGCAGCCTGATGCCAAGCAAACAAGGTGACAGCGACATGTCCGCCGTGGATAAAATCAGCGGCAAGGTAGACGTCAGTACCCTTGCCTGCGGCGCGTTGTTGGCTATTTTGCTGTACATGGTGGGGATGTTGCTGCACCGCATGATTGGCCTGCCCGCGCCGGTCGGCATGCTGTTTGCCGCCGTGGCGGTGAAGCTGGCGCATGGCGTGTCGCCACGCATTCAGGAAGGTTCGCAGGTGGTATATAAGTTCTTCCGCACCGCAGTGACCTACCCGATCCTGTTTGCCGTTGGCGTGGCAATTACCCCGTGGCAGGAGTTGGTGAACGCCTTCACCCTTCAGAACCTGGTGGTGATTGTCAGTACCGTCTGCGCGCTGGTGGCGACCGGCTTCTTCGTCGGCAAGAAAATTGGCATGCATCCCATTGATGTGGCGATTGTCTCCTGCTGCCAGAGCGGGCAGGGCGGCACCGGTGATGTCGCTATTCTTACCGCCGGCAACCGCATGTCGCTTATGCCGTTCGCCCAGATTGCCACCCGTATCGGCGGCGCGATTAACGTCTCGCTCTCCCTGCTGGTATTGGCGAAATTTTTCTCATAACAACTAATAAGACCTTAGCATTTCTTTGCCTTTCCCCGCCCCCGCGGGGATTTTTTTTGCCCGTTCGGCGTTCAGGCCGAGCGGGCGGGGGATTACCGGTTACGCCGCCTGTTTGACGGCCGCGTCATACCAGGCGAAATAGCGTTCTACACCCTGACGGCCGGATTCAATCAGTGCGCGTTTTTTGGCTTCGCTGATGGCGAAATCCAGCGTGCCGACGTCAAGGGTGTCTACGTAAACGGTCCGCTTCCAGTCGTCGCTGTCCAGATGCACCTTGGTCTGAATATCCAGCAGGGTGTTAACCACCGCCAGGGTGAAATCGCACAGGTTATTGATGGCGGTTTTATTGACCGATTGGCCCGCCGCCTGTGCGATTTCGTTGGCGGAGTCCAGACGAATACCCAGGGTTCGGGTATTGATCTGTTGCGTGGTGACATCGATATAGGGCGGCGATGCGGTGAAGTCGTAATCGAACATCCGTACCGGATAATTATCGATGGTGCCGCCATCGATACACAGATCGCCCAGCTGATTGTTTTTAGCGACAAAGGCAAAGGGGAATGACATGGAGATCCGCAATCCATCTGCCACCTTCATGCGCGGCGTGGTTTGGTGGGAATACACCTCGCGCAGCCCGCTGTTTAAATTGGCGCCGATAAAGTAGAGGGATTTAAATCCTTTTGTTTCTTTCAATGCTTCAAATTTCTCAAAAGTAATATCCGCATTTCCGGAATATCGCTTGATAATATTACGCGACCAAGAATAAAAATAATCGCCAGGGGCAATGCCATATTGATTAAACAGGCGATGCGCATCGTAGATAGAGCCAAAAAAACCGCCGTTATAATCGAGGAATTTCTTGAAATCCATGTCGGACAGAATTTTTGTGACCTCAGCGGCGCTGCAGCCCAGGCCCACCAGCAGTGCGGCGATTGCACCGGCCGAAGCCCCGGAGGTTTTTTTGATCTGCGGCATAATGCCTTTGGCTTCCAGCAGATCCAAAACGCCGCCATAAGCGATACCTTTTACGCCGCCGCCTTCAAACACCAGATTTTCAAATTGATATTTCATAATAATTCCTTACTCGTTGTTTGGGTGAGTAAAGAAAATAACGGATTCGCGATTTATTAAATATTGATTGGGGCTGTGTGACGTTTCAGACAAAATCATTCAAATTAAATATAATTTTTAAAATGATATAATTTAAATTTATTTATTGTGCAGGCGCGTCGGCGGTTTTGGGGTAATACTTACCGCTGTCTAATCACAACAAGGAGTCATCATGTTCTGGAAACGCTACCTGTTAGGTGCGGCATTGGCGGTTATGGCGTTGCAGGCTACGGCCGCCGCACCGCAGGTAAAAACGCCTTCACCGGGTTTTTACCGCATCATGCTGGGCAGTTATGAGGTCACTGTTTTGTCTGACGGCGTGATCCGTCTGCCGGTGGATAAACTGCTGCTCAACAGCACGCCGCAACAAATTGCCGAAGGCCTGGCTGAACATCATCAGAGCCTGCCGGTGGTTACCTCGGTCAATGCCTATCTGATCAACACCGGCAGCAAGCTGGTCATGATCGACGCCGGAGCCGGTAAGCTGTTGGGTGACGGCCTGGATCAACTGGTGACTCATCTTCGGGCGTCCGGCTATCAGCCGGAACAGATAGATGAAATTTATCTGACCCATATGCATCCGGATCATTTGGGCGGGTTGACGGAAAACGGTCGGGCGCGCTTCCCGAATGCCCTGGTGCGCGCTTCGCAGCAGGATGCCGATTTTTGGCTGAGCGAAAAACACCTGCAACAAGCGAAGGCGCAAGAGAAGGCCAATTTTGAAAACGCGATAGCGGCGATCAAGCCCTATCAGGCCGCCGGGCATTTCAAACCCTTCAGCAACGACGGCGAGCTGTCGCCGGGCATTGCCGCATTCGCTGCCCACGGTCATACGCCGGGCCACAGCGTTTATCAGGTGACCAGCCAGGGTAAAAAACTGTTGTTGATGGGCGATTTGATCCACGTGGCCGCAGTACAGTTTGCCCATCCGCAGGTGGCGATCAGTTTCGACAGTGACGCCAAAGCGGCGGTCGCGCAACGGCTGCGGGTGTTTGGCGACAGCGCCCGACAGAGTGAACTGGTCGGAGCCGCGCACCTGTCGTTCCCTGGGCTGGGTTACCTGAACAAGCAGGGGGAAGGCTACAGCTGGGTGCCGTTGGATTACGGCGCTTTGTAGCCCTCAGGCCGCCGAACAGGCGGCTTGTTATTGATTGTGTGCGGCAAAAACCTTGCTGAACCAGTCGATAAAGACCCTCACCCGTGGCGACAGTTGACGGTTGCGCGGGTACAGCAGCGAAACCGGCATCGGTGTGGAGGGGCATTGCGGCAGCAGCGGCAGCAGGCTGCCGTTGGCCAAATCGTCAAGCAGGTGATAACGCGGCACCTGAATAATGCCCAGCCCCATGCGCGCCGCTGCGACCAGGCTTTCCGCTGCGCTGACTGACACCGCACTGGGCAATGTCACCTGCTGTGGCAGGCCGTTGACGTTAAACTCCAGCGGCATCACCGCGCCGGTAGCCGAGGAGCGGAACCCGACCATGCGGTGCCCCTGAAGTTGATCAAGGCTGAGCGGTGTACCGAAGCGCCGCAGGTATTCCGGCGCGGCACAGGTGATTTCTTCCAGCTCCCCCAAGCGGCGCGCCGCCATATCGCTGTCTTTCAGCTTGCCGACGCGCACCACGCAGTCGATGCCTTCCCGCACCGGATCCACCAGTCTGTCGCCTTCGCTCATGTAAAATTCGATATCCGGGTACTGCGCCAAAAAGTCGGGCAGGCCCGGCAGCAGAAAGTGCCGAGCCAGCGTGCCATGCACGTCGATGCGCAATAGCCCGCGCGGCTTGGCACCGGCGAACGCCATCTCGGCATCTTCGATATCCGCCAGAATGGTCAGGCAACGCTGATAGTAGGCTTCGCCATCCAGCGTCGGGCTGACATGGCGCGTGGTGCGCTGCAACAGTCGCACCTGTAAGCGCGCCTCCAGCTGTTTGATGGCATCGGTCACCGTCGAACGCGGCAGGTTCATATCCTGTGCGGCTTGAGTAAAACTGCGCTGTTCCACCACGCGGGTGAACAGGCGCATGGCATCAATTCTGTCCATCGTTATTGTTCGTTAATTTCGGATAGTGATAACGAATTTTAGGTAATTATTCGCTGGTGCGAAAGGTGCATGATCACTCCACGTTGGTAAGCCTGCCGACGCTTAACCGAAGAGGATGAGAAGATGAACAACAGCAACCCGCAAATCGCCATTGTGACCGGGGCCTCTCGCGGCATTGGCGCCGCCATCGCTGAACGCCTTGCCGCCGACGGCTTTACCGTAATCGTCAACTATTCGGGCAACCAGGCATTGGCGGATGAGCTGGTACGTAAAATTGAACAAAACGGCGGCCGCGCGCTGAGCGCCAAAGCGGACGTCAGCGATGCGGCTGCCGTTGCCCAACTGTTTGACCGCGCCGAACAAGCCTTCGGCGGCGTTGATATCCTGGTGAATAACGCCGGAGTGATTGCTCTGGCGCCTGTGGCGGAAATGAGCGATGCCGACGCCGATCGCCTGATCGACATCAACCTGAAAGGCACCTTCAACACACTGCGCGAAGCGGCAAAGCGTTTGCGTGACAATGGGCGCATCATTAACTTTTCATCCAGCGTGGTGGGGTTGTTGCAGCCGGGTTACGGCATGTATGCCGCCAGCAAAGCCGCCGTCGAAGCGCTGACCAGCGTATTGGCGAAAGAACTGCGCGGCCGCAACATTACCGTCAATGCGATTGCGCCTGGGCCGACCGCCACCAGCTTGTTCCTGGATGGCAAAACTCCGGATCTGATCGAGCGTCTGGCGCAGATGGCGCCGCTGGAACGCCTGGGCCAACCGCAGGATATCGCCGCAGCGGTATCCTTCCTGGCCGGTGCCGACGGCAGTTGGGTCAATGGTCAAACCCTGCGCGCCAACGGCGGCATCATCTGATCCTGCGCAAAGTTCGCGGTTTCCCGTTGCCGGATCGGGTATCCTGTGGCGGGCAAATTTAGGGGGCGTTTTATGGCGGGTAACAATAACTCAGGGGACGACGGCGTTCGCTCGCCCTGCATCGCCCTTTGTCGGATCGATGCCGATAAGCAGTGGTGTCGGGGTTGTTGGCGCACGCTGGATGAAATCGCCGCCTGGCCAACCGCCAACGACGAGGAGAAACGCGCCATCTGGCAACGCCTCCGGCTGCGCGCAGAGATGTTTCGCCATCATGAAGAGTAGGGGCGCTGTATGCAGCGCCCGCTCACAGGTGAGTACTACAGGGGCGAAGTGACTCGCCGCTGCGTGCCCCTCAGAAATCCCAGTCTTCATCCTCGGTATTGACCGCTTTGCCAATCACGTAAGACGAACCGGAGCCGGAGAAGAAATCGTGGTTCTCGTCGGCGTTCGGCGACAGCGCCGAGAGAATGGCCGGATTGACCTCCGCCATCGCCGGTGGAAACAGCGCTTCATAGCCCAGGTTCATCAGCGCCTTGTTGGCGTTGTAGTGCAGGAAGGTTTTCACATCTTCCGTCCAGCCCACGCCGTCATACAGCTCCTCGGTATAGCGCACCTCGTTGTCGTACAGATCCTGCAGCAAATCGAAGGCGAAATTTTTCACCTGCTGGCGGCGCGTGGCATCAACTTTCTCCAGCCCTTTCTGGAATTTATAGCCGATGTAATAACCGTGCACCGCTTCGTCGCGAATGATCAGGCGGATCAAATCGGCGGTGTTGGTCAGTTTGGCGCGGCTCGACCAGTACATCGGCAGATAAAAGCCCGAATAGAACAGGAAGGATTCCAGAAACACGCTGGCGACCTTCTTCAGCAGCGGATCGTCGCTGCGGTAGTGGGCCAGAATGATGTGGGCTTTTTTTTGCAGCGCGCGGTTCTCCTCGCTCCAGCGGTAAGCATCGTCCACGTCCGGTGTTTGGCACAGGGTGGAGAAAATCGAACTGTAAGAGCGGGCGTGCACCGCCTCCATAAAGCCGATGTTCGAATAGACCGCCTCTTCGTGCGGCGTCATCGCATCGGCGATCAGTGCCGGCGCGCCGACGGTATTTTGAATAGTGTCCAGCAGCGTCAGCCCGGTGAACACGCGGATGGTCAGCTGTTGTTCTTTCGGCGTCAGCGTGGCCCAGGAAGGGATGTCGTTCGACAGCGGTACCTTCTCCGGTAGCCAGAAGTTGGAGGTCAGACGGTTCCAGACTTCCAGATCCTTATCGTCTTCGATGCTATTCCAGTTGATGGCGCGCACCAGCGGCGCCGGTTTAACGATAGTCATAAGTTGCCTCACAGCGCGCAGGACACGCAGCCCTGCACCTCGGTGCCTTCCAGCGCCATCTGGCGCAGGCGGATGTAGTAAATGGTTTTGATACCCTGACGCCAGGCGTAAATCTGCGCCCGGTTGATATCGCGGGTGGTGGCGGTATCGCGGAAGAACAGCGTCAGCGACAGCCCCTGATCGACGTGCTGGCCGGCAGCGGCGTAGGTGTCGATAATCTTTTCCGGACCAATGTCATAGGCATCCTGGTAATACTCCAGGTTGTCATTGGTCATATAGGGTGCCGGATAGTACACGCGGCCAATTTTTCCCTCTTTGCGGATCTCGATGCGCGACACGATCGGGTGAATGCTGGAGGTCGAATTGTTGATGTAGGAAATGGAGCCGGTTGGCGGCACCGCCTGCAGATTTTGGTTATACAACCCGTGCATCATCACCGACTGGCGCAGCGCCAGCCACTCTTCACGGCCTGGGATGGCGATATTGGCATCGGCGAACAGCGTGCGAACCCGTTCGGTCCGCGGCAGCCATTCCCGTTCGGTATATTTGGTGAAGTAGTCGCCGGAAGCGTAGGTGGAATGCTCGAAGCCTTCGAACGCGCTGCCGCGCTCGATCGCCAACCGGTTTGAGGCGCGGATGGCGTGGTAAGCCACGGTATAGAAATAGATATTGGTGAAGTCGATGCCTTCTTCCGAGCCGTAGAAGATACGTTCACGCGCCAGATAGCCGTGCAGGTTCATCTGGCCCAGGCCAATGGCGTGCGAACTGCGGTTGCCTTCGGCGATCGACGGCACCGAGCGAATATCGCTCATGTCGGCCACGGCGGTCAGCGCGCGAATGGCGGTGTCGACCGCTTTGCCGAAGTCCGGCGCATCCATGGTTTTGGCGATGTTCAGCGAACCGAGGTTGCAGGAGATGTCCTTGCCCACCCGATCGTAGCTCAGGTCATCGTGATAAGTGCTGGCGCGGTTGACCTGTAAAATTTCCGAACACAGGTTGCTCATGTTGATGCGCCCGGCGATCGGGTTCTCGCGGTTGACCGTATCTTCGAACATCATGTACGGGTAGCCGGATTCAAACTGGATCTCCGCCAGCACCTGGAAGAACTCGCGGGCATTGATGCGCGATTTGCGGATGCGCTTGTCATCCACCATCTCGCGATATTTCTCGCTGATGCTGATGTCCGAGAACGGCACGCCATACACCTGCTCAACGTCATAAGGCGAGAACAGGTACATCTCTTCGTTATTTTTGGCCAGTTCGAAGGTGATATCCGGGATCACTACCCCCAGCGACAGCGTCTTGATGCGGATTTTCTCGTCGGCGTTTTCGCGCTTGGTATCGAGGAAACGCAGGATGTCGGGGTGGTGCGCATTGAGATACACCGCGCCGGCTCCCTGACGCGCACCCAACTGGTTGGCGTAGGAAAAGGCGTCCTCGAGCATTTTCATGATCGGGATGACGCCGGAAGACTGGTTTTCAATGCGCTTGATGGGGGCGCCCACTTCGCGAATGTTGGTCAGCAGAAACGCCACACCGCCGCCGCGTTTCGACAATTGCAGCGCGGAATTCACCGCCCGGCCGATCGACTCCATATTGTCTTCGATGCGCAACAGGAAGCAGGAAACCAGCTCGCCACGCTGCTGTTTGCCGCAGTTGAGGAAGGTTGGCGTCGCCGGCTGGAAACGGCCGGAAATCATCTCTTCCACCAGATCCTGCGCAAGCCGGGTATCCCCCGCTGCCAGCGTCAACGCCACCATGCATACGCGGTCTTCGTAACGTTCCAGATAACGTTTGCCGTCGAAGGTTTTCAGCGTATAGCTGGTGTAGTATTTGAAGGCGCCGAGGAAGGTCTCGAAGCGGAATTTTTTGGCGTAGGCCTGCTGAAACAGCTGTTTGATAAAGCTGAAGTCGTACTGCGCCAGCACCGCCTGCTCGTAATAGCCTTCCTCCACCAGATAGCGCAGCTTCTCTTCCAGATTGTGAAAGAACACGGTGTTCTGATTCACGTGCTGCAGGAAATAGTGCCGCGCCGCCAGCCGATCCTTATCGAACTGGATACGGCCTTCGGCATCATAAAGATTGAGCATCGCGTTGAGCGAATGGTAATCCAGCGCGCCGGAGGCGGGCCTGGTCAGTTCTGTCGTTGCCAAAATGCGGTTACTCCCTGTCGAACGTTTGCAACGTCTTGCGTGGTGCCGAGCAGCTCAAAGCGGTAAAGAAAAGGCACCTGACATTTCTTGGCGATAATGTCGCCGGCAATGCCGTACGCTGCGCCGAAGTTGGTATTCCCGGCGGCGATAACGCCGCGCAGGTATGAGCGATTCTGCGGATCGTTGAGAAAACGGATCACCTGGATCGGCACGGCCCCCACGGCGCTGCCGCCGCCATAGCTGGGCACAATCAGAATATAGGGTTCTTCCATCAGCAATTTGCTGCGGGCGCCGGCGATGGGAATGCGCATCGCCGGCAAGCCCAGTTTTTCAACGAACCTGTGGGTGTTCTCCGAACTGCTGGAGAAATAAACCAACGGGTGCATGGCGGGCCTCAGGACGCGAGGGCGTGGGCCAGGGCGCCAATCTTGTCGGGGCGGAAACCTGACCAGTGATCGTCTCCGGCGATAATCACCGGAACCTGCTGATAACCCAGAGATTTAACATGGTTAAGCGCCTGTTGATCCTGAGTGAGATCGATCACCTGGTAGTCAATGCCTTGTCGATCAAAGGCACGATAGGTGGCGTTGCACTGGACACAGTCCGGTTTACTGTAAATAATAATGCTCATGATTCGCATTTACCTTTTGAGATGAAGGAAAGGCGGACAGGTCAGATAACGGAGCATTGAACGGCGTTTCTGACGGCGTTACCCAGCGACAAATCATACCGACACCGGATAAGTTGAATACTATATGTTGATATTTTATTTATCAACCACGCTATATATAGTGTTTTGATGATTTTTTCGTTAAGGCCGCAGTGGGGCTGGATCTGGGGGGGTGAAATTTATTTCGAGGGTATTCCGGTGGGAGAGACCCCTCTCGCAAGGAGAGGGGGAAGTGCAGTCTGGTTACTGACGCATGCTGACGGCCAAACGGTTAAAGGCGTTCATGATGCTGATGGCGAAGGTCAGATCGGCAATTTCTGCGTCGCTGAAGTGCGCCTGCAACGCTTCAAATGCGCTATCCGGTGCGCCGGTAGTAGCGATCAGGGTCACGGATTCCGCCCACTCCAGCGCCGCGCGTTCGCGCTCGTTGAATGCATTGCTGACGCGCCAGCCCGCCAGTTGGTCCAGTTTGTCGTTACTGATGCCGCTCTCGCGCAGTGCCTTGCCGTGCATCTCCAGGCAGAAGGCGCAGCCGTTGATTTGGGAGACGCGCATAAACATCAGCTCGATAGTCGCCTTGTCCAGTGCGCCTTTCTCCAGCGCCATCAGCGCACTTACCAGGCCTTTGTAGGGGGCGGCAGAGAGTTCGGCGTATTTCAATCGTTGCTTAATCATGGTCAACCTCAGTTAGCGGATAGCAAAATCATGGGGGCTACTTTAGCGGCGACATGGACTATGCTATAGGGCCATAAAATGATTATTTAACCGGGCCATGATGCGCCAATTTCTTTCCTCCCTGCGGCTGGATAACCAGCTTGCCGAGCCACTGTACCGGCAGATTTATCTGCGTATTAAAGACGCTATTGCGCAGGGGGCGCTGACGGCGGGCAGCCGGTTGCCTTCGGTGCGTGGATTGGCGAGCGATCTGGGCGTAGCGCGTGCCACTGTCGAAAGCGCCTATGCTCAGTTGATTGCCGAAGGTTTTTTGCAGAGCCGGGGGCAGGCGGGCACTTATGTTTCACCGCAGCTACCTAACCTGCCGGTACGCGCCGCGCCGGTGGCGGAACCCTTGCCGGCGGTGGTATCGAACTCGCTGCATCCGAACGGAATGATGCCGCCGTTTCAACTGGGGCTACCGGCGCTGGACGCCTTTCCGCGTGCGCTGTGGCAGCGAATTGTCGCTCGCCAGCTGCGCACCGGTACCACGGCATCGCTGGCGCATCCGCCCACCAATGGCCTGCCGGAACTGCGTGCGGCCATCGTCAATTATTTGCATCTTTCTCGGGGCATCAGCTGCCGGCCGGAGCAGGTCTTCGTGTGCGCCGGTTATCAGGCGTTGCTGGATCGGGTTATCGGCACCTTGTTAACGCCGGGTGATGACGTGTGGCTGGAAGATCCGGGGTATCCGGTGACGCTGCCGCTGTTTCGCGCAGCCGGCATGCGGCCAGTGGCGGTGCCGGTCGACGATCAGGGGATGGATATCACCGCCGGTATTAGCGCCGCGCCAGGCGCGCGCATGGCGGTGTTGACGCCGACGCATCAAAGCCCGCTGGGCGTGTCGCTCAGCCTGGCCAGGCGTGTGGCGCTGTTGGAATGGGCGCAGCAGCGCGCGGCGTGGATCCTTGAAGATGACTATGACAGTGAGGTCCGTTATCACGGCCGGCCGCTGCCGCCGCTGAAAAGCCTCGATCGCCAGGGACGGGTGTTGTACGCCGGCACCTTCAGCAAAACCCTGTTTCCTGCGTTGCGGATGGCTTATTTGGTGGTGCCTGCCGAACTGGTGGAGGCCTTTAGCCACAGCAGCCGGCTGCGGGGCTGCGGTTGCCCGCCGTTGATGCAAGCCGGCGTGGCGGACTTTATCAATCAGGGGCATTTTTACCGCCATTTGAAGCGAATGCGGCCTATCTATCGTCAGCGGCGTGAATGGTTGGCGCAGGCGATCGAGCAACAGTTGAGCGGGCATCTTGCGGTGGCATCGCAGGCGGGCGGCATTCAGTTGTTGGCTCGCCTGACAACGTCGTCGGGGCAGGATAAGCGTTTGGCACAGCGCGGCTGGGAGGAAGGGCTGTCGCTGCAGGCGTTGTCGGATTGGCAGATAACTCACCCTTCAGGAGAGGGGCTGTTAATGGGCTTTGCCAACTTCACACAGCGGACGGATGCGGAACGGGCGGTGGCCAGACTGGCCAGGTTATTCAACGGCGGAAATTAAACGGCCCACGGTTTCCCGTGGGCCAGACGCACATCTGTTTTATCTTTATGACTGCAAGGGGTGTTAACGCCGGGCCAGCAGAACGCCGAGGACGATGCCAACAGCGGCCCCGATCCCTACGCCCTGCCAAGGTTTGTCACGTACATAGCTGTCGGCTTGATCGACGGCGTCGCGTGCGTGTTGTGTCAGACTGTTGGAACCATTGAAGCGGGCACGGGCATCACGTAATACGCCTTTTGCCTTGCTGTGCAGCTCTTTCAGCTCCTCTTTGGTCTTGTCACCGGATTCGCGTAGCACCTCATCCAGCGTATCTGCCAGAAGGGTGACGTCCTGATCGATGTCGCGTTCTACTTTTTCAGATTTCCTAAACATTCGACTCTCCGTTTCGACACATGTCTATTAAGTGTAGACCATGTTTCAAACTGTGTTGGCGATCACGGAAAAAACCGCGGTTATGCTTTGTTTTCGTGACCGTTGGCCGCGTGATAACCGCTATCAACAACCGGCGGCAATAAAGTCGCCGTTGGCGCTGATCGGGATGACGGAGCTGAATAGCAGCAGAGCAAACAACACCAGCAGAACGCCGCCGACAATCATTGCCAACTGCGACGCCTGCGCCAGTCGTTTGCCCGTAAGGTTGCCGTTGGCGGCAATAAACTTTTCCCGTGCGTAATGAACGAGGGTTGCGAGGATCATGATCGACAACGCGGTCCCGAGCGCCATGCTCATGGCGGAAATCACTCCCCAGGTGAACATGCCGACAGCATTGGCAAATACCAGGATCAGGATTGCGCCGCTGCACGGACGGATGCCTATCGAGAGGACAAGCCACAGCGCATTACGCCAGTCTCCGGTCATTTCCGCAGCCCCGGGCAGGTGCCGGTGGCCGCAGGCGCAATCGTCGGTATGGCCCTGGGGCTCTGCCGTCGTTGCCGGTTTTAGGCTGTTGATTATCAGCGGTTTACGCCGTTGCAGGCCGATAGCGCGCAGGATCACCACCAGTCCAAAAGCGGCGATAAACAGGGCGCTGCCTTTCTCCAGCCAGTAGCGGCTCAGGCTGAGGTCACCCATTGACAGGTTCAGCGATACCGCCAACACCAATACGAACAGGATTGCCACAACGCCCTGCAGCAGGCTACCGAACAGAGTGATCAGGCGGCTGGCGTTCAGCTGTCGACGGTGGGTGGCCAAATAGGTGGTAATCACGAATTTACCGTGGCCAGGGCCGACGGAATGCAGGAAACCGTAAATAAAGCTGCCCAGCGCCAGCATCACGCCGCCGCTGTACTGGTGATTGCGTTGCTGCAACAGATACAGCACCAGATAGCGATGCAGGTAGATCTGGGCATTGATACAGTATTGGACGAACTCCGCCCAGTGGCGAGCAAACAAAGAGATCACTGCCAGCAGCACCAGAGTGCCGGCGCCCAGACCGGCAAATTTTGCCGGCGTAATCTTCATCGATGTCGTTTTCATGGCAGGTTCTGCTTATAGAGAAGAGGGGCGTACCTACGCTCAGCATATACCTGTGTACGTTGTTCACAAGCCTTGTACATTTGGTTACGCGGCGAAACCAATCACTCACGGAAGCGGCCCATCGATTCCTCTAGTATCTGTTTCAACGGCCCAACAGGGCTTACCGAAAAAACACTCTGAGGATTTAAAGATGAAAAAAGTATTAGCCCTGATCGTTGCTGCTACCATGGGTCTGTCTTCTGTTGCTTTCGCTGCTGATACTGCAGCTGCTGCTCCAGCAACTACCACTCCGGCTGCAACCACCACCACTACTACCGCTGCGCCGGCCGCTGCTGCTGAGAAAGCACCAGCTAAAGCAACGCATCACAAGAAAGCGAAGCACCACAAAAAAGCCCCAGCTCAGAAAGCTCAGGCCGCTAAAAAGCACCACAAAAAAGCCGCTGTTCAGAAAGCCCAGGCTGCCAAAAAGCACCACAAAGCCACCAAGCAAGCGCCAGCTCAGAAAGCCCAGGCTGCTAAAAAACACCACAAAGCGCCAGTGCAGAAAGCCCAGGCCGCTAAAAAACACCACAAAGCGCCAGTACAGAAAGCTCAGGCCGCTAAAAAACACCACAAAGCTGCCAAAAAAGCCGCTACTCCAGCCGCTTAATTGAGTGAAAAATGCGGGGCCTGAAGGCGCCGCATGATCCAGACAGTATTCAGACACCCGGTCCGCCGGGTGTTTTCTTTGAGGGCTATCTCATGATGATCAATCGCTATCTGTTTGAAGTGATTTTCAGCGCCGTCACCCTGTGCGGGCTGATCGTCGCCTGGGAACTGTTTCTGGCCGACGGTTTCCTGTGATTATTGTGCGAGGGGGGTCTCATGCAGATGCCGCCAGCCCAGACCGCTTTGGGTCTGTTCAAATACGACCGTTGAGTTACGCAGCGCGGTTGCCTGTCCGGGCAGCGTTTGCCTTTCGCGATAACTGACTACCGCCCCCGTCGGCCATTCGGCCACCAACGTCATTTCTTCTATTGCGATTTCCAGGCCCGGTTTGGCAGCGCGATGCGCGCGGAAAAACGCGCACAATGCGGTGAAGTCCAACCTGCCGCCGTTTAGCGCAATCATGCTGAAGGCCGGATCAAAACGCGCCAGCAGCGCTTGCTCGTCACCCGCTCCTTTTTCCAGCCAGTTTTCAATAGCGGCGTGAGCGTCGATCACTTCGGTAAAATATCGGTTCATGAGGTTTCCTGTTGAGCGTTGAGACGGCGCACGATGGCGCGATTAGCGATGCGCAGACACAGCAGCAGCGGGATCAGCGTGCTGGCGGCGGCAAGGTAAAAACAGCTTCGATAAGCGACAATTGGCGGAAAATGTTCAAGCAGCAGATTGAGCAACAGGCTGAGCAGCGCGACGCCCAGGCAAAAACTGAGTTGGCGATTGATATTCCACAGCGCGCTGGCGTCCGCCAACTGCTCATCGGCGATATGCAGGAACGCGCTGCTCTGTGCGGTGCTGCTGCATAGGCTGCCGCCAAAGCCCATCAGGGCAAAGGCGCTAATTTGCCATCCATGATCCGCGGCGTGGGCAATCTGCGACAGCGCCAGAATACCCAACCCCTGCAACAGGCAGCCTGCAATAAATAGCGGCCGTGGGCCAAAGCGGTTGAATTTCCTGCCGGTCAGCGTGATGGCAAGGAATGAGGCCAGCGACCAGGGCAGCATCAGGCCGCCAACCTGCGCGGCGCGCATGCCCAGCTGATTTTGCAAATACAGCATGGCGACCAGGCTAACGCCGATGAACAGGCCGGGAATGCACTGATAAATCATCATCGAGGTACGCAGCAGCGGATCCTGTACCAGCCGCAGATTTAACAGCGGCTGGGCGATGCGCAGGCTGCGCCACAGGTAATGAGCCAGCACCAGCGCGCCGCCGGCCAGTAACAGCAAGCCTTGCAACAGGTTGTCGGCCTCCCCCAATCGAGTCAGGCCAAGCAGGATCAGCGTCAGGGCGGCGCAGGCGCTGATCAACCCCTGGACATCGAGCGGTTTGCGCTGCGGATCTGGGGCCTGGGCGCGCAGCCAAAGTGCGGCCAGCAGCAGCGCCAGGGCCGCCAGAGGCAGGTTGGCGAAAAATACCCAGCGCCAGTCGAGCCTATCGACAATCAGCCCGCCCAGCGCCGGTGACAGCGCGGGAGCCAGCAGGCCGACCAGCATAATGGCGGCGGAAAGTCCGGCGCGTTCATGGCTGCGATACAGCTGATAAGTCAGCGTCTGGCCGATGGGGATCAGCAGCCCGCCGCCCATGCCCTGTATAACCCGCCAGCCAATCAACTCGCCGATTGAGCCGGCATAGCCCACCTCTGCGGTCGCCAGCATGAACAGCGTCAGCGACAGCAAAAATACCCGCCGCCCGCCAATGCGCTGCGCCAGCCAGGCGCTGAGTGGGATCACCAGCGTCAGGCCGAGAATATAGCCGTTGCTGACCCAGGCCAGTTCGCCGACCGAGGCGTGCAGCGCATGGCCGATGGACGGATAGGCGACGTTGGCGATAAACATGTTGATCAGATCGACGAAAAATCCGAGCAGATAGACGATTGCGACTTTGATGCGATAGGGCATGGAGCCTCCGGTTGAAGGCTGGCAGTGTAGCGGTGACGAAAGTGCGGATAAATCGGCTGAGGACGATTACACTGTCAAAAATATTTTGACAATAAAGAGTGGCAGCATGCTTAACCTGCAACGGTTGGCTATTTTCGTGGCAGTGGTGGACGCCGGGAGTTTCACCGCTGCGGCGGTCACGCTCGGGCAAACCAAGGCGGTGGTGAGTTTCAATGTCAAACAGTTGGAGAGCGAACTGGGTGTGTCGCTGCTGGTGCGCAGCACCCGGCGGCTGGCGCTGACCGATGCCGGCGAGCGATTTTATCAGCGGTGTTTGCGGCTGTTGCAGGATGCGGAAAACGTGCTGGACGATGTACGCCGCGATCACCACGGATTGAGCGGCGTATTGCGCATCACCACTACACCGGAATACGGCGCTCAGGTGGTGGTGCCGGCGCTGGCTGCATTTTCACAGTTGCATCCGCGTTTGCGCATTCAGCACGTTTCTTCCTCTTATCATGCCGACTTGATTTCGGAACGGTTCGATGTGGCTATTCGGCTGGGGCAACTGGCGGACTCCAGCCACCGTGCCGCGCTAATCGACAGCTTTGCCATTTTGCCGGTCGCGGCGCCGGATTATCTGGCCCGCCACCCGGTCGGCTCGTTGACGCAACTGGCGCAGGCGCAGTGGATCGCCCACAGCCGCCTCAGTTCACCGCTGAGCTGGCAGGTGATCACCCCGCAGCGGCAGGCGGTGCTGTTCAAGGTTGAAGACGCCGCCACGCTGATGGGCGACAGCGCCGCCGCGCTGCTGGCGTTTGCCCTGCATGGCGCCGGGGTAGCGCTGTTGCCAGAATGGCTGGTACGACCGGCCATCGCCGAAGGCAAGCTGTGCGCGCTGTTGGCGAACCACCAGTTTCCCGCGCAGAGCATCTATGCGTTGTACCCAAATACTCGCCACGTACCGGAAAAGGTGCGGGCGTTTATTGATTTCCTGCGTGAGCGGGTAGCCACGGGCGGATAAACGCCAGGATAGCCGCCAACGTTTGCCGGTGTACCGCTTCGCGCTGTTCGCCGGAAGCGGCGCACAGCATTTCACCGTCGCCTTCTTCCTCCAGTATTTGTCGCCCGTTGGGCCGGCAAAGCGGCAGAAAATCAAAATGATTGCCGCCGGTCAGCTTGAGCGCGCGGATCGGTTGCCGCCCGGCGTACGTGGCCAGTGCCGCGCCGCCAAGGCTTTGTTGCCGGTTGCCTGGCAAATAGCGTTGCGGTTCGACGATCAGCAGCGGTGCGCCGAGCCGATGCAGGCTGGTTGGCAGCAGATAGGGCGCCATACCGGGATCGAGGGCGACGGCAAAGCGGATGCGCGGGTCCCTGTAGTCGGCGTCAAACTGCCCGGCGGGGAGTTGGGCCAGTTCTACCTTTGCCCGAGTATAGAATTGGCAGTCAGGTGACTGAGGGCGTTGTCGACAACCGGCGATAAAATCGGCCAACCTGATCCGGCCGCCGAGGGCGGCAATGGCGCTGTAGCCGCCCTTGGAGTGGCCGATAACGCCGATCGCCTGACGGTTGATTGACTGGCGCCAGCGGGGATCGTCGGTCATGGCGTCAATCAATGCGGAAATATCGCCGGTCTGTAGCCACAGTTGGGCGGAAAACGCAGGAATTGAGTTGCCGGTGGTGCTGCCTGGATGATTGGCCGCTACCACCACGGTTCCCTGCTGAACCAGCGCTGCCGCCAGCCACGCCTGGCTCGCATTATTGCCGCCGCTACCGTGGCTGATCACGATCAACGGGAAACGGCCCTTTGCCACCGGTGTATCAGGCTGGCTTTCTATGCCCGTAAACACCGGGTTTTCCCCGACCCACTGTGGTGTGCCGGTGGCTGAGGTCGGGTAATAAATACGGCTCGCCAACTGGCGTGTACCGGCCTGAAATACCTCATCGTGTGTGGCGACCCGGTAAGTGGCGGCATTAGCCGTTCCACACAGCAGCAACCACAGAAACAGCGCTCTTTTCATTTTTACTCCTCAAGATGTATGTCAATACGCAGAAGGCTGGCATTTGCCGCTTAATCCGGCGACCTCGATCGCGATCCGGGTCGTTAAATAATTGTTTTGACAGGTTTAAGGTCCTACACTGCAGATCCCGAATGAAGACAACAAGATGTCGCCGATGCCGCTTATTCCTGTCACTTTTCTGTTTGGCCTGCTGTGTCTGGGGTTGCTGTACCGCCTTGGCCGGCCGCAGGCGCGGCGCTGGGTGTTTCAGCTGTTGTTGCTGTTATGCGCCTGGCAGAGCCTGCTGGTGGGGTTGCGTTACGGCTATGGACTGACGCAGTTCAACGGGCTGCAACCCTTCGGTGCGGTGGCGATACCGCCGCTGACCTATCTGGCATTTCTTGTCAGCACTCAGGGCAGGCTGAGGTGGTGTGAGCTATGGCACCTGACGCCGTTATGTCTGACGCTGCTGGCAAGCCTCTTGGCTCCGTTCTGGCTGGATATACTGATCGTCGTCACCGATCTCGGCTACGGCGCTGCCCTGTTGTACGCGCTGCGACGCGGCGAAAATGCGTTGCAACAGGTGCCGCTGGCGGAAAGCTGGCTCAGCTATCGGCTGTGGCGCGGGTTGGGGATGTTGCTGGTGGCGATAGCGGTGGCTGAAGGGGTGATTGTGCTTGATTTCGCTTATTTCGAGGGACGACATGCCGCGATGCTGGCGACCTTCGACAACCTGCTGGTGGCGTTGAGCATTTGTCTGGTGCTGTCCCGCAGTCGGCCTTCGGAAACCCCGACAGAAAGAGTGCCTGAGCCGTCTGACAGCGTCGCGGAAGACGAAGAGCGGCTGGCGGAGTGGTTCGGTCTGGTGCAATACCGGCTGCGGCAGGATGATCTTTATCTGGAGCCTGAGCTGAATCTGGCCCGGCTGGCGCGCAAGGCAGGCTTACCGGCGCGTCGCGTTTCCCAGGCCATCAACCGGCATACGGGGATGAATGTGTCGCAGTATGTGAACCAACTGCGTATTCGCCAGGCAGCGCAGTGGCTGCTGGCCGGCGACGATCCGGTGACGGATATCATGCAAAGGGCCGGGTTTACCACCAAATCGAATTTTAACCGTGAGTTTCTGCGTATCCAGGGCGTCAGCCCGAGCGAATGGCGCAGGCAGCAAAAGGTTAGTTAAATAATAATTCGTTATAACTCTCATATTTATGATCGGATCGCGCCGGGGTATGCTGAACGCTGTTGCTTACCCCGATTTGATGCGAGCCGCCCTCGATGACCGCAGTCAGCGCCAAAGAAAATACCTTCCAGCTTAACCGGCGGATCTTGTCCGTGGTGATGTTTACCTTCGTCTGCTACCTGACCATCGGTTTGCCGCTGGCGGTATTGCCGGGGTTTGTGCATAACCATCTCGGGTATAACTCGGTGCTGGCCGGGTTAATCATCAGCGCGCAGTACTTCGCAACGCTGTTCAGCCGGCCGCATGCCGGGCGCTATGCCGATCAACTCGGGCCGAAGAAGGTGGTGTTGTTCGGGCTGGCCTGTTGCGGCGTGAGCGGGGGGTTTTACGCCGTCGCCTTTTGGTGCGACGACCTGCCGCTGCTGAGCCTGATCCTGCTGTGCGTCGGCCGGGTGTTTCTCGGCGTCGGCGAAAGCTTCGCCAGTACCGGTTCCACGCTGTGGGGCATAGGTCGGGTGGGGCCGATGCACACCGCCCGGGTGATTTCGTGGAATGGGGTGGCCACCTACGGCGCGATGGCGGCTGGCGCGCCGCTCGGCGTTTATCTCAATCAGCTTTGGGGACTTGCCGGGGTGGCGGCGCTGATCGTGTTGGCGGTGGCGGTTTCGCTGTGGCTGGCGGGCGGTAAACCGAACGTGTCGATCTCCGCCGGCAAGCGCCTTGCCTTCAGCGCGGTGTTTGGCCGCATCTGGACCTACGGCCTGGGGTTGGCGCTGGGCACCGTGGGCTTTGGCGTGATCGCCACTTTTATTACCCTCTACTATGCTGATAAGGGCTGGAGCGGGGCGGCGTTCTCGCTGACGCTGTTCAGCTGCGCCTTTGTCGGAATCCGGCTGATCTTCAGCCACACCATTAACCGTCACGGTGGTTTGAAGGTTACGCTGGCGTCATTCCTGATTGAAATTGCGGGGCTGTTGCTCATTTGGCTGGCCAATGATCCGCTGATGGTGCAGGCCGGGGCGTTGCTGGCCGGTGCCGGTTTCTCGCTGGTATTTCCGGCGCTGGGGGTGGAGGCGGTGAAGCAGGTGCCGCAGCAGAATCAGGGCACCGCGCTTGGCACTTACTCGGCGTTTCTCGATTTGGCGCTGGGGATCACCGGGCCGCTGGCCGGTTTGCTGATGAGCCGGATGGGCGTGCCGTCGATCTACCTGGCGGCAGCCTTGATGGTATTCCTGGGAGCCTTGCTGACGCTGCGATTGTTGTTGCAGAACCGAGCAAATACCTAGTTAAGGATTATTCCTAAACCCACATCCATACCGAGAAATTTATTGTTTCATCTCATGATTACGGTAAGGTCGCTCAGCGGTCCAGAACGAGAGGAGAAATCGATGTATTTACGGCCGGATGAAGTGGCTAGAGTGTTGGAGAATACCGGCTTTGAACGTGATTATATCACCGATCAAGCCTATGGTTACCGCAAGGGTGAGCACTACGTGTATGTGAATCGCGAAGCGCGTATGGGCAGAACGGCGCTGGTGATCCACCCTGCGCTGAAAGAGAAAAGCGTGCATTTCGCCACGCCGACCTCGCCGATTCGCACCAGCGAGCAGTACCTTGAATTTCCCCTGGATTTAAGCGGCGATGCCCCGAGTGCGCGTTATGGCATTCCACATGGCTTTAGCTCGCGTGATGCGCTTTCGCGCTATCTCTACAGCATGTTCCTGTAATCGATCCCCCGCCAGCGGGGGAGTATTTCACCCGTTGGCGATCGCCTCGCGGTTAAAGCGCTCATTGTAGGCGCGGCGAAACTGCGCCAGTTCGAAGGCGTCAATATCCAGATCGGCAAAGTAAAACAGCGCGGCCTCGGTGTGCTCGGCATGCAGCTCCGGCGACAGCCCGGCGCGCAGCAGCGTTTCACGCCACAGGGCGATTTGCTCGTCGCTCGCCTGCTTGATAAAGGTCAGATAGATAAACAGCAGATAAGCCGCCTGGTGCATCTCTTCGGTATAACCGTTGTTCAGCATGCGGATAAAGGTCTGGCTGTTGCGGCTGCCCATTTCCTGAATCATCGATTCAATCAGCATCGGTTTAACTTTCAGCAGGTGGGCCAGCGAGTCGATAGCTTTGCGGGTGTCTGAAGTCAGAATGCGGTAACCAATAATAAATACAACGATCAGGGCTGCGATGATGATCCAGGTCATTTATGATTTATTACACTCTCAGAGCGCCAGTATTTGGCAGGAGGCGCTGTGCTACAGCGCCCGGGGTCAACGCTGTTCGCCGCTGAAGTTGTCGGCTGCCCGCTGTTGATTGTGCAGGTGATGGTTGAAGGTGGCGGCGTCTTTGGCCAACGCATCCAGATGTGCGCCCAGCATTTTGATTTGCTTCACCAGCGCGTGCTGTTCCGGCACCGAGTTGGCGGTGCTCAGTTTGCGCACCAACTGCGCATTTTGCATATGTAGCGCCGCTTCGCGTTGTTTGGACTCTTCCAATAACTGTTGCAGAGCCTGATAGCTTTGCTGCCATTCACGGTGCTGCTTTTCGAAGCTGGCCTGCAACTCGCTCATTGCATTTTGAAACTGGATTTCCAGCTCGCGCATTCTCATGGTCTCTTCCTTTGCGGCACTCAATAATGGTTTGCAGTATAACGAAAACTGCACAGAACCTCACTCGTTGACGACGATTGCAGATAATTCTCGCAGCTTTACCGGGGGGCATCTCTTGCGCAGCATGGCATGTCGAAGAGGGGATAGTCAGGAAAACGGCCGGCAGCGTTGCCACCGGCCGTTGTCAGAAGAGCGTTACTTATTAAAGAATTTATAGTCCAGCGAATAACGCCCGGCGCCAGTAACTGCCAGAAGCAGCAGTCCGCCGATAATACTGATGTTTTTGAAGAAGTTTATTTCATTGCCCATCATTTCCATCCCGGTCATTTTCCAGAATGGATGGCCGATAAAAGCGGTGCCGAGCACATAAACGGCGAAAATAACCGCGATAGGGCGGGTAAATATGCCGAGAATAAGTGCAATGCCGAAAACAAACTCAACCACCACGGCGATAATCGCCGCCAAATACGGCATTGGGGTGCCGTAACCCTCCATTGCGCTCACCGTTGCGCCAAAGCTGGTCAGCTTCATCCAGCCAAAAATGATAAACAGGACCATCAACAATATTCGAGATAGCAAAATAACACCGTCTTTTGAGCCGTCACCCATTTTGAACTCCTTAGCTACTACAGAATTATGTTGTGTTACTGATTAAAGACTAGACTAACCCTAGGTTATTTCTAGTGACAGCAGGCCATTACGCATTTAAATATCAGGAGAAAGGCTGTGGAACTTAACATTCTGGAAGATGAGAAACGTTTCTATATAAACGATAAGCAGGGTAAGACGATCGCCGAGATATCTTTTGTGCCGAGTGGGGATAAATTAACCATTATCGATCACACCTGGGTAGATGAGGTATTGAAAGGTCAGGGGGTGGGTAAAAAGCTGGTGGCGCTGGTGGTGGCGAAAATGCGTGCGGAAAACCGTAAAATCATTCCGCTGTGCCCGTTCGCCAAACACGAATTCGACACCACGCCGGGCTATCAGGACATTCGCGCCTGAAAGCTTAGCGGGGCGCAGCAGCGCCCCGATTGTTCAGCATACGCCGAAATCGCCGTCTTCATGATAGAGCGCCACATCGCTGGCCTGGACTTCCGCACGCTGCTCGGTGCCCAGTTCGTTCCAACTGCAGACCAGCGTGTCACCATCAATGGCCACCACGATCATCTTTGGGCCGCCGGTAGTGCGCTGTACAAAATCGCCGACAGTAAATGCCATTGTTTTCTCTCCGGTTCAAAGGGGTTAAAGCTTAAGTATAGTCGGCTGTTGGCAGGCTTTGCGCAAGAAGGCGCCGCCGCCAGGGGCGGAATAAAATATTGGGGGGAGGCGGCCTCCCCAAGCGTGGATGTATTAAGGATGTACTGCGAAAGGGAATAATCAGGCGGGTTTATGGGCGGCCAGGATAAAGATCATCGGGCGTTCTTTTTCTTCATCGAGCGCCGGGTTCTCCGCGATTTGCTGCGCCGAAGGGCCCCATTCATTCAAATAGGTGATGACGAACCCCTGTTGCACCAGCAGGTTGATATAGCTGCCGAGCATGCGGTGTTGCTTGAGGACGCCTTCCGCCAGCCAGTTGGAGGTCCGCTGCCCTTCCTGCTGATAGCCGTTGACCGGCCAGGATTTTTGCCCGTGTTGATCGACCAGCCAGCCCTGATGCTGCGGCGCAGTATAAATCGGGTGCTCTGCGGTGAAGATAAACTGCCCACCCGCCGCCAGCGCCTGATAAACCGTGGCGAACAGCCGGGCCAGATCTTCGATATAGTGCAGCCTCAATGAACTGTAGGCCAGATCGCAGGATGCCGACGGCAGTTGAAGCTGCTCCAGATCTTGCCGGCGGTATTCAATGCCGGTGTCCTGCGTCATCTCCCGCGCTTTGTTCAGCATTTTCTCGGAGAGATCCATGCCAAGTACGCTCGCGGCGCCCTGTTCGCGTGCGCTGCGGCAGAACCAACCGTAGCCGCAGCCGAGATCGACCACCTTCTTGCCGTGCAAATCCGGCAATATGCTGCGGATAGTCGGCCATTCCGGCGCGCCGTCCAGCCCGTTTACCGAGCGACTGAGCTGGGCATAACCGTCGAAGAAGGCCTGATTGTCATAAATATTTTGCGTCATAACGGCTCCTGTTTGGGAAAAACACTGCCGAATCTTTGGGCTGTGACGCCATGTTATCCGCACATCCGGCTGATTTCTATAATAAACACCGTGCTAACCCCTTTCGCTTGCCGCATAATTTTAAGCCGGTTTAAGCAGGGAAAATAACCACAGGAACGGATATGAACATGATTTCGGTGCGTCAATCACCTGAGTTTGCGCAACAAGCGATTCGCTATTTCCAGCAACACTGGGCTTCACCCGACACCCTGATGATGTATGAAGATGCCATTACCCGCTGCATTGGCGCAGCCAATCCGCTGCCGCAGTGGTATTTGCTGATGGATAACCACGATATCCTGGGTTGTGCAGGGCTGATTACCAATGATTTTATCAGCCGCGGCGAGTTGTACCCCTGGCTGTGTGCGCTGTATGTGGAAGAAGCGCACCGTGGGCGGGGTTACGGTGCGTTGCTGATTAATCATGTGGCGGAAGAGGCGCGAAAGATTGGCTTCCCGCAACTGCATCTGTGCACCGATCTTGAGGGCTACTACGAAAAACAGGGTTTTGCTTTTAACGGATTGGGCTATCACCCCTGGGGCGAGGCTTCACGGGTGTATACGCGGGCGCTGTAAAGACCGCCGCAGCCAGACCATCGAAGTCAAATAAGGCGAGTGCATCGTTTAGGGCGTATTAAGGGCCCTGAACGGTCATTTAATAACGCTTTGGCAGCCGGTTAACCGCGTATAAAACCCCTTTTTCGATAGTAATGTAATCCCCCTTACGCAGGTCAGATAATATTTTCATGATGCCGCTGCGTGAGAGTTGCGTTCTTTGCTGGATATAGCGTGGAACCGTGGTGGATAACCGAAAAGCTTCTTTTTCATTCATTAGCATGTGTAGGTGATTACAAACTATCTCATAGGTATCGTTGCCCGAAAGCAATTTATCGCGAATGCTCAGAGTTTGGATAATATAAGCTTGTATATAGACCAGGCTCTGCCAAAGGTTTTCTCGCGCCAGGGTTTCCAGCACGTCGCTTTCCTGATACATCAGAAGTTCAACCGGTGATTCAGCCAGGAAGAAGAGCAGTTCTTTAGGGTAGAAGGTTTCTGCTATGCCGGCGAGTGAGGGCTCTCTAAAATTGGCTATTTTTAACCCATCGCTGTCACGACATGCAGACATTTCACCTGACTGGAGCAAAAACCAATGACGTATTCCGTTGTGAAACAAACGGATTTTCTTTCCAGCAGGAAACGAGCATTTCTTTCCAAATGGCGTTAAAGCGTGCTGAAGTGCCAAGATATGTTCTGTGGGTTTATCATCTTGCGTGAATAAGGCCGGGGCATTTTTTTTCAGGGGAGTTAAGGTGATTTCTGCTGCCATAATTTGATAGTCCAAAGGCGAGAGCTTATTACGGTGAACCCTGAATTCAGTTTTTTCGCATACTATATTATACCTTGCTGCGATGCAATTGAGCTGCCTTATTACTAAGGCCTCGGAGAGGGGTTATTGGTAAGGTGGAGTGAATATTTATATAAATCAATATATTGGAAAGTGTACATTTTTGGACAGATGATCGGCTATGAGGCGATTACTGTTGGGAGTAGTATGCAGGGCGTTTGATGCTCCCACTATGGATGATAATAATGAAGCCGTTTTCAGTTTCTCTGCTTTCTTTTTTTCTGAGGAAAGTATCTCATATTAATGTTTTTTTGATTTTCGCTTCTCTTGTTTACCCTTCGGTTTCATCCGCTGCAAGCTGGTCTTTAGGCGCAGCCGCTATGCTAAACGATTATGGTTATGTTGATACCGATACCAAAAAACAGGGGCTTCCTACGGTAAATTATGAGAAAGGGAATTTTTATATTCATTCGTTGGCTGCCGGTTATTATTTACTGAATACGCCAAAGGATCAGATCTCGGTTATTACTTACTATTCTCCTCTGGGTTTTGATCCGGACGACAGTCATAACAGCCAAATGAAAAGCCTGGATAAGCGTGACGGCACATTAATGGCCGGGATGGCTGTCACCCATAAAGAGAGATGGGGGGTTATTCGTGCGTCACTGGCCGGAGATACCCTCGATAACAGCAATGGAGTCGTGGGCGATGTAGCTTTCCTATACCCGATCAAGGCGGGCAAGTTGCGGATTACGCCCGGAGTGGGTGCGGTTTACAACAACGGCAACCAAAATGATTACTACTATGGCATAAGCCAGGCCGAGGCAAGGCGCAGCAATTTCTCGGCATACTCGGCTGGAGAGAGCTGGAGCCCTTATGTAGAACTGAGCGCCAACTATCAGTTTAGTGACCATTGGTATGCCACCGCATTATTACGCGCGGTACGGCTGGGCAGTGAAATCACCGATAGCCCAATGGTGGATAAAGACATTTCAAGCCAGGTCTTGCTGGGCGGTGGCTACAGGTTTTAATCCACGTGTTCGAGAGCATATTCTGTCCGCAGGGGAGTCGTGCCTGTCTGCCGTGGTGATTTGGCTATGCTCTTGAATCCAATGACGATCGGGAAAGACCGATAAAAGGTAACTGTCGACGGTTCGGAAAGACGAACACTAAAACCCTGCTTCGGCAGGGTTTTGTTTTTTGCGGTATAACTGGCGCCGTGTGTCAGACGAGAGCGTCCAGTGCTTTAGCGATATCCTCCGTCCACGGCAAATCAGGCACCGCGAGGTTTTCGCGCAAATGACCGATGGAGGAGGTGCCCGGTATCAGCAGAATATTGGGCGAACGGTGATACAGCCACGCCAGCGCGGTTTGCAGGGGCGTGGCCCCAAGACGCACGGCGATATCCGATAACGCCGAGGATTGGAGAGGCGTAAAACCGCCGAGCGGGAAAAATGGCACATAAGCGATGCCTTCCTGGGCCAGATGGTCAATCAGCGCATCGTCGCCGCGGTTTATCAGGTTGTAGTGGTTTTGCACGCAAACAATGCTGCAAATCTTGCGCGCCTGCGCCACCTGGGTCGGTGTCACATTGCTCAGGCCTATATGTTTCACCAACCCCTGGCGTTGAAGCTCTGCGAGGATCGTCAGGGGTTCTTCTATCGAGCCTTCCGCCGGGCCATGGGTATCAAGCATGATCCTGAGATTGACCACGTCCAGCGCTTCAAGGCCCAGATTACGCAGATTGTCATGTACCGCACTGGTCAGTTCTGCGGCGGAAAAGGCCGGTAGCCATGAGGCGTCCGCACCCCGGCGCGCGCCGATTTTGGTGACAAGGGTCAGATCGTCCGGATAGGGCGCTAGCGCTTCACGAATCAATTGGTTAGTGATATGCGGGCCGTAAAAGTCGCTGGTGTCGATATGGTTAACCCCCAGCGCAACCGCTTCCCGCAGTACCGCCAGGGCGGCATCAGGATCCTTCGGTGGCCCGAACACGCCGGGGCCGGCCAACTGCATGGCGCCGTAGCCGAGCCGCTTGACGTTTCGATCGCCAAGGGGAAATGTGTGATGCTTGTCGTTAATGGACATAACCTGTCTCCTGTTGGGATAGTCTGCGGGGCAGCCGCATTTATTTATAATAGGCGCAGCTCACCCCCGTGATAAGTAGTGGGGCAGTGGACGGGGTGTACGGAGGGACGCACAATGAAAACCGATTTAGAAGACCTGCATGCTTTTCTCGCCGTGGCGCGCTCAGGGGGATTTCGTGAAGGTGCGCGAACGTTGAGCCGGAGCGCGTCCGGAGTCAGCGACGCCATTCGGCGCCTGGAAAAGCAGCTTGGCGTCCGGCTGTTTAATCGCACGACGCGCAGCGTGACGCCAACCGCCGCCGGTTACGGCTTGCTGGAAAGGCTGGGGCCAGCGCTCGCCGAGGTGCAGGGTGCGCTGGATGTGGTGAATGGCTTTCGCGATAAACCCGCCGGAACGCTTAAGCTGAATGTCCCGGTCAGCGCGGCGCGGCTGGTGCTGCCTGCGTTGATTCCTGCCTTTCTTGCCGCCTACCCGGATATCAAGGTTGAGGTGCAGACGGAAGAAAGCTTTGTCGATGTGCTGGCCGCCGGTTGCGATGCAGGTATCCGCTATGAAGAGCGACTGGAAAAAGACATGATTGCCGTACCTATTGGCCCCAGGGTACAGCGTTTTGCCGCAGGTGCATCTGCGGATTACCTTGAACGGCGTGGGCGGCCTGCGCATCCGCATGACCTGTTCTCGCACGCCTGTATCAATGGCCGTTTCCCCAGCGGGAAAAGTTATCCCTGGGAGTTTGCAAAGGGCGGGGAGAATGTCTCTTTTCACCCTGAGGGGCCGCTGACGGTACAGGCCGGTGGTGCTACGGATCTGGCCATAGCGGCGGCGGTGGCCGGCGTGGGTATTGTCTATCTGTTTGAGGATTGGTTGAAACCTTACCTGGTCAACGGAGGCCTGGAACCGGTGCTCGAACCCTGGTGGCCGCAGTTTTCCGGTCCGTTTCTCTATTATTCCGACCGGCGGTTTATCCCAGCGCCGCTGCGCGCCTTTATCGATTTTATTAAGCAGGGGGCGGGTTGAGAAGCCGGTTATTCCTGATTATGAATGGATCACATACGGGGGGCCGGGTAAACAAATCGATGTTACCAACTGAGGGTTGTGTCTAATACTGGGGGCAGGTCAGCGCCCCAAAGGACGTCTTGCGGTTCTATTCACTCAAGAGCTAAGTACCAACGCTACGGTTAAGCTGACGGAATGGTTTGGTGGAGAAAACATTGTGGTGCTTTTCGCTAATCCAAAGTTGCATTAGGTTGTCTTCCCTCTGACAGTGACCTTTCCCCGAAAACCATAATAGTTTTCCCTGGGCCAAAAGGATTGGATTTAATTAGGTGAGTTCAGACTCGAGAGGGCACAAAAAAGCCCGCAACTGAGTTGCGGGCTTTTTCGCTATTATCGCCGGATCTATCTGGTATCACCGGTGACCTATTTGGGCTGGGGGAATCTGAATAACTTAATTAATTTGTTGTAATCATTGATAAAAATTGAGTTCATGCTTGTGGGGTATACCTAAACGTATACCAATGCAGAAAAGTGACACCGATTTACAGGGCGATTTTAGAATCCGGCATCAGCAGCTATCCCTCAAATGAGTCTGTTTTTGGATCTACCCCATGATAGATCGAGTCCGGCATCTCGCTCAGAAAAAAAAGATTTATAGAAAAACTGGTCACACTGTTCACTTTTTATTTTAGTTGTTTAAAAACAATAAATTAACAGGTGATGAGTTGGTGATGAGTTTGCCATGACTGGTCACTTACCGTGAACAGTCAGCCCAAAAATGTAAAATACCGGCCTGAGACGATTATTGAGTTGCTTCTCACGGTGATGTCGGTGATTTCTGCTGTGGCAGAATTTGAGCGGGATCTGTTGCTTGAGCGCACGCACTCAGGTATGGCGAGGGCAAGCTAGAAAGCGATTTGGTCGTCCTTCAGTACTGAATGAAGAACAATAACTTACTGTTATTACACGTATAAACACCGGGATCAGTATCAGCGCCATTGCACGGGAATTTAATACCACCCGGTAAACAACACTCCGGGTTGACAGTTTGCTATGTGCCAGAAGCGGAAGTTGGAGTGCCTAGTTTCTAATAAATCTAATTGTTCCTAACGAATGATTATGAAACCATTAAGGCTTTTTAGTTTCGATAAATTCTTCTGACTTAAGCCACTGACATACTAACTGCGTCATTGCAATTAAAGACAATGACATAAATGATAATGCGAAAAATGGCATTATAGTTGGAGCTATTAACCATTTCTTAGCCGCAGAAAAACCTAATGAAAACTGCAATAAACAAGTTAGCAAACAAAATGTGATAGAAAGCACTAGCAAATATGTAATGTTCAACAGTGGTTTGTAAAGATCTGATTTTTTTACAGCAGCATCTTCACTTAACTTCTCACCTTTTCTGTAAATAGCTAAATAATCCTCTGAATCAAACATTTTCTCTTTAAGATTAATAACCACAAAAGTCAATAAGGATAACAGAAAAGAAGATATTCCAAGGAATGATGAAAAAACATAGCCTCGCATATAAGCTTTGTAATTGCTGATAAGACAATCTAGCGAACCACTAATTTTTATACCAGCATATGCGAATAACGCGTAAGCTAAAATACCTATGCAACTCCCTATAAGTAAATTTCTTATAAACATTTCGGCCTCCTACTCATTTCAAAAGCTTATGATTTACCACTATATCCTTGCTGTCTAAGTATACAGTATTTGAGAGGAAAGAGCTAACTGTCATTCCGTTAATGTTATTGGAGAATTGATCATAGTCGAATATCCCTACATTATTGGCTTTATCTACGAGTCCAATAACTTCCCCTGCTGATGCCACATTATCACGTCCTTTAACACTTACAGATTTAGCTTTACCTTGCAATACACCATTAATATAGCTTACAAGATCATCTCTATCAGATTTTTTCCCGATATCCAATCCGCTAGTATTCATTTTAATTTGCACGCTTTTAGTATGGTTCTTATATGCACCACTAATATAGTTTTTTTTGGCTGTTAAAGTTGTAAACGTAACATTGATTTCATCAATAAATTTGTATTTCTTTAACTTATCAACTATTGAAGAGTTATCAACAACTCTGGTTATGTTTATTTTCTCATCTCTCTTTTTCGTCTTATGCATTGCCCTTATTGCATTGAAATAGCCTTGCCGCAACTTCGCATCAAATATGCCAAGTGTCATTGAGCCTTCATTATGAAGGTAGACACCTTTTAAATTACTTTTCTTAATAATAAGCATGTTTATCTCACCAATAAAATCGGCATTAGTATTATTATTTACCGACACTGTGAAATTGTTATTGGCGTGATTTAATGAAAAATGTGACCTAGCAACTTTTTCATTAAGAACTAATATAGAGAAACAATCATTATCTTCGAAAAATCTAAATTTAACATCTATATCGCTATTAGCGTAATCCATACCGACAAAGTTATTTTTAACACAATCAGCTAAAAAAGCACCAAATGCTAACCGCCCACCTGTATATACAATTTCAACTGGAATGCAATAAACATTCATAATAAAACCTTTATTTTTCGCCTAATATGCTAATTATAAATAAAAAAACAGTCCAATTCAACTTAAAGGTTGACATTCACCAACCCTTACCGCCCATAGTGGTTACTTAATGCAAATACCGCCCCCTGAATTGCAACTGTTTCTGTTGTCACTTTTGTGGGAGCAAAGGTGCCAATTTCCGCTCCTCGCTCAAAGCTGCCTGTCAGAACCTGTTTACCTAAAAATTCTTAGGGTAGGATTTTTTCCGTTTTCCAAACTGCCCCTCTATGGCTGACTCTGGATAAGGCATATTATTAGACAGTCTTTATAGATACCCAATGAAAGGATTCGGATGATGGCATTTGAAGATAAGAAGAAAAAGGCTATAGCCCTGATGGAAGATAAAAAGATGTGGCGGAGCAATTATGCACCGCCGATCTTGCGCCTGTTTTGGAAGATGGGGGGTAAAATGCCACCTCCACCGTTTGCTCCCTTCTGCCTGAATACGCTGTTCTTTGCCGTTTGGTTTGGCCCTCTATGGGGCATTGTTATGTGGTTTAGTCGCTGGAAAAATCAAGACTTCAGCGTATTGCTTGCGGTGTTCACCGCCCTCTTTGCCGGTTTGCTGTTTGGTTTATTCATGGCGTTAATCCACTCTTGGCGCAAATGGGCCAACAAACTGCCTGATTGGAAGAGTCTCTAACAAGGCAATGATCTAAACGTCAGAAAAAAAAGATTTATAGAAAAACTGGTCACAGTGTTCAATTTTGCTTTTAGTTGTTTAAAAACAATAAATTAACCAGTGATTAGTTGGTGACGAGTTTGCCCTAACTGGTCACTCACCGTGAACAGTCAGTCCCATAAATGCAAAACACCGGCCTGAGTCGGTGATTGTTTGCACAGTGCGTGAGCTGCAGGGAGAGATTTCAGGCAAATAAAAGGCCTGCAATGCAGGCCTGAGTAGTCACCGCTACGGGGTTCCCCGGTGTTGGGTGTATGCGGTTTGTACCGCTCGACTATAAGCGGCCCCGCGTAACAGCGTCCAATGGGTTCGGCAGATCAATAACCGCCTATTGATCGGCAGAAACGATCGTGATGCCATTCGCTCAGCGTATCTCACACTTGGGGAGCCAGTCGGCTTCACAGTCTTCACTCAATATCAGGTTGGTTTGCATCCCCTGATTGGTCTTGCGTTTCAACAGCGCGATTTCATACTCACGCAGGGTTTGCGGCACTGCACGCCCGAACGCGGTCAGATTCAATGGGTACTTGTGTCCTCGCGCTTCCATGTAAGACAGATACGCGTGATACAGGTACTTGCGCGGGTTCGCCGGGGTAATGTTGGCATTACCGATATACAGACCGTCAGGCGCACTGACTGCCAGCAGGTAGCCGCAAAAATCGACCAGCGGATCGGCGCTGCGTTTAATTTCTAGCGCTTCATCGGAGTTCTGTTGCACTTCCAGCAATATGCGTGCGTCATTGGGCGCGGCAAAACGCTGCATCAGGTGGCGCACGATCACCGCCAGCTCACCGGTAATTTTTGCCAGCAACTGCGGGTCACGCTCGTTGGCCGGTATCACCTCCGGGAACGGCAGGATCACCCGGCGGCGGGAGACACCGCCGCTGCGGTCACTGAACTGCATCGGGTTGTTATTCACCGCCAGAATCACCGCCGGAATGTGCGTGGAGTAGGCATCCCGGTATTTCGGATCGATAGCCACCGCATCGCCGCCGGTGATCGCTTTGATGCCCGCACCGTCACCACTCCATTTCTCTTGGTCAGGCAGGATAATCAACGAGAACCCGACCACGGAAGCGCGTTCCCGTGAGGATTCCAGCGTATCAATGGTGGCTGAGGTGGTGTTGTCTTTCCCCGCCAGCAGGCTGGCTATGGCGGCCATCACGCTTTTGCCGCTGCCGCCGGGGCCGGTGACCTCAAGGAACAGTTGCCAGTCATAACGGTTCGCCAGCACCATAAACAGCGCGGCGAGAATACGCGCCTGCTTGTCGGGTTGCTGCCCGGCAGCGCGGGTCAGCCAGCGCCAGAAGTGCGGGGCGTGGTCGGCCAGATTTTCCCCGGCCTTGGGCGGCGTGTAGTCCACGCTGTTGACAGTACGCAGCCAGTGCGTTTTCTGGTGCGCGCTGAATTGCCCGGTGGCGGTATCAAATACCCCGTTACGAAAGCCAATCAGGTGGCGTGCCGGCGTGCCCATTTGCGGGACCATCAGCCGGAGCGTGTCCAGAATGCTGTTGATACCCGCCGCCGAGAACGGGGCGCGGATTTTCTGGAACAGCGCGGCAATCTCGCGGCTGAGTACCCGGTACGGCAACACCTGCCATGCGCCGTTTTCATAACGGCACAGGTCTTCACCGACCGGTGGCACGGCCAACAGATGCTGGTAGTGCTCCGCCAGCAGTTCGGCCTTTTCACTGGCGCTCATGGCTTTCAGGTCGGCATCGCTGAGCGTATCAAACGGGCTGGGTTGTTTGGGCTGGCTGAAGGCCGTCAACTGCGCAAGCGCGGCCAGCTTGCCCTGTTGCAGGTAAATATCGTTCCAGTCGCCTGCTTCTGACGGTAACGCCGGTTTACCGCCGCTCAGCTGCGCGGCCTCAGCGGCACGAGCCTGCCCGGTGCCGTTCTCGTCATTGTCGGCCGCCAGCAGCAACAGCGCATCAGGGTAGTGGGTGCGCAACTGCTGCGCCATCGCGGGCAGGTTATTGGCGCTGAACGCGACGCAGACGCTTTCCCCGGTCAGTTGATGCACGGTCAGGCCGGTAGCGTAGCCCTCCGTCAGCCAGATAACGGCATTATCCTGCCCCGGCAGGAAATGACAGGCGTGTTTCATTTGCCCCCCGGCCAGCGTGCGCTTGATGCCTGCGGCATTAATTAACTGGACGTTGACCACGTCCCCGGTGCTGTCGGTCAGCGGCAACAGCAGGTCGCCGGGCTGGTAAGTGATACCGCCCACGCGCAGTGACGGCCCCTGTAATGTCAGGGTGCCGCTATCCGGCCAGCCCTTGGCGGTCAGATAGGCATTCCCGGCCTGCTGTCGGGCGCTGGCGAGCAGTTGTCTGGCCTGCTGCGCTGCGTTATTTCGCGCCTGTGCTTTATCCTGTTGTTCCTGTTCCGGGTTGTATTCGGGCAAGGCGCTGCCTGATGGCTCACCCAATACCCCGGCCACCTTTACGGCGGCTTCTTTGGCGGTCACGGCCAGTGCCTTTTCGACCAGATTCAGGCCATCACCGCCGCCGCACTGGTTGCAGAACCATGTGCCGCGCCCCTGCAGGTTATCAAAGCGAAAACGGTCTTTGCCGCCACAGACCGGGCAAGGCTGCGCCCGGCCCCCGGCAGTGATATGAATGCCCAGTGCGGGAAGCAAGACCGGCCAGTGGCCGGTAGCAGCACGTGAGGTGTGAGAAACGCTTAATGCGGTCATTGTTTTGCCTCCCTCAGTGCACGGTGGTGTTACAGGTGACGGCCATTCGGTCACAGCACAGCTCATCCATCATCTTTTGGCCGAGCGTGGTCAGGCGCGGTGGTGCCACCAGAATATCCGGCTGCACCATGTCACTGAGCATGGTGCAGGCCATGTCCATGCCCACCTCTGCGCCGTGCTGGCGGACAAAGTAGCCCTCAATGCCCATCGCAATCGCCATTTGCAGCTCATCCAGCGTGTAGCCGGGGGTCACCCGGTAAAAGGCGCAGGTCTCGAGATAGGCATGGGCCAAAGCTCGGCGGTAAACGGCGGTACGGACTTCAACGGGTAAACAAGACTGTGGGGTGTTCATGCGGCGGAAGCCTCCATGCTGGCGAGAATGTGGGAGTCACAGGTTTTTACGACTTGCCCGAGCTGGTCAGTGAGTACCGCTATGACAGACGCGAAAGCGGCTTTTTGAGCGGCGTCCGGGCGCTGACCGGTCGATTCGAGAGTGTCCAGCATGTCGAGAAACAGCACGCCGGTAGAATGCGCGTGCTGAAGACGCAGGAAATCAGCATGCGGAATGGGGTAATAGGTTTCACTGTGGAAACGGGCGGCCAGCGTATTCATGCCACCCCCTGTACAGGCAGACGGCCCGCAAACGACAGAATGTAGTCACGCGCCAGCAGGCGGCGTGCGCTGTGCTCGGAATCCGCCACAGTGCGCAGCATGCACGGGGTTGCCGTCAGGGCAGTACGGCGAATGGCCGCAAACAGGAAACAGAATTCAGGATGAGTCGGGGTGAGGGTCGTAGCCATGGTGGCAGCCTCCAATAAGTATTGGTTATTGCTACCACCGAAGTTTCCACGCTTATGGGTGGTAGCCCAGACGGGGGTGGAAATACCGGCCTTATTGGAAACCGGCCTGACCGAAGTCAGCCCCGCCTGAGCCACCATTGTTTGATAGCCACAGTAGCATAAATACCACTGTGCAAAAAATGAGCGCACTAAGGCCACGACATAAAAAAACACGCATGGCGCGTGTTGTGTCGCCAATAAGTTACACGGGTTTCCACGCCCGGCTGCCGATTGTGCGACAGCGGGAGGACTATAGCGCAGGGCCGGACGCGGGGGCAAGCCGTAAGACGCCCCCGGACGTTCAATCGATCGCATAGTGATCAACAGTCGGTAAGCTGGTCGTTGCGGGTATCGGCGGCGGCGCTGGTCAGCGGCACCGGCACGGTACGGAAAAGACGTGGCTCGGCCTGGCTGCTGGCCAGGCGGATCACGCCGTGTTTATCAGAGCGGTGCTCCGGCAAGGCAATATCCGGCTGTTTGCGTTGCAACAGGATGGCCTCTGCGACAAACAGTGCGTCGTTGTCATTCAGGGTAAAGCTCTGTCGGCCGAGCGTTAACCGCATCATGCTGTGGCCCCCTGATGACGGTTGGCAATGCGTTCAGCCATCCAGTTTTCGACTTCTGATTCGAGCCACGCCACGGTTTTACCGCCAAGGGATATTTGGGCCGGGAACTGCTTGCGGGTCATCATCTCGTAGACGGTAGAGCGCGACAGCCCGGTGGTGTACAGCACTTCCGGCAGGCGAATGAAGCGATCGCGTGGCGTGTAATCAACCGGGACGGGCGGGAATGTGGAAGGGGTCTGTGTGGCAACTGCAAGCATGGAATGCTACCTCGTTTATGCCCGGTGGGATCTCACCGGCGCTGTGTGGGTTCGTCTGGTAGCGCCCTATTATGTGAATATTTTCCAGGTTGGCAACAAGGTGTTGTTGTGTGATGAATTAAGGAATTATACGTAAAAACAATGAATTGCACTAATTTGCTTTAGCCCACGGCTCCTCACCCTTCCTCACTTTTAACTCATAGCTTTCAGCAATCAAAAAGCCATTTATAAATAGGTATGAACATCAAAAATAAATCTAACCATGGCTAGCCAGAGAAAAGGTCTTTTTTAGAAAAGTGAACAGTAGTGAACACTGTGTGAATAGTTTTAGAGAAACTAGTCACTACTTTATTCACTGATTTATCTACATTTTTTATTAAAGTGAACAGTAGTGAATAGTTTTATATAAAACTAAAATCTCGTTGATGGTTTTATCGTCAGTTTTCAGTGCTGTTGTCCTGCGGACAGTCCAACCGGGATGAATGGCGATGTTGTACGGCAGTCAGCAGAATAGCTTCATATTGACTGACACCGGAGATAACCCCATGAGCACAACTGCATTACCCAAGTACATCAACGACAAACTGCACGCCCTGCGTGATGCCCGCGCCGCCCACGACAAAAACTATCAGGCGCTGACTGACGTCATTACGGGGATCGCCCGCTGTCATCAACAGAAGAAAGACACGGAAGTGGAAAGTCATGAGGCAGAAAGCCAGTGGCGCACCCTGTTTCGCAAACTGCGCGGAGAAATGACTCCTGAGCTGCAAGCACAACACCACAGCCGGATTTCCAAGCGGGAGCTGGCGAAAGAGTTCGACGGTCTGGTTGAGGAAATGGAGCTGGACAAAATGCAGCTTCACCTCAGTTGCGGCGGCACGGCCCCTAAGGTGGTTAACGCGCACAAAGACGCCCTCACGACCTTTGCTGCCCATGCTATGCATCAGGCAGTGGATGCGCTGAGCGCAGCGCTTATCAGCCCTGATGTTATCAAGGCTTGCGCACTGGCTTCACGGGCTTACGGCGTCTATGCGGACAATCCGATGAGGATGATTGAGCAACAGGTACTGGGCGCGCTACAAGGCCGTATTCGCGCTACCATGGCTACGCAAAATATCGACCACCCGGTGCTTAATGAGATTGGCCTGACGATACCGGAAGAAACCGGCGCATTGCCGGAACTGCAAAGAAGTCCTGCCAAGCGCATGCAGGTTATCTCAGAACTGAAGGAAAAACGTCAACGCTTGCAGCAGAAGGGGGCTAAATCATGATGCGTTGCCCGCTGTGCACTCATGCGTCCTATACTCGCACCAGTCGCTATATCACGGAGCGGACGAAAGAGGCGTATTATCAATGCCAAAACATCGTGTGTTCCTGTACGTTTAAAACAGTGGAAAGCGTCGATAAGATTTTATGTCAGCCTATTCAAGCGGAAACGGTGACCGGTGATGATTTACCGCCGCCGGAAAAAAGGACATTAAATCGTTACCGCCGTTATAGCCGAAATCAAACACTTCACTGATTGAACTGGCCCCGCTGCAATGCTGATTTTGCTGCGGGGCTTTTACCGTTCCCCAAGCCCGAAAGCAGCCTTTTTTCTGGCTAGCCTGCCTTAAATCGAGCGTGCATGCATAGGGTGCATGATTTTGCATGAATCCCCAGCCTTTCAAAACAGCCGAAACCCCGCGCCACAAGGGCTTACAGGGCCTCTACGTCATGCATGAAATGTGCATGATAAAGTCAGAGCGCGTAGGCGAGGGAGTATTGCGCGCGCAGAGGTTTGAGCGACTTTATCCCTCGGTTATATAGTGACTATGCTTAAAGTGGCACGCGTGTACGCCCGTGGAGATGTTATACAAGGCTTATGAGTATTTCAGATTGCATATTAGAAACGCACCATATTAAATGGTATAACTCCCGAAACTAAAATTGAAATTTTTTAAACATCATTGAGTGAAATTTCCAAATCCTAGTTGGAGTTTTTCTGAGATGATTTTTTCGGTGGCTATATTAATTATGAGTTATGGTGAATTATAGAAAACCTATATCCTATCTTGTGATGATTTTACGTGTAAAAAAATTTGACTTTTAAATGAATCAATGGTTTTTATATGCTTACTTAAGTTGGGCTATATTTTATAAGGTTCGGGAATAATGATTTTTAAGACATTAATATTAAGGTTTCGTGATCTAGTTACTCCGGTAGGACAAACGATTGCACTTCACAATAAAATAATTAAAGAACATGGCTCGCGCTCAGTTTGGTGGGGATGGTGGGCAAAGGCAGATGAGCAATGCCCCAGAGAGTTTAATACTTTAAAAAATGAGGTGTCAGATGATAACCCATTGGAAATATATCTATTCGATAGTTTCCAAAAGAAATTATACGCAGCAAAATTAAGTGAGGTGTCAATCAATTTTGATAAACATAGTTGTCCTGACGCTACTATGGCCCCTGAATATTATTCAGAACAACAGTATAATGTTTGGTTCCGTTTTTTATCAATAACTGAAATAGAAGACAGCTTGGCTGTTATTAATGGGTTGGCATATTCTGGTAAGGTTAATGATTTTTTTGCTAATGAGGGCATGTTCAATATTTATGTTGATAAGCAAATATCCTCTCTCGCAGAATTACGTTGTCAAGATAGAACTATTTGGTTTGTAGATGATTACTCTCCACAAAAACATACAGCGCATGAAATAATTTTAAGTAATGCCAATGTCAGTGTTCCTAGTATATTCCCAAAAAAACCAATAGATCTATCCGCCGGAAAGATAGTCTGGTTTTCAGATCTTCACTTCGATGAAAGCAAAAAACATCATCAATTCGATCAACGAGAACAAAAAACATTAAATAAAATTATTAAAGATTGGGATAAAGAAGTTGAGGCACTCATTGTATCAGGGGATATTACATGGCGTGCAACAGTTGATGAATTTGATCTGGCTCGAGTCTTTTTTGAAAACTTATGCTCAACTAAAAGAGTAAATATTGACGGAATTGGTATGTGCCCCGGTAATCATGATGTCAGTTTTAGCAACGATTATGATGTGAAAGTTAAATATGCCTTGTCAAAATACCATGATTTACAGCATGGGAAAGGGACGCTAAATGAGGATGAGTGGGATTTATTAGTTGCAACTGAGGTTTTGCCAGAGTACAAGAAAAATTATGAGGATTTTTTCAAAAGTATTGTTAGTACGAGTGCAAATAAATATTTATCAATGGGTAAACGGTATTTAATAAAAAATCAAAAGGTAGTTGATGTTTGTTTTTTAAACTCTAATTCATTGCAGCAGCACAAACTTGCTTTCCAGGGGCAAGGATATGTTGGTGTTGAACAAAGAGATGACGCAGAGAGGGAAATGGGATGGAAAAAAAATAAAAAAATAAAGGGTGGTTATCGAGTGGTTGTTCTACATCATAATCTTTACCCTATAAATTATACTACTGCTCCATACATTAGTGCTCCAAGCGGTCTTGTTTATGATACAGAAGCGATTCTGAAGTGGTGTTTTGAAAATGGTGTTGATCTTATACTTCATGGTCATACTCATGAAAGATGTGTTAATAAAATAATTAGAAAGGATAGTGCAGGTGAGAAATCTATATGGATTGTAAGTTTAGGCAGTACTGGAGTCATTCAAGGTCATTTGGTCGGAAATAATGAGTTTGCTGAGTTAGATTTTGAAGGCGACAAAATAAAAATTATGTTTTATAATATTGTAAATAATATTATCAACGAAAGTTACCAAATAGAATTGGATTAAACATGAAAAAGTTATTGATAACTGATTTGGATAATACTCTTTACGACTGGGTTTCATTTTATGCTCAATCTTTTTCCGCCATGCTCGATAAGTTGGTTGGGATATTAAATATATCTAAAGAAGAATTGCAGAATGAGTTTAGAAAAGTACACTTGAAACATGGAAATTCTGAGTATCCCTTTGCGGCATTAGAGCTTGATACAGTACAAAAATTATATATTGGTCTTTCTGATGAAGACATATTAATAAAATTAGATGAAGCATTTCATGCCTTTAATTCTGTCAGAAAAAAAACTCTGGTGTGTTATTCTGGGGTTGTTCAAACATTAAAAGAACTTAATGATAGAGGCGTGGTTATAGTTGGGCATACCGAAGCTCCTGTCAGAAATGCTCTTTTTCGCCTTGAGTTTTTAAAACTTAAACAGTATATAAAACACCTCTATGCCCCTAGAGATAGATATTATCAAGACTTAAATAAAAGCAGCAAGTTATGGATAGAGTCTTATGGTGATTTTATTTACCAGCTAGATGAAAGTGAGAAAAAACCGAATCCATACTTACTTAAGGATATTTGTGAGAAGGAAGGGGTTAGCTTAGAACAAGCTATATATGTTGGTGATTCATTGATTAAAGATATCTCTATGGCAAATAGTGCAGGTATTGATTCTGTTCTAGCTAGATATGGTAAGCAACACGAGTCTAAATATTGGGATGTACTCGTGTCAATAACGCATTGGAGCAGTGAGGATGTAATTAGAGAAACTAAATTAAAAGAGTTGTATTCTCATGTTAAGCCCACATATAGCATAGATGAATTTAGAGATATTTTAAAAGTAATCTGAGTTTTTATAAGGAAAGCCATGGTTACATGGCTTTCTGTTCAACAAATACCCCCCACCATTCCATCAAAGCAAGTCGTTGTTCAAGATATGTTGATCTGTTGTATGCCCGTCTCACTTCATTTTTATCACTATGAGCTAAGGCAGCTTCTATAACATCAGCATTAAATTCTGCTTCATTCATTGCAGTACTTGCGATAGAGCGCAATCCATGGGCAACAAGCTTACCTCCATAACCTATACGTTTAAGTGCTGCGTTGGCTGTCTGACTGTTCATTGGTTTCCGAGGATCATTGCGACTTGGGAATACGTGTTCACGTCTGCCGCTGATAGGGTGCATGATTTCCAATATCTCTAATGCTTGATTTGATAGTGGAACGATATGATCACGCTTAGCTTTCATTCGTTTTGCCGGAATACGCCACTCACGGTTTTCTATATCGATCTCAGCCCATGCAGTTGCGGAGGCTTCAGCAGGGCGAATTAGCGTCAGCAACTGCCATTCAAGCAAGCAGCGGGTAGGTATCGATAGATTGCTCATCGAGATTGTACGCATCAGTTTAGGCAGTTCTTCGGGCCGTATGGTCGGCATATGCTGCTTCTTAGGCCGTTCGAATGCATTACCAATACCAGAAGCCGGATTAGCATCAATCAAGCCAGTGTTGACGGAATAGATCATGATTTCGTTAATACGCTGCACTAATCGGCGAACGGTCTCCAATGCGCCACGGGCTTTGATTGGCTCCAGAACTTGGATCAGCAAACGCGCTTTAATCTCCTGAACAGGGATATTTTCAATAGACGGTAATATGTCCTTCTCGAGAGAACGCCAGATATCTTCAGCATGCTTAGCGCTGACGCTGGCCTGTTTCAACGCGAACCATTGTTTTGCAACGTTCAGGAAAATGCTTTCTTGGGCTACCTGCTTCTGTTCCGCTTCTTCTGCTTCTTTAGCCTGCGGGTCAATGCCTCTAGCCAGTATCGCGAGCTTTTCGGCACGTATTTGCCGTGCGTCGGCAAGTGACAGGGCAGGGTAGGCACCTAGGCTAACCATAGTCCGTGAACTGGTGCCGGGGCGGAGGTAGCGGAAACGCCACAATTTCTTGCCGGTGGTTTTGACTAACAGGAACAGGCCGTCACCATCGTGTAGGGTGAGGTCTTTCTCTAGGGCTTTAGCTTTTTGTACTTCTGTATGTGTGAGGGGGCGTGTAGTCCGCGCCATGTAAGGATTCTTCCATAATTGGTATACGTTTATGGCATACATTTTAACGTATACCTAAACGTATACCAATAAATCCCGGATTTAGCTGGATGTTCTCGGACTACTACAGACACAAAAAAGCCCGCAAACCTAGGTGGGATGCGGGCTTTCCGTACTTCTCCGGACTTATCTGGTAATACCCGGATCATCATTTGGTGGAGCTGGGGGGATTTGAACCCCCGTCCGGAATTACTACACCGTCGGCACTACATGCTTAGTCCAATCATTACATTCGCCGGTCAGCTGCGGATGGACACGCCACTAACAAACTAGCCTGATTGGGTTTAACGCTTCAGCCCCAGGCAGGACATCCACGCGATCTCTTTTGGGTTTGACCTCTCTTGATCCCCGTCCTAAGAGCGGAGGCTAGGGAGAGAGGGAATCTTCAGTTTCTTAGGCTGATTAAGCTGCTAAAGCAGCAGATTCGAATTGCGAGTCGTTTGCAATTATTTTTTTTGCGGCTTTTAACGAGGCCAACCGCCCCTCGGCATGCTCCTAAGGCCTCACAATCCCGTCGAATCCAGAATCAGCCCCAAGTAACTTTGTTCAGTATACCAGAAGTTTAACCCGTTAAGCCAGAGGCTTATCGGTTGGCATGCTTCATGATACGGGATTTCGCCGTCTGCCATTCACGATCTTTGATGTCATCGCGTTTATCGTGTTCTTTCTTGCCTTTGGCTACGCCGATCTTGATCTTGGCCCAGGCATTTTTCCAATACATGGACAAGGCAACCACGGTGTAGCCGTCGCGGTTTACGCGGCCGAGCAGTGAGTCCAGCTCACGTTTTTTCAGCAGCAATTTACGGGTACGTGTCGGATCGCATACCACATGCGACGAAGCTACGTTGAGCGGTGAGACGGTGGCCCCAAACAGATAGGCTTCACCATCGCGGAAGGTCACGTAGCTGTCGCTAATGTTGGCTTTGCCGGCACGCAGCGATTTTACTTCCCAGCCTTGCAGCGACAGGCCCGCCTCGAACTCTTCTTCAATGAAGTATTCGAAACGCGCTCGCTTGTTCTGCGCAATGGTGGCGGAACCGGGTTTGTGTGCTTTTTTCTTTGTCATAGTTTGTTCATTATACTGGATGATTCGACGAAAGAAATCCTTTACCGCTCAGCACCTGCGCAATTTTTCGCATTTTTGGCCCTCGCGTTGCATAGCAGATTTTTTGTTTGGCGATAGATAAATGGTATTATCTGTATGTTTTGTGTCTCACAGGAAATGATATGCCCCAGATCAGTCGGTCTGCGTTAGTGCCGTTCAGCGCCGAGCAGATGTATCAGTTGGTTAACGATGTTCACTCTTACCCCGATTTTCTGCCAGGTTGCACCGGCAGCCGGGTGATTGACGCGTCCAACAATCAAATGACCGCCGCGGTTGACGTTGCCAAAGCCGGTATCAGCAAAACCTTCACTACGCGCAACACGCTGCAGGATAACCAGAGCATCAATATGCAACTGGTTGATGGCCCGTTCCGCAAGCTGATGGGGGGCTGGCAGTTTACGCCGCTGAGCCCGGAAGCCTGTAAGGTCGAGCTGCACCTGGATTTTGAATTTACCAACAAACTGATCGAGCTGGCGTTCGGCAAGGTGTTCAAAGAGCTGGCCGGTAATATGGTGCAAGCCTTCACCCAGCGGGCGAAAGAGGTTTACAGTGTCTGATATTCGGGTGGAGGTGGTTTACGCCTTGCCGGAGCGTCAGTATCTGCGCAAGGTTACGCTGGCGGAAGGCAGCAGCGTTGAGCAGGCCATTACGGCCTCCGGGTTGCTGGAGCTGCGTGGTGACATTGACTTGCAAAGCAATAAAGTGGGCATCTACAGCCGCCCGGCCAAGTTGGGTGATGTGCTAAACGATGGCGACCGGGTAGAAATTTATCGCCCCCTGATTGCCGATCCTAAGGAACTGCGCCGGCAACGAGCAGAGAAAGCAAAAAAATAAGGCGCTGAATGCGCCTTGTTTTTTATCAGAATTTTATCTTCCGAGTTGCAGCCTGTTACTGTCATGAAGAACCTGAATCGCCCCTCACGGGCCGGACGATAGCTCCTGCGCTGATTACTTGGTCAGTGCCGGTTTGTTCTGAATATCGGTCAACACGCCCGCGCTATCAAAGGTCAGCGTCAGGGTTTGCTGGGTGATATCTTCATGGCCAGGTTGCTGGCGGAATACATAGAACCACGTCTGAGTACCGAACGGATCCTGTAACATTGGGGTACCCAATGTATAAGCGACCTGTTGCTGGGTCATACCTTTTTGGATTTTAGCCACGTCGGTCGACGTCAGGTAGTTCCCTTGGTTGATGTCAGGCCGATAAACCACCTTCTCAAAAGTAGAACAGCCTGCAGTCAGCATCACAAGAACCACAGCGGCAGCAGCCAGCGTTTTACAGCGCATAGTAATCACATTCCTTTAGGGCATAGGATGCCGATGATAATAGACCTTGCAGCAGTTGGAAACCTTTATACCCTTCATCTTTCAAGTTGTAGCGACGTTGCCTTCCCTCGCTCACCCCAGTCACTTAGTTGGATAAGCTCCTGAGGATTCTCTCGGTTGCCGCCTTGCTACAGATTGAAATCTATTGGGTGTACCCTTCATCTTTCAAGTTGCTGCTGCGATTGCTTCCCTCTCACGCCCCAGCCACTTAGCTGACTAAGCGTCTGGGGGATAGGGCGGGTGTCGCCTTGCCGCAACTTGAAATCTGCCAGGTAAACAGCGCCAAAGTCAGACCTCGGAAAAGTGAAAAAGTTGAGCTTTTTTATGCGGCCAGCAGTTCTTTTGCGTTTGCCAATGTGTTGCGGGTGACTTCACTGCCGCCAAGAAGGCGCGCCAACTCCTGCAAACGGGCACGTTTATCCAGCGGCGACATCTGCGTTTCGGTTTCCGTCCCGTCGGTCTGCTTGCTGACAAACAGATGCTGATGCCCACAGCCCGCGACCTGCGGCAGGTGGGTAACGCACATGACCTGCGTTGACTCGCCCAACTGGCGAAGCAGGCGGCCCACGATGGCGGCGGTCGGGCCGCTGATACCCACGTCCACTTCGTCGAAAATCAGCGCCGGGGTTTCCATCTTGCGGGCGGTGATGACCTGAATCGCCAACGCAATGCGTGACAATTCGCCGCCGGACGCCACTTTAGCCAGTGCTTGCAGTGGTTGACCCGGGTTGGTGGACACGCAGAACTCGGTGCGGCTTGCTCCTTCGGCGCTCAAATATTGGGGTTCGAAGCGCACATCGATGTTGAATTTGCCGTGTGGCATGGAGAGCGCCTGCATGCTGTCGGTAATCAGTGTGGTCAGTTCGGCGGCGTAATGCTGGCGTTTCTGGTGCAGTTGTTCCGCCAGAACCAGCGCCTGCTGATGGTGCAGGGTGACCGCTTCGTTAAGGTGCTCGTGGTCGCTTTCCTGTTGCGATAGCAGCTGTTGTTCATCCAGCAACTGCTGGTGTAGCTGCGGCAGTTCCTCTGGTGCCACGTGATGCTTACGCGCCAGGTTGATTTGCCGCGACAGGCGCTGTTCCAATTCATGCAGGCGGTTGGGATCGAGATCCATGCGATCGGCATAGTGGCGCAGTTCATCGCTGGCCTCGCTGATTTGGATTGAGGCTTCTTCCAGCATGTTAAGCAGTTCGCCGAGTTTTTCATCCATGCCGACCAGCTCGACCAGCAAGTGTTTGGCGGTGTAGAGCTGGCTGAGCATGTTGTGTTCTTCGTCATCGGCCAGCAATTGCAGCGTTTGCTGGCTAATGGTCAGCAACTGGCCGCTGTTGGCCAGGCGTTTGTATTCCGCGTCTGTTTGTTCGAACTCACCGGTCTGCGGGGCGAATTCGTTCAGCTCTTTCAACTGGTATTGCAGCAGCTGTTTGCGCGCGTCACGTTCGAGGGACTGTTGTTGGTGGTGCGCCAGTTCGCGGCAGCTTTGGTGCCAGCGCTGGTAAGCTTGTTGCATTTGCGCCAGCAGAGCGGGTTCGTCTGCATAGGCGTCCAGCAGCTGTTTTTGATGCTCGGGTTTGAGCAACAGCTGATGAGCATGCTGGCCGTGGATTTGAATCAGGCGTTGGCCAAGTTCGCGCAGTTGCGAAAGCGGCACGGCGGTGCCATTGATAAAGCCGCGCGAGCGGCCATCTGCGTTGATCACCCGGCGCAGCAAGCACTCATTGCTGTCGTCCAGTTGGTTCTGCTCAAGCCATTGGCGGGCTGAGGGAGTATCCGCCAGCGAGAAGCGCGCGCAGATATCGGCACGGGCGGCCCCCAGGCGCACCACATTGCCGTCGGCGCGGTTGCCGAGGCACAGGCCCAGCGCGTCGATGGCGATGGATTTGCCGGCGCCGGTTTCACCGGTAATCGCCGTCATACCCGGTTGAAAATCAATCTCCAACTCACGAACGATAGCAAAATTGCTGATGGTCAATTGCGCCAGCATGGGAACCTTCCTGTGTATAAACACATAACTGTAGTTTCATACAGTATAAACTGGTTTTATATACAGTAAAGTAGCTGGCGACGTTTTTAGAACAATTTTTTTGACCAGCCGAGCTTTGTGCTTAACGTATTGAAATAGCTGTAGTCCTTTGGATGAATAAGATTCAAATGGAAATCACTGCGGCGTATCAATACCTCTTCGCCTTCCTGGATAGGCAGCGCGATCTGGCTGTCGCAGCTGATTTCCAGATCGCTGCCGATCTGCGAAAACTTCAGTCGAATGGTGCTGTTGCCGTTGATCACCAGCGGGCGGGCGGAAAGGGTGTGCGGGAACATAGGCACCAGCGCAATGGCCTCCAGCGAAGGCGTCAGGATCGGCCCACCGGCGGAGAGCGAGTAGGCGGTCGACCCGGTCGGCGTGGCGATAATCAGCCCGTCGGAACGCTGCGAGAAGGCGAAACGATCGTCGATGTACACTTCGAACTCGATCATGTGCGCCACTTTGCCGGGGTGCAGCACCACTTCGTTGATGGCGGTGCTGATGCGGCACTGCTGGTTCTCTTTGTGCACGATGGTTTCCAGCAGGAAGCGCTGTTCATCGATGTATTCGCCTTCCAGCACGTCGGCCAATTGCTGCAACGCGTTGTCGGGGTCGAGATCGGTCAAAAATCCGAGATTACCGCGGTTTACGCCGATCACTTTAATATCGTAACGCGCCAATACGCGCGCCGCGCCGAGCATATTGCCGTCACCGCCGACCACCACGGCCAGGTCGGCTTTCTGGCCAATGTCTGCCAGGCTGCCGGTCACGACGTCTTTCAGGCCCAAATCCTGGGCTATCTGCCGTTCGAGCATCACCGAGTAGCCTCGGGCGACCAACCAGTGAAACAACATCTCATGCGTTGCCAGCGCTGAAGGGTGGCGCGGGTGACCCACAATGCCAATACAGGCGAATTTCTTATTCATTGCTGTGATTTTCCTCACCGGGACGAGTTTATGCCCCACATTGTGACCGGTTGACTTGAAACCCCGGTTTTGATCCCCATAATAAGCCAAGTTGCGAGATTAATGCTAAAACGCGGAGATATTCATGAGTAGTAAAGAACAGAAGACGCCAAACGAGCAAGTCTCGGAAGAAATGGACCAGCAGGAAGTTTTGCCGGAAGTGGCTGAGGGCGTCGATCTGCGGGATGCGCGCATTGCCGAGCTGGAAACCCAGCTGGCTGAATCCCAGCAGCATGAACGCGACAGCCTGCTACGCGCCAAAGCGGAAATGGAAAACGTTCGCCGCCGTACCGAGCTGGATATCGAGAAAGCGCACAAATTTGCGCTGGAGAAATTCGCGGGCGACTTGCTGCCGGTGATTGATAACCTGGAGCGCGCGCTGGATCTGGCGGATAAAAGCAATCCGGAACTGACGGCAATGATCGAAGGCATCGAACTGACGCTGAAATCCTTGCAAGACGCAGTGAGCAAGTACGGTATCGAAATCGTCGGCGACATCAACGTGCCGTTCAACCCGGACGTGCATCAGGCGATGAGCCTGATGGAGTCTGCCGATCACCAGCCGAACCACGTAATGATGGTGATGCAGAAAGGCTATACGCTGAATGGCCGCCTGCTGCGCCCGGCGATGGTTGCGGTTTCCAAAGCCAAGGCTTAAGCGGAATTAAGTAAGGAAAAGGCACCTGCGGGTGCCTTTTTTGCGTCTGGACTTTGTCTGAGTCATGCCTGCGGCAGTTGCGGCAGCCAATCGATAGGTTTCAGCCCCTGCTGTTCCAGCAGTTGGTTGGCCTGCGAGAAATGGCGGCAGCCGAGGAAGCCGCGGTGGGCCGAGAGCGGCGAAGGGTGCGGCGCTTTCAGCACGTGGTGGCGCTTGCTGTCGATAATGTTGCCTTTCTTCTGGGCATGCGAGCCCCACAGCAGAAACACCACGCCTTCGCGGTTGTCGTTCAGCGCGGCGATCACTCTATCCGTAAAGGTTTCCCAACCCAGTTTGGCGTGGGAATGCGCCTGGCCGCGTTCAACGGTCAATACCGTGTTCAGCAGCAGTACGCCCTGTTCCGCCCAGCTTTGCAGGCAGCCGTGGCTTGGCCGCTCAAACCCCGGGATATCCGTCGCCAATTCTTTATACATGTTTACCAGCGAAGGTGGAGCCGGCACGCCGGGAAGCACCGAGAAAGACAGACCGTGGGCTTGATTCGGGCCGTGATAAGGATCCTGGCCGAGGATCACCACTTTCACGTCTGCCAGTTCGGTATAGCGGAAGGCGTTGAACACGTCTTTCTGTGGTGGATAAATGGTCTTACCGGCCTGACGTTCAGCGGCAACAAAGGCAAGCGTTTCATGAAAATAGGGTTGCTCTTTTTCCTTGCCGATGACGTCATGCCAGGTGAGAGGGGTGGACATAAACGCTCTCCTTTGTTTTCGTTAACAATTCACTAGCCCTAGCTTACCGTTTACCTTCACGCAGTGAAACCCGCTTTTGCCGTTGGACTACCTATCTTGGTACAAGGATTTTTTAAAATTTACAAAAATAATTGTTTTCGGCGGTATGGGGAAAATTGACATAAAACAGAAACTTGCCCCTTCACTATGTATGGGTAACCCATAAGAATTGATTTTAATCAAAGAATTGCTCCGACCAGGCTGGTATACAGAACAATAAGACAACAATGGTTTTACCAAATGGCCGAAACCAACATTGAATTTTCTCACGAAAGAGAATTTTTCGTCCTTGTACGGAGGCAACAAAATGATTACTGGTATTCAAATCACTAAAGCGAACGATCAGGCGCTGGTGAACTCTTTCTGGCTGCTGGATGATGAAACGTCAGAAGCCCGCTGCGTTTGCGCTAAAGCCAACTATGTAGAAGATCAGGTTGTGCCGGTCAACGATCTGGGCCAAATCGAGTACCGTGAAGTGCCGCTGGAAATGCAGCCAACCGTGCGCGTAGAGGGTGGCCAACACCTGAACGTGAACGTACTGCGCCGCGAGACGCTGGAAGATGCGGTCAAGCACCCGGAAAAATACCCGCAACTGACCATTCGCGTGTCCGGTTATGCGGTGCGCTTCAACTCGCTGACGCCAGAACAGCAACGTGACGTGATCGCACGTACTTTTACCGCCAGTCTGTAATGATCTGCGCAGTCACTGAGGGAGCTTCGGCTCCCTTTTTTATTGCTCGCCGGCCAGTAAAGTGAATCCGGATCACATTCCTCGCAAAGATAATCGTCTGCATTACAGAACTGCTCCGACCTGCCGATAGCTACTTTGGCACCCGAATTGGGTGCGGCATTGATAAGCCTATCGACAAGGAGTCGGCATGAGTATGTCTTTGAGTTTTACCTCTGCGGTTAACCCTGCGACCATTCAATCCCCTGTAGCACGTGCGGCACTGCAACCGGTGAGTTCATCGGAGCCCGTCGAATCACCGGCGGCCGGGGCCGCTGCGGCCACGCTTTCACCGAATAACCTGAATACCCGGAACCTGCTGAACGCGCTGGTGAGCGATATGTCGGCTGCCGCGCCGGCCGCCACGCCCCAAGGGGTAACGCGCGGCCAGCAGCCACAACAGGGAGATTATACGCTCGCGTTACTGGCTAAAGACGTTTACAGCCTGAACGGCCAGGGTGTGGAAGGATTCAACCGCCTGAGCGACAGCGCGTTGCTCGGCGCGGGTATTGATCCCGCCAGCCTGCATGATGTGGCGTCGGGTTTTCAGGCCGGTATTTATAGTGACAACCAACAGTATGTCCTGGCCTTTGCCGGCACCAATGACATGCGCGATTGGCTGAGCAATGTGCGGCAGGCGACCGGTTACGATGATGTGCAGTACAATCAGGCTGTCGCGGTAGCTAAAGGCGCCAGGGCGGCGTTTGGCGATGCGCTGGTGATTGCCGGTCATTCTCTCGGCGGCGGGCTGGCGGCAACGGCGGCGCTGGCGACCGGTACTGTGGCGGTCACTTTCAACGCGGCGGGCGTCTCCGACTATACATTAAACCGTATGGGCCTCGATCCGACGGCGGCTAAGCAGGATGCGCAAGCCGGCGGTATTCGTCGCTACAGCGAACAATACGACATGCTGACCGGGACGCAGGAATCCACTTCGCTGATCCCGGATGCCATCGGGCATAAAATTACCCTGGCCAATAACGACACTCTGAGCGGCATTGACGACTGGCGACCGAGTAAACATGTGGATCGCAGCTTGACCGCACACGGCATTGATAAGGTCATCAGTTCGATGGTGGAGCAAAAACCGTGGGAGATGAAGGCCAATGCCTGAAAGGCGTCGGGTTAGGCAGACGTTGATTATCGTCGTGCTGGCACTGATAGTGGTCGCCGGCTTGCTGATTATGGCTAAGGAACAACAGATGAATCAGTCTATTTCCCCGTTCAGCGGGCGCGGCAATCAGGCGTTGGCGCAGGCGGTGATGCGCGGTGATACGCACGGCATAGCCGAACAGGCAACACGGCCGCGTTTGAGTGAGCAGGGCGATCGCCAGGTCACGCTGCTTCAATGGGCGATTCTCTCGCAGCAACCGCAAAGCCTAAGTTCGCTGCTGGAGCTGGGGGCTGATGTCGCCGTGCCGGGGCTGGAGGGGAACAGTGTGCTGCATACCGCCGCAACGGTGCGGGATCCGCAGTATTTGCGGCTGCTGCTGACGCATGGCGTGCCGGTTAACCTGCGCAATGCGGTGACCGACGCGACGCCGCTGTCCGCTGCGGTACTTGCGGGGCGTGAGGAGCAATTACGGTTGTTGCTGGCAGCCGGGGCGGATACCACGTTGAGCGATAGATTGGGGGATGCGCCCTTGCACGCGGCGGCGAAAATCAATGCGCCGCAGTTGGCGTTGATGTTGCTGCAGGCGGGCGCGGACGGCAAAGCCCGTAACCGGCAAGGCCAGATCTTCCAGTTCTATTTCTCACTGACGCCTGCGCACCTGCAGAGCGAAGAGATGCGCGATCGTTATCGGCAACTGGATGTCTGGTTAAAAGCCCATCACCAGGCGACGCATTACGCACCGCCGTAATGGGGGCATAAAAAAACGCCTTCAGGTGAGTGAAGGCGTTTTTTATTCACCGAGGCAGCATTACTTCGCGCCGTTGCTCTCAGGCTTGGCCTTTGGCTGGCGGCGTTTGCCCACGTTTTTCGCATCGCGGTGACGTACTTTCACCTTGGCTTTTTCTTTGTTCTTTTCTTTGTCTTCCGCACGTTTGGCCAGCACCTTCTTCGAAGGTTTGCCGTTGCTCTTTTCGCTTGGCACTTTGGTTGATGGACGCAGCTCGTCGATCACCCGCGCTTTCAGCGGTTCGTTCAGGTAACGGCCGACTTTGCCCAACAGCAGGTGATCGTGCGCCTCAACCAGCGAAATCGCGGTACCTTTGCGCCCGGCGCGGCCGGTGCGGCCGATGCGGTGCAGATAGGTGTCCGCAGTACGCGGCATGTCGAAGTTGAACACGTGGGTGATATCCAGGATATCCAGACCACGGGCAGCGACGTCGGTGGCGACCAGCACGTTGACGCGGCCGTCCATCATGCGTTTTACCGCTTCGTTGCGCTTGGCCTGCACCATTTCGCCTTCGAGATAGCAGGTGTTGATGCCTGCCTCGCGCAGCCAGGCCGCCAGCTCGTGCACGCGCTCGCGTTTACGGACGAAGATCACGGACTTCAGCACGTCCGGCTGTTGCAGCAAATGCACCAGAATGGCGGTTTTGTGCTGCACGTCGTCGGCACGGTAGTACCACTGCAGGATCTTTTTGCGTTCGCGGCGTGAAGGATCAGCTTCAATTTCCACCGGCTCTTTCAGAATGCGCTCGGCGAATTCGCGGATGGCATCGCCTTCCAGCGTCGCGGAGAACAGCAGGGTCTGGTTGCGCCAGCGGGTTTCGGCGGAAATGGTTTCGATATCCTGCGCGAAGCCCATGTCCAGCATGCGGTCGGCTTCATCGAGGATCAGCGTTTCTACCGCGCGGCAGTCGAAGTTTTCTTCTTTGATGTATTGCAGCAGACGGCCGGTGGTGGCGACCACCACGTCCTGGTTTTCGCTGAAGACTTCCGCGTGGTTCATATAGGCGACGCCGCCGGTGATGGTGGCGATATCCAGCGAAGTATGGGCAGCCAGTTCACGTGCCTGGTCGGCTACCTGCATCGCCAGTTCGCGCGTCGGGGTGAGGATCAGTACGCGCGGTGGGCCGGACTTCTTGCGTGGAAAGTCCAGCAGATGCTGCAATACCGGCAGCAAAAATGCGGCGGTCTTGCCGGTGCCGGTTGGCGCCGAACCCAATACGTCGCGCCCATCCATCGCAGGTGGGATAGCCTCGGCTTGAATGGCGGTCGGGCGTTCGTAGCCTTTATCGCTCAGGGCTTTTATCAGGCGTTCATCGAGATCGAGTTCGGAAAAATTGGTTGCTGTCATGGTCTACCTCTACTTGGGGCGCCGATTATAGACGGGTTGGCCGCGTTCTTCACCTATTTAAGCGGAAAGCAGCTCTTTTCCCACAAATCAGATTGCCTTATGCTACGCCAGTTTTGTATCCAGGTGGTTATTGTGAGCAATCAATCGAAAGCAAATTTTACCCCGCGTCGCGGCGGTTTTACCTTCAAACAATTTTTTGTCGCTCACGATCGTTGCGCAATGAAAGTGGGCACCGACGGCGTGCTGCTCGGCACCTGGGCACCGCTGGCGCAGGCGCAACTGGTGCTGGATATCGGCAGCGGCAGCGGGCTTATTGCGCTGATGCTGGCGCAAAGATCGGCCGATAACGTACTGATTGATGCGGTGGAGTTGGACGAAGCCGCCGCCGAACAAGCGCGTGACAACGTGCTGGCATCCCCGTGGCCGCAGCGCATCCGGGTGCATGCGCAGGATATTCACCATTTTGCCCGGCATCATGCGGGTGAGTATGACCTGATCGTCAGCAACCCGCCGTATTTCGAGCCGGCGGTCGCCTGCCGCGATCAGGCGCGCCACAATGCGCGCTATACCGAGACCCTGACTCACGATGCCTTGCTGGCAAGCGCTGAGCGGCTGATCGCCGAGCGGGGCGCTTTTTGCGTGGTGCTGCCGCATGATATTGGTGAGGCATTTGAAAGTAATGCGCACCGGCGTGGCTGGCATACTGCACAGCGATTGAACGTCAGCGACCGTGCCGATACGCCGCTGCACCGGGTGTTGTTGGTGCTGACGCGTCAGCCGGTCGAAGAAAAAACGGAGCAAAGCCTGGCGATTAAACAGGCCGACGGCAGTTACACCGATGATTTCCGCCGCCTGATTACCGATTTTTATCTTTTTTACTGACACCGCCAGGGCGCCCCGGCGGTGTCAATCATGGCTGCAGTATGGTCGGCAGCGCTTCCGGCAACATATCCGGATAGTCCAGCGTATAGTGCAGCCCGCGGCTTTCTTTGCGTTCCATGGCGCTGCGAACGATCAGTTCCGCTACCTGCACCAGGTTACGCAGCTCCAGCAGATTGTTGGAAATACGGAAGTTGGCGTAGTACTCATCGATTTCAGCTTGCAGCGTATTGATGCGGCGCAGCGCGCGTTCCAACCGTTTAGTGGTGCGCACGATCCCGACATAGTCCCACATGAATAGCCGCAGCTCATGCCAGTTGTGCTGAATCACCACCCGCTCGTCCGCATCGTCTACACGGCTTTCATCCCATTGCGGCAACTGTTTCGCCAGCTTGATAAACGGCAGGCGCAGTTTGATGTCCTCCGCCGCCGACCAGCCGTAGACCAGGCATTCCAGCAGCGAGTTGGACGCCATGCGGTTGGCGCCGTGCAGGCCGGTGTAACTGACTTCGCCAATGGCGTAAAGCCCGTCCAGATCGGTACGGCCGTGCTGATCGACCATGACGCCGCCGCAGGTGTAATGTGCGGCGGGTACGATAGGGATCGGCTGTTTTGTCAGATCGAAGCCCAGCGTCAGCAGTTTCTCATGGATCATCGGGAAGTGCTGGGTAATGAATTCAGCCGGTTTATGGCTGATATCCAGATACATGCAGTCCGCACCCAGGCGTTTCATTTCGTGGTCGATGGCGCGCGCTACAATGTCGCGCGGGGCCAGTTCGCCCCGCGGGTCAAAATCGGGCATAAAGCGGCTGCCGTCCGGCCGTTTCAGATAGGCACCTTCACCGCGCAGCGCTTCGGTCAGCAGGAAATTGCGCGCCTGCGGGTGGAACAGACAGGTCGGGTGGAACTGGTTAAATTCGAGGTTGGCGACCCGACAGCCTGCGCGCCAGGCCATGGCGATGCCATCCCCGGACGAGATGTCCGGGTTGGTGGTGTACTGATACACCTTGGCTGCCCCGCCGGTGGCCAGCACTACCGTTTTGGCGCGGTAGGTTTCCACCTGCTCCAGCTCGCGGTTCCAGACATAGGCGCCGACCACGCGGCGGGTGCCCGGCAGGCCGATTTTGTTCGAGGTGATCAGATCGACCGCGTTACGGCGTTCCATCACGCAAATATTAGGGTGGGCGCTTGCTTTCCCTACCAGGGTGGTCTCTACTTCTTTACCTGTAGCGTCGGCGGCATGCAGAATACGGCGGTGGCTGTGTCCTCCCTCACGCGTCAGGTGGTAATGTTCCTCGCCTTGAGCATTGACTTCGGTGTCGAACAGTACGCCCTGATCGATAAGCCATTGCACGCAGTGGCGCGCATTGCCGGCGATGAACTCAACGGCATCCTTGTCACACAGGCCGGCTCCGGCAATCAAAGTGTCATCAACGTGTGAGGCAATGCTGTCCGTCTCATCGAAAACCGCGGCGATCCCGCCTTGGGCATAAAATGTGGCGCCTTCGTTGAGCGGCCCCTTGCTGAGTACGGTAACCTTGCAATGCTGCGCGAGGCGCAGCGCCAGTGACAAACCCGCAGCACCGCTGCCGACGATCAAGACATCGCTAACATGTTCAGATGATGGTTGCATAACGTATGATGTGTGCAGAAGAAGAGTGAAATTCATGTTAGCCTAATTGTCCGGGCAAAAGCCACGGATTGGATGACATCAACAGAAAAAACAATGGCGATACGGAACTTCGTGTTCCGTATGAACTCCAAGCGAGTGCTTGCTCAGGAAAAGAATGTATGGCTGGCAGTACAATTTTACGCGTGGAGACGGATTTGGGGAGAATTTACCTCGGATGAGCGAGCAGTTAACGGATCAAGTTCTGGTTGAGCGGGTCCAAAAAGGCGATCAGAAATCGTTTAACTTACTGGTAGTGCGTTACCAGCATAAGGTTGCGAGCCTGGTTTCCCGATATGTACCGCAGGGCGATGTGCCCGATGTGGTGCAGGAGTCGTTCATTAAAGCCTATCGCGCACTGGAATCGTTCCGTGGGGATAGCGCTTTCTATACCTGGTTGTATCGAATTGCCGTGAACACGGCAAAGAATTATCTGGTTGCTCAGGGGCGTCGTCCGCCGTCCAGCGATGTGGATGCCAACGACGCTGAAAATTACGAAAGTGCGGGAGCACTGAAAGAAATTTCGAACCCTGAGAACTTAATGTTGTCAGAAGAGCTGAGACAGATAGTTTTCCGTACCATTGAGTCTCTCCCCGAGGATCTTCGCATGGCGATTACCCTCCGGGAGCTGGATGGTCTAAGCTACGAAGAGATAGCTGCCATCATGGATTGCCCGGTAGGAACCGTACGCTCGCGTATTTTCCGCGCCAGGGAGGCTATCGATAATAAAGTTCAACCGCTGATTCAACGTTAGCAATGGCGGACACAGGAAGGGTACTTAGGCATGCAGAAAGAAAAGCTTTCCGCTCTGATGGATGGAGAATCGCTCGACACTGAGCTGCTGAGCTCATTGTCAAATGACAGAGCGCTTCAACAAACCTGGCAGAGCTATCACCTGATACGCGACACACTACGGGGTGATATCGGACAAGTAATGCATCTCGATATCGCAGATCGTGTTGCTGCTGCACTTGAGAAAGAACCTGCACGTCTGGTTCCTTCCGCAGTGCCGGAGTCTCAGCCGCAACCGCACACCTGGCAGAAAATGCCGTTCTGGGACAAAGTGCGCCCCTGGGCCAGCCAGATCACTCAGATTGGCATGGCCGCCTGTGTTTCGCTGGCGGTGATTGTAGGCGTACAGCAATATAATCAACCGGCAGCGCAGCCTGGCGCAGCTGAATCACCGGCGTTCAACACCCTGCCGATCATGGGACAGGCGTCACCGGTTAGCCTCGGCGTACCGGCAGACAGTTTCTCCACCGGCAGCGGGCAACAGCAGCAGGTGCAGGAACAGCGCAAACGTATTAACGCCATGCTGCAGGATTATGAATTGCAACGTCGTTTGCATTCCGATCAGCTGCAGCTTGAGCAAAGCAACCCACAACAGGCTGCCGTTCAGGTTCCCGGAACCCAGTCTTTAGGAATGCAACAGCAGTAATGAAGCAACTTTGGTTCTCCGTCTGTCTATTGACGGGCAGCCTGCTCTACTCAAGCATCGCCCCGGCGCAGCCCACTGCTTCCGGGGCGTTGTTACAACAGATGAGCAGTGCCAGCCGTTCACTCAATTACGAACTCGCCTATATCAGCATCAGCAAGCAGGGGATTGAGTCGCTGCGTTACCGCCATGCGGTAATCGACAAGCAGCCACTGGGTCAACTTTTGCATATGGATGGGCCGCGCCGCGAAGTATTGCAGCGCGGTGAGGGCATCAGCTATTTTGAGCCAGGTCTGGAGCCCTTTACGCTGTCTGGCGATCATATCGTCGATGCGTTGCCGGCTATCGTCTACGCCGATTTTGACCGCCTGGCGAAATATTACGATTTCATCTCTGTCGGCAGCACCCGAATCTCCGATCGTCCCTGCGAGGTGATCCGTGTGGTTGCGCGTGATGGTTCGCGCTACAGCTATATCGTTTGGATGGATGTGGATACCAAGCTGCCGCTGCGGGTGGATTTACTCGATCGTGATGGCGAAACGCTGGAGCAATATCGGGTGATTTCGTTTGTGGTGGGGCCGGAAGTGCAAGGCGTGATGCAGGGGCTGATCAAGGCTAATCTGCCGCCTTTGCTGTCGCTTCCTGCGGTAGACAACGTCAAACTGGGCTGGAGCACCGGCTGGTTGCCGGCCGGCGTGGATGAGGTGGCGCGTAATCGCCGTAAATTGCCGAACGTGACCGAACCTGTCGAGACGCGGCTATACAGCGATGGTCTGTTCAGTTTCTCGGTCAACGTCAGCCCGGCGGGCAGCGGTGCCGGTCAACAGTATTATCGCCAAGGGCGGCGTACTATTCAGACTGAAGTGCGTAACGGCAACGAGATCACCATCGTTGGCGAACTGCCGCCCGCGACGGCCAAGCGTATCGCTGACAGTATTTCCTTCAAGGTGTCACCATAATGATGAAAGAGTGGGCCACGGTGGTTTCGTGGCAACAGGGCGTGGCGCTGCTGCGCTGCGAACCCAAAGCCGGCTGCGGCAGTTGCAATGCCCGTTCGGGCTGTGGCGCGCGCGCGTTGAACGAACTGGTGCCGGAAACCGAACATCAGTTGCAGGTGCGTATCGAGCAGCCGCTTGAGCCGGGCCAGCGGGTTGAAGTGGGTATCGCCGAGGGCAGCCTGCTGCGTTCGGCTATGCTGGTCTATCTGACGCCTTTGCTGGGCATGATGCTAGGGGGGAGCCTGCTGCAATACTGGCTGGGCACCGATGCCTCCGCGGCGCTTGGCGCGCTGCTCGGCGGCGGCGCGGCCTTTATGTTGGCGCGTAGCCTGGCGCACCGCCTTGGCGAGCAGGCGAATTACCAACCCATAGTGCTGCAAATCGGTTTGCCGCCTGGGGCCATGCGCCTGCAGACGGACACTGAACCCCTGCGCTAAAACTGCTGCCGCGTCATCGCCGTATTATGATAGGCGGGGATGCGGTTGTAGATCATATGCTCCAGCAGCGCCATAAACAGATCGGCGCTTAGCAGCGAAAAATACCCGACCGTAAACAGCGCTTTGCCCTGATTATCCAGCAGGCGGATGATGCCGCGCTGCGTGTTATTCTCCAGCGTGCGGATCTGCTCAATCGGAATACTCCCCTGCGGCGTGATCAGCGCCGTAGCGCTCAGCCGCAGCGTTTGGGGCGTTTGCTTCTTGCGTTTGCCTGGCAGTAAATGGTTCAGCCAGAGGGCACTGCAGCTCAGATAGCTAAACGATAGCACTTCCCCCTGATACAGCGCATTCAGCGCCTGTGGTCCACGCAGTTGGATTTGTTGGCTGATAATGACATCGGCCAGCCGCCAGGAATGGGACAGATTGCTGAACACTGTACACCAGGGTTGTTCGGCAGAAGTACGAAATGCCATCACGTTGCACAGCCCGCCAAACAAGCGCCCACCGCGAAAACGATAAATATCGCCAATTTTTTCAAAGGGGATAAACCGTTCTTTGTGGTTATGGTCATTAATCACCCGAACGCCGTGCTCATACAGACGATAAGTCAGCGTTGGCCGCAGATAGTGGCGCAGCGCCAACAGACTGCCGCCGAGTAAAATAGTGGCTGCGCCGGTTTGCAGCAAGGTCAGTACCGCATTTTCATCCATGTTGCTCAGCAGCGGCAGCAACAGCAGCACCGCACCGACAGTTAACAGCAGCGCTGCCGCTGCCAGAATGCCCCAATTGACCTTGGAAAAATCGTGCCGGCTCAGCATTTGCCCTTTATCGATCATTACGCACCTTCCAATCAACGTACAGAGATATGCTGGTGAACTCCGGTGGGCATGCCGATGTAGTGCCCTGAATAATATTTTGTCGCGGAGTTCTGTCCCATTTCTATAGGAGGCTCCGAAGGGCGTATATGGGTATTTTCCGAAAGCCGGAGGGGAGGAATGCAATTCTAAGATGTTGATCCCAATATTATTTATTCCGGATTTAGGAAGGGGTTTATTGCGTTATCGGCGGTTATGTATTAGCGCCGAAGATGAAGGTATGCGCAGCACATGATTTCCGTTGATTCGGTGGTGCAGGCAGTGGTTTTTCATTCGTCGGCTTTTGTTAACATCTTCTTTCACAACCTGGAGCGCCGTGTAACACTAAAGTGCGCATAATAGAATGCCTTCACTGCACCGATCGCTAGGTTTTCAGTGTTGTGGCATGTAGAATGCAGCGATTCAGGCGGAAGACGGCCGAACCCATTCACTGTCGCTTTAGGTCCATACGGGTTTCTATAGGCGAGTAATTCAGAAATACCAAGGCAGAAAAACTTTTATAATGAAGCATATACGAAATTTCTCCATTATTGCCCATATTGACCACGGTAAGTCGACGCTGTCCGACCGTATTATCCAAATTTGCGGTGGCTTGAGCGAACGCGAAATGGCTGCGCAGGTGCTTGATTCTATGGATCTTGAGCGCGAACGTGGCATTACCATCAAAGCGCAGAGCGTAACGCTGGACTACAAGGCGACAGACGGTCAAACCTATCAACTCAACTTTATCGACACCCCAGGGCACGTTGACTTCTCCTACGAAGTTTCTCGTTCGCTGGCTGCCTGCGAAGGCGCGCTGCTGGTGGTGGATGCCGGGCAGGGCGTAGAAGCTCAGACGCTGGCCAACTGTTACACCGCACTGGATATGGATCTGGAAGTGGTGCCGGTACTGAACAAAATTGACCTGCCGGCCGCCGATCCCGATCGCGCCGCGCAGGAAATTGAAGACATCGTTGGCATCGACGCCACCGATGCGGTGCGCTGCTCGGCCAAAACCGGCGTCGGCGTGCCGGAAGTTCTCGAACGCCTGGTACGCGACATCCCACCGCCGGAAGGCGATCCTGAAGCGCCGTTGCAGGCCTTGATCATCGACTCCTGGTTCGACAACTATCTGGGCGTAGTTTCCCTGGTGCGTGTCAAGAACGGTACGATGCGCAAGGGCGACAAGATCAAGGTGATGAGCACCGGCCAGACTTATAACGCCGATCGCCTCGGGATCTTTACCCCGAAACGCGTCGATCGCGACGTGCTGAACTGCGGTGAAGTAGGCTGGCTGGTTTGCGCCATTAAAGACATCTTGGGCGCGCCGGTGGGCGATACCCTAACGCTGGCTCGTCAACCGGCAGATAAAGCGCTGCCAGGTTTCAAAAAAGTGAAGCCGCAGGTTTACGCAGGCCTGTTCCCGATCAGCTCGGACGATTATGAAGCCTTCCGCGATGCGTTGGGCAAACTGAGCCTGAACGATGCTTCCCTGTTCTATGAGCCAGAGAGCTCCACCGCGCTGGGCTTCGGCTTCCGTTGTGGTTTCCTCGGTCTGCTGCACATGGAGATCATCCAGGAGCGTCTGGAGCGTGAATACGATCTGGAGCTGATTACCACCGCCCCAACGGTAGTTTATGAAGTTGAAACCACCGGCAAAGAAACCATTTACGTCGACAGCCCATCCAAGCTGCCGCCGCTGAACAATATCATGGAGCTGCGCGAGCCGATCGCCGAGTGTCACATGCTGATGCCGCAGGAATTCCTGGGCAACGTAATCACACTGTGTATCGAAAAACGCGGTGTACAGACCAACATGGTCTACCACGGCAACCAGGTCGCGCTGACCTACGAAATCCCGATGGCGGAAGTGGTGCTCGACTTCTTCGACCGTTTGAAATCCACCTCTCGCGGCTACGCGTCGTTGGATTACAACTTCAAACGCTTCCAGACGTCTGACATGGTGCGTGTCGACGTGCTGATCAACAACGAGCGCGTGGATGCGCTGGCGTTGATCACCCACCGCGACAACTCGCAGTACCGTGGTCGTGAACTGGTGGAGAAGATGAAAGAGCTTATTCCGCGTCAGCAATTCGACATCGCGATCCAAGCCGCGATCGGCACCCATATCATCGCGCGTTCCACGGTGAAGCAGTTGCGTAAAAACGTTCTGGCTAAATGCTATGGCGGTGACGTCAGCCGTAAGAAGAAGCTGTTGCAGAAACAGAAGGACGGCAAGAAACGCATGAAGCAGGTCGGTAACGTTGAGTTGCCGCAAGAAGCGTTCCTGGCCATTCTGCACGTGGGCAAAGACAGCAAGTAACCGCGATAAGGTCGCGTAATTAGGGAGTTTGCATGGCGAATATGTTTGCCTTGATCCTGGCCATAGCCACATTGGTCACCGGGATCATATGGGCTTTTGAGCGCTTCAAATGGGCGCCGGCCCGCCGGGAGAAGATTGCGGCGGTGAATGCACAGGCTACGGGCGCCGTAGACGATAAAACGTTGGCGAAAGTAGCGAAGCAGCCAGGTTGGATCGAAACCGGCGCGTCGGTTTTCCCGGTATTGCTGCTGGTGTTTGTGGTGCGTTCGTTTATTTACGAACCTTTCCAGATCCCATCAGGTTCAATGATGCCGACGTTGCTGATTGGCGATTTTATTCTGGTGGAGAAATATGCCTACGGCATTAAAGATCCTATTACCCAGACCACGCTAATTGAAACCGGTCATCCGAAGCGCGGCGATATTGCGGTATTTAAATATCCGCTGGATCCGAAGTTGGATTATATCAAACGTGTCGTGGGGCTACCGGGTGACCGGGTGACTTACGATCCGGTTAATAAACGCGTGACCGTTCAGCCATCCTGTAATAACGGCCAGTCTTGCGATACCGCACTGGCGGTGACATACAACGATGCGCAACCAAGCGATTTTGTACAGATGTTCAGCCGCAGCGGCATGGGCGAAGCCAGCAACGGTTTCTACCAGATCCCATTGAGCGATAACGTGCCGCAGGGCGGTATTCGCCTGCGCGAGCGTCAGGAAACGCTGGGCACTGTCTCTCACCATATTCTGACCGTGCCGGGCACGCAGGATCAGGTGGGCGCTTACTACCAGCAGCCGGGTAACCAACTGGCGGAATGGGTTGTGCCGGCGGGGCATTACTTCATGATGGGTGATAACCGCGACAACAGCGCCGACAGCCGTTATTGGGGCTTCGTACCGGAGAAAAACCTGGTGGGTAAAGCCACGGCTATCTGGATGAGTTTTGAAAAGCAGGAAGGTGAATGGCCAACCGGCGTAAGGTTTAGCCGTATTGGTGGAATTCATTAACCGCGCGCTTATAAACGCAGCATTATATTTCCACTCGTTGTAGAATACCTCCTCGAGCGATAAAAAGTTGGCTCCCTGTTGGGAGCCACTGCAAACGAAACAGCTTTGGATTGGCTTTCGGCGAAGCAGGCCTGTTCCGTATGCTGCAAGTTTTTGACGCATTCTTGATCTATTGGTAACTCATGAACCCCATCGTAATAAACAGGCTGCAGCGGAAGCTGGGCTACACTTTTCAACAGCAGGAGCTCTTACTGCAAGCGTTGACTCACCGTAGCGCTAGCAGTAAACACAATGAACGTCTTGAGTTTCTGGGTGACTCTATTCTTAGTTTTGTCATCGCCAATGCGCTCTACCATCGTTTTCCTCGCGTAGACGAGGGCGATATGAGCCGCATGCGTGCCACGCTGGTGCGCGGCAATACGCTGGCAGAGATGGCGCGCGAGTTCGACCTGGGTGAATGTCTGCGCCTCGGGCCGGGTGAGTTGAAAAGTGGTGGATTCCGCCGCGAATCAATCCTGGCGGATACGGTGGAGGCATTAATTGGCGGCGTGTTCCTGGATAGCGATATCCAAAACGTCGAACGACTGATTTTGGACTGGTATCGTAGCCGGTTGGACGAAATCAGCCCCGGTGATAAGCAGAAAGACCCGAAAACCCGCTTGCAGGAGTTTTTACAAGGTCGTCATCTGCCGTTGCCTTCTTATCTGGTGGTGCAGGTTCGCGGTGAGGCGCACGATCAGGAGTTTACTATCCACTGCCAGGTGAGTGGTTTGAGCGAACCTGTAGTGGGTACCGGCTCAAGCCGCCGTAAAGCCGAACAGGCAGCAGCGGAACAAGCGTTGAAAAAGCTGGAGCTTGAATGAGCGAAGAAAAACAATACTGTGGTTTTATTGCGATAGTCGGTCGTCCCAACGTGGGCAAATCCACGTTGCTCAACCAACTGCTGGGGCAAAAGGTCTCCATCACCTCGCGTAAACCGCAGACGACCCGTCACCGCATTATGGGTATCGACACCGATGGCGCCTATCAGGCTATCTACGTCGACACCCCGGGTCTGCATATCGAAGAAAAACGCGCCATCAACCGTTTGATGAACCGCGCGGCCAGCAGCTCAATCGGCGACGTAGAGCTGGTGATCTTCGTGGTAGAAGGCACTAACTGGACTGCCGACGATGAAATGGTGGTCAACAAGCTGCGCAGTCTGAAATGCCCGGTCCTGCTGGCGATCAACAAGGTCGACAACGTTACCGACAAATCCAAGCTGTTGCCGCACATTGCGTTCTTGAGCCAGCAGATGAATTTCCTCGACGTGGTGCCGATTTCTGCCGAAAAAGGCATGAATGTGGACACTATCGCCGCTATCGCGCGCAAGCTGCTGCCGGAAGCGGAACACCACTTCCCGGACGATTACATCACCGACCGTTCCCAGCGCTTTATGGCGTCGGAAATCATCCGTGAAAAGCTGATGCGTTTCCTGGGTGAAGAGCTGCCTTACTCGGTTACGGTCGAGATCGAACAGTTTGTGCCGAACGAGCGCGGTGGTTACAACGTGCACGGGTTGATTCTGGTTGAGCGCGAAGGCCAGAAGAAAATGGTCATCGGCAACAAAGGTTCGAAGATCAAAACGATCGGTATCGAAGCTCGCCACGACATGGAACAGATGTTTGAAACCAAAGTGCATCTGGAACTGTGGGTGAAAGTGAAATCGGGCTGGGCGGACGACGAACGTGCGCTGCGTAGCCTGGGCTATACCGACGACCTGAAGTAACTTCTCCAATGGACGGCTGGGAGCGCGCTTTCGTCCTGCATGGGCGACCGTACAGTGAAACCAGCCTGATGCTGGACATGTTCACGGAAGGTCATGGGCGGGTGCGCTTGCTGGCAAAAGGCGCGCGCAGCCGCCGCTCCAATCTGAAGGGTTGTCTGCAACCCTTTACTCCCCTGTTAGTGCGCTGGGGCGGCCGTGGCGAAGTGAAAACGCTGCGTAACGCCGAAGCGGTTTCTCTCGGTTTACCCCTTAGCGGCATGATGCTGTACAGCGGCCTGTACGTGAACGAACTGCTGTCGCGGGTGCTGGAGCAAGAAGCCAACTACTCGGTATTATTCTTCGATTACCTGCAATGTTTGCAGGCGCTGGCGGCGGAAGACATTTCCCCGGAGCAGGCGCTGCGCCAGTTCGAATTGGCATTGCTGAATCACCTGGGCTATGGCCTTGATTTCCTGCACTGCGCCGGCAGCGGCCAGCCGGTGGACGATGGCATGACCTACCGTTACCGCGAGGAAAAAGGCTTTATCGCCAGCCTGGTGGTGGACCATTACAGCTTTACCGGCCGCGAGCTGCGTGCGTTGGCAGAGCGTCAGTTCCCCGATGCGCAAACCTTGCGCGCCGCTAAACGCTTCACCCGCATGGCGCTGAAACCCTACCTGGGCGGCAAGCCGCTGAAGAGCCGCGAACTGTTTCGTCAGTTCGTCCGCAAGCAGCCGGATACGCCGGTCGACGACGCCTGACCTTTTCCCCTTTTGCGGCTCTGCGCCCGCGTGTAAACTGCTGGCACTGAAAATCGTTTTTAGAGGGTTGTCATGGCTGATTTGCTGCTGGGCGTTAATATCGATCACATCGCCACGTTACGTAACGCGCGCGGAACCCAATATCCGGATCCGGTTCAGGCGGCATTTATCGCCGAACAGGCGGGGGCTGACGGGATTACCGTGCACCTGCGTGAAGACCGCCGCCACATCACCGATCGCGATGTGCGTATTCTGCGTCAAACCATCCAGACGCGCATGAATCTTGAAATGGCCGTGACCGACGAAATGTTGGATATCGCCATTGAATTGAAGCCGCAGTTTTGTTGTCTGGTACCGGAAAAGCGCGAAGAAGTCACCACCGAAGGTGGGCTGGACGTTGCCGGGCAACAGGACAAAATGGCCGTGGCGGTGGAGCGCCTGGCACAGGCCGGCATTCTGGTGTCGTTGTTTATCGACCCGGATCATCGCCAGATTGATGCGGCGGTGGCGGTTGGCGCTCCCTATATTGAAATCCATACCGGCGCCTATGCCGAAGCCACAGGCGAACTGGCGGTGAAGGCCGAGCTGCATCGTATTGCGGTCGCGGCTACCTATGCCGCCGGCAAGGGCCTGAAGGTCAATGCCGGTCATGGCCTGACTTACCATAATGTTCAACCGATAGCTGCGTTGCCAGAGATGTATGAACTGAATATCGGGCACGCCATTATCGGCCAGGCAGTAATGAGTGGGTTGCCGGCAGCGGTTGCCGACATGAAATTGCTGATGCGGGAAGCACGTCGCTAATGGCAGTGCTGGGGCTGGGTACCGACATCGTTGAGATGGCGCGCATCGAAGCCGTGGTGGAGCGCAGCGGCGATCGCCTGGCACGCCGTGTGCTGAGCGCGGCCGAGTGGGAGGTGTATCAGCAGCATCAGCAGCCGGTACGTTTTCTCGCCAAGCGCTTCGCGGTGAAAGAAGCGGCCGCCAAGGCTTTCGGTACCGGCATCCGCAACGGGCTGGCATTTAATCAGTTTGAAGTGTTCAATGACGGTCTCGGCAAGCCGAACATTCGCCTGCATGCTCGCGCAGCCGAGCTGGCGCAGGAGATGGGCATTACCGCCATCCACGTCTCGCTGGCGGATGAACGCCGTTACGCCTGTGCCACGGTAATTATTGAAGGCTAAGGCGGCATCAGCCGTAAAACAAAAGGGCGCCTGTTGGCGCCCTGAGGTTGATGACAAAGTTGTCTTTGAGTCCGAGATACCCGGGCCTAGCGCACCGAGGGGCCATTATGGGACACATCCCTGTGTCCCACCCTGCGGGCCGACATGAAGTCGTTCCAATTTGCTCCCGGCAAATTGGTCGACGGCCAAGGCCGTTACGACTCGGCACGCTCTCCCTAATAACGGGCTTTGTCAGCCGTCTGAGGGCGCCTGTTGGCGCCCTTGTCGATCGGAAGGTGGCGGTTACAGCCGATCGGCGTGATGCAGCATCACAAACTTGTCCCACAGCTGTTCGTTGCTTTCACTGTGCTGCGGGTTAACGATAATGGTGTTATCGATCGGGCATACCTGCTGGCAGGTTGGGATATCGTAATGGCCAACGCACTCGGTGCAGCGATCGGTGTCGATCTGGTAGATATCCTCCCCCATCGAAATGGCCTGATTCGGGCATTCCGGCTCGCACATATCGCAGTTGATGCATTTGCGTGTGATTAGCAGGGCCATGGTTTATCTCTCATCATTAGTAGGGGTATTTTGCGCAGCGCGGATTATAACGTCTAAACCAGTTTTTTCACTAACTGTTCGCTGTGTTTGATACGGTCGCGGGCATGATCGAGATCGTGCTGAATCAAGGCCATGAACAGCAGGTCGGTGAGGGCGAACTGGGCGGTGCTGGAAGAAATAGCAGCGCTGCGGGTGTTGGGTTCCTCTGCGATGGTATACAGGCAGTGATCGGCGCGTTGCTGCAGCCCGTTCGGTGAGAAACTGGTCAGCGCCAGCACCTTGGCCCCGGCCAGGCGGGCTTCCTCCGCCGCCAGGTTGATTTCCCGCCGTTCCCCGCTGAATGAGATCGCCAGCAGCAAATCCCGCTTGTCCAGTGCCTGTACTGCCGCCAGTTGGACATGCATATCCGGCTCTGCTATCGCCATCACGCCAATTTTCAGCAGCTTGTAGGAAAAATCCTTGGCAACCAACCCGGAAGCGCCGATCCCCACCAAAATGATCCTTCGCGCCTGACGCAGCATATCCAGCGCCTGATGCAGACGCTCTTCGCTATTGATATCCAGCGTGGCGCGCAACGCGGATTGCTTTTCCACCAACAGCTTTTCGCCGACCGTTTTCAGCGCATCGCTGCTGAGGATCCGGTTATGCACGGTGACCGCCGGCTCGGCTTGCGGCTGGGCCAGGGTTTCGCTCAGCGCCAGCTTCAATGCAGGAAAGCCTTTGTAGCCCATCTTCTGAGCAAATTTCACCACGCTCGACTGACTGACTCCAGCCAACTGTGCCAGCTTTTGCGAGCTGAGATGGCGTGCTTGCTGAGCATTATGCAGCAGGAAGTCCGCCAGTTTGCGGTCGTTTTGAGCCAGCGTCGGATACATCTGACGAATGCGAAGAAGGGTACTCATAAGGTTGTGTCCCATAATTGATCGTGGCACCGTCGCAGACCCAAAAGTCCGTAATCAAGGCGGAGGGTGCAAAGCATAGCGGACCTATGTTTAAGCCCGACAACACAGAGTGCGGGCTTTTGGGGCGCGATCCGAAGGGCTGAGGCCATTTGAACGCGCACCTGTGTTACGAGCCGCTTATTTGGCCCACCAAACCTCACGACTCGTGCCTGGTTGCGCGCTCACATGACCGCCAGCGGTGCTCACGTGCAACTATGGGGCGCAACCCGTATTTCCCTGGAAACCAGCGGGTATTCTGCCACGCCGGCGGCGAAAACGCGCAGTGAAAATTTTTTGTGAGCTCGTCTTTAAAATAGCAAATAGTGCTCGCTTTAATGAATAAAATATTCAAATAATGTTTTTATTTTTGGAATTAAAAATTCAAAGGTAAACAAATGAACCTAGGCGCATTGGTATCTGAAACCCGTAACCCAGCCACCATGGGGCTGGATGAAATGTCGACGCTGGAGATGGTGAGCTGCTTTAACCGGGAAGACCGCAAGGTGCCGGAAGCGATTGAAAAAGTGCTCCCGGCCATCGCGGAGGCGGTGGAACTGGCGGCGGCGGCGTTGAAGGCCGGCGGCCGGTTGATTTATCTGGGGGCGGGTACCAGCGGCCGTCTTGGCGTGCTTGACGCCTCCGAATGCCCGCCCACCTTCGGCGTGCCGCATGGCAGGGTCGTTGGGCTGATAGCCGGCGGGCCGGGCGCGCTGCTGAAGGCGGTAGAAGGCGCAGAAGATGATGCAGCCCTGGGAGAGGCCGATTTGCAAGCGCTGACGCTGACGGCCACCGACATGGTGGTGGGGCTGGCGGCGTCCGGGCGTACGCCTTATGTGATCGGCGCCTTGCGCTACGCACGTCAGTTGGGGTGCCCGACGGCGGCGATTTCCTGTAACCCGGACTCACCCATCGCCCACGAAGCGCAGGTGGCGATTTCACCGGTAGTGGGGCCGGAGGCGTTGACCGGCTCGACGCGCATGAAATCCGGCACCGCGCAAAAACTGGTGTTGAACATGCTGTCGACCGGCGCGATGGTCAAACTGGGCAAGGTATATCAGAACCTGATGGTGGACGTGAAAGCCACTAACGTAAAACTGGTGGATCGCGCCTGCCGCATCGTCGTGGAAGCCACCGGCGCCGAACGCAGCCAGGCTGAGGCGGCGCTGACGCAGACCGGTTTTGAAGTCAAACCGGCGATTCTGATGATTCTGGCCGGTATTGGCGCTGAAGAAGCGCAGCGTCGCTTGCAGCAGCACGACGGCTATTTGCGCGCGGCATTGACGCGTTAAACCACACTTGGGGCGGGCGATGGACAAGACAACGGCACTGGCAACACAGATACTGGCGGGGATTGGCGGCGAGGGGAATATCCTCAGGCTGGAGAACTGCATGACGCGGGTTCGGGTCGAAGTCCGCGACGAACTGCGTCTGGATTTACCGGCGCTCAAGCAGTTGCCGGGCGTTAAGGGCTATATCAAGCAGGGCGATCAGCATCAGTTTATTGTCGGTCCGGGCGCCGCCGCCAAGGTGGTGGACGCCATGCGTTCGCTGCTCAACGGTGCTCCCGCCGTGCTGGCGGGCGGTGATGATATCGCTCGTACCAAGGCGCAGGCCAAGCAGAAATACGCAGCCCCGATGAGCGGCGCACTGAAAAAACTGGCCGATGTTTTTATCCCGCTGATACCGGCGTTCATTGCCTCGGGCCTGATTACCGGCATCATCAACCTGCTGAAGCGGCCCGACATCGCCGGCGAGTTGGCGGTTAACTACCCCAACGTACTTGGGTTGCTGGCGATTTTCGGTAGCGCGGTGTTCGCCATCATGAACATTTTGGTGGGAGTCAACGCTGCCCGGGTGTTTGGTGGTTCGCAGGCGATGGGCGGTGTGATGGCCGGCATTCTCTCCAGCCCGGCGCTGGCACAGATTACGCTGTTCGGCGAGGCGTTGCAGCCGGGGCGCGGCGGGGTGATTGCCGTGCTGCTGGTGGTGGCGCTGATGTGTTGGGTGGAAAAACGTCTGCGCAACCTGCTGCCGGAGTCGATCGAGCTTATCCTCAATCCGCTGTTGACCACGTTGGTGACCGCGTCGCTGGCGATTATGATTTTGCAACCGCTCGGCGGCTACATCTCGGACGCCATCGCCCACGGTGCCAATCTGGCGATCGACAAGGGCGGGTTGCTGGTGGGCGCGGTACTGTCCGGGTTGTTCCTGCCGCTGGTGCTGTCCGGTCTGCATCAGGGATTGGTGCCGATACATGTCGAGCTGGTGCAGGCGCACGGCTCCAACCCGCTGCTGCCGATCCTGGCGATGGCGGGAGTGGGGCAAGTGGGGGCTGCATTGGCGGTATTAATGAAAACCCGCAACGCACGCCTGAAAAAGGTGATCAAAGGGGCGCTGCCGGTCGGTATTCTCGGCATTGGCGAACCGCTGATTTTCGGTGTGACTTTGCCGCTGGGTAAGCCTTTTATTGCCGCCTGCCTCGGCGGCGCGGTGGGGGGCGCGCTGATCAGCTACTGGAAAGTGGCGACGGTGATTACCTTCGGTATTTCAGGTTTGCCTTTAGCGCTGACCATTGTCTCGGGTAAGGTGATGTTGTATCTGGCCGGTATGGTGATTACGATTGTGGCTGGATTTATTTTCACCTGGATAATGGGATTCAACGATCCTGAGGAGTAACGTTTGAGCGAGAAACAGAACCAGGAGGCCGTGGAAGGTCGCCGCGTGGTGTTCTTTGATCTGGACGGTACGCTGCATCAGGAAGACATGTTTGGCAGTTTCTTGCGTTTCTTGCTGCGTCACCTGCCGCTTAATCTGCTGTTGGTGGTCCCGCTGTTGCCGGTGGTCGGGCTGGCGATGTTGATAATGGGGCGCGCTGCGCGCTGGCCGATGAGCGTCTTGCTGTGGTCGATCACCTTTGGCCGTTCGGAGACCAGGTTAAAGGCGCTGGAACAGCAGTTCGTCAGCTATTTCCGCAATAAGGTGACCGCGTTTCCGGTGGTGCAAATGCGTCTGCGTCAGTACCTCGATGCGCACGATGCGCAGGTGTGGCTGATCACCGGTTCTCCGGAACGGCTGGTGGAGCAGGTTTATCGGGACTCCGCTTTCCTGTCGCGGGTGCGCCTGGTCGGCAGCCGCATTGTACGCAGTTACGGCGGCTGGGTGTTGACTATGCGCTGTCTTGGCGTCCAGAAAGTGATGCAACTGGAGCAGCGTCTCGGCGCGCCGCTCAGGTTGTACAGCGGTTACAGTGACAGCAAGCAGGATAATCCGCTGCTGTATTTCTGCGAGCACCGTTGGCGGGTCAGCAAGCTGGGTGAGTTGCAGCAGTTGGAGTAAGCAAAGGGGCGGATTTCCGCCCTTTGCCGTTTATAGTCCCTCGGGTTTTCGAATTGCAGCGTGAAGGACGGTAGCCATAACGCTTTAATCATCGGTCAGATCGTGCGGCTTGCGCCCCAACTGCCATATTTTCTCCGCATAGTGCCCCAGCGCCCACAGGCTCAGACCGAGCACCACAAAGAAAATCGCCTTGGGCATGCTGTCCCAGAAAAACTCGAAGAAGCGGGTATAAAGGTTGATGCACAGGAAGGTCAGACCGAATCCGCGCAGCATGGCGTCATCACGTTTCAGCCCCAGCCAGATGACCACTGCGGCGGCGATGCCGAACAGCAGGCTCCAGTGGAACAGTTCGATCTGGCGCACGCTATACCAGCTGTCAAGATCGCCGTAATTGCCGAAGATCGACAGCAGCCACAGGGCGATAAACAAATACAGCAGCCCCATCGCCAGCGAAACCCGCTCCAGCCCACGCCGTGCAAGCAGCGGTTGCAGCAGCAATGCTGCGGCGATCAGGGCTGCGCCGAAGGCGATAAAGCGAATCGGGAAGCTCATGCCCAGCCAGTAAGCGCCCCAGCCGGACAGGTAACCGGTTTCGGCGCCGAAGGCGTTGCCGAGCGACAGCAGGGCAAACCACCACACCAGCCCGGAGCGGCTGAACCAGCCAATCAGGCCGTAAAGCAGAGCGGCGAACATCAGCAGCAATGAAACCCGGCCACTGCCGTTGTCCAGCCAGACGCCCATTTGCCACAGCGCGCAGGCGGTGAAGAGCACGGCAATGAACAGCGCGGCCTCATTACCGTAGCGTTTTTCCGGGTGGCGACGGCGACGGCGCAAGGCCCAGGCATAGGCCAGCGCGGCCAGTATGCCGGCCATCGCCATGCGAACCGGCGCATCGAAGCGGAACAAGCCGCTCAGCCAATCCAACAAATCGCTGTCGGCGAACAGGCTGGTGATGGCAATGACCAGCGAGGCCAGTGCGGCGAGAAACGCATAACGCGCCAGCCGCCGCCAGTCGAAAGGCTGGACTTCTACATGCTGCAACAACTGCTCTTGCTGTTGCACCGTCAGCGCGCCTTCTCCTACCCAGCCGTTCAGGGCTTTGCGTACCACGGCGGCGTTCTTCTTGCTGAATTTCATGTTTCTTATCCCTGATAACATCGCTATTCGTTCAGTATATACCCGTTGCATTTCAAGCCGCAGCGTTCGGCTCCGCACCCGGCCGGCAGGGGCGAATATATTCACCCCGGTTAACGCGGGCGCAGCATGCAGCGCACCTACTGTGTATAATGCCCGCCGCAAAAGCGCACGAGGAATTATGCGATGACTGAATATAACGATGAATACTGGATGCGTCAGGCGTTGCTGCTTGCCCAGCGTGCTCAGGAAGAAGGCGAGGTGCCGGTGGGTGCGCTGCTGGTGCTGGACAATCAGGTGATTGGCGAAGGCTGGAACCGGCCGATTGGCCGTCACGATCCTACTGCGCATGCGGAGATCATGGCGCTGCGGCAGGGCGGAGCGGTGTTACAGAACTATCGCCTGTTGAATGCCACGTTGTATGTCACCCTGGAGCCGTGCGTGATGTGCGCCGGCGCAATGGTTCACAGTCGCATTCGTCGGCTGGTGTACGGCGCGGCCGATGTGAAAACCGGTGCGGCAGGGTCGCTGGTGGATATTTTGCGCCATCCCGGCATGAACCATCAGGTGGAGATCGCTTCAGGCGTGCTGGCGGACGAATGCGCCGCGACGCTGAGCAACTTTTTCCGCCTGCGCCGCGAGCAGAAAAAAGCGCTTAAGCTGGCGCAACGTGCGGCGGATAAGCCAGAGTAATTAGTGGTTAAGTGCCAGTTCCGGTATAACGACCGGATAGCCTTCCCCCAGCGCCGCCTGTTCGGCCGCTTCCTGCGCCGCCTTTCTCTCTTTTTCTTGCAGATAGCCGACCAGGCTGACCTGATAGCGGCGAATGTTTTCCACGTAGTTATAAGCTTCGCGTCCGCGCGCATAGCCGTAGGTCAGTTGCGGGTAATAACGTTTTTGGCTGAGCATCGGCAGGCGCTGTTTGACGTCCACCCAGCTGTCCGGGTTGCCTTTTTGCATTTTGGTCAGCTTGCGGGCGTCGAGCATATGGCCCCAGCCCATGTTGTACGCCGCCAGCGAGAACCAGATGCGTTCGTCTTCCGGTACGCTGTCGGGCACCTTGGCCATTAACCTCTGCAGGTAAAGTGCGCCGCCCTGAATGCTTTCCTCGGGATCCAGACGATCGTTGACCCCCAGGCCGTCGGCGGTGGCCCGCGTCAGCATCATCAGGCCACGTACGCCGGTGGGGGAGGTGGCCTGCGGGTTCCAGTGCGATTCCTGATAGGCGATGGCCGCCAGCAATTTCCAGTCGATCTCATTGGCGTATTTTTCAAACAGCGAGCGGAAGGTCGGCAGCACCGAGTCGATGGCTGACAGAAAGGTTCGGGTATCGACGTAATCGAAACTGCCGACGTGGCCGAGATACTTCTCTTCCAGCCGCGCCAGCGTGCCGTCGTCCACCATCTGGCTATAGAAATCCAGCATCGCCGCATACAGGCTGTCATCGTTGCCGCGCTTCAGATACCAGGTGACCGGCTCTTCATCGGTGACGTCGAACGCAACCGCCAGTTGCGGGTGGATGCGTTGCAGCAGGGCAATAGTCACAGAGTCGCCCAGGGTATAGTCCAGTTTGCCGTCGGCCACCTGTTCCAGCAGCTCTTTTGAGGTCAGATCGCTGGAGGCTTCCCAACTGAGGTCCGGGAATTTACTTTGCTTAAGCTGTTTCAGCGTGCTGACGTGCGCGGAACCGGAAGCGACCGCCAGCTTGCCTTTAATGTCGGCAAAGGTTTTTGGCCGTGGGGTGCCCAGGCGATAGACCAACTGCTGGGAAACGGAATAATAGGCCGGGCCGGTGCGAGCGCGGCTGAGGCGATCCTGGTTGTAGATCAGGCCGGCGGCCAGCAGATCGGCGTCGTCATCGTCCAGATCGTCAAACAGGTCATTGATATTGTTGTGCGGGATCACCACCAGCTTCACGCCCAGGTAATTGGCGAAGCGTTTCGCCAGCTCGTAGTCGAGCCCACCCGGCCCCTGCTTGGTGGTGAAATAGGTTAGCGGCGTGTTCAGCGTACTGATACGCAGCTCGCCACGGGATTTGATCTCTTCGAGCTGCCCACCCTGGCCGCCGCGCCAGGCAATATTGGGCCACAGGGCGAGCGCCAGAAGCAAGGTAACAACACCGATGAGAATGTAGTTTATTTTTAGGCGTTTCAAATAGTTATCCAGTGGTAGTACGGGTGCGCCGGTGACCGATGGTCAGTCTTTTCTTATGGTTAAATCACCAGTGCGGGAGCATTTTGCGCAACAAAACGCCAGCGTGCAACTTTATTGACACGTTATGACAATTCGAGGGGGCGAACAGCTTTTATCAATAATAGCTGCGCAAACGGTTTCGTCGGCGGCGTAGATTCTCTATAATGGCGCGCGTTTTCCCCTGTTGCGCCCAAAGAAGTGCTGAAGTCAGTTGCTTCGAAGACGAGAGAACTTTGATTATGGAAATACTGCGTGGTTCGCCCGCTTTGTCGGCTTTTCGTATTACCAAACTGCTGTCCCGCTGTCAGGACGCTCAACTTCCGGTCAGTGATATCTACGCCGAATACGTCCACTTTGCCGATGTTAACGCACCGCTAAGTGCCGAAGAACATGGCAAGCTCACGCGCCTGCTCAAGTACGGCCCCTCTCTCGCCGAACATGCCCCTGAAGGCCGCCTGCTGTTGGTGACGCCGCGTCCGGGTACCATTTCCCCCTGGTCTTCCAAAGCCAGCGATATTGCCCACAACTGCGGTTTGAAGCAAGTGGTGCGGCTGGAGCGCGGCCTGGCGTTTTACGTCAAGGCGCCGACGCTGACCGAAGCGCAGTGGCAACAGCTTGCCGCGTTGCTGCACGATCGCATGATGGAAACGGTATTCAGCGAACTGCAGCAGGCAGAACAGCTTTTTGCTCAGCATCAGCCGGCGCCGTACCAGGCGGTGGACGTGCTGGGCGAAGGTCGCAGCGCGCTGGAACAGGCCAACCTCAAGCTGGGGCTGGCGCTGGCGCAGGATGAAATCGACTATCTGCTGAATGCCTTTACCGGTCTGGGGCGCAACCCGACGGATATCGAACTCTATATGTTCGCGCAGGCCAACTCCGAGCACTGCCGCCACAAGATTTTCAACGCCGACTGGATCATCGACGGCGAACAGCAACCTAAGTCGCTGTTCAAAATGATCAAAAACACCTTCGAGCAGACGCCGGATTACGTACTGTCTGCTTATAAAGACAACGCGGCGGTTATGGAAGGCTCTCAGGTTGGCCGTTTCTTTGCTGCGCCGGAAAACGGCCAGTATGACTACCATCAGGAAGACGCGCATATCCTGATGAAGGTGGAAACCCATAACCACCCGACGGCGATCTCCCCATGGCCGGGTGCCGCTACCGGTTCCGGTGGCGAGATCCGCGACGAAGGTGCCACCGGTCGCGGGGCCAAGCCCAAGGCGGGTCTGGTGGGCTTCTCGGTTTCCAACCTGCGTATTCCTGGTTTCGAACAGCCGTGGGAACAGGACTTCGGCAAACCGGATCGCATCGTGACCGCACTGGATATCATGACCGACGGCCCATTAGGCGGCGCGGCGTTCAACAACGAATTCGGTCGTCCTGCGCTGGTAGGCTACTTCCGTACTTATGAAGAGCAGGTCAACAGTCACAACGGCGTCGAACTGCGCGGCTACCACAAGCCCATCATGTTGGCGGGCGGTATCGGTAACATTCGCGCCGATCACGTGCAGAAGGGCGAAATCACCGTGGGCGCCAAGCTGGTGGTGCTCGGCGGCCCGGCGATGAATATCGGCCTGGGCGGCGGTGCGGCTTCTTCCATGGCGTCCGGTCAGTCCGATGCCGATCTGGATTTCGCCTCGGTGCAGCGCGACAACCCGGAAATGGAACGTCGCTGTCAGGAAGTGATCGACCGCTGCTGGCAGTTGGGCGAACAAAACCCGATTCTGTTTATCCACGACGTAGGTGCCGGCGGCCTGTCTAACGCCATGCCGGAACTGGTCAGCGACGGTGGCCGCGGTGGCCGTTTCGAACTGCGCGACATCCTTAACGACGAGCCGGGCATGAGCCCGCTGGAAGTGTGGTGCAACGAATCGCAGGAACGCTATGTGATGGCGATTGCGCCGGCGCAGATGGCGCAGTTTGACGAAATTTGCCGCCGTGAGCGCGCACCTTATGCGGTGATCGGCGAAGCTACCGAAGAACTGCATTTGACGCTGAACGACAACCATTTCGACAATCAACCGATCGATATGCCGTTGGACGTGCTGCTGGGCAAAACGCCGAAAATGACGCGTGACGTGACCAGTCTGCAAGCCAAAGGCGAGCCGATCCAACGTGCGAACATCACCCTGGAGGATGCGGTAAAACGCGTTCTGCATTTGCCGGCGGTGGCAGAGAAAACCTTCCTGATCACTATCGGCGACCGCACCGTAACCGGCATGGTAGCCCGTGACCAGATGGTTGGCCCGTGGCAGATCCCGGTAGCCGACTGCGCGGTGACCACCGCCAGCCTGGACAGTTACTACGGTGAAGCGATGTCGATTGGCGAACGTGCGCCGGTTGCCTTGCTGGACTTCGCCGCCTCCGGCCGCCTGGCGGTAGGGGAAGCGCTGACCAACCTGGCCGCGACCGAAATCGGTTCGCTCAAGCGCGTGAAGCTTTCCGCTAACTGGATGGCGGCAGCCGGTCACCCGGGTGAAGACGCTGGCCTGTATGCCGCGGTGAAAGCGGTGGGCGAAGAGCTTTGCCCGGCGCTGGGCATCACCATTCCGGTGGGCAAAGACTCGATGTCGATGAAAACCCGCTGGCAGGAAGGCGAAGAGCAGCGCGAAATGACGTCGCCGCTGTCGCTGGTGATCACCGGGTTTGCCCGCGTGGAAGACGTTCGCCACACAGTGACGCCGCAACTGCGTACCGATAAGGGCGAGAGTGCGCTGTTGCTGATCGATCTGGGCAACGGCCATAACGCACTGGGCGCTACCGCACTGGCGCAGGTTTACCGCCAACTGGGCGACAAGCCGGCCGACGTGCGCAATGTAGAACAGCTGGCAGGCTTCTTCAACGCCATGCAGCAACTGGTGGCCGATCGCGCGTTGCTGGCTTACCACGACCGTTCCGACGGCGGCCTGCTGGTCACGCTGGCGGAAATGGCGTTTGCCGGCCACTGCGGCGTGAACGTGGATATCAAAGGGCTGGGCGACGATGCGCTGGCAGCGCTGTTCAACGAAGAACTGGGCGCGGTGATTCAGGTCACGGCCGACCGGCTTGAAGCGGTGCAACAGGCCTTTGCTCAACACGGCCTGACGGACAATGTGCATCACATCGGCAGTGTGCAGGCCGGCGATCGCTTTGTCATTACTCAGGGCGACAAAGCGCTGTACAGCCAAAGCCGCGCGACCTTGCGCACCTGGTGGGCGGAAACCACCTGGCAGATGCAACGCCTGCGCGATAACCCGGAATGCGCCGATCAGGAGCACCAGGCCAAGCAGGACGACCGCGACCCGGGCCTGAACGTCAAGCTGACCTTTGCGCCGGAAGAAGACATTGCCGCGCCGTACATCGCCAAGGGCGCACGCCCTAAAGTGGCGGTGCTGCGCGAGCAGGGCGTCAACTCCCACGTTGAGATGGCGGCAGCCTTCCACCGCGCCGGCTTCGATGCGGTAGACGTTCATATGAGCGATCTGCTGGAAGGGCGTCGCGATCTGCAAGACTTCCATACGTTGGTTGCCTGTGGCGGTTTCTCATACGGCGACGTACTGGGTGCCGGCGAAGGTTGGGCGAAGTCGATTCTGTTCAACGACCGCGTTCGTGACGAATTCGAATCCTTCTTCCACCGTCCGCAAACCCTGGCATTGGGTGTGTGCAACGGTTGCCAGATGATGTCGAACCTGCGCGATCTGATCCCGGGTGCCGAACACTGGCCACGTTTCGTACGCAACCTGTCGGATCGTTTTGAAGCGCGTTTCAGCCTGGTGGAAGTGGCGGCCAGCCCGTCGCTGTTCATGCAGGGCATGACCGGTTCACGCATGCCGATCGCCGTATCCCACGGTGAAGGGCACGTTGAAGTGCGCGATGCAGCGCATCTGGCGGCGTTGGAAAGCAGTGGTCTGGTGGCATTGCGCTTTGTGGACAATGCCGGTCAGGTAACGGAAACCTATCCAGCTAACCCTAATGGTTCTCCAAACGGCATCACCGCAGTGACCAGCAGCAACGGCCGTGCGACGGTGATGATGCCGCACCCGGAACGTGTATTCCGTACCGTGAGCAACTCATGGCATCCGGAAGAGTGGGGCGAAGACAGCCCGTGGATGCGCATGTTCCGCAACGCCCGCAAGCAATTGGGCTAAGCGGTTACCACGCGGTAATGAAAGGGGCGCAAGAGATTGCGTCCCTTTTTACTTATTGTGCCGGTGCCGGTTTGCCGTTGTCTGCATTTTGCGACAGAGAACCTTTTTCATGTCTCTAAAAAGAGACACTTAACTCATTGATTTATAATGGTGAAAAATTAATTGGCTTAAGTTGTCGGCTTTTGGCGACAGGGTGATGATTTTTTAATCGACCCATGGCAGGTCAATTTGAGGTTATAGGCTGTATTTTTATTTATTTATCAATGTATTCAATATTTTAATAAATATATTGAAAAGTTGGCACGTAAAGTGCATTATTATCCCCAGTTGCTCATTCAACTTTTTATGACGGCCCCGTATTTAGACGGAAGTTTGCCTCATAAGCCTCCGAATGATGCCAAAGAAATGGTGCCTATCGTCCAACCAAACCGATAACAGACGCGCAAGCGGCTTTATCAAGCATCGGGCGACACGTGGAGTGAGGCACCGCCTGTATCCAACTGTGATGAGTGTTCATCAATCCCGGATACTTATGGATGCTATTCGTCCTGTTCGATGCCAGCCTTGTGCTACATCACCCTGGGGACGAGATTCAAGGGCATCCACACTTTCTTGCGATGGGGCAGTCCTGCCCCAGCGTCAAATACCCCTCATACTTGAAGCTGCATCTGTGTTGACTGCACTTGTGCGCCCCAGTCACTTACTTGAGTAAGCTCCTGGGGACTTACAAGCTTGTCGCCTTGATGCAACTCCAATTATTTTGGGTATATACGATAGGTCCAAACGCAAACTCCCTACCTACGGCACGCTTCCCTATATTTTCCTGACGCTTCGCCGAACGCCGGGCTTTCCTCTCACCGGTGACTCGGTTAGCATCGAAGCAGATGAGAGACAATGAGATGATTTCGTTGAAAAGATGGCGTTTATTCCCCCGCTCGCTGCGTCAGCTGGTCCTGATGGCGTTTCTGCTGGTGCTGCTGCCGCTGCTGGTGCTGGCTTATCAGGCTTATCAAAGCCTGGATCATCTCAGCGCGCAGGCGGCGGATATCAACCGTACCACGCTGGTGGATGCGCGGCGCAGCGAGGCGATGACCAGCGTGGCGCTGGAGATGGAGCGCAGCTACCGTCAGTATTGCGTGCTGGTCGATCCCACCCTGGAGCGGCTGTACCAAAATCAACGTAAGCAGTATTCGCAGATGCTGGACGCCCATGCGCCGATCCTGCCGGATGAACGCTATTATCAAACGTTGCGCAGCCTGCTGACCCAGCTCGCTGCGATTAAATGCCAGAGCAGCGGGCCGGACAAACAGGCATCGACGCTGCTGGAGTCTTTCTCGCGTTCCAACGCCGAGATGGTGCAAGCTACGCGCGCCGTAGTGTTCTCGCGCGGCCAGCAGTTGCAGCAGGCGATTGCCGAACGCGGCCAGTTTTTCGGCTGGCAGGCGCTGATGCTGTTTCTGGTCAGCGTGTTGCTGGTGGTGCTCTTCACTCGCATGATTATCGGCCCGGTGAAAGCGGTGGAGCGCATGATCAACCGTCTGGGGGAGGGGCGAGCGCTGGGCAGCACCGAGTCGTTTAAAGGCCCGCGTGAGCTGCGTTCGTTGGCGCAACGCATCATCTGGTTGAGTGAACGCCTGGCGTGGCTGGAGTCGCAGCGGCATGAGTTCCTGCGCCATATCTCGCATGAATTGAAAACGCCGTTGGCCAGCATGCGCGAGGGGACGGAACTGTTGGCAGACGAAGTGGCCGGCCCGCTGACCTCCGATCAGAAAGAAGTCGTGACTATTCTCGATAACAGCAGCCGCCACCTGCAACTGCTGATAGAGCAGTTGCTGGATTACAACCGTAAACTGGCCGATGGCCCGGCGGAGCATGAGAATGTTGAGCTGCGCGATATGGTCGAGTTGGTGGTCGCCGCGCACAGTTTGCCGGCCAGGGCGAAAATGATCCGCACCGAGATCACATTGGATGCGGAAATCTGCTGGGCAGAGCCTACGCTTTTAATGCGCGTGCTGGATAATCTCTACTCCAATGCGGTGCACTACGGCAAGGAATCCGGTAACATTTGGATTCGCAGCCGTCAGGTTGGGCAACGGGTGCAGATTGATGTCGCCAACAGCGGCACGCCCATCCCCGAGGCCGAACAAACCATGATTTTTGAGCCTTTTTTCCAGGGTAGCCACCAGCGAAAAGGGGCGGTAAAAGGAAGCGGTCTGGGGTTGAGCATCGCTCAGGATTGTATCCGCCGGATGCGCGGTGAATTGCAGCTGGTCGAAGTCGCCGGCGCAGACGTCTGCTTCCGCATTGAATTGCCATTAACCGCCGAGAATGAATAAATAATGTACACATGGTCTAAACGCCTTCGTCTATTGCAGACCGAACGTTCACCGCGTGCCACGCAGAGCGCGCCACTCGGCAAGCGTCGTCTTTCCTTTTTAGGCAGCGTTCTTTGCGTGCCGTTTTTGCTGGCAGGCTGCGTCGATCGTGCGGTCAGCAGCGGCCTGAGTCAGCAGCAGCAAGAAGCGATCCCGGACACCAAAGTGGTGGATTACCGCATCGCAGCCTGCGATACCCTGTGGCAGCTCGACGACAAAGACGCGTTGAATAATTCACTTTACTGGCTGCGCGCGATGGATTGCGCCGATCGCGTAGGATCGACCCAGGCGCGCTCGCTGGCGAAAACCCTGCCTGGCGACAGCTGGGACGGTATTTTCAAGCAAAGTATTCTGCTGGGCAGCGCCGAGCCGACGTCGGGTGAACGCCGCCAGATGATCGATCGTCTGAACAGTTACCGCCTGGCGTTCCCAAGCTCCTTGCGCCCGTTGCTGCAACTGTGGCGTCAGCAGCAGGTTCTGCAGATCACCTTGTTCGACGAAAAGGCGCGCTATCAGCACCTGCAGGAAAGCTCGGACAGCCAGATAGATGCGCTGCGCCAGAGCCAGATCCGCTTGCAGGCCCAGTTACAGGATACTTCGCGCAAACTGGAGAATCTGACCGATATCGAACGTCAGCTCTCCTCGCGCAAGCAGTTACAGGGCGAAATCCCGGATAACGGCGCGACACAGCAAAAAACCGACGCCGCAGATAAAAATGCCGCGTCGGCCAAGGCCGCAGAGCCGGAAGCCGAACCGGAAAAGGGCACCGCCCTGCCGGTGGATCCGGAAGATACCTACGCGCCGCCCCCCGCTAACAAGGAGTCTCACGCGCGATGACAGCACGCAAACCGGCCAATCTGTTATTGGTTGACGACGATCCCAGCTTGCTCAAGCTGCTGGGTATGCGCCTGACCAGCGAAGGTTTTCATGTCACCACCGCCGAAAGCGGCCAGGAAGCGCTGCGCCTGTTGGGGCGCGAACAGATTGATCTGGTGATCAGCGATCTGCGGATGGACGAAATGGACGGCATGGCGCTGTTTGCCGAAATTCAAAAGCACCAGCCTGGCATGCCGGTCATCATCCTCACCGCCCATGGTTCGATCCCGGATGCGGTAGCCGCCACCCAGCAGGGCGTGTTCAGCTTCCTCACCAAACCGGTGGATCGCGATGCGCTGTACAAGGCCATAGATGAAGCGCTGTCGCTTTCGCTGCCGGCCGGTGACGACAGCTGGCGCGAAGATATCGTTACCCGCAGCCCGATTATGCTGCGCCTGCTGGAGCAGGCGAAAATGGTGGCGCAGTCCGACGTCAGCGTGCTGATCAATGGCCACAGCGGCACCGGTAAAGAAGTGTTGGCCCAGGCGATCCACGGTGCCAGCCCGCGCGGCAAAAAGGCGTTTATCGCCATTAACTGCGGCGCCTTGCCGGAACAACTGCTGGAGTCTGAGCTGTTCGGTCACGCCAAAGGGGCGTTTACCGGTGCGGTCAGCAGCCGTGAAGGGCTGTTCCAGGCGGCAGCGGGCGGTACGCTGTTCCTCGATGAGATCGGCGATATGCCGCTGTCGTTGCAGGTTAAACTGCTGCGCGTGCTGCAGGAACGCAAGGTGCGCCCGCTGGGCAGCAACCGCGATCTGGACATCGACGTGCGCATTATTTCCGCCACCCACCGTGACCTGCAAAAGGCGATGGCGAAAAACGAGTTCCGCGAAGATCTCTACTACCGCCTGAACGTGGTGAACCTGAAGATCCCTGCGCTGAATGAACGGGCTGAAGATATTCCGCTGTTGGCCAACCATCTGCTGCGTGAATCCGCCAAGCGTCACAAGCCGTTTGTCCGCAGCTTCTCTTCCGACGCCATGAAGCGCCTGATGACCGCCACCTGGCCGGGCAACGTGCGCCAACTGGTGAACGTGATCGAGCAGTGCGTGGCGCTGACGTCTGCGCCGGTGATCAGCGAAGCGCTGGTGGAGCAGGCGCTGGAAGGAGAAAATACCGCGTTGCCGACCTTCGTCGAGGCGCGCAATCAGTTTGAATTGCACTATCTGCGCAAGCTGTTACAGATCACCAAGGGTAACGTAACCCAGGCCGCACGCATGGCGGGCCGCAACCGTACCGAGTTTTATAAATTGCTGTCGCGCCACGAGCTGGACGCCAACGATTTTAAAGAATGATATTTTCCGCCATGGCCTGCGCGCGCAGGTTCTCAACAAACGTGGCGGAATGATTTACACTCCGTTCTCTTTGTCGTGGCATGACCGGGCGTAGAGAACCATGGAACGTATTGAGCAGGATCCTAAACAATGAGCAGATCACTTTCCATCGCATTGGCCCAGCTGAATTTGCTGGTCGGTGACATTGAAGGCAACACCGAACGCATGTTGCAAACCGTGCAAGAGCAGCAGAAGGCGGGAGCCGATCTGGTCATGTTCACCGAGCTGGCGCTGTCCGGTTACCCGCCGGAAGACCTGCTGTATCGCGACGATTTCTACCAACGCTGTGACGCGCAGCTTCATCGCCTGCAGCAGGCGTCCACCGATGTGGCGATCTTGGTCGGCCACCCGTGGCGCGAAGGTGACAAGCTTTATAACGCGTTGTCGCTGTTCTCTGAAGGGCAACTGTTGGCGCGCTATTTCAAGCAACAGCTGCCGAACTACGGCGTCTTCGATGAGAAACGCTACTTCCACGCCGGCAACGAAACCTGCGTGGTGAACCTGAAAGGCTACCGTCTGGGCCTGCTGATTTGCGAAGACCTGTGGTTCCCGGAGCCGGTCGATGCCGCCAAGGCCGCCGGCGCCGAAATGATTTTGTCGATCAACGCCTCGCCGTACAATCGCGAGAAGCCGTATATCCGCAAGACGCTGATGGCCGGCCATTGCCAGCGCACCCATCTGCCGCTGGTGTATCTGAACCAGATCGGCGGGCAGGATGAATTGATTTTTGACGGTTGCTCGAAGGTGTTCGACGCGGCCGGCAACATGACCCACCGCCTGGCGGCGTTTGCCGAGCAGGTGACGCTGCTGAGGTTCAACGAGCTGGACGTGGTGCCGATGACCGCACCGGCCGCCGAGTTGCCGCAACTGGCACAGGTCTATGAAGCGCTGGTGCTGGCGGTGCGCGATTACGTGACCAAAAACGGTTTCAAGGGCGCGGTGTTGGGGCTGTCCGGCGGTATCGACTCGGCGCTGACGCTGGCCATTGCCGTCGATGCTCTGGGTAAAGACAAGGTGCAGGCGCTGATGATGCCGTTCCGCTACACCGCGGATATCAGCATCGCCGACGCCAAGGAAGAAGCTGAAATTCTCGGCGTCGAGTTCGATATCGTCTCCATCGAACCGATGTTCGACGCCTTTATGGGCCAGCTGACGCCGATGTTTGCCGGTACCGAACGCGACACCACCGAAGAAAACCTGCAGGCGCGCTGCCGCGGCGTGGTGCTGATGGCATTGTCCAACAAGCGCCGCAGCATCGTGCTGACCACCGGTAACAAAAGCGAGATGGCCGTAGGCTACGCCACGCTGTATGGTGATATGGCCGGTGGCTTTGACGTACTGAAAGACGTGCCGAAAACGCTGGTGTTCAAACTGTCCGAATACCGCAATACCGTCTCTTACGTGATCCCGCAGCGCGTTATCGATCGTCCGCCGTCCGCCGAGCTGGCGCCGGATCAGGTCGATCAGGACAGCCTGCCGCCGTACGACATTCTGGATGCGATTCTGGAAGGTTACGTCGAACGCGATAAGTCGGTTGCCGATCTGGTGGCCGAAGGCTTCGACGAGGCGATCGTGCGCAAGGTTATCCGCCTGGTGGATATCAACGAATACAAGCGGCGTCAGGCCGCCGTCGGGCCGCGTATTACCGCCCGCAATTTCGGCAAAGACCGCCGCTACCCAATCACATCCGGCTTTGGCCGCAAAAATTGGTAATTAAGGAAAGAAGATGAAAAAAATTGACGCGATTATCAAGCCGTTCAAACTGGATGACGTCCGCGAGGCCTTGGCCGAAGTTGGCATTACCGGTATGACCGTGACCGAAGTGAAAGGCTTTGGCCGCCAGAAAGGCCACACCGAGCTGTACCGTGGCGCGGAGTACATGGTCGATTTTCTGCCGAAGGTGAAAATTGAGATTGTCGTGGCCGACGATATCGTCGACACCTGCGTGGAAACCATCATGCAGACCGCGCAAACCGGTAAAATCGGCGACGGTAAAATCTTCGTCTTCGACGTGGCGCGCGTGGTGCGTATTCGTACCGGCGAACAGGACGAAGAAGCGATTTAATGTGATCCTCTACCGGGCACCGCCGGCTTGAGCCTGGCCGGTGCTCGGTTTCTTACCCTCCCTCCCGCTAAAAACGTCCCAAGGCCTTATCTCTCAGTCATTTCCGCCATAAGCATTCTAAAAAAGCGAAGGCTATCGCGTTTTTGATAGTTTTTTCGATCGCTTTCCTCACGGGATCTACACTCAACTCAACTATCTTGATTAAGGCGATCCCCATGAATGTCAAGTTGCGGCCAGGCGGCAAGGGCGTGCATCCCCAGGATCTTTCTCGCGTAAGTGGTTGTAAGCGCACGCAGACAACAACGCAGCGGCTTGAAAGGTGATGGGGATGATGACGCTGCGCCAAATCCGCCACTTTATCGCCGTGGCGGAAACCGGTTCGATCTCCGCCGCCGCTCAGGCGGTGTTCGTTTCACAGTCGTCGCTGACGCTGGCCATCCAGCAATTGGAAACCGACATTGGCGTGCGGCTGTTTGATCGCCACGCCAAGGGCATGAACCTGACGCATCAGGGCCATCAGTTCTTGCGCCAGTCTTATCTGATCCTCGCCACGGTGGATAACGCCAAGCGCAGCCTGCAACTCGGCACCGAAAGCCTGACCGGAAAACTGACCATTGGCGTCACCAGCCTGGTGGCGGGCTACTTTTTGGTGGAACTGCTGAAGCGGTTTAAATCGGCCTATCCCAACGTCACCATTCAGGTGATAGAAGATGAACGTCCCTATATTGAGCACCTGCTGGTGAGCGGGGAGATCGATATCGGTGTGCTGATCTTGTCGAATATCGAAGACCGCGATGCGCTGCAAACCGAAGTGCTGATGCATTCGCCGTATCGCCTGTGGTTGCCACCGCTGCACCCGTTGCTGGAGCACGAAAGCATCAGCCTGGCAGACGTGGCGAAGCAACCGCTGATCCAGCTTAACGCCGACGAAATGGACGTGCATGCGCGGCGCATCTGGGCGCGCGCCGGGCTGAAGCCGGAGATCGCCATGAAAACCGCTTCGACCGAAGCAGTGCGCAGCCTGGTGGCGGCGGGGATGGGGGTTTCCATCCAACCGGACATGGCGTACCGCGCCTGGTCGCTGGAAGGCAATATGATTGAGGCGCGCAAGCTGGCGGATCTGCTGGAGCCGCTGGATATCGGCCTGGCGTGGCGGCGGGGCAGCGCGCGGCCGGAACTGGTCACACCGTTTCTCACCATCGCGCGTGAGAATGGCAATATGCACGCCGCCGGCCTGAAGCATTCGATTTAATCGAACGCGGCCTTCAGTATTTAGAATTTGTTGGCTGCCTGATGCTCGCATAGTCTGATTAAAACTAACTTATTCACATTTGGTTAACGTTTTCGTCACTCAGGGGCAGCAGGCAATGGCAGATGTGCATTTCCTTACAGGCTTGACCTGTCAGCAATTTATTAACGGTGAGTCGGTCGAAGGCGAAGGCCAGCAAGAGTGCATCGTTAATCCCGCCAATGGCGAAACGCTGGTTTCGATTACCGAGGCCTCATCGGCGCAGGTCGGCTGCGCGGTCAAGGCTGCACAACAGGCTTTTGGTCAATGGTCGCGTACCACCCCGGCTTACCGAGCTTCTATTTTGTTACGCATCGCCGACGCCATCGAGCGGCAGGCCGAGTATTTGGCCGGGTTGGAAGCGCTTAACTGCGGCAAGCCGCTGCACCAGGCACGCAGTGACGATCTCCCGGCAGCCATCGACGTTTTCCGCTTTTTTGCCGGCGCAGTACGTACCCAGCAGGGGCAGCTAGCCGGCGAATATATCGAAGGGCACACCTCAATGATCCGCCGCGATCCGATCGGCGTGGTGGCCTCGATTGCGCCGTGGAATTATCCGCTGATGATGGCGGCATGGAAAATCGCCCCGGCGCTGGCCGCGGGCAACACCGTGGTATTCAAACCTTCCGAACATACCCCGTTGAGCATTTTGGCTCTGGTGCCTGCATTGCAGGAGATCCTGCCGCCGGGGGTGTTGAACGTTCTGTATGGCGGCGGGGAGGGCGTCGGCAGCCATTTGGTCGGCCACCCGCAGGTTCGGTTGGTATCGGTGACCGGCGACATCGTGACCGGGCAAAAAATTCTGCAGGCGGCGGCGAAAAGCGTCAAGCGCACGCATCTGGAACTGGGCGGTAAAGCGCCGGTGATTGTCTGTGACGATGCCGATCTCGACGAGGTGGTCAGCAGCATCCGCACTTACGGCTATTACAACGCCGGCCAGGACTGCACCGCCGCCTGTCGTATCTACGCGCAGGCGGGGATTTACCCGAAGCTGGTGGACGCGTTGGGTGAAGCTGTCGCCAGCCTGCGCTTTGCCCGCAAGCGCGATGAAGACAATGAAATCGGCCCGCTGATCAGCAGCCGTCAGCGCGATCGCGTCGCCAGTTTTGTCGAACGGGCGCTTAGCCAGCCGCATATCGAATTGATCACCGGTGCCGCCGCGCACTCCGGCCCGGGGTTTTACTACCAGCCAACGCTGCTGGCCGGCTGCCTGCAAAGCGATGAGATCGTTCAGCGCGAAGTGTTTGGCCCGGTCGTGAGCGTAACCCGCTTTGACCATCTGGAGCAGGCGGTCAACTGGGCCAACGATTCCGAATACGGGCTGGCCTCATCGGTATGGACGCAGAATATCGACAAGGCGCTGCATATCGCAGCCCATCTGCAATACGGCAGCACCTGGATCAACACCCATTTCACCCTGGCGAGCGAGATGCCGCACGGCGGCCTGAAACGTTCCGGCTACGGTAAGGATCTTTCCAGCGATTCGCTGCAGGATTACAGCGTTGTAAGACACGTAATGGCGAAATTCAAAGCCAGCTTCTAGCGGTTTCATAAAGCAAAAAACCGCGGCAGCCGTTCCCTGCCGCACACAGATACGCAACACAGGGGTAATTACGATGGGAAAAACTACCGCAGTCACCACCACGCTCTCCGCGCTCTGTATCACCGTGCTTTGCGGCTTGGCCCAGGCGGCCGAGTTGCCGCAGGCGCTCGGTAAAGGCGAAGGACGGCTGGATATCATCGCCTGGCCCGGTTACATCGAGCGCGGCCAGTCCGACAAAAACTATGACTGGGTCACCCAGTTTGAGAAACAAACCAGCTGCGCGGTGAATGTGAAAACCGCCGCAACCTCCGATGAAATGGTCAGCCTGATGGCCAAGGGCGGTTACGATCTGGTCACCGCGTCCGGCGACGCCTCACTGCGATTGATCCTCGGCAAGCGGGTACAACCGATCAATACCGCGCTGATCCCCAACTGGAAAAGCATCGACCCACGCCTGCTGAACGGCGCCTGGTACACCGTGGACGGCAAAACTTACGGTACGCCGTATCAGTGGGGGCCAAATCTGCTGATGTACAACACCAAAACCTTCCCGACGCCGCCGGACAGCTGGGGCGTAGTGTTCCAGCAACAGAATCTGCCGGACGGCAAAACCAATCAGGGCCGGGTGCAAGCTTATGACGGGCCGATTTATATCGCCGATGCGGCGCTGTTCTTGAAGGCTACTCAGCCACAACTTGGTATCAGCGATCCGTATCAGCTTAATGAAGAGCAGTATCAGGCGGCGTTGAAGCTGTTGCGCACTCAACACGCGTTGATCCACCGCTACTGGCACGATACTTCGGTACAGATGAGCGATTTCAAAAATGAAGGCGTGGTCGCTTCCAGCGCCTGGCCGTATCAGGCCAACGCCCTGAAAGGCGAGGGCCAGCCGATCGCCACGGTCTTCCCTAAAGAAGGGGTTACCGGCTGGGCGGATACCACCATGCTGCATGCCGACGCCAAACACCCGAATTGCGCCTATCAGTGGATGAACTGGTCGCTGGAGCCGAAGGTGCAGGGCGACGTGGCCGCCTGGTTCGGTTCAGTCCCTGCTTCTCCGGCAGGCTGCAAGGCCAGCGCGCTGCTGGGCGAGAAGGGCTGTGAAACCAACGGATTTAATCAGTTCGACAAGATCGCCTTCTGGAAAACGCCGCAGGCGCAGGGGGGCAAGTTCGTGCCGTACAGCCGCTGGACGCAGGACTATATCGCCATCATGGGCGGCCGCTAATATCCCCTTCATACTTCAAGCCGCCTCTTTGTTGGCTGCCCGCACTTACCCCGGTCACGTACGATTTGTACGCTCCCGGGGATGCGTTTGGTTGCCGCCTCGATGCAGCTCGAATTATTTTGCGGATAGGTCTGGTTAGGTTACGGGTTGTCGCCCAACCCGCCGAAGTCATTTGATTGTTTGGAGTGCAGATCATGACCATTGCCGTGCAATTTATCGATGTTTCGCGGACCTTCGGCGATGTTCGTGCCGTAGACCGAGTGTCTATCGAGATCCAGGACGGAGAATTTTTCTCCATGCTCGGGCCTTCCGGCTCGGGGAAAACCACCTGCCTGCGGCTGATCGCCGGTTTTGAGCAACTGAGCGCCGGCTCGATCCGCATACACGGGCAAGAGGCCGCCAACCTGCCGCCGTATCAGCGTGACGTGAATACCGTGTTCCAGGATTACGCGCTGTTCCCGCACATGTCGGTGCTGGAAAACGTCGCTTACGGGTTGATGGTCAAAGGCGTCGCCAAACGCGAACGGCTGGCGCGTGCGCAGGAGGCGCTGGACAGCGTGGCGTTGGGGTTTGTGGCAGAACGCAAACCGGCGCACCTTTCGGGTGGACAGCGGCAGCGCGTTGCGCTGGCCCGAGCCTTGGTCAACCGGCCACGGGTGCTGTTGCTGGATGAACCGCTCGGCGCGCTGGATCTCAAACTGCGTGAACAGATGCAGGGCGAACTGAAAAAACTGCAGCGCCAGTTGGGCATCACCTTTATTTTCGTTACCCACGATCAGAGCGAAGCGCTGTCGATGTCCGATCGCGTGGCGGTGTTCAACAATGGTCGCATCGAGCAGGTCGATGCGCCGCGTGAGCTGTATATGCGGCCGAAGACACCGTTCGTCGCCGAATTTGTCGGCACCTCCAACGTGGTGCGCAGCGAACTGGCGCAGCGGTTGCTTGGCCAGACCGCCACCTTCTCGATTCGCCCGGAGCATATCCGCCTGGCGGATCAGGCCGGTGCGGCACCGGATGAAATCCAGGTGCAGGGCAGGGTGCAGGAGATCCATTATCAGGGCGCGGCAACGCGTTATGAAATCGCGCTGAGCAGCGGCGAAAAACTGCTGGTCAGCCAGGCAAATCCCCAGTGGCATGCCGGTGGGCAGCAGCGTTTGATCGGGCAGCCGGTCACCGCCTGCTGGTCGCGTGAGGCGATGGTGCCGCTGCTGGAGGAGAGGTGAGATGGATATGAGCATCGACTTTCCCGCGCCGCGCCGCGGTACTCTGCGCGCTCTGTCGACCTGGTTCTATCGCCGCCCGACGCTGTATCTGTTGCTGCTGTTGGTGCCGCCGCTGCTGTGGTTTGGCGCGGTGTATCTCGGTTCGCTGTTGACGCTGCTGTGGCAAGGGTTCTACACCTTCGACGACTTCACCATGACGGTGACGCCGGATCTGACCTTCGATAACCTGCGGGCGCTGTTCAACCCGGCCAACTACGACATCATCCTGCGCACCCTGACGATGGCGGTGCTGGTGTCGCTGGCCAGCGCGGTGCTGGCGTTCCCGATTGCCTATTATATGGCGCGCTACACCAGCGGCCGCGTCAAAGCGTTCTTCTACATTGCGGTGATGATGCCGATGTGGGCCAGTTATATCGTCAAAGCCTATGCCTGGACGCTGCTGTTGGCTAAAGACGGCGTAGCCCAGTGGTTCCTGCAACACCTCGGGTTGGAACCGGTACTGGCGGCAATCCTGAGCGTGCCGGGCGTAGGGGGCAACACCCTGTCGACCTCCGGGCTGGGGCGTTTTCTGGTGTTCGTGTATATCTGGCTGCCGTTCATGATTTTGCCGATCCAGGCCGCGCTGGAGCGTTTGCCGCCTTCGCTGTTGCATGCCTCGGCGGATCTGGGCGCGCGCCCGGCGCAGACTTTCCGTTACGTGATCCTGCCGCTGGCGGTGCCGGGCATTGCTGCCGGGTCGATATTCACTTTCTCGCTGACGCTGGGGGACTTCATCGTGCCGCAACTGGTGGGGCCACCGGGTTACTTTATCGGCAGCATGGTGTATGCCCAACAGGGGGCGATCGGGAATATGCCGATGGCGGCGGCCTTTACCTTGGTGCCGATCGTACTGATCGCGATTTATCTTTCCATTGTGAAACGTCTGGGGGCCTTCGATGCACTCTGAACGCGCGCCGTTAGGGTTGAAGTTGGCCGCCTGGGGCGGTTTGATCTTCCTGCATTTCCCGCTGGCGATTATCGCCATCTATGCCTTCAACACCGAGGATGCTGCGTTCAGCTTCCCGCCAAAGGGGTTTACGCTGCATTGGTTCAGCGTGGCCGCCGGCAGGCAGGATATCCTCGATGCGATGCTGCTTTCGGCGCAAATAGCCGCGCTGGCGACCGCCGTGGCGCTGGTGCTGGGTACCCTGGCGGCAGCGGCGCTCTACCGGCGTGATTTCTTCGGCAAGGACAGCATTTCGCTGCTGCTGCTGTTGCCGATCGCGCTGCCGGGCATCGTCACCGGTCTGGCGCTGCTGGCGGCGTTCAAGGCGCTGAATATCGAACCGGGGGTGCTGACCATCGTCATCGGTCATGCCACCTTCTGCGTGGTGATCGTGTTCAATAACGTGATTGCCCGTTTCCGCCGGACCTCTTACAGCCTGATCGAAGCGTCCATGGATCTGGGCGCCGACGGTTGGCAAACCTTCCGTTACGTGATTTTACCCAACCTGGGGTCGGCGCTGCTGGCCGGCGGCATGCTGGCGTTCGCGCTGTCGTTTGACGAAATCATTGTCACCACCTTCACCGCCGGGCATGAGCGCACGTTGCCGCTGTGGTTGCTAAACCAGCTCGGCCGCCCGCGCGACGTGCCGATCACCAACGTGGTGGCGTTATCGGTGATGTTGCTGACCATGATCCCGATTTTGGGGGCCTATTATCTGACTAAAGGCGGCGAAAGCGTCGCCGGCAGCGGCAAATAATTACCTAACCAGACATCTTACAAAAGGATAACCCTATGCAAAGCCAACTGCTGATTAACGGTCAACTGGTTACCGGCCAGGGGACGTCGCTGCCGGTGTATAACCCGGCGACCGGAGAGGTGATCTTGCAGGTAGCGCAAGCCAGCCTGGAGCAGGTGGATCAGGCGGTGCTGGCGGCCGACGCCGCCTTTGCCGAATGGGGGCAGACCACGCCGAAAGAGCGTGCCGACTGCCTGCTGAAGCTGGCGAATCTGATCGATAGCCACGCGGAAACCCTTGCCCGGCTGGAATCGCTCAACTGCGGCAAACCTTATCACTGCGTGCTGAACGACGAACTGCCGGCAGTGGCCGACGTATTCCGCTTCTTCGCCGGTGCCAGCCGCTGCCTGAGCGGGCTGGCGGCCGGCGAGTATCTGGCCGGACACACCTCGATGATCCGCCGCGATCCCCTGGGCGTGGTGGCCTCGATTGCCCCCTGGAACTACCCGCTGATGATGGCGGCGTGGAAGTTGGCCCCGGCGCTGGCGGCGGGCAATTGCGTGGTGATTAAACCGTCGGAACAGACCCCGCTGACCACCTTTAAGCTGGCCGAACTGGCCGCCGGGCTGTTCCCGCCGGGCGTGCTTAACGTTCTGTTCGGCCAAGGCGTCGGTGTCGGCGATCGGCTGACCGGCCATGACAAGGTACGAATGGTGTCGCTCACCGGTTCGATTGCTACCGGGGAACACATTATCGCGCATACCGCGCCGGGCATTAAGCGCACCCATATGGAGCTGGGGGGTAAGGCGCCGGTGCTGGTGTTTGATGATGCCGACCTGCAACAGGTGGTAGAAGGCATCCGCAGCTTTGGTTTTTACAACGCCGGCCAGGACTGCACCGCCGCCTGCCGCATTTATGCCCAGAAAGGCATTTACCCCGAACTGGTGAAGCGGCTGGGCGAGGCGGTCGCCAGCCTGAAAATAGGGCCGCCGGAGGACGAAAGCAGCGAGCTTGGCCCGCTGATCACCGCCCAGCATCTGGAGCGGGTGGCGGGGTTTGTCGAGCGGGCGAAGGCGCTGCCGCATGTGCAGGTGGTGACCGGCGGTGAGCGGGTTAACGGCCCCGGCTACTATTTCCAGCCGACGCTGCTGGCCGGTACGCGGCAGGAAGATGAAATCGTGCAGCGGGAGGTGTTCGGCCCGGTAGTCACTATCACCGAGTTTGACGATGAGGCGCAGGTGCTGGCCTGGGCCAATGAGTCCAACTACGGGTTGGCATCGTCGTTGTGGACCCGTGACGTGGGCCGTGCGCATCGGTTGAGCGCCCGCCTGCAATACGGCTGCACCTGGGTGAATACCCATTTCATGCTGGTGAGCGAAATGCCGCACGGCGGCCAGAAGCTGTCGGGCTACGGCAAAGATATGTCGATGTACGGGTTGGAGGACTACACCGCGATCCGGCATGTGATGTTTAAACATTGATTTTACTGTGTTTACCCGCACAATAGCGCACCTTCAGACCGGTTTCGACCGGTCTGATTGATAATAAGAATTGAAAGGAAGCTAATATGGGAATCACCCGACGCGATTTTCTCAACGGGGTGGCGATCACCATCGCCGCCGGGCTGACGCCGTTGCAAATTCTGCGCGCATCACCGCAAACCGCCAATCAAACCCTGTACTATCCGCCTGCGCTGACCGGGCTGCGCGGTAACCATCCGGGCTCGTTCGAGCACGCGCACCAACTGGGGCGCGACGGCAAGGCATTCGATTTCGGCAGCGTACCCGCCACGGAAGAGTTTGACCTGATCGTGGTCGGTGCGGGTATCAGCGGGCTGGCCGCCGCCTGCTTCTGGCAGCAGATGAAGGGCGCGCAGCAGCGTATTTTGCTGATCGACAACCACGATGATTTTGGCGGCCATGCCAAGCGCAATGAATTCAGCAGCGAAAACGGCACTATTCTCGGCTATGGCGGCAGTGAGTCGCTGCAATCACCACGCTCGAACTTCAGCCCGGTGGCGATGGGGCTGCTGCAAAAACTCGGCGTCAGCATCGACAACCTGGAAAAGGCGTTCGATAAAACCTTCTACCCGGATCTGAACCTGAGCCGCGGCGTCTATTTCGATCGTAAAAACTTCGGCGTCGACAAAGTGGTGAGTGGTGATCCGGGGCGGATGGTGGCGGATGATATTCCGCATGATCGGCTTAATGGCCGCTCCTACGAAGCCTTTATCGGCGATTTCCCGCTGCCGGAAAGCGACCGACAAGCGTTGATTGCACTGCACACGGTGGACAAGGATTATCTGCCGGATCTGACTCAGGAACAAAAGAGCGAATGGCTCGACAAGCACAGCTATACCCAGTTCCTGCGTGAAAAGGTCGGTCTGAGCGAAATGGCTATCCGTTATTTCCAGCAGACCACCAGCGATTTCCAGGCGGTGGGCATTGACGCCACTTCGTGCAGCGATGCGCGCATCTGCGATCTGCCCGGCCTGAACGGCATGAACCTGCCGCCGCTGGATGAGGAGTCGCAGGCGGATCTCGACGATCCTTACGTGTTCCACTTCCCGGATGGCAACGCCACGCTGGCGCGCCTGATGGTGCGTCATCTGATCCCGGCAGTGGCGCCGGGCGGCAAGGATATGAACGACATCGTGCTGGCGAAGTTCGACTACAGCCGGCTCGATCGGCCTGAATCGCCGGTAAAACTGCGCCTGAACAGCACCGGTTTGCACGCGGCGAACGTCGGCGACAAGGTTGAAGTGACCTATATGACCGGCGAGAAAATGACCAAAGTACGCGCCGGGCAGGTGGTGATGGCCGGTTACAACATGATGATCCCGTATCTGGTGCCGGAAATGTCGCATGAGCAGCAAGAGGCGCTGAAGCAGAACGTGAAATCACCGCTGGTGTACAGCAAAGTGGTGATCCGCAACTGGCAGCCGTTTATCAAGCTGGGCGTGCATGAGGTGTATTCGCCGACCGCGCCTTATTGCCGCGTGAAGCTGGATTATCCGGTGAGCATGGGCGGTTATGAACATCCTCGCGACCCGAATCAGCCGATTGGCCTGCATATGGTGTACGTGCCGACGCTGGCGGGCAGCGGGCTAAGCCCTCGCGAACAATCGCGCAAAGGCCGCGCCTTGCTGCTGGGCACGCCGTTCGAGGTGCATGAGCAGATGATCCGCGAACAGTTGCAGGGCATGCTGGGTTCCGCCGGTTTCGACCATCAGCGCGATATTCAGGCGATCACCGTTAACCGCTGGTCGCACGGCTATTCCTACTTCCTCAATGGGCTGTTTGATGATGAAGAGGAGGCGAAAAAAATCATCGAGACGGCGCGTAAGCCGATAGGCAAGATTGTCATAGCCAACTCGGATTCGGACTGGAGCCCGTACGCCAACTCGGCAATCGATCAGGCATGGCGAGCGGTCAATGAACTGGCCTTCGGCCAGGCGGCCGTCAAGGAGGGAGCATGAGTCTACGTTCATGGTATCTGCTGACCTTGCTGGCGGCGGGCGGTTCGGCTCAGGCGATGTCGGCCGGGGAATACGTGGCCAAGGCTGGTGACTGCACCGCCTGCCATACCGCGCCGGGCGGCGCCTTGCTGGCCGGCGGCATGAAGTTCCCGACGCCGCTGGGCGCCATTTACGCCACCAATATCACGCCGGATAAGCAGCACGGCATCGGCACCTATTCTTTTGACGAGTTTGACCGTGCCATGCGCCAGGGCATCGCCAAAGATGGCCATCGCCTGTATCCGGCGATGCCCTATACCTCCTACGCCAAGATGAATGCGGCGGATATGCGCGCGCTGTACGATTATCTGATGCAGGAAGTGCCGGCGCAGAACGCCGCCAACCGCGCCGGCGATATCCGTTGGCCGTTGTCGATGCGTTGGCCGCTGGCGGTTTGGAATCAGCTGTTCCATGACGATGCCCAATATCGGCCGGACAACGGGCAGAGCGCCGAGTGGAACCGCGGCGCTTATCTGGTGCAGGGCGCGGGCCACTGCGGCAGTTGCCATACGCCGCGCGGCTGGGCAATGCAGGAAAAGGGGCTGGACAGCAAGGAACCGGCCTTCCTGAGCGGGGCCGAGCTGGACGGTTGGTTCGCGTCTAACCTGCGCGGTATGCCGCAGGAAGAGGTGGCGGCACTGTTGAAAACCGGCCGCAGCCGACATGCTGCGGTGGCCGGGCCGATGAGCGAGGTGGTCACCCACAGTACGCAGTATCTTACCGATGGCGACCTGAACGCCATTGCCACTTATCTGCACAGCCTGGCGGCGGAAAAACCTCCGGCAGAGAAAGCCGTTGCCCCGGTGGCCGGCAGTCAACAGGCCGGGCAGCGCACCTATGCAATGTACTGTTCAACCTGCCACGGCAATAAAGGCGAGGGCAGCGACAACACCATTCCGGCATTGGCGGGCAACGCGACGGTGACGGCGGACAATCCGCTGACGGCGCTGCGAGTCTTGTTGGAAGGGGCGCAAACGCCGATCACTCAACAGGCTACCGCGATCGCCATGCCAGGTTACGGCTGGGCATTGAACGACCGGCAGGCGGCCGATCTGATGAGTTATTTACGCGGAAGCTGGGGCAATCAGGCTGGGGCGGTAACGGCGCAGCAGGTGCAGGAGGCGCGTAAGCTGGCGGAGAAATAACGGTGGGGCGCGGTGCTGTTCACAGACCGCGCCCCGTTTGATTACAGTACCTTATGCGGGCCGAAGCATTCGTAATGGATACGTTCGGCGTTCACGCCCATTTCCAGCAGTTGTTTGCCGACATGCTGCATAAACGGCACCGGGCCGCAGAAGTAGTAATGCATCTGTGGATCGTCGAGCGTTTCGCGCAGTGCGCTGAGGTCCATCAACCCGCGGCTCTGATAATCGCGGCCTTCCACGTCGTCGGTGCCCGGCTCGCGGTACCAGACGTGACTGCTCAGGTTTGGCATGCGGCCGGCGATATCCGCCACTTCATCTGCGAAGGCGTGAACGCTGCCGTTTTCCGCTGCGTGCAACCAATGCACGTTCGCCTGATGTTGACTGTCGTGCAGGGTATTGAGCATTCCGAGCATGGGCGTTTGGCCTACGCCGGCGGAGATCAGGGCTACCGGGGTGGTTGGCTGCACGTCAAGGAAGAAATCCCCGTGCGGCGGCGCCAGATAAAGTACATCGCCCTCTTTGGCCTGCTGATGCAGGAAATTCGAGACCTTACCTTGATCTTCACGCTTCACCGCGATGCGGTAGTATTCGCCGTTAGGCGCGGTGGTCAGTGAGTATTGGCGGACTTCCTGATTTTCCATGCTGTCGTGATTGATATAGACCGCCAGATATTGCCCCGGCTTGAAGTCAACCACGCGGCCACCGTCCACCGGCGCCAACACGAAGCTGCAAATCACGTCGCTTTGCGGCTGCTTTTTGACAATGCGGAAAGCGCGCCGTTCGCGCCAGCCGCCATTCGCGTTTTCACTTTCCTGATAAATCTGGCCTTCACGCTGGATGAATACGTTCGCCAATACGCCGTAGGCCTTGCCCCAGGCATCCAGCACTTCCTGGCCAGGGCTGAACATTTCGTCCAGCGTCGCCAGCAGGTGGCCGCCGACAATTTGATACTGCTCCGGCTGGATATTCAAGCTGGTGTGCTTTTGGGCAATACGCTCTACCGCCGGCAGCAACGCCGCCAGATTTTCTATATTGGCGGCATAGGCGCAGATCGCATCGAACAACGCCTGGCGTTGATCACCGTTGCGCTGGTTATTCATGTTGAAAACATCTTTCAACTCAGGATTGTGTTCGAACATGCGATCGTAGAAATGAGCGGTCAGTTTAGGCCCGGTCGCAGCCAGCAAGGGGATTGTGGATTTTACGGTGGCGATGGTTTGGCTATCCAGCATGGTAGCGCTCCTTTGGCTTCAATTATTGGTATATTTAAAAAGTTGCATATTAAATGCATCTTTATGTTTGCGCAAATACTAGCGATTTCCGCCGGGGCTGTAAATACCCTTATTTTTGTTGCGGAGTTGTTAAGCGTCGATCTCGCTCACAGAACATGAAAAAACCGCACCCTCAGTATGAGTAAAAGTCCGTTGCCGAATGGCGTGATATATAGGATCAAAGCCTTGCAGCGCGTCATGCCAATCGTTTGCGTAAAAACCTCTGTCAAGACCTATCCTCGGTAGGGGAAAACAGTTTACACTGTTGCCCAGAACCCAACCGGGTAGTTATTTGGTGATTTTTTAGTTAGCCGATTTAAGTCAGGAGATGCCGGATGTTAAAGCGTGAAATGAACATTGCTGATTACGATGCCGAACTGTGGCGTGCAATGGAGCAAGAAGTCGTGCGTCAGGAAGAGCACATTGAACTGATTGCGTCTGAGAACTACACCAGCCCGCGCGTAATGCAGGCTCAGGGTTCCCAGTTGACCAACAAATACGCTGAAGGCTATCCGGGCAAGCGTTATTACGGCGGCTGCGAATATGTGGATATCGTTGAGCAACTGGCCATCGACCGTGCTAAAGAGCTGTTTGGCGCAGATTACGCCAACGTTCAGCCGCACTCCGGCTCCCAGGCTAACTTCGCCGTCTACACCGCGCTGTTGCAGCCGGGCGACACCATTCTGGGCATGAACCTGGCGCACGGCGGCCACCTGACCCACGGTTCACCGGTCAACCTGTCCGGCAAGCTATACAACGTGGTGCCTTACGGCATCAACGAAAAAGGCGAAATCGACTACGACGATCTGGCCAAGCAAGCGCAGACCCACAAACCAAAAATGATCATCGGCGGCTTCTCGGCCTTCTCCGGTCTGGTTGACTGGGCAAAAATGCGTGAAATCGCCGACAGCATCGGCGCTTACCTGTTCGTTGACATGGCGCACGTTGCGGGCCTGATCGCCGCCGGCGTTTATCCGAACCCGGTTCCGCACGCGCACATCGTTACCACCACCACCCACAAAACCCTGGCGGGCCCGCGTGGCGGCCTGATCCTGGCGAAGGGCGGTGATGAAGATCTGTACAAGAAGCTGAACTCCGCCGTATTCCCTGGCGGCCAGGGCGGCCCGCTGATGCACGTGATCGCCGGTAAAGCGGTGGCGCTGAAAGAAGCGATGGAACCTGAGTTCAAGGTTTACCAGCAGCAAGTTGCCGATAACGCCAAAGCGATGGTGAAGGTGTTCCTGGAGCGCGGCTACAAAGTGGTTTCCGGCGGTACTCATAACCACCTGTTCCTGCTGGACCTGGTTGACAAAAACCTGACCGGTAAAGAAGCTGACGCCGCCCTGGGCCGCGCCAACATCACCGTGAACAAAAACAGCGTGCCAAACGATCCTAAGAGCCCGTTCGTTACCTCTGGCATTCGTATCGGTACGCCGGCTGTGACCCGCCGCGGCTTCAAAACCGCTGAAGTGACTGAGTTGGCCGGTTGGATCTGCGACGTGCTGGACAACATCAACGATGAAGCCACCATCGAACGTACCAAGAAGAAAGTGCTGGATATCTGCGCCCGCCTGCCGGTCTATGCATAATTCTGCTTTCTCTTTAAAAACCCGCTTCGGCGGGTTTTTTTATGCCTGTTACCGACAAACTGTGAACTGCATGGCACTCTATCCCCTTGATCGTGGATGAATGTTGCTCGCGAGTGTGAGCTCTGTCAAAGTATCGCCTACACACCGGAGGGATCATGGTTCTGCAATCAACGCGTTGGCTCGCTCTCAGTTATTTCACCTACTTCTTTTCTTATGGCATCTTCTTACCGTTTTGGGGCGTTTGGCTGAAAGGCGAAGGCATAGCGCCTGAAACCATAGGTCTGTTGCTCGGTGCCGGTTTGGTTGCGCGTTTCCTCGGCAGTTTGCTGATTGCTCCCCAGGTTAAAGATCCTTCCCATCTGGTGACGGCACTTCGCCTGCTGGCGTTGCTGACGTTGGCCTTCGCCGTCGGGTTTTGCTTCGGCAACGGCTGGGGTTGGCTGATGCTGGTGATTGCCGGCTTCAACCTGTTCTTCTCGCCGTTGGTACCGCTGACCGATGCGTTGGCCGCCACCTGGCAAAAACAAATCACCATGGACTACGGTCGAGTCAGGCTGTGGGGTTCGCTGGCGTTCGTGATCGGTTCTGCGCTGACTGGGCAAATGGTGTCGGTTTGGGGTCATAACGCCATTCTTTATAGCCTGATCGCCAGCGTGCTGGCGATGCTGCTGGGCATGATGCTGAAACCGAGCGTGATGCCGCAGGGGGAGACGCGTACCCAAAGCGGGCCAGACCGCTCACTGCGCGAAATGCTCAAGGAAGGGCCGGTCTGGCGTTTCCTGTTGTGCGTCACGTTGTTGCAGGGTGCGCATGCCGGCTATTACAGCTTTGGTTCTATCTACTGGCAGGAAGCCGGCTACTCGGCTTCGACGATTGGTTATCTGTGGTCGCTGGGCGTGGTGGCGGAAGTCATCATTTTCGCCAGCAGCAATGTCCTGTTCCGCCGCTGGAATGCGCGCAATCTGCTGTTGCTTTCCGCCTGCTGCGGGGTGCTGCGCTGGAGCCTGATGGCTTACAGCACCGAACTGGGCTGGCTGCTGGTGATCCAGATCCTGCATTGCGGCACCTTTACTGTTTGCCATCTGGCGGCGATGCGTTTTATCGCTGCACGCAAAGGGCCGGAGGTGATCCGGTTGCAGGCGATTTACTCGGCGCTGGCGATGGGGGGCGGTATTGCGATTATGACGGTGATTGCCGGCTTCCTGTTTGAACATCTGCAAGGCGGGGTATTCTGGGTGATGGCGGCGGTGGCGTTGCCGGCGTTGTTTATTCGCCCGCCGGCCGTTGCGGTCAGCGGCAACCGTTAAGTCGTTTCCAGCAGCGCGCGGATGGCTTTGCGCTGCTGGCGTTCTAACGGCAATTCGGTATAAATCAGCGGCGGTTGCGGTTCACTGTGTACCGCCGCATAAGGGCTGATCACCAGCGTGATACCCTGCGGCGCGCCGGAGCGCAGGTAATCGCGCAGCGGCAGATACTTGATATTCAACGGCAACAGCGTTAATTCGCGGATCTGATATTCCACTTCCTCTTCCAACTGCGGGTTGTCCAGCGTCAGTAACAGCACCTGTTTTTCCTGCAGCGCATTACCCTGCATCAGCCAGGCGCCGAAACTGATGGCAACCAACCCCGCTTCCTCGCTGGAAAAACGAATTTCATATTCCTGTTCGAGGGGCGCCAGCGCTTCCTTGGTGGTGCGCATCAGGCGCGGGTACATGCGTAACACTTCCTCGAGCAGCATATTGTCAATGCCGATGTCAAAACGACAGCGCTCGACCGCAGGCGCCAGATGGGCGAACAGCTGGCTGATCAAATCTTCTTTACTGCTGAAGGTCATGCCGGAAATCTGCTGGAAGCGCTCGACCATGTTTTCAATCGCTCTCATTAAGCGCAGATCTTCCTCCGAGTCGTTGCTGTGGTAGCTGTGGTTTTTCAGCATGGTGAACATCAGTACCAGAAAATCGCTTTCGCTGGTCTCGGGTTGCAGGGCGAAAAGCTGGTTCAGCGATTGATGAAGCAAGCTGGCAGCTTGATGCTCTGGTTTCTGATGCAGCCAGGCGCGCTGGGTGGCGGTGAATAGCGGGTGCCGCTGGCGCTGGGTTTCCCAGGCGCAGTAACACAGATAATACTGTAGAAATTGGCGATCGCGCTGATCGAGGGGCCGGTTGAGCAGCGGTTCACAACTGCTGATGTAACTTTCCAACTGCGGCGACGGATCGGCGTTTACCGCCAACGCTTGGTGCAGCCAAGGGGCAAAATGCTGGTCGACAAACTCCGGGCTGCAGCGCAGGGCTCTGCGCAACCAGTGGAGCAGGCAGAGGCGTTGGTTGAGCGCGTTTCCCTTGATCCGGTAGCCTTCGTCGGAATTGCCGACGAGCTCCAGATGGTGGAAACGCTGGATTTCACTGGCAACCTCGGCTATATCTTGCCGGGCAGTAGGGTGGTCGACGCCGTTGATTTGGCTGATAGTCTCCAGTTGTACTGCGGGCACCGGCGCATACAGCATCAGTAACAGATGGCAGCGCCGTTGTTGACCGGAGAGCTCAGGCACAGGGTCAGTGTCCAGGCTCATATCACCTTCTGGTGCGTAACGTTTAAATTATGAATAAGCATAGCAAAAGGCTATGCAGCGGCGGGGCTGCGGCGCCCGGTTTTATTTCGGCTTACCACTTTCGTCACAATTATTGTGCCGATTAACGGCGGTTGAAGGTTGGTTGATGTTACTTTATAACAATAATGAGTATCGTTTGATGATGAAGTTACGTTTTATTGTGGCCGGTTTTTTCGCGTTATTCAGCGCCGGCGTCGTCGCACACCCGCACAGCTTTATTGATATGAACACCACCTTTGTGGCGAAAGATCAAAAACTGGTCGGCTTGAAAATGGTTTGGGTAATGGATGAAATCACCTCGGCGGATCTGTTGTACGATGCGCAGAACGCGAAAAGCGACTCGGAAGTGTGGAAAAAGCTGGCGGCGGAAGTGATGGCCAACGTGCTCGGTCAGCACTATTTCACCGACGTGTATCGCGACGGCAAGCCGGTGAAATACCTGAATCTGCCGACCGAATACCATTTGTCGCGCCAGGGGCACCAGGCGGTGCTGGAGTTTGTGCTGCCGCTGGCCGAGCCGCAGCCGTTGGCAGGCAAGCCGTTTGAAATCTCCACCTACGATCCCACCTATTTTGTCGATATGACTTACAAAGACCAAACGGCGCTGCATCTGCCGCCGGAAATGGCGCCGCAGTGCAAGTTCAGCCTGATGACGCCGAAGCCGGATTCCTCCTTGCAGGCTTACGCATTGTCCCTCGATAAGAACGATGCACCCAGCGAAGATATGGCGCTGGGGCAACAGTTCGCGCAACGGGTCATTTTGCAATGTCAATAAACCTTAGCCAGAACGCCGCGCGCAAGCGGCACTGGGTCTTCAGCCTGTGGCCGCTGCTGCTGTTTGCGCTGTTGCTGGCGTTGGCCGCGCAGGTGGCGTGGCACTATTGGCCGCAACTGCTGATGCAAAGCGTGGTGTGGCAGAAGGGGCTGCATCAACAATTGGCCGGTCTGTTGCAGCAGGTAAAAGCCGCCCCCCAGCAGGCCGGGCTGGCGTTGATGTTGTTTAGCCTGAGCTATGGCGTGCTGCATGCACTTGGCCCCGGTCACGGCAAGGTGGTGATCGCCACCTATCTGGCCACCCACCCGGCGCGGCTGAAAAGCAGCCTGAAACTGACCTTTGCCGCCTCGCTGGTTCAAGGGCTAGTGGCTATCGCGTTGGTGACGCTGATGCTGGTGGTACTGCAATTATCCTCCCGCCAACTGCATCAGAGCAGTTTCTGGCTGGAGAAGGGCAGTTTTATTTTGGTCATGCTGCTTGGCGTGCTGCTGAGCTGGCGGGCGCTGAAACGCCTGTATTACGCGGTGAAAGCGCTACGTCCGTCACCGGCGCTGCGCATCAATAGCCTGCAACCTTTGCCGGCGGATCACGTTCACAGCGAGCATTGTGGTTGCGGGCATCGCCATTTGCCGAGCGACAGCGAATTGCAGGCGGGCAGTGACTGGCGCACGCAAACCGCCATCGTGCTGGCGATGGGCATGCGCCCCTGCTCGGGGGCGATACTGGTGCTGCTGTTTTCCAAGGTGATTGGCGTATTCGCCTGGGGCGTTATTTCGGCGTTGGCGATGGCGTTTGGCACGTCGCTGACCATTTCATTGTTGGCCTTGCTGGTGCATTACAGCCGCCGGTTGGCGGTGCGCCTCAGCCGTTCGCGCGCGCCGGCCGCCTGGAGCGCCGTTGCCTGGGGATCGCTGGCATTGGCCGGTGGCTTGATTCTGCTGTTCGCCGGATTGCTGTTGTATGCCAGCGCTCAGCCGGAGTTCGGTGGCGGTATCCGGCCTTTCTCCCGCTGACCGGCATAAAAAAAGCGCTGCAATAAATTGCAGCGCTTTTTCTTTATTCATTCACTTCGCGATATTAACGCTTCAGCGCTTCGCTCAGTTCTTCACGCATGGTAGAAAGCATGGCTTTCACTACGCGCGGGTTGCCTGCAACCACGTTGCCGGAGCTGAAGTGGTTATGGCCGCCAACAAAGTCGGTCACCAGGCCGCCAGATTCGCGCACCAGCAGTTCGCCGGCAGCAAAGTCCCACGGCTTCAGGCCAATCTCGAAGAAACCGTCAACGCGGCCGGCGGCCACATAGGCCAGGTCCAGCGCGGCGGAGCCGGTGCGACGGAAGTCTGCACACTGAGTGAACAGTTTGCCAACCACGTTGATGTAAGGGGTTGCGTGCTGTTTAACCTTGAACGGGAAGCCGGTCGCCAGGATGGTGCCATCCAGATCTTTGGCATTGGTGCCGCGCAGGCGGTACCCGTTGAGCTGTGCACCTTGGCCGCGGGTAGCGGTAAAGAGTTCGTTGCGCATTGGATCGTAAACTACGGCCACTTCTGTACGGCCTTTGATGCGTACGGCGATGGAAACGGAGAAGTGTGGGAAACGTTTAATGAAGTTTGAGGTGCCATCCAGTGGATCGATCACCCATTGTACATCCTGATCTTCGCCGACCAGCTCACCGCGTTCTTCGGTAATAATAGTGTGTTGCGGATAAGACTTGCGGATCACGTCGATGATCAGATGCTCAGCATCGCGATCGACGTTAGTGAAAAAGTCATTGGTCCCTTTCTGGGTCGCTTCTACAGCGTCCGGGGTTTCGTAGTTTTTGGCAATCAGGTTACCGGCCTTGCGCGCAGCGCGCACGGCGATAGTCAGCATCGGATGCATGGGTATCTTCCAACTAGGATGTTAAAGAACAGGAAACGGCGCGAAGTATAGCAGCTGTTCGGCAAAATGCCTACGGCTGTGTTAAGATGCTGTGATTTTCCGCTACGCTCAGAGTTTGTATGCTGCACAACATCCGCATTGTTCTGGTAGAAACCTCCCATACCGGTAACATGGGCTCGACCGCTCGAGCCATGAAAACCATGGGGTTAACCAACCTTTATCTGGTTAACCCACTGATAAAACCCGATTCGCAGGCGATTGCCCTGGCCGCAGGCGCCAGCGACGTGATCGGCAACGCCACTATCGTCGACACCCTTGATGACGCTATCGCCGGTTGTAGCCTGGTGGTCGGTACCAGCGCGCGTTCGCGCACTTTGCCGTGGCCGATGCTGGAACCGCGCGAATGCGGCGTACGCGCCGTGCACGAAGGCGAGCACGCGCCGGTTGCACTGGTGTTCGGTCGCGAACGCGTTGGCCTGACCAACGATGAGCTGCAAAAGTGCCATTATCACGTCGCCATTCCCGCCAACCCGGATTACAGCTCGCTGAACCTGGCGATGGCGGTGCAGATTCTGGCTTATGAAGTGCGCGTGGCTTATCTCGATCGCCAGCAAGTGGGGGCGCCGCAGTTGGAAGAAACGCCTTATCCTCTGGTGGACGATCTCGAACGTTTCTATCAGCACCTGGAACAAACGCTGCAGCACAGCGGCTTTATCCGCCCGGCACATCCGGGGCAGGTAATGAGCAGATTGCGCCGTTTATTCACCCGAGCGCGGCCGGAAGCTCAGGAGCTGAATATCTTGCGTGGCATGCTGACGTCGATAGAGAAACAGGATAAACATCAAGGTAATTAATTTGATGTGGCGTAACGGCCGGTAATAATAGTATTAGTTATCCAATGGTTATAACATGTATTTTATATACATTTGATATAGCTCAGGACAAAATGTGCTAATACTTGAGTAAATTACTAGGTTAAATAGTTGACTGATTTACTCGGGAATGTCAGAATTTCGGCCATGTTTCACCAACAGGTAACCATTTAGCTATGAGACTGACATCCAAAGGCCGTTATGCCGTAACCGCTATGCTTGACGTGGCATTGCACTCCCAGGAAGGGCCCGTTCCTCTGGCGGATATTTCTGAGCGCCAAGGGATTTCGCTCTCTTATCTGGAACAATTATTCTCCCGTCTGCGTAAAAATGGCCTGGTGGCCAGCGTGCGTGGGCCGGGCGGTGGTTATCTGCTGGGGAAAGAGGCAAGTGAGATCGCCGTTGGCGCTGTCATCACTGCCGTCGATGAATCGGTAGATGCAACCCGTTGCCAGGGTAAAGAAGGCTGTCAGGGTGGCGATCGCTGTCTGACTCATACCCTGTGGCGCGATCTGAGCGAGCGCATCAGCGGGTTCCTGAACAACATTACGCTGGCAGAACTGGTGAACAACCAGGAAGTGCTGGTGGTGGCGGACCGTCAGAACAACGATACCCGTCGCACGGCCAACGGTCGTCCGCAAGAAACTATCAACGTTAATCTGCGCGCATAAGCAGCTGGCGATATTTTTTTAGTTTTTGGAAGTGATGTACGGAGCACAAGAGCAATGAAATTACCGATTTATCTCGATTACTCAGCAACGACGCCGGTTGACCCGCGCGTTGCCGAGAAAATGATGCAGTTTTTGACCCTGGACGGGACTTTCGGTAACCCGGCTTCCCGTTCCCACCGCTTTGGGTGGCAGGCGGAAGAGGCGGTAGATATCGCCCGTAACCAAATTGCTGAACTGGTTGGCGCTGACCCGCGTGAAATCGTGTTCACTTCCGGAGCGACCGAATCCGACAACCTGGCGATTAAAGGTGCGGCCAATTTCTATCAAAAGAAAGGCAAGCACATCATCACCAGCAAAACCGAACACAAAGCCGTGCTGGACACCTGTCGTCAGCTCGAGCGTGAAGGGTTTGAAGTGACCTATCTGGCGCCGCAGAGCAACGGAATTATCAGTCTGCAGGATCTCGAAGCCGCCATGCGTGAAGACACCATTCTGGTATCGATCATGCACGTGAACAATGAAATCGGCGTGGTGCAGGATATCGAAGCTATCGGCGAAATGTGCCGTGCGCGCGGTATCATTTACCACGTTGACGCTACCCAGAGCGTGGGCAAACTGCCTATCGATCTGAGCAAGCTGAAAGTCGATCTGATGTCGTTCTCCGGCCACAAAATCTATGGCCCGAAAGGCATTGGTGCGCTGTACGTGCGTCGTAAACCGCGTATTCGCATCGAAGCCCAGGTCCACGGCGGCGGTCACGAGCGCGGTATGCGTTCCGGCACCCTGCCAGTGCACCAGATCGCCGGTATGGGCGAAGCCTACCGTATCGCCAAAGAAGAAATGGCGACGGAAATGGCGCGCCTGCGTACGCTGCGCGATCGTTTGTGGAACGGCGTGAAAGATATGGAAGAAGTGTATCTGAACGGCGATCTGGAACACGGCGTTCCGAACATCCTCAACGTCAGCTTCAACTACGTTGAGGGCGAATCGCTGATCATGGCGCTGAAAGACCTGGCCGTCTCTTCAGGTTCCGCCTGTACCTCCGCTAGCCTTGAACCCTCCTACGTGCTGCGCGCGCTGGGGATGACCGATGAGTTGGCGCATAGCTCGATCCGTTTCTCTCTGGGGCGTTTTACCACGGAAGAAGAGATCGATTACACCATTCAATTGGTGCGTAAATCCATCGGCCGCCTGCGCGACCTGTCTCCGCTGTGGGACATGTTCAAACAGGGCGTGGATATCAACAGCATCGAATGGGCACATCATTAATTCTCAGGATTCAGGAGCAAGGTCATGGCTTACAGCGAAAAAGTAATCGATCATTATGAAAATCCACGTAACGTGGGCTCGTTTGACAACGAAGATCCTACCGTCGGTAGCGGCATGGTGGGTGCACCGGCCTGTGGCGACGTGATGAAGCTGCAGATCAAAGTCAACAATGAAGGCATCATCGAAGACGCCCGCTTCAAGACTTACGGCTGCGGTTCCGCCATCGCCTCCAGTTCGCTGGTGACCGAATGGATGAAAGGCAAGTCTCTTGATCAGGCCGAAGCGATCAAAAACACTCAGATCGCCGAAGAGCTGGAATTGCCGCCGGTTAAAATTCACTGCTCTATTCTGGCTGAAGATGCCATCAAAGCAGCGATCGCCGACTACAAGAGCAAGCACAGCGCCAAGTAGTTTTTGTGTAGGGGCGCTGTATATTGCGCCTGCGTTGATCGGGGCGAAGATATTCGCCCCCTACACCGGTTTGCTCCCCAACACCGGTTTTGCAAGAGGTTGGGGATATTGAGTGTGAGGTTGTGATGTCAATTACCATGAGCGACAGCGCTGCGCAGCGTGTTCAGGCTTTTATGAATAACCGCGGCAAAGGTCTGGGTTTGCGTCTGGGGGTAAGAACCTCCGGCTGCTCCGGGATGGCTTATGTGCTGGAATTTGTTGACGAAATGAACGATGACGACATCGTTTTTGAAAACAAAGGCGTCAAGGTGATCATCGACGGCAAGAGCCTGGTCTACCTTGACGGCACCGAGCTTGATTTCGTTAAGGAAGGCCTGAACGAAGGCTTCAAGTTCAACAACCCCAATGTCTCGAGCGAGTGCGGCTGCGGCGAAAGCTTCAACGTCTGACAGCCCATCGTGCTCCCCCGCGTGCTGCGGGGGAACTCCATCCGATAACGCCCAGAGCACGCTATGGATTATTTTACTTTATTCGGGCTGCCAGTTCGCTATTCCGTGGACGGCGGCCTGCTTGCCTCTCGCTATCAGGATTTGCAGCGCCAATTCCATCCCGATCGCAATGCCCTCCAGCCAGAACGCGAACGCCTGATGGCGTTGCAGCAGGCGGCGACCATTAATGAAGCCTACCAAACGCTGAAGCACCCATTAAAACGCGCGGAGTATATGCTATCTTTGCACGGTTTTGATTTGGGTAATGAGCAGCACACTGTGCGCGATACCGCGTTCCTGATGGAACAGTTGGAACTGCGTGAAGAGCTCGATGCCATTGAACGCAAAGCGGATGCAGAAAGCCTGCTGGCCGATTTTGGCGCGCGGGTGAACGAGACGGTCAAACAGCGCAGCGCGCTGATGGTACAGCAGTTGGATAGCCAACAGTGGTCCGAAGCCGCCGACACCGTGCGTAAGCTGCGCTTTTTGGACAAACTCCAGCAACAGGTTGAACAACTCGAAGAAAAACTGCTGGGTTTTGAGTAATACATTCTGATTGTGGAAGCTTCAATATGGCCTTATTACAAATTAGCGAGCCTGGCCTCAGCGCCGCACCGCACCAGCGCCGTCTGGCTGCCGGTATTGATTTAGGCACCACCAATTCTCTGGTCGCCACGGTACGCAGTGGGCAGGCGGAAACCCTGGCCGACGCGCAGGGGCGCGATTTATTGCCTTCGGTGGTGCACTATCAGACTGACGGGTTGCGCGTAGGTTGGGAAGCGCGCCAGCAAGCGGCGCAGGATCCGGCCAATACCATCAGCTCGATCAAACGCATGATGGGCCGCTCGCTGGCCGACGTTCAGCAGCGTTACCCAAACCTGCCGTACCAATTCCAGCCCAGCGATAACGGCCTGCCGATGATTGTCACCGCAGCCGGTCTGGTTAATCCGGTAGGCGTTTCCGCCGACATCCTCAGGGCACTTTCCGCTCGCGCGCAAACGGCGCTGGAAGGGGAGCTCGACGGTGTCGTGATCACCGTACCCGCTTATTTTGACGATGCACAGCGCCAGGGCACCAAAGACGCTGCTCGTCTGGCCGGCCTGCATGTGCTGCGCCTGCTGAACGAACCGACCGCCGCGGCGATTGCCTATGGCCTGGACTCCGGTCAGGAAGGCACCATTGCGGTTTATGATCTGGGCGGCGGAACCTTCGATATTTCCATTCTGCGCCTGAGCCGTGGGGTGTTTGAAGTGCTGGCTACCGGCGGGGATTCTGCGCTGGGCGGTGATGACTTTGACCACCTGCTGGCCGACTGGTTGCGCGAGCAGGCCGGCGTGGCCGATCGCAGCGATCATGGCGTCCAGCGCCAGTTATTGGATGCGGCTATCGCCGCCAAAATTGCATTGAGCGATGCCGACAGCGTCAGCATCGACGTGGCCAACTGGCAAGGCGAAGTGACCCGCGCGCAGTTCGATGCGCTGATAGCACCACTGGTTAAACGCACCCTTATGGCTTGCCGCCGCGCTCTAAAAGACGCCGGCGTCAGCGCAGAAGAGGTGCTTGAAGTGGTGATGGTGGGCGGCTCCACTCGCGTGCCGCTGGTGCGTGAGCAGGTGGGAGCGTTCTTTGGCCGCACGCCGCTGACGTCTATCGATCCGGACAAAGTGGTCGCCATCGGCGCGGCGATCCAGGCCGATATCCTGGTGGGTAACAAGCCGGACAGCGACATGCTGTTGCTGGACGTGATCCCGCTGTCGCTCGGGCTGGAAACCATGGGCGGTCTGGTCGAGAAAGTGATCCCGCGCAACACCACCATTCCGGTGGCGCGCGCGCAGGAATTCACCACCTTTAAAGACGGCCAGAGCGCGATGATGATCCACGTGTTGCAGGGTGAACGTGAGCTGGTGCAGGATTGCCGCTCGCTGGCGCGCTTTTCGCTGCGCGGTTTACCGCCAATGCCTGCCGGGGGCGCACATATTCGCGTCACCTTCCAGGTGGACGCGGATGGCCTGCTGAGCGTCACGGCGATGGAGAAATCCACCGGCGTTGAGGCTTCGATCCAGGTGAAGCCGTCTTATGGCCTGTCCGACGGCGAGATCGCCGACATGATCAAAGACTCGATGGCCAATGCGCACAGCGACGTTGGCGCGCGCATGCTGGCGGAACAGCGGGTAGAGGCATCGCGGGTGCTGGAAAGCCTGCAGGGCGCCCTGGCCAGCGATGCCGCCTTGCTGAGCGAAGCTGAAAGCACGGCGATCGCCGCTGCGGTGGAAGGCCTGCAACAGGCGACGCAGGGCACCGATCCTGCCGCCATTGAAGCCGCAATTAAAACATTAGATGCACAAACGCAAGATTTTGCCGCGCGCCGTATGGATGCTTCCATTCGCCGCGCGCTGGCTGGCCATTCTGTGGATGAGGTTTAATCATGCCTAAAATTGTTTTCCTGCCCCATCAAGATCTGTGCCCGGAGGGGGCAGTACTGGAAGCCGAGCAAGGCGAATCGATCCTTAACGTTGCCCTGCGCAACGGGATTGAAATCGAACACGCCTGCGAGAAATCCTGCGCCTGTACCACTTGCCACTGCATCGTGCGCGAAGGCTTTGATTCGCTTGAAGAGAGCAGCGAGCTGGAAGACGACATGCTGGACAAGGCCTGGGGTCTGGAGCCGGAAAGCCGCCTGAGCTGCCAGGCGCTGGTCGCCGATGAAGACCTGGTGGTAGAAATGCCGCGTTATACCGTTAACCATGCGCGTGAGCATTAATTGCTAGTCGCGGCGCAGAGCTGGAGATCATAATGGGACTGAAGTGGACCGACAGCCGTGAAATCGGCGAAGCCCTGTACGACCAATACCCGGATACCGATCCGAAAACCGTACGCTTTACCGACATGCATCAGTGGATTTGCGATCTCGAAGAGTTCGACGATGATCCTCAGGCTTCCAACGAAAAAATACTGGAAGCGATTCTGCTGGTCTGGTTAGATGAAGCGGAGTAAATAGCGTAACGGGCTGCCTTGGGCGGCCCGTTTATTTTGTATCCGACAAGATTAATAAAAGAATAATCCGGAGTGAGAAGGCTATGACAACTGAAATTATGCTGGTAACGCTGTCGCACCAACCTGCGGACGCTCGCTGGGGCGAGAAAGCGTTGCTGAGCACCAATGCGGAAGGGATGACCATTCACCTGACCGGCAACGACAAGCTGGGCAGCGTTCAGCGCGCCGCGCGTAAAATCGACGGTCAGGGCATCAAAAAAGTGAAGCTGGCCGGTGAAGGCTGGGATCTGGAAAATAGCTGGGCATTCTGGCAGGGGTTCCGTGGGCCGAAAGGCAAACGCAGCGTCGAGTGGGCAGAACTGCCGGAAGCCGACCATAAAGAGCTGGAACAGCGCCTGAAGATTGTTGACTGGGTGCGCGACACCATCAATATGCCGGCAGAAGATCTGGGGCCGGAGCAACTGGCCACCCGCGCCGTCGATCTGCTGTGTGATGTCGGCTGCGATGCCGTCAGTTACCGCATCACCAAGGGTGAAGATCTGCGCGAGCAAAACTACGCTGGCCTTCACACCGTGGGCCGCGGTTCCGACCGTTCCCCTGTGCTGCTGGCGTTGGATTTCAACCCGACCGGCAACCCGGATGCGCCGGTATTCGCTTGCCTGGTGGGGAAAGGCATCACTTTTGACACCGGCGGCTACAGCCTGAAACAAAGTGCCTTTATGGACTCGATGAAGTCCGACATGGGCGGTGCAGCCACCATTACCGGCGCTCTGGCGCTGGCTGCCGCTCGCGGCCTGAAGCAGCGCGTTAAGCTGTTCCTGTGCTGTGCCGACAACATGGTCAGCGGCAATGCCTTCAAACTGGGCGACATCATTCGCTATCGCAACGGCAAAACCGTTGAGGTGATGAATACCGATGCGGAAGGGCGTTTGGTGCTGGCTGATGGCCTGATTGACGCGTCCGAGCAAAACCCCGAGCTGATTATCGACTGCGCTACGCTGACTGGCGCGGCGAAAACGGCGGTAGGTAACGATTACCATGCGCTGTTCAGCTTTGACGATGCGCTGGCGCAGGAACTGTTGAGCAGCGCGACGGCGGAGCAAGAACCTTTCTGGCGCCTGCCGCTGGCCGAGTTCCACCGCAGCCAATTGCCGTCCAATTTTGCCGAGCTGAACAACGTGGCAGGCCCGGCTTACACCGCCGGTGCCAGCACCGCGGCCGCCTTCCTGTCGCATTTCGTGAAAAACTATCAGCAAGGCTGGTTGCACATCGACTGTTCCGCGACCTACCGCAAAGGCGCGGTGGATCAGTGGTCTGCCGGGGCGACCGGTCTGGGCGTGCGGACTCTGGCCAATCTGCTGCTGAGCAAAGCCAAATAATTGAAAGCCCGCAGCGGCGGGCGGTAGAATATGGTTTATCCTCGGGGCCCAGCATGCTGGGCCCCGTTATTTAATTGCTGGAGTTTGCCATGAGTTCCCATCATCACGATGCCGCCCCGGGCGAGAATGAGCTTGAACGTCTGCTGAAGCTGGCGGTGACGGAGCCGGCCCATCGCCCGGCGTTTTTCCGCGAGTTGCTCGATGCCACGGTATTGATTCTAGGCGACAGCGATCAGGTGCAGCAGGACGGCGACATTACGCTGAATGCCGATACTCCGGTGAATATCCAGCACTGGGAAAAACAGGACGGCGGCAGCATCATTCCGTTCTTCTCCTCGCTGGAGGCGTTGCAGAAAGCCGTCGAAGATGAACAGCCGTTTATCGCCATGCCGGCGCGGGTATTGTTCGAGATTACCGAAGGCGCGGATCTGTTCCTTAATCCGAAAGCCGAGTACGGCAAAGAGTTCTACCCCGAGGAAGTCGCGATGCTGCTGGCTACCGGCGGCGTAGCCAAGCCTGCGGAACGCTATGTCGACAAGGATACCCAGATCCTGCTGGGCCAGCCGGAAGAATATCCGTCGGCGATGGTGGATGCGTTGACCACGCTGTTCAGCCAGCGCAAACCGGTACGCCGTGCGTTTCTGGCGCTGATGCATGATCAGGCGGTGGATGAAAAGCCTAACCTGCTGGTGGGGCTGGAAGTGGATGGCGATCAAGGAGATATCGAAGCCTTGATCAACGAAGCCGGCAGCGTGGCCAGCGAAACGGCGCCCAACGACGAACCTGTGGATTTTTGTCTGGTGTCGGAAAAAGAGCGTGGGGTCAGCCATTATCTGATCACCCATACTCAACCTTTCTATCAGCGTCGCTGGGGCAGCTGGTTGCGTAACATCATTCCTTCCACTGACAAAACGCAGTAACCCTTCTATTGCTACCGTGCGGCATGCAGCCCGCCGGTAGCGCTCAACAACAATAAATCCATCAACATCACCAGGTTCGATTCGAACGAGGTTATCTCACCGGCATCGACCGCCGCGTCACTGGCGTCGTCGTACAACGGAAAGTGGATATCCGCCAGCGGCGCTAACGGGTTGATGGAGGCGCGGGTAAAAGCCACCACTTTCATGCCGATGTTGCGCGCGATGCGCGTCTTGTCCAGCACTTGCTCGGTTTTCCCGCTGCGTGAAATCGCGATCAGTACCCGGTATTTAGGCGCGTTGTTGAGGAAAATGCCGCGACTGTCGCCGCCGCCGGAGACAAAGGCGCTTTTACCGAGGATCTGCAGTTTCTTTTCCAGATATTCGGCAAACAGATGCGAAAAGCCGGTGCCGTACAGGTAAAAACTTTCTTCCCGCTGCAACAGGTCGCTGAATGCGGCGATTTTCTCCGCGCTGACGTAGGCAAAGGTTCGCTGGTAGTTGGCGATAAACTGTTGAAACGCCGCCGGCAGATTGCCGGGCGAAGGGGAGGTGAGCACCAGCGTCGGATTATCGCTCAGCAGCTGCTTGATGGTGAACAGCAGCTCGCTGTAGCCGCTGAACCCCAGTTTGTGACATAAACGCATCACGGTAGCGGTGGAGACAAAGGTTTCGCGCGCCAGCTCGCGCACGGTGAGTTTGCCAACCTGCAGGGCATGGTCGGCGATAAAGGCCAGCACCCGGTATTCGGCGCGGGTGAGATCCTCGCCGCGTTGCAGCAAAGAAGCCAGACGGTTATCCAAGAAATATGCCTCCGGTGGCAAGCGTTGCCTTATCCTAGGGGGCGCAGGGCGGCGATTCAATGCAAAAGAGAGCGGCCAGCCCCGAAAGGCCGGCCGGGTACTGCAATGGGCGCCGGAAAACCACTGAATCATACTAAAGGGCTACCGGGCACAAATTATTGTGCGATGCCTTCTTTATAGGCTTGCGCCAACTGCGGCCAATAATCCTGATTGGCGGCTATCATATCGTCCAAAATCGCTTTGGCATGCTGCATGGTTGGCACGGTACGGTTGAGAGTGAACGCTTGCAGCGCCTTCTCATAGCTGCCTTCCAGCGTCGCTTCCACCAGCAACTGTTCGCAGGCCAGTTGTTGTTCAATCAGCCCCTTATAGAACAGCGGGATTTTACCGACCGTCACCGCTTCCGGGCCGTTAGCCGTGATGTAGGCCGGCACTTCCACCATGGCATCGTAAGGCAGGTTGGCGATGGCGCCGCGATTTTCAACGATCACCAAATGGCGCTGACGCAGATCAAAGGCCAGCGAACGTGCCACGTCGACAATAAACGAGCCGTGCACGCCAACGTGGAAAGCATCGGGTAGAATGCCGGTTTTTTTGTACTCGGCCGCTGCGGCAAACAGCTTTTTCTCGCGGCCGTCCATCACTTCGTTGGCGCGGGTATAGCCCGGATTTTGATGTTCCACGATCTGATTTGGCATCAGGTAATACTGCATATAGGGGTTTGGCAGGTATTCCGGGAAGTGCTCCATCAGCGGCTTGATGTTGCGCCAGGTTTTGACCCAGGAAGGATCGGAATGCTGCGGATCGGTGGCTGCCGCGTCTTCGGTCAGCAGGCCAAACCTGGCGATGTGCTCGCGCAGCTGCGGCAGGCGATCGACGCCGTCGACCAGCACCTGAGTGAACCAACCAAAGTGGTTCAAACCAAAGTAATTTACGGTCACCGCTTCGCGATCGACCCCCAGCACCGCCGCTATATTGCGCATCGCCGCCACCGGCATGTCGCAGATGTTCAGCACTCGCGCCTGTGGACGCAGACGGCGCACCCCTTCGGCCACGATCGCCGCCGGATTGGAGTAGTTGACGATCCAGGCGTTGTCCGCATAGCGCTCGACCAGGTCGATCAGTTCAACCATCGGCAAAATGGTGCGAAGCCCGTACGCCAGCCCGCCGGGCCCGCAGGTTTCCTGGCCCACCACGCCGTGGCGCAGCGGAATTTTCTCATCCTGTTCGCGCATTTTGTACTGGCCGACGCGCATTTGCGCGAACACGAAGTGGGCGTGGCTGAATGCCACCTCCGGGTCGGTGGTGACCGTCAGTTTGATGCTCTGACTGTGATCGCGGATCACCTTCTCCACCACCGGGGCGATGATGTCCTGCCGCTCGCCGTCAATGTCGTACAGGCGGATCTCCGCCAGCGGAAAATCAGCGAGACGTACCATCAGGCTTTTAACGATGCCCGGCGTGTAAGTGCTGCCGCCACCGGCAATGGCGAGAATGAACGGGGGTTTGGTCATGGTAATTCTCCTGTTAAAGCGCGGTTTCGACCGCTTCACGCATTTTCTTGACGTGCAGCCCATACACCACCTGCACATTGTTGCCGGAGCGAATGACGCCCTTGGCTCCGGTGGTTTTTAGCTGCTGCTCATTGATGGTTGAGATATCGCGAACCTTGACCCGCAGACGGGTATAGCAGTTGTCCACTACCTCGATATTTTGTTTGCCTCCCAGCCCGGCGATGATGATATGGCCGATGCTGTCACCCGCGGCTGGCGGTGCGGCGATGGGGGCTTTGCCTTGGTAATCTGCTTTGGAATACAGCCGGGTTTCCGTTTCATCGCTTTCGCGGCCGGGAGTTTTGAGATCGAACCTCAGGATCAGGAAACGGAACAGCAGGAAATACAGCGCCGCCATAATCAACCCGACCAGGATGTACATCGGCCAATTGGATTTTTCGATGCCGAGCGGCAGGTTATACAACACGAAGTCGATCACTCCGTTGGCGCCGATGGCATGCACGCCGAACAGGTAAAACAGCATCATGCCGACCCCGGCCAGCACCGCATGCACGCCGAACAGCAGCGGGGCGACGAACAGGAACGAAAACTCCAGCGGTTCGGTAACGCCGAGCAGGAACGAAGTGAAAGCCGCCGGGATCAGGATCGCCTTGGCGGCGTTTTTGCGTTCCGGTTTGGCAGTGACATACATAGCCAGCGCCGCGGCGGTCAGGCCAAACATTTTGCTGATGCCGCGTGCGTCCCACACCACCGTCGGGCTGAGCTGCTTCACGCTGTGGCAAGCCATTTCAGCGAAGTAGATATTGCGCGCACCCTGGTAGGCGGTGCCGCAAACCTCCTGCGTGCCGCCCAGTTCGGTGTACAGGAAAGGGGTATAGACCAGGTGATGCAGGCCGGTCGGGATCAAAATGCGCTCCAGAAAGCCGTAAACCAGCACGCCAAACGCCCCGGCGCCGTGAATCGCATAGGCCAGATGGGTAATGCCCTGCTGGGCGTACGGCCACAGGTAGCTGAGGGCAAAACCCAGCGCAATAGCCAGTGGGATCGCCAGAATGGTGACGAAGCAGTGGCCGGAATAGATCGCCATCACTCCGTTAAACTGCACGCCGGAGTAGCGGTTATAGAGATAGCCCGCCACGCCGCCGATCAGAATACCGGCGAACACGCCCATCTCCAGCACCTGCACGCCCAGCACCATGCCCTGGCCGGCCGCGCGCATCTGTTCTGCCGGCACCAGTTTGCCGTGCAACTGCAAGGTGATATTCATGGCATTGATAAAAATGATGAAGGTCACCAGACCGATCAGCGCCGCGTAGCCCTTATCGCGTTGCGCCAGCCCAATGGGAATGCCGACGGCAAACACCAGCGCCAGGTTGGCCAGAATGGCGACGGCAGAACGGGAAACCAACTGGCCAAAGTCTTGCACCAACGGGTGATTCAGCAGGGGGATATAGCCCGCCAGATTGCCGTTGCCAAACAGGTTGCCGAGGGCGATAAACAGCCCGACGATCGGCAGAATCAATACCGGTCCGTACAGCGACTTGCCAAAATCCTGCAGCACGTTAACTGCTCTGTTCATTGCATGCCCTCATTATTGCTATTCGTATCGGGGGTCAATCGGGTTGAATCTGATGCTAGCAGCGCCGTGATTGCTTATCTATCTATCCTATTGTTTTAAAAACAAATAACTCTAATGGTAACAAGTAACGTTACGCAGTGTGATCGGCGTAACAGTTCTTTGCATAGCACTTCGCCATTACGCTCGACACAGATTGAAATGTTTCACGGCTTGGGGAGCAGCGCTGCTATTATTCATCCATATCCGGATATTGCGCCGACAAGTCGCGCAAAGGCTGCCAGGGAGTTAAACGATGAAACCATGCCGTTCAGGGGCATTCGCGTCAGGCAAGAAATTTTGTCAGGGGATCGCATTGGCGGGGGGTTTGCTGCTGCTGGCCGCCTGTGATGATGGCGGTCAAAAAACAGCCGTGGCGCAAGCCGATGGGCCGACGAGCAGCGCCAGCCAGGTGAAACGGCCGGATGCCGCCGCACTGGGGGTGCTGGCGAAACGCGACGCAGGCAAGCCGCTGGCGTTGCTGGATGCTTCCGAACTGCAACTCGATGGCGCCAGCGCTATGGTGCTGACGTTTTCTCTGCCGCTGGATCCGAATCAGGATTTCGCCGCGCGGGTGCACCTGGTCGACAGCGTCAGCGGTAAAATCGACGGTGCCTGGGAGCTGTCCGATAACCTGATGGAGCTGCGGCTGCGTCATCTGCAACCCAACCGCAAACTGGTACTGACCGTTGAAGGCGGCCTGAAGGCGGTCAACGGCGCCGAACTGGGCCAACAACAGCAACAAACCCTCGCCACCCGCGATATCAAACCCAGCGTCGGCTTTGCCGGCAAAGGCTCGCTGCTGCCGACCAAGCTGGCGCAGGGGTTACCGGTGATGGCGCTGAACGTCGACAACGTGGACGTTAACTTCTTCCGGGTGAAGGCCGATGCCTTGCCGGCGTTTCTGGCCAACTGGGAATATCGCAACGCGCTTTCCAGCTGGGAGTCGGAAGAGCTGTTGAAAATGGCCGACCTGGTCTACAGCGGCCGTTTCGATCTCAACCCGCAACGCAATACCCGCGAACGCCTGCTGCTGCCGCTGAACGGCATCGAGGCATTGCAGCAGCCCGGCGTTTATTTGGCGGTGATGCAGCAGGCCGGTCATTACGGTTACACCAATCCGGCGACCTTGTTCACTCTCAGCGATATCGGCGTTTCGCTGCACAGCTACCACGATCGTCTGGATATCTTTACCCAGGGGTTGGAAGGCGGCGCGGCGCTAAGCGCGGTTGAGTTGCGCCTGCTGGATGAAAAAGGCCAAACCCTGGCCCAGGGCACGACCGATAAGCAAGGGCATGCTCAACTGGCGAAAAACAGCAAGGCGCGCTTGTTGCTGGCCACCCAACAGGGCCAGACCAGCATGATAGATCTCTCGACGCCGGCGCTGGACCTGGCCGAGTTTGATATCGCCGGGCCGGAAGGTTACAGCAAGCAGTTCTTCGCTTTTGGCCCGCGCGATCTGTACCGGCCGGGTGAAACGCTGATCGTCAACGCTTTGCTGCGCGATGCCGACGGCAAGCCGCTGCCGGCCCAACCGGTGAAGGTGGATATCGTCAAGCCAGACGATCAGGTGGCACGTAGCTTTGTCTGGCAGCCGCAGGACGGTTTGTATCAATACCAGTATCAAATCCCCGAGGGCGGGCCGACCGGCAACTGGTCGCTGCGCTTTAATCTGGGGGACAACCAGCCGCGGCTTTACGGCTTCAAGGTAGAGGATTTCCTGCCGGAGCGCATGGCGCTCGACATCACCGCACAGAAAACCCCGCTGCACCCCGACGCGCAACTGGTGTTTGACGTCACTGGCCGCTATCTGTACGGTGCGCCGGCTTCCGGCAATCGCCTGCAAGGACAGGTGTTCCTGCGGCCCCAGCGTGAGGCGGTCAGCAGCCTGCCGGGTTATGAATTTGGCTCGGTGACGGAAGAGAGCCTGTCACGCAATATGGACGAGTTCGATCAGGCGCTGGACAGTGCGGGCAAGGCGCAGGTGGCGGTAGACAGCAGTTGGGCCGAGGTGAAATCCCCGCTGAAAGCGATCCTGCAGGCCAGCCTGCTGGAATCCGGCGGCCGCCCGGTAACGCGTCGCGCCGAACAGGCTATCTGGCCTGCCGATGCGCTGCCCGGCATTCGGCCGCTGTTCAACAAACAACAGATTTATGACTACCGCAGCGACAGCTATCAGGCTCAACCGGTCGTGGATGAAAACACCCAGGCCGGCTTTGATATCGTTTACGCCAATGCCGCCGGGGAGAAGCTGGCGGCCAGCGGGCTGAAGGCCCGGCTGGTGCGTGAGCGCCGCGACTATTACTGGCAATGGTCGGAAGGGGAAGGCTGGCAGTCGCTGTATGACAAGAAAGATCTGCCGCTGGCGGAACAGACTTTGGATATTGCCGCCAACGGCAGCGCCAAGGTGAGTTTCCCGGTGGAATGGGGCGCGTATCGCATCGAAGTGGTGGATCCGCAGAGCAACCTGATCACCAGCCTGCGATTCTGGGCAGGGTACAGCTGGCAAGACAACACCAACGGTAGCGGCGCGGTGCGGCCGGACCAGGTGAAGCTGAAGCTGGACAAGCCGGCCTATAAGCCGGGCGAAAAAGTAAAACTGCATATTGAAGCGCCGGCCGCCGGCAAGGGGTATTTGCTGGTGGAATCCAGCGATGGCCCGCTGTGGTGGCAGGAGCTGGCGGTGCCGGCCGGCGGTGCCGATGTCGAGGTGCCGATTAACCAGGACTGGAAGCGCCACGATCTGTATCTCAGCGCGCTGGTGATCCGCCCTGGTGACAAACAGCAGCAGTCGACGCCGAAGCGGGCGGTGGGCCTGTTGCATCTGCCGCTGGTGGACGAAGGGCGCAAACTGGCGCTAACGCTGGAGGCGCCGCAGCGTATGCGGCCGAATCAGACGCTGACGGTGAAGGTCAAGGCAGCCCATAGCGAAGGCAAACCGCCGCAGCAAATCAACGTACTGCTCTCCGCCGTGGACAGCGGCATTCTCAATATTACCGACTACACGACGCCGGACCCGTATCAGGCATTCTTTGGCCGCAAGCGCTACAGCGCCGATCAATACGATGTTTACGGGCAGTTGATTGAGGGGAAAGGGCGCCTGGCCAACCTGCGTTACGGCGGTGACGGCGACGAAGAAGATGCGCTGTCGCGCGGCGGTAAAAAACCTATTACCACGGTGACCATCGTGGCCCAACAGGCGCAGCCGGTTAAGCTGGACGCCAAGGGCGAGGGCGAGATCCAGATCGCCATTCCGGATTTTAACGGCGAACTGCGGCTGATGGCGCAGGCGTGGAGCGACGAAGACTTCGGCAAGGCGGAGGCCAAAACCCTGGTTGCCGCGCCAGTGGTGGCAGAGCTGGCTACGCCGCGTTTCCTGGCCGGGGGCGACAGCACCCAGTTGGCATTGGACGTCAGCAATCTGTCCGGCCAGCCGCAGACGCTGACGGTGAAATTGGCCGCCAGCGGATTGGTGGCGCTGCAAGGTGCGGGCGAACAACAGGTCAGCCTGGCAAACGGCGAACGCACTACGCTGCAGATACCGGTGCAGGCGCTGGTGGGCTTTGGCCAGGGTGAGGTGGCGCTGAGTGTCAGCGGCCTGACGCTGCCGGGTGAAACGTTGAAAGATTATCAGCATACCTGGAAGATTGGCGTGCGGCCGGCTTACCCGGCGCAAACCCGCCAGTTCGCCAGCGTGATCCGCGCCGGTGAAAGCTGGAGTCTGCCGGCAGATGCCGCCGCCGGCCTGGTGCCGACAACCCTGGAGGGGCAATGGCTGTTAACCAGCAGGCCGCCGATTAATCTGGCGCGTTATATCGGCGAGCTTTACGCCTATCCGTACGGTTGCCTGGAACAAACGACCAGCGGGCTTTATCCGTCGCTGTATACCAACCGGGCGCAACTGAGCGCATTGGGCATCAAAACCGGCAGTGATGAAAACCGCCGCAGCAGCATCGATGCCGGCATCGAGCACTTGCTCAGCATGCAGCGCTTTAACGGCGGTTTTGGCCTGTGGAACCGCGACAGCCAGGAAGAGTTCTGGTTGACCGCCTACGCCACAGACTTCCTGTTCCGCGCCAGCGAGCAGAATTACAGCGTACCGGCCGATGCATTGACCGCAGCCAATAACCGCCTGCAGCGCTATTTACAGGACCGCAGCCAGATCGACGTCGCCTATACCCCGTTCCCTGATCACACCCGTTTTGCGGTGCAGGCTTATGCCGGGTTGGTGCTGGCGCGTCAACAGCAGGCACCGCTTGGCGCACTGCGGCAGCTGTACGAACGCCGTGCCGACGCTCGCTCAGGTTTGCCGCTGGTGCAGCTTGGTGTCGCGCTGAAGCTGATGGGGGATATGCCGCGCGCCAATCAGGCGATCGAACAAGGGTTGGCGACACAACGCAACGCCAAGGATTATTGGCTGGAGGATTACGGCAGCCCGCTGCGTGACGATGCGATGATCCTGGCGCTGCTGACCGAAAATAATCTGCTGCCGGCGGTACGCGACCAGCGCTTGCTGTCGCTGTCCGAGCGGCTTAACGGCGAGCGTTATCTGTCCACGCAGGAGAGCAATGCCCTGTTCCTGGCGGCGCGTAACCTGATCGGCAGTGCTGAAACGCCGTGGCAGGCGCAAACGGCGCAGGGCAAGACGCTGTCCGGCAGCCAGGCACTGACGCAAAGCTTGTCCGCCGAGCAGGTGGTCGCGGGGCTGCAATTCACCAATACCGGCAGCGGTACGCTGTACAGCCGCGCCGATCTGGTCGGTTACCCTGAACAGGCGCCGCAGCCGCAGAGCAACGTGCTGAACATTCGCCGTGAATTCCTGGGATTGGACGGCAAACTTGTGGATCTGACCCAGTTGAAAAGCGGACAGCTGATTCTGGTGCATCTGGATGTCTGGGCCGATAACGCGGTGCCGGACGCGCTGGTCGTCGATCTGCTGCCGGCCGGCCTGGAGCTGGAAAACCAGAATCTGGGGGACAGCAGCGCCAGCCTGGGCGAAAGCGCCAGCAGCGTGACCGAACTGTTGCAGGACATGCAGCAGGCCGATATCAAGCACCAGGAGTTCCGCGACGATCGCTACGTGGCGGCGGTGAATATCGACGGCTACCGTCATACCACGCTGCTGTATCTGGCGCGTGCGGTGACGCCGGGCGCCTATCTGGTGCCGGCGCCGCAGGTTGAGTCGATGTATGTGCCCGCCTGGCGTGCGTTGGGCGCTACGCCGCCGCGACTTGAGATTGCCCGATGACCTACCCTGTCCCGCCCCGGTGGTTTAACCGGTGGCGGGGCAAGGGAGCGATGTTTTCCTTATGACTCTCTTCCTCGCCCATTTGCGCCGCCGCGGGTTAATTTGGCTGCTGGTGATTTTACTGCCGCCCGCTTTGCTGTGGCTGGCGGACCGGCTGTGGCCGTTGCCGCTGAAAGATGCCGAGATGGCCCGAGTGGTGGTGGCGGAAGACGGCACGCCGCTGTGGCGCTATGCCGACGGCGACGGCGTGTGGCGTTATCCGGTGACGTTGCAGCAGGTGTCACCCTATTATCTGCAAGCGTTGCTGACCTATGAGGACCGCTGGTTTTATCGGCATCCCGGTATCAACCCGTTGGCGCTGGCTCGCGCCGCCTGGCAGGACCTGCGCAATGGGCAGATTGTTTCCGGCGGCAGCACGTTGTCGATGCAGGTGGCGCGCCTTATCGATCCCCATCCGCGTACGCTGGGTGGCAAATTACGGCAGGTGTGGCGTACCGCACAGCTGGAATGGCATTTATCTAAGGATCAAATTCTCGAAATCTACCTTAACCGGGCACCCTATGGCGGCACGTTGCAGGGGATTGGCGCGGCAAGCTGGACCTATCTGGGCAAACCGCCTTCGGCACTCACGCGTGGAGAAGCGGCCTTGCTGGCGGTATTGCCGCAAGCGCCCAGCCGTTTGCGGCCGGATCGTTATCCGGAACGGGCGCAGGCCGCACGGGACAAAGTGCTGGAGCGGCTGGCGTATTACCGCGTTTGGCCGGTGCGGCAGGTGAATGAAATTCGTCAGGAAGCCTTGTGGCTGGCTCCGCGTCAGGTGCCGCAGCTAGCGCCGTTGCTGGCGCGGCGCATGACGCAGGGTAACCGTAGCCAGGTCGTAACGACCACGCTGGACGCCACGTTACAGCGGCGGCTTGAAGAACTGGCGCGCGGCTGGAAGAGCCAATTGCCGGAAAAAACCTCGGTTGGCGTGCTGGTGGTCGATCACACCAACATGAAGGTGCGAGCCTACCTGGGGTCGTTGGATTTTAATGACAATGGCCGTTTTGGTCATGTTGATATGGTGGCGGCATGGCGTTCGCCGGGCTCGACGCTCAAACCCTTTTTGTATGGGCTGGCGCTGGACGATGGGCTAATCCACGCTGAATCGCTGTTGCAGGATGTGCCGCGTCGCTTCGGCGATTACCGGCCCGGCAATTTTGATACCGGCTTTCACGGCCCGGTCAGCGCCAGCGAGGCACTGTCGCGCTCGCTCAATCTGCCGGCGGTGCAGCTGCTGGAGGCTTACGGTCCAAAACGCTTTGCCGCCAATTTACGCAACGTGGGCGTGGAGCTGCGGTTGCCGGCCCACGCCGAACCGAGCCTGGCGTTGATTCTGGGCGGAGCCGGCGCGCGGTTGGATCAGTTGGTCGCCGGGTTCAGCGCATTGGCCCGGCAAGGCAAAGTGGCACCGCTGCGTTTTACGCCTCGGCAAGGGCTTTACGATCGCCAGTTGTTGTCGCCGGGCGCAGCCTGGATTGTGCGGCGCATATTGGCGGGAGAAGCGCGCCCGTTACCGGATGACGTGCTGCCTGCCAGCGTGCCGCTGGCGTGGAAAACCGGCACCAGTTACGGCTACCGCGACGCCTGGGCGATTGGCGTTAACGCCCGTTACACGCTGGGCATATGGGTTGGGCGACCGGACGGCACGCCGGTGGCCGGGCAGTTCGGTTTCGCCACGGCGGTACCGCTGCTAAACCAGGTCAATAATTTGCTGCTGACTTCTTTGCGCCAGCGCGGGCAAGGGATCCCGACCGATCCGCGCCCGGCGAGCGTCAGCCGCGCGGAGATCTGCTGGCCCGGTGGGCAGCCGCTTGCCGCCGGGGACAGTAACTGTCGCCAGCGGCGCCTGAGCTGGATCCTCGACGGAACCCTGCCGCCGACGCTGTCTGCACCGGGCCAGGAAAGCGCGTTGGGTAGCCAACCCCTGGTGTGGCTGAACGCTCGCGGGCTGCGCGTGGCGGCGGATTGCCCGGGGGCGGTGGCGCATCGTTTGGCACTGTGGCCAACGCCGCTGGAGCCGTGGTTGCCGCCGGCGGAACGCCGCGCCCAACGTTTGCCGGCCGTCGATCCGCTGTGCCCGCCTTTGCCACAACAAGAGGCGCCGCCGCTGCTGATGCTGGGCATACGCGACGGTGCGATACTGCGCCGCCTGCCGGGTAAAAATGCGCTTGATTTGCGGGTTAGCGCCCAGGGAGGCAGCGGGCAGCGCTGGTGGTTCCTGAACGGCCAGTTGGTGGGGGAAGGGGAGTCGCTGTTGCAGACGCTGACGCAGCCGGGCCGCTACCAGCTCAGCCTGCTGGATGAGAGTGGTCAGGTGGCGCTACGCGGTTTTAGCCTCGATTAAGCCGGTTTTTCACCTTCGGCCCGCAGGGCGCACAGTGAAGAATGAAGATAATAATTTTTAATGAAATGTTGATTTTCCCGTAGGCAAGCGTTAACGGCGCACATATAATCTGCGCCACTTAAGAAGGCCGGCACGCGTTTAACTGCAGACCGGTCAGTTTTGGAAGCCATACAGAGGCCATCATGACCGTAGAACGTACCTTTTCCATTATCAAACCAAATGCTGTAGCCAATAACGACATCGGCGCAATCTACGCTCGTTTCGAGCGTGCCGGTTTCAAAATCATCGCATCCAAAATGCTGCGTCTGACTCGCGAACAAGCCGAAGGCTTCTACGCTGAGCACAAAGGCCGCCCATTCTTCGACGGTCTGGTTGAGTTCATGACTTCAGGCCCAATCGTGGTTCAGGTTCTGGAAGCTGAAAACGCAGTACAGCGCAACCGTGACATCATGGGCGCAACCAACCCGGACAACGCACTGGCAGGCACCCTGCGTGCTGACTACGCGGACAGCTTCACGGCCAACGCCGTGCACGGTTCTGACGCAGTAGAATCTGCCCAGCGCGAAATCGCTTACTTCTTCAACGAAAGCGAAATCTGCCCACGCTAATACCGGCTGTCTTTCAATCCGCAGCATGTTGGCTGCAACTTGAAATCCATAAGGTATTCTGTGTTGTGGGTTGCAGAGGCTCGATGAGCATTCACCGGCTGAAACAATAAAAATGCCCTGAATGCCTTTCAGTCGTGGCAACCCGCTACTAAAATTTGTACAATGCCGCGCCCCTGATGAGTCGTCTTGTCAGGGGCGCGTTTTTCAGTGCGATTTAAACGCACACTTACTTTCCATTCTTTAGCGCCATAACGTGTAACAACGAGGCCAGAGATCATCATGTTAGAACCCATCACGTCCGAGCACATCGTGTCTGAAAATAATTCGCTGACTACTCAATCCGTTAACGCGGAAACCCCGGCTGCGGCCAAAATTAACCTGCTGGATTTGAACCGTCAGCAAATGCGTGAATTCTTCGCCAAAATGGGCGAAAAACCTTTCCGCGCCGATCAGGTCATGAAGTGGATATACCACTATTGCTGCGATGATTTTGAGCAGATGACCGATATTAACAAGGTACTGCGCAACAAACTGCAGAGCGTCGCCGAAATTCGCGCGCCGGAAGTGGCAGAAGAACAGCGTTCAGCCGATGGCACCATTAAATGGGCGATCACGGTAGGCGATCAGCAGGTCGAAACCGTGTTCATTCCGGACGGCGATCGCGCGACCCTGTGCGTGTCATCCCAGGTGGGCTGTGCGCTGGAGTGCAAATTCTGTTCGACCGCTCAGCAGGGCTTTAACCGTAACCTGCGCGTGTCGGAAATCATCGGCCAGGTGTGGCGCGCGGCGAAAATCATCGGCGCACTGAAAGTCACCGGCGAACGTCCGATCACCAACGTGGTGATGATGGGCATGGGGGAGCCGCTGCTCAACCTGAACAACGTCGTGCCGGCGATGGAAATCATGCTGGACGACTTCGGTTTCGGCTTGTCCAAACGCCGCGTTACCCTGTCTACTTCCGGCGTCGTGCCGGCGCTGGACAAATTGGGCGATATGATTGACGTTGCGCTGGCGATCTCGCTGCACGCGCCGAACGACAAGATCCGCGATGAAATCGTGCCGATCAACCGCAAATACAATATCGAGACCTTCCTGGCTGCGGTACGCCGCTACCTGGAAAAATCCAACGCCAATCAGGGCCGGGTTACGGTCGAGTACGTGATGCTGGATCATATCAACGACAGCACCGACGATGCGCACCAGTTGGCGGAGGTTCTGAAAGACACGCCATGCAAGATCAACCTGATCCCATGGAACCCGTTCCCGGGGGCGCCGTATGGCCGCAGCTCCAACAGCCGCGTGGATCGTTTTTCCAAAGTGTTGATGGAATACGGCTTTACGACTATTGTTCGTAAAACCCGTGGTGATGATATCGATGCCGCCTGCGGGCAACTGGCAGGTGAAGTGATCGACCGTACCAAGCGTACCCTGAAAAAGAAAATGGCCGGGGAACCTATCAACGTGCGTGCGGTCTGAATCCTATAGCATGATTTTTTTGTTATCTAACAGTCTGTTATGTGAATAGACACCAAGATGACATCAGATAAGGAAATGAATGCGGGCATGAAGCTGAATCTGTGGGGCATGGTGCTGGCGGCCGGTTTACTGGCCGGCTGTTCCGGTTCGTCACCGGAAAAAGACGCGCAACCTGAAGCGGGCCAGACGCGTTTGCAACTGGGGCTGGAATATCTTAAGCAGGGCGATTTGAACGCCGCGCGGCAGAATCTGGAAAAAGCGGCGGACGCTGCCCCACAGGATTACCGTACCCAATTGGGCATGGCGCTTTACGAGCAGCGGATTGGCGAGAATGGCGCGGCTGAACAACGTTATCAGCAGGCGCTCAAACTTGCGCCAAACAATGGCACCGTGCTGAATAATTACGGTGCGTTTCTCTGCAGTTTAGGGCAGTATGTACCGGCACAACAGCAGTTTAGCGCCGCGGCACTGGCACCGGATTATGGTCAGGTTGCCGACAGCCTGGAAAACGCAGGTTACTGTTTTCTCAAGGCCGGACAGAACGATGAAGCGCGCACCTTGTTAACGCGCGCCCTGAAGGTCGATCCGGACAAAGGCACTCCACTTTTGGTGGAGGCAGAAAAGCAATTTGGAGAAGGGAAGCGCGCTCAGTCGCAACTTTTATTGGATAGTTATCAACATGTTCTGCCGGCCAGTGCCGACAGCTTATGGTTACAGATTCGTTTCGCCGCGTTAGCAGGCCGCCAGGATAGCGTTCAACGCTATGGCAAGCAGCTAGCGCGAAGTTTTCCACAATCCAAACAGTACCAGCAGTTCTTAGCTAATGAATACTGAAGCCTCCCAAGATAAAACCGTATCCATGACGACAGGCCAACGTCTGCGTCAAGCCCGTGAAGAACTCGGGTTGAGTCAACAGGCCGTTGCAGAACGCCTGTGCCTCAAAATGTCTACCGTGCGCGACATAGAAGAAGACAATCTCTCCGCAGACCTTGCTTCGACCTTCGTGCGTGGTTATATCCGTTCCTACGCCAAGCTGGTGCGTTTGCCGGAAGATGAGCTGCTGCCGATGTTGGCCAAGCAGGCTCCGCTGAAGGTGGCAAAAGTCGCGCCCATGCAGAGCTTCTCGTTAGGCAAGCGTCGCAAAAAACGCGACGGCTGGCTGATGAGCTTCACCTGGCTGATTGTTTTCGTGGTAGTCGGTCTGACCGGCGCCTGGTGGTGGCAAAACCACAAGGCGCAGCAGGATGAGATCGCTACCATGGCGGATCAATCTTCCGCCCAGCTTTCGCAAAACAATGAAGGCCAATCCGTGCCGTTGACCGACAGCAATGCCGACAACAGCGCGCCTTTGGCTGACAATGGTTCAACGCCGGTAGATACCGGCGTTGCGCCTGCGCAACAGGCAGCACCGGCTCCGGCCGCAACCGGCAGTGAAACCGCGCAGCAACCTGCGGTGGTTTCGCCAAGCCAGGCTCCGCTCCCAGAGACGACGCCTGCGGCTCCGACGGCGCAAGCTCCGCTGCCGACCGGCGAAGCAGGCCTGGCTGCACCGGCCGAAGATCCTAACGCGCTGGTGATGAACTTCTCCTCCGACTGTTGGTTGCAGGTAAGCGACGCCAGCGGCAAGACGTTGTTCAGCGGCACCCAAAAGAGCGGCGGCAAGCTGAACCTGGCAGGCACCGCGCCGTATAAACTGACTATTGGCGCACCGGCCGCAGTACAGATTCAATATCAAGGTAAGCCGGTGGATTTAAGCCGGTTTGTTAAATCAAACCGTGTTGCTCGTCTGACCGTTGCCGCGCAGTAATTGCGCGGCCATTGTCTGAAGCCAGAGCAACAATGGAGAGTAAGTAATGCATAACCAAGCGCCCATCAACCGTCGAAAATCAACGCGAATTTACGTCGGCAAGGTGCCTATTGGTGATGGCGCGCCGATTGCCGTGCAGTCGATGACCAACACCCGTACCACCGATGTTGAAGCAACGGTTAATCAGATCAAAGCGCTGGAGCGCGTGGGCGTAGATATCGTCCGCGTTTCAGTTCCCACCATGGATGCCGCCGAGGCGTTCAAGCTGATCAAGCAGCAGGTTAACGTGCCGCTGGTCGCCGATATCCACTTCGATTACCGCATTGCGTTGCAGGTTGCCGAGTACGGCGTGGATTGCCTGCGTATCAACCCGGGCAATATCGGCAACGAGTCGCGTATCCGCTCAGTCGTGGACTGCGCGCGCGATAAAAACATCCCGATTCGTATTGGGGTGAACGGCGGCTCGCTGGAAAAAGACATTCAGGAAAAATACGGCGAACCTACGCCGGAAGCGCTGCTCGAATCGGCGATGCGCCATGTTGATATCCTCGATCGCCTCAACTTCGATCAGTTCAAGGTCAGCGTCAAAGCCTCCGACGTATTCCTGGCGGTGCAATCTTATCGCCTGTTGGCCGCGCGTATCGATCAACCGTTGCATTTGGGTATCACTGAAGCCGGCGGCATGCGCAGCGGTTCGGTGAAATCGGCGATTGGCCTGGGGCTGCTGCTGTCGGAAGGCATCGGCGATACCCTGCGTATTTCGCTGGCGGCCGATCCGGTGGAAGAAGTGAAAGTCGGTTTCGATATTCTGAAATCGCTGCGCATTCGCGCGCGCGGCATTAACTTCATCGCCTGCCCGACCTGTTCGCGTCAGGAGTTTGACGTGATAGGTACGGTGAACGCGCTTGAACAACGCCTGGAAGACATCATCACGCCGATGGACATCTCGATTATCGGTTGTGTGGTCAACGGGCCGGGTGAAGCGCTGGTTTCCACGCTGGGCGTGACCGGTGGCCATAACAAGAGCGGTTTTTACGAAGACGGCGTGCGCCAGAAAGAGCGTTTTGACAACGAGCAGATGATTGACCAACTGGAGGCGAAGATTCGCGCCAAGGCGTCGATGATGGATGAAAGCAATCGCATCTCGGTCAATCTGCTGGAAAAATAAGCGTTATCGCTACATGGCGGGCTGATTAGCCCGCTTGTTTATGAACCCGGGAGGCAGAAAGCGGCACCCGCGTTGAATACGGGGCGGCAAAGTCCCTATAATCGGGTTCATTTTTATAGACAACGGACAGAGAAATCACGTGGCAAAGAACATTCAAGCCATTCGCGGCATGAACGACTACCTGCCGGAAGATACGGCATTATGGCAGCGTATTGAAGGCACACTGAAGCAGGTGCTGGGCAGCTACGGTTACAGCGAAATCCGGTTGCCGATTGTAGAGCAGACCCCGTTATTCAAACGCGCGATCGGCGAAGTGACCGACGTCGTGGAAAAAGAGATGTATACCTTCGAGGATCGCAACGGCGAAAGCCTGACGCTGCGTCCGGAAGGGACGGCTGGCTGCGTTCGCGCCGGCATCGAACATGGTCTGCTGTACAATCAGGAACAGCGTCTGTGGTACATCGGCCCGATGTTCCGCTATGAGCGTCCGCAAAAAGGCCGCTATCGTCAGTTCAATCAGCTGGGTGTGGAAGTGTTCGGCCTGCAAGGCCCGGACATCGACGCCGAACTGATCCTGCTGACCGCCCGCTGGTGGAAAGCGCTGGGCATTTCCGAGCACGTGAATCTGGAGCTGAATTCAATCGGTTCTCTGGAAGCGCGCGCCAACTACCGCGATGCCCTGGTGGCGTTCCTGGAACAGCATAAAGACACGCTGGACGAAGATTGCAAACGCCGCATGTACAGCAACCCGCTGCGCGTACTGGACTCCAAGAATCCGGAAGTTCAAGCCTTGCTGAACGACGCACCGCGCCTGTCCGAGTATCTGGATGAAGAATCCAAAGCTCACTTCGACGGCCTGTGTGAACTTTTGTCTCAGGCAGGTATCCCATATACCATCAATGAACGCCTGGTGCGCGGTCTGGACTACTACAACCGTACGGTATTCGAATGGGTGACCACCAGTCTGGGCGCTCAGGGTACGGTGTGTGCAGGTGGCCGTTACGATGGCCTGGTCGAGCAACTGGGCGGGCGTGCGACGCCGGCGGTCGGTTTCGCGATGGGCCTGGAGCGTCTGGTATTGCTGGTTCAGGAAGTTAATCCGGATTTCAAAGCCCCGGCGACCATTGACGTGTACGTTATCTCCTCCGGTGCAGGCGCCCAAAGCGCGGCGATGCAGTTGGCAGAAAACGTGCGCGATGCAGCACCACAGCTGAAATTAATGACCAACTACGGCGGCGGCAACTTTAAGAAACAGATCACCCGTGCGGACAAATGGGGCGCGCGCGTCGCTTTGATCCTCGGTGAGAACGAAGTCGCGGCACAGCAGGTGGTGGTTAAGGACCTGCGCAGTGGTGAACAAGAAACGCTGGCGCAAAGCGAAGTCGCAGTGCGTCTGGCAACGATGTTAGGTTAAGGAGAAGGACACCGTGGAAGTCTATACCACTGAAAACGAACAAGTCGACGCCGTGCGTCGGTTCTTTGCCGAAAACGGCAAAGCGCTGGCGGTGGGGGTGGTGCTCGGAATTGGTGCCCTGGTCGGCTGGCGTTTCTGGCAGAACCACCAAAACTCCAACATGATGGCTGCGTCCCAATCCTACCAGGAAGCCAGCGATCGTCTGGCGGCCGGTAAGCCGGACGACGTGTCCGCTGCGGAGGCGTTTGCCAAGGCCAACAGCAATAGCTATGGCGTACTGGCCTCGCTGGAGTTGGCGAAACACTTTGTCGAGCAAAATGATTTTGCCAAGGCAGAGCAACAGCTGGCGCTGGCTCAGGGCCAGACCAAAGACGATAACCTGTTGGCGATGGTTAGCCTGCGTCTGGCGCGTGTCCAGTTGCAGGAGAAAAAGCTGGATGAAGCGCTGAAAACGCTGGATGGCGTGAAAGGCGAAGGTTGGGCGGCGATGGCGCAAGATGCACGCGGTGACGCGTTGCTGGCCAAAGGCGACACCAAAGGTGCGCGTGAGGCTTACAGCAAAGGCATTGAGTCCAACGCTTCTCAGGCGCTGCAGGTTTTGCTGCGCATGAAATTGAATAACTTGTCCAGCTAAGGGGAATTCCCATGCAATTGCGTAAAACACTCTTGGTCGGACTGGTTTCCGTCGCCTTGCTGAGTGGTTGCTCGCTGTTTAACAGTGAAGAAGACGTGGTTACCATGTCGCCGCTGCCAAAAGTTGAAAATCAGTTCACGCCGAACAAGGCGTGGAGCACCTCGGTAGGTGACGGTATCGGTGAGTTTTATTCTCACCTGCGTCCCGCTTTCCAGGACAGCACACTGTATGCTGCCGACCGTCACGGTATCGTGAAAGCGTTGGACGCCGACAGCGGTGACGAAAAGTGGAAGGTCGATCTTTCCGAGAAAACCGGCTTCTTCTCCAGCAACCTGCCGGCATTGCTGTCAGGTGGCCTGGCGGTCGCGGGCGATAAAGTTTACGTCGGCAGTGAAAAGGCGGTGGTTTACGCGCTGAATACCGCAGACGGTAAAGTGGCGTGGCAGACCAAGGTGGCCGGCGAAGCGATTTCTCGCCCGGTCATCAGCGACGGCATGGTGCTGATCCATACCTCCAACGGCTTGCTGCAGGCGCTGAACGAATCTGATGGCGCGGTGAAGTGGACGGTTAACCTGGACATGCCATCGCTGTCACTGCGCGGTGAGTCTGCTCCGGCCGTTGCCTTCGGCGCGGCGATTGTCGGCGGTGATAACGGCCGCGTCAGCGCAGTGCTGATGCAGCAGGGTCAGTTGATCTGGCAACAGCGTATTTCCCAGCCGAGCGGCGCGACCGAGATCGATCGCCTGAACGATGTGGACACGACGCCGGTGATTGTTGAAGGCGTTGTCTACGCATTAGGTTACAATGGCAACCTGACGGCGCTGGATCTGCGTTCCGGCCAGATCATGTGGAAGCGTGAGCTGGGTTCCGTGAACGACTTCATCGTGGACGCGGGCCGCATCTACCTGATCGATCAGAACGATCGCGTGGTAGCGCTGAGCACCGAAGGTGGCGTAACAGTGTGGACGCAGAGCGATCTGCTGCACCGCAACCTGACCCCGCCGGTGATGTATAATGGTTATCTGGTGACCGGGGATTCCGAAGGTTACCTGCACTGGATCAACACCACGGACGGCCGTTTTGTTGCCCAGCAGGAAGTGGATAGCTCCGGCTTCCTGTCTGCGCCGATGGTGGCTGGCGATAAGCTGGTTATTCAGGCCCGAGGCGGAAAAGTTTACGCTTTCACCCGCTAACGCTGCCGGTCATCGCACGGTTTGCAAACGGCTCCTGAGTGTTCAGGGGCCGTTTCGTATTTTTATAAGCTGCACTTCTGGTGTCTATCCATGGTGCAGTAACGCATTGATTATTAAGTAATGAGGCTTCACAATGATACCTGTCGTCGCGCTGGTTGGGCGCCCGAATGTGGGTAAATCCACCTTGTTTAACCGTTTAACACATACGCGCGATGCGCTGGTGGCGGATTTCCCCGGGCTAACGCGAGACCGCAAGTATGGTCGTGCCGAAGTTGAGGGTAATGAATTTATTATCGTCGATACCGGGGGCATTGACGGTACCGAAGACGGCGTTGAAACGCGCATGGCCGGCCAGTCGCTGTTGGCGATTGAAGAAGCGGACATCGTGCTGTTCATGGTCGACGCGCGTGCCGGCCTGATGCCGGCCGATCAGGGCATCGCCCAGCATCTGCGCAACCGTCAGAAAGCCACCTTCCTGGTCGCCAACAAAACCGACGGCATGGATCCGGACATGGCCACCGCCGATTTCTACTCGCTGGGCCTGGGCGACGTGCATGCGATTGCCGCTTCGCACGGCCGTGGCGTAGCGCAACTGATCGAGCACGTGCTGGTGCCGTTTGTCGGTGAAAAACCCGAAGAAGTCGAGCTGACCGAAGAAGAGGCGAACGCCGCTTACTGGGCTGAGCAGGAAGACGAAATCCCGGAAGACGAAGAGCCGGAAGATGACTTCAACCCGCAAGATTTGCCGATCAAGCTGGCGATCGTTGGCCGCCCTAACGTAGGTAAGTCCACACTGACTAACCGCATCCTCGGCGAGGAGCGTGTGGTGGTGTACGACATGCCGGGCACTACCCGCGACAGTATCTATATCCCGATGGTACGCGACGAGCGCGAATACGTGCTGATCGATACCGCCGGGGTGCGCAAACGCGGCAAGGTGACGGAAACCGTAGAAAAATTCTCGGTAATCAAAACCCTGCAGGCGATTGAAGACGCCAACGTAGTGCTGTTGGTGGTTGACGCGCGCGAAGGTATTTCCGATCAGGATCTCTCGCTGCTCGGCTTTATCCTCAATAGTGGGCGCTCACTGGTGATTGTGGTCAACAAGTGGGACGGCATGAGCGAAGAAGATCGCGAGCACGTGAAAGAGATGCTCGATCTGCGCCTGGGTTTTGTCGATTTCGCCCGCATTCACTTTATTTCAGCCCTGCATGGCAGCGGCGTTGGCAATCTGTTCGTATCGGTGCTGGAAGCCTACGAGTGTGCGACCCGTCGTGTGAACACCTCCATGCTGACCAAAATCATGCAGATGGCTGCCGAAGACCACCAGCCGCCGTTGGTGCGCGGCCGCCGCGTGAAGCTGAAATATGCTCACGCCGGGGGTTACAACCCACCGATCGTGGTGATCCACGGCAACCAGGTGAGCGATCTGGCCGACTCTTACAAACGCTATCTGATGAACTACTTCCGTCGTTCACTGAAGGTCATGGGTACGCCAATCCGCATCCAGTTCAAAGAGGGTGACAACCCGTTCGCCGGCAAACGCAACTTGCTGACGCCGAACCAGATGCGTAAACGTAAACGTCTGATGAGCCACCTGAAGAAAAGCAAGTAATCTTCAAAAAGAGCGCGGTAGCCATACCGCGCTCTTTTTTATTGCCCCGAAGTCGTTCTATTATCTGCATATTGTCGCCGTCAGTTGAAGGAACACCATGTCTTGGGAAACCTGGAGTTTTGCGTTCAGCGTCACCGTACCTAATTTGTTAATGATGCTGTTGGGCGTATTGTTGCGCCACTGGCGGCTGATGGACGATCGTTTTATTGATGGCGCCACCCGGTTGGTGTTCAATCTGGCGCTGCCTTGCCTGCTGTTCTTCAGCATCGCCACCAGTCATCCGCAACTGTTGGGCAACCTGCCGTTGGTTCTCTACGGGGCGATCGGCACCATTGCCACTTTCCTGCTGCTGGAGGTGGCGGCGGTCTGGCTGGTTAAGGAGCCGCGTGAACGGGGCGTGTTCGTGCAGGGCGGGTTCCGCGCCAATACCGCCATTGTCGGGCTGGCGTACGCCATGACTGCGTATGGCGACGAAGGGGTGGCGCTGGGTTCGCTGTACCTGACGGTCACGGTGATCCTGTTTAACGTGCTGTCGGTGATTACCCTGACGCGCAGCTTGCAGGGCGGGCATGGCAAGAAGATCAGCCGTTTGTCGCTGCTGCGCAGTATTGTCACCAATCCGCTGATTATCGGCCTGGTGTGCGGGCTGCTGTTCGCGCAAACCGGCCTGGCAATCCCGCAGGTGATCCGGCAGACCGGCAGCTATATCTCCGGGTTGTCGCTGCCGCTGGCGCTGCTGTGCACCGGCGCAAGCCTGGATCTGCGCGCCATGTTCCGTTCGTCCAACGTTGCTGCGCTGTCTTCTTCGGCCAAGCTGTTTCTGGTACCTGTACTGATGACGCTGGGCGGCTGGTTGTGGGGCTTTCACGGCGCGGCGCTGGGGATTATCTTCCTGTTTTCCGCCACGCCGACCGCCTCGGGCAGCTATGTCATGACGCGCGCCATGGGCGGCAACGCCACGCTGGCGGCGAATATTATTGCCATCACCACCGTCGGTTCGTTTTTTACCACCGCGCTGGGGATATACTTCTTGCGCTCATGGGGCGTCATCTAATTCAGGTTCAGGAGTCAGTATGGAAGCGCACTGTCCGCAATGCGATCAAACGATGGAGTGGGTGAATGGTCACTACCATTGCGCAGCCTGCGAACGCGATTATCGGCAATTGGCCCATTGCCCGGACTGCGGGCAGCCGCTGCAGGAGCTGAAGGCCTGCGGCGCGGTGGATTACCTGTGTCAGAACGGCCACGGGCTGATATCCAAAAAGCGCGTGCTATTTGATTATCAGCCGTTGTAAGCGTTCACTCATCCACCTGACCGGTTTTCCACAAGTCCACCAGCGCCTGCGGCGCGCTGGTTTCCGGGATCAGCAAGACGATTTCACTGCACAGATTCTGGCTGTAATAGCTGATTTGCACGCGGAAGTAGCGCTGGTCGCCGCAGCCGGGGGAACCCGGCTTTCCCTCTTCCTGCGCGTAGGGCAGCGTTTGATTCAATAACTGGCTCAGGCGTTGGCGTTGCTCAGGCGTAATATCGGCCAGCGCAATGCGCCGCTGGCCCGCCAGTTTGGGAATAAAGGCGAAGCCGCCTTCACGCGCCAGCTCAATGACCGTGTCCTGATTGAGCGACGGCAAGGGTTTCATTATTCCACCCCCACCTGATGCCAGGCTTGCTGCACTTTGTCCGCCACGGTGCGATCAAAACGTTGCTGTGCATGTTTTACCGTAGTACGGGCGAAGGTGGCGAAGTCGGCATCCTGCGGCAGCGCTTTGTCGCATAGCGTGTCATACCAGACGTAACCGGCTTTCTCCCAGGCGAAGCCGCCGAGTGCGGTGGCCGCCAGATAGAAGGCACGGTTGGGGATGCCGGAGTTGAGGTGCACGCCGCCGTTGTCCTCTTTGGTCTGAATGTAATCCTTCATGTCGGCCGGCTGCGGATCTTTACCCAGCAGCGGATCGTCGTAGGCGGTGCCGGGCGCAGACATCGAGCGCAGGCCCTTGCCGTTAATGCCCTTGGCCAGCAGGCCCGCACCGATCAGCCAGTCGGCCTCATCGGCGGTTTGCCGCAGGTGGAACTGCTTGACCAAGGAACCGAAGACGTCAGACATAGACTCATTCAGCGCACCCGCCTGTTGGAAGTAAATCAGCCCGGCTTCGCTTTCGGTTACGCCATGCGCCAGTTCATGGCCGACGACATCGATAGCGATGGTAAAACGGTTGAAGATCTCGCCGTCACCGTCGCCGAATACCATCTGCTGGCCATTCCAGAAGGCATTCTGATACTCATGGCCATAGTGGACGCTGCCGGTCAGTGGCAGCCCTTTGTTGTCCAGCGAGTTGCGCTCAAACGCCTGCCAGAAGAAATCGTAGGTTACGCCGAGATAGTCATAGGCTTCGTCTACCGCCACGTCATGGTTGCTGGCCTGGCCCTCGTTGCGCACTTGTTTGCCGGGAAGCTGAGTGCCGTTTTGAGCGTCGTAGATATCGCGGATGACGTCGCCGCCGCTGGCGGTTTGCGCGCCGGGCGCACGCAGCGGCTTGTTGCCGAGCAGGCTTTGGACGTGGTTCAGGGTGTGCAATGCGCAGTCGCGCTGCGGTACGCTGCCGTGTTCAATAATCCTGCGCAGCATATAAGGGGGGATGACTGAACGTGCGGTCAGGGTCGGCATAATGGCTCTCCTTAAGCAAAATTACCCTCAATAAGTCAATATTTCACCACTAAGTGTAGTTCAGACATCGTAAAGACGATGATCGTGGGTGCTGACCGCCGGGCTGGTCTTGTGCGGGCTGATGCGCTTGACCGAGGCGCGTACCGCCAGTTTTCCGTGCAGCAGCAGATTGCACGGCGGCGCATCGGCGCGCAGCATCCGGCGCTGCAACAGTTGGATCGCCTCATGCCCCAGTTCGTCTCGCGGCACATGCACCGAGGTGAGCGGCACATCATGAATTTCCGCCAGATTGAAACCGTCGGTGCTCATGACCGAGATATCCGTCGGTACGTGCAGCCCCAGTTTGTTCAATGCCTTGACCGCACCGACCGCCATATAGTCGCCCCCGGCGAGAATAGCCGTCGGCAGTTGCGAACGCTGGCCGACCTGATTGATAAAGGTGGTCAACGCCTGCTCGGCTTCTTCGCTGCCAAAGCCGGAGGTGGTAACCAGATGGCGGCCTTCGTCAAAGGCGATGTTGTGCTGCGCATAGGCCTGCCTGATGCCCGCCAGCCGCAGTTCCATGGTGTGTCGGCGCAGGCATTGCAGGTTCAGAATATGGCTGTGGCCCTGTTGGATCAGATAATTGGCGGAGAACTCGCCGATCAACTGATGATCGGGGGAGACGCTGTCCAGCCGCATCTGGCGATCGGTACAGTTGATCAGCACGCAGGGCTTGTGCAGATCGGCGGCCAACTGGTGAATGTGTTCGTCGTCGATGCCGATAATCAGCGCTGCCTCGGTCTGCGGATCGTTCATTTTTTCCAGGAACAGCGCGCCGTCGCTGTGTTGCTCTTCGAGCCCGCAATAGCGGATGCGCACCTCATGCTCCGCCAGCGCGGCGGTGATCCCCTGGATCACCTTGTGATAAAAGATGTCGGTGCGCACGTCGAAGGCGCGCTGCGGGGCAAACACCATGACGTTGTTCAGCATCAGCCGGCCGTTGGACAGGCCTTGCAAGATGCCGTTCTGTTGGGCGCAGGCCAATACTTTGTGGCGCGCCTCGGCGCTGGTGTTGGACTTGCCCGCGAGTACGCGTGAAACGGTGCTGATCGACAGCCCTGTTTGGCGGGCGATTTCCTGTATTTTCAGCTTTCCGTTCATTCTGTGATCTCCTTCAAATTTGCCGGTGAAAATATTTTCACCGCATTTTTTCAGCGTACTGTCTGGCTTGGGTCGCCATTATGGCGAGCTTTTAGGCTGCCTATGAAAATTTTTGCAAAAAACCACGTTTCGCTCACGCTCCCGGCTGGCTAGTCTGCATTGGTACACCAATTTTATAGACTTATCAGTCCAATTTACCGGCTGAATTATAAATAAAATGAAAATAAATCATGTGGTTGTGAGCGGTGTGCGTGATTTTTCGTGATCACCATCGCAAATTTTAGCAACCCATACCTTCGATACCAAAACGTGCCCTACCAAAAAGCGAGCTGTTTCACCGGGCAGCCGCCGTGGAGAGAAGACAGATGAGTGTTGAAATTAATCAGACGGTCGCGCACAGCGGCCGCCGCAAGTTTAAATCGCTGCGTTGGTGGATGCTGGCGCTGTTTCTGCTCGGCGTTACGGTCAACTACATTACCCGTAACTCGCTGGGTATCCTGGCGCCGGAGCTGAAAACCAGCCTGAACATGACCACCGAGCAATATTCCTGGGTGGTGGCGTCCTTCCAACTGGCCTATACGGTATTTCAGCCGATCTGCGGCTGGCTGATCGATGTTATCGGCCTGAAGATGGGCTTTTTGATCTGCGCCAGCATCTGGGCGGTGGTGTGCATGCTGCACGCCGGGGCGGGGAGCTGGGTTCAGTTGGCGATCCTGCGCTTCTTCATGGGCGGGGCGGAAGCGGCGGCCACGCCGGGCAACGCCAAGGCGATTTCCGACTGGTTCCCGAAAAAGGAAAGGCCGGTTGCCGCCGGCTGGGCGGGCGTAGGTTTTTCTATCGGCGCCATGCTGGCCCCGCCAATCATCGTCATCGCCCACGTCTCTTTTGGCTGGCAGGGCGCCTTTTTGTTCTCCGGCGCGCTGGCGTTGGTTTGGGTGGTGCTGTGGTGGCTGTTCTATCACGAGCCGTCAAAACACCCTAATCTGAGCCAAAAAGAGCTGGATCTGATCCGCGAAGATAACGAGCCGGTATTGCCGAGGCTGCCGTTTTTAAAATCATTGGCCATCTTGTGTAAAAACAAAAAGTTTTACGGCATCGCCATTCCGGCCTTTCTCGCCGAACCGGCCTGGGCGGTGTTCAGCTTCTGGGTGCCGCTGTATCTGGCCACCGAACGCGGCATGGATTTAAAGCACATCGCCATGTTTGCCTGGCTGCCGTTTTTGGCGGCGGATATCGGCAGCGTTGCCAGCGGTTATCTCACCACCCTGTACCGCAAATGGTTCGGCTGCAGCCGCGTCAACTCGGTGGTCGCCAGCTCGGTCACCGGCGCCTTCATGATGGTTTCGCTGGCGTTTGTCGCGGTGACCAAAGATCCCTATGTGGCGATCGCCTTGATCTCGATCGGCGGTTTCGGCCATCAGGTGATCTCCTGCATGCTCAGCGCGCTGGTGGTGGAGTCGTTCGATAAAAACCAGATGGCGACGGTCAACGGCATGCGCGGCTCCAGTGCCTGGATCGCCAGCTTCCTGTTTACGCTGCTGATCGGTGCGGTTTCCGACACCGTCGGCTTCAACCCGCTGTTTATCGCCATGGGCTTCTTCGATCTGATCGGCGCCCTGTTCCTGATTGCCTTGATCGCCGAACGCGGCGGTAAAAAAACACTGAATAGTTAAGTTGGATACCTATGAAAACGTTAAAAAAATGGACGCTGGCAGGCGAATATGCCGATCGCATTGAGCTGTTGGTCGACGAGCGCCACCTGTTCTGCCTGTACGTGCTGGAAGACAACCTGTTCCGCGTGCTGATCAAACGCAACGGCGAGCTGGCGCTGGACCGCACCTGGAGCATTGCGCCGCAGGCTGACGTGCCCTGGGAGGGGCGCGATCGCCTGAGCGTCGCCGGTTTTGGCCTGCCGGGTTATCAACTGCAACAGCATGAGGATCGGCTGGTGGTGACCAGCGCCGCGCTGCGCGTTACCCTGCATCAGCCGCTGTGGCTGGAGTGGGAGCACCGCAATGCCGCCGGTGAATGGCGGCCGTTGGCGGCTGACCGGCCAACCAGCGCCTACTTGCTCAATCCGCAGGGTGACGGCGTGGCGCACTACCAGCGCCGCTTTGCCGGCGAGCGCTATTATGGCCTGGGCGAGAAGGCCGGCGATCTGGAGCGCAGCGGCCGCCGCTTCGAAATGCGCAATCTGGATGCGATGGGCTACAACGCCGCCAGCACCGATCCGCTGTACAAACATGTACCCTTTACCATCACCCGCGGTGCAGAGGCCAGTTTCGGGCTGTTTTACGACAACCTGAGCAGCTGTTGGCTGGATTTGGGTAACGAGATCGACAACTACCATCTGGCCTACCGCCGTTATCAGGCCGAGGCGGGGGATCTCGATTATTACCTGTTCCTGGGGCCGCAGGTGCTGGACGTGACCAAAGCCTTTGTGCGCCTTACCGGCAAGACCCACTTCGGGCCGAAATGGAGCCTCGGGTACAGCGGTTCGACCATGCATTACACCGACGCGCCGGACGCCCAGCAGCAGTTGCAGCAGTTCATCGCCTTGTGCAAGCAGCACGATATTCCCTGCGATTCGTTCCAGCTGTCTTCGGGTTACACCTCGATCGGCAACAAGCGCTACGTGTTCAACTGGAATTACGACAAGGTGCCGCAGCCGAAGCTACTGAGCCAGGCGTTCCACGCCGCCGGGCTGAAACTGGCGGCCAACATCAAACCCTGCCTGTTGCAGGATCATCCGCAGTACCGGCAGGCGGCGGAGCAGGGGCTGTTTATCCGCGATTCGGAAAGCGACCAGCCGGAGCGGTCCAGCTTTTGGGACGACGAAGGCTCGCACCTCGATTTCACCAATCCGGCGACGGTGCGTTGGTGGCAGCAGGGCGTCACTCAGCAACTGCTGGAGATGGGCATAGATTCAACCTGGAACGACAACAACGAATACGAAGTGTGGGACTCGGAAGCGCGCTGCCAGGGGTTTGGCCGGCCGATCGCCATCAAGCATATCCGCCCGGTGATGCCGTTGCTGATGATGCGTGCTTCGATGGAAGCCCAGCAGCGCTTTGCGCCCGACCTGCGGCCGTACCTGATCTCCCGTTCCGGCTGTGCCGGCATGCAGCGCTACGTGCAGACCTGGAGTGGCGACAACCGCACCAACTGGCAAACCCTGCGCTACAACATCCGCATGGGGTTGGGCATGAGCCTGTCCGGGTTGTATAACCTGGGGCACGACGTCGGCGGTTTTTCCGGCGACAAACCGGACGCCGAACTGCTGGTGCGCTGGGTGCAAAACGGCGTGATGCACCCGCGTTTCACCATTCACTCCTGGAATGACGACGCGACGGTTAACGAGCCGTGGATGTATCCGGCCGTCACGCCGGCCGTCCGCGAGGCGATAAACCTGCGCTATCGCCTGATGCCCTATTTCTACACCCTGCTGTGGCAGGCCAGCGCCGACGACGAGCCGATGCTGCGCCCGACCTTCCTCGATCACGAGCATGACGAACGCACCCTGAAAGAAACCGACGATTTTATGATTGGCCGCGATTTGCTGGTGGCCAGCGTGGTGGAGCAGGGCCAGCGTGCGCGTTCGGTCTATCTGCCGGATAACGGCGAAGGCTGGTACTGTTTCCACAGCGGCCAGTGGTTCAGCGGTGGCCAGACGGTGGTGCTGGATGCGCCGCTGGAGCGTTTGCCGCTGTTGGTGCGCGCCGGGGCGGCGTTGCCGCTGTCATCTCGCTTGGCGCACGTTGACGTTGCCGCCGACGATCGGCGCGAGTTGCAACTGTACCCGTTTAAAGGCTGTGGCAGCGCTTCTGGGCTGTTGTTCGAAGACGACGGGGAAAGTTATGGCTGGCAGCAGGGCAACGCGCTGTGGCTGCGCTGGGAGATGCACAGCGATAATCGGCGCGTCATGCTGAACGTCACCACCGAAGGGCAGTTCAAACCGGCATGGCGAACGCTGACGGTCAGCCTGCCTGCCGGAGAAACGCGGGAACTGTGGATCAACGGTGAGCCGGGCGAGAGTTTTACGCTGAAGTAACGGGAATAGCTATTCGGCCGCGTCAGCCGCGCGTTTTTTGCGCGGCTTCTTGGCCACAGTGACGGTTTTCACTTCGCTTTCCACCCAGCCATCCTGCAAGCGGGTTTTCAGCAGTTCGCCGACCTGGGCCTGTTTGGTGGTTTTCAGCAATTCGCCGCGCGGGGTTTGCGTCACGCTGTAGCCGCGCGCCAGCGTCGCCAACGGACTGACCGCTTCGAGCTGGCTGCAGGCCACGCCGAAACGCTGGCGGTAAGCATTGAGTTGGCGCTCCAGCGCCTGCTGCAAACGGTATTCCTGTTGCTGCACGCGTTGCTGATAACGGTGAATGCGCGCCTGCGGCTGTACCTGCGCCAAACGTTGTTGCGCCCGATCGCTGCGGCGTGAAGACAGGCGCAGCTGGTTTTGCATGCCGTCTTCCAACCGGCGTTGCAGCTTGAACAACAGCGTCTGCTGGCGCGCCAGGCGCAGGTGCGGATGCTGCTGTTGCAAACGGTGGTTGATGCGGGTGAACTGCTGCTGACGCTGGGCCAGATAGTAATCCATCGCCATTTCCATCCGCTGCTGCTGGGATTGCAACTGACGCAGCAGCTCCAGCTGATTGCGGCTGACCAATTCGGCGGCGGCGGAAGGGGTTGGCGCACGCAGGTCGGCGACAAAGTCGGCAATGGTGACGTCGGTTTCATGGCCGACGGCGCTGACGATCGGAATGCGGCTGGCGAATATCGCCCGCGCTACGCGTTCGTCGTTAAAACTCCACAGGTCTTCCAGCGAGCCGCCGCCACGGCCAACGATCAGCACGTCGCATTCGTCGCGGCGGTTGGCCGTTTCGATGGCGCGCACGATCTGCAATGGCGCTTCCGCGCCCTGCACCGAGGTCGGGTAGATAACGATGGGCAGCGAAGGATCTCGCCGTTGCAGCACCTGCAGCACATCGTGCAGCGCCGCGCCGCTGGCGGAGGTGATCACCCCGACGCGTTTGGCCGGGCTGGGCAGCGGTTGTTTGAACTGTTGGTCGAACAGGCCTTCGGCGCTCAGACGCTGTTTCAATTGATCGAATTGCTGTTGCAGCAGGCCGTCGCCGGCGGGTTGCATGCTTTCGGCAATCAGCTGATAGTCGCCGCGCGGTTCATACAGCGTGATGCTGGCGCGAACCAACACTTGCTGGCCGTTTTGCGGGCGGAAGGTGGTGCGGCGGTTGCTGTTGCGGAACATCGCACAGCGCACCTGCGCGCGGTCGTCTTTCAGCGTGAAATACCAGTGGCCGGAAGCCGGTTGGGAGAAGTTGGAGATCTCGGCGGAGAGCCAAATCTGCCCCATTTCCATTTCCAGCAGCTGTCGAACCGTCTGATTCAGGCGGCTTACGGTAAAAATAGACGGCGAGACAGGTAGCGACATGTGACCCAGATCAAATTCCAAAACAACCACTTAATTGGTCGATACTACAGGGCTGAAAAAGGTAATCAAGAGTTTTTGTGAGAAAGTGCTGGAGGCAACCGATTACGCTCTGTATAATGCCGCGGCAATATTTTATCTTTTTCACAGCCCACTCTGGTGAGATATTGCCCATGCTACGTATCGCGAAAGAAGCACTAACGTTTGACGACGTTCTCCTGGTTCCAGCTCACTCTACGGTTCTGCCTAATACCGCTGAGCTCGGCACCCAATTGACCAAAACTATCCGCCTGAATATCCCTATGCTGTCCGCAGCCATGGATACCGTAACCGAAGCTGGCCTGGCCATTGCGCTGGCGCAGGAAGGCGGCCTGGGCTTCATTCACAAAAACATGTCCATCGAGCGTCAGGCTGAAGAAGTCCGCCGCGTGAAAAAACATGAAAGCGGCGTAGTGACCGACCCGCAAGCCGTAACCCCCTCCACCACGCTGAAAGAAGTGAAAGAACTGACCGCGCGTAACGGCTTTGCCGGCTACCCGGTAGTGACCGAAGAGAACGAACTGGTCGGTATCATCACCGGCCGTGACGTGCGCTTCGTGACCGATCTGAACCAGCCTGTTACCGCCGTGATGACGCCGAAAGAGCGCCTGGTCACGGTGAAAGAGGGTGAAGCGCGTGAAGTCGTGCTGCAAAGAATGCACGAAAAACGCGTTGAGAAAGCGCTGGTGGTGGACGACAACTTCCATCTGCTGGGCATGATCACCGTAAAAGACTTCCAGAAGGCGGAGCGCAAGCCAAACGCCTGTAAGGACGAGCATGGCCGCCTGCGCGTTGGTGCTGCGGTTGGCGCCGGTGCCGGCAACGAAGAGCGCGTTGACGCGCTGGTCGCTGCAGGCGTTGACGTACTCCTGATCGACTCCTCTCACGGCCATTCCGAAGGCGTATTGCAGCGCATTCGCGAAACCCGCGCCAAATACCCGGATCTGCAGATCGTCGGCGGCAACGTCGCTACGGCCTCCGGCGCCAAAGCGCTGGCTGACGCCGGCGTGAGCGCGGTGAAAGTGGGTATCGGCCCTGGTTCCATCTGTACCACCCGCATCGTGACCGGCGTGGGCGTACCGCAGATCACCGCTATCGCCGACGCGGTTGAAGCGCTGGAAGGCACCGGCATCCCGGTTATCGCCGACGGCGGCATCCGCTTCTCCGGCGACATCGCCAAAGCCATCGCGGCCGGCGCATCTTGCGTAATGGTCGGCTCCATGCTGGCGGGCACCGAAGAATCGCCGGGCGAAATCGAGCTGTACCAGGGCCGTTCGTTCAAATCCTACCGTGGTATGGGCTCGCTGGGCGCCATGTCCAAAGGCTCTTCCGACCGTTACTTCCAAACCGATAACGCCGCCGACAAACTGGTGCCGGAAGGTATCGAAGGCCGCGTGGCTTACAAAGGCATGCTGAAAGCGATCGTGCACCAGCAAATGGGCGGTCTGCGCTCTTGCATGGGCCTGACCGGCTGCGCCACCATCGACGATCTGCGCACCAAGGCTGAATTTGTGCGCATCAGCGGTGCCGGCATTCAGGAAAGCCACGTGCATGACGTGACCATCACCAAAGAGTCACCGAACTACCGCATGGGTTAATGCTTGACCCTCTCCTGCGGGAGAGGCCGGGGTGGGGGGCTTGGCTCCTCGCCCCGAAACCTTATTTTTCGCTCTTTTTCTCTGTTGCTGGAATTCGCCTCACATGACAAATAATATCCATAAGCATCGCATCCTTATTCTGGATTTTGGTTCGCAATACACTCAACTGGTAGCACGCCGCGTGCGCGAAATCGGCGTTTACTGCGAGCTGTGGGCCTGGGACGTTAGCGAAGAGCAAATCCGCGAATTCAATCCAAGCGGCATCATCCTTTCCGGCGGCCCGGAGAGCACCACCGAACATAACAGCCCGCGTGCGCCAGAATACGTGTTCACCGCCGGTGTGCCGGTACTGGGCGTATGCTACGGCATGCAGACCATGGCGATGCAACTGGGCGGCCATGTGCAGGGTTCCAACGAGCGTGAGTTCGGCTATGCGCAGGTGGAAGTGACCACCGACAGCGCGCTGGTTCGCGGCATCGAAGACGCCCTCAGCGCTGCCGGCAAACCGCTGCTGGACGTGTGGATGAGCCACGGCGACAAAGTGACCGCCATCCCTTCCGACTTCGTGACCGTCGCCAGCACCGATACCTGCCCGTTCGCCATTATGGCCAACGAAGAAAAACGCTTCTACGGCGTGCAGTTCCACCCGGAAGTGACCCATACCCGCCAGGGCCAGCGCATGCTGGAGCGTTTCGTGCTGGATATCTGCCAATGTGAAGCCCTGTGGACGCCTGCGACCATCATCGAAGATGCGGTTGAGCGTATCCGCGAGCAAGTGGGCGAAGATCACGTGATCCTCGGCCTGTCCGGCGGCGTGGATTCTTCCGTTACCGCCATGCTGCTGCACCGCGCCATCGGCAAACGCCTGACCTGCGTGTTTGTCGACAACGGCCTGCTGCGCCTGAACGAAGCCGACCAGGTGTTGGAGATGTTCGGCGACCACTTCGGCCTGAACATCGTGCACGTCGCGGCGGAAGAGCGCTTCCTGAGCGCACTGGCCGGCGTTGACGAACCGGAAGCCAAGCGCAAGATCATCGGCCGCGTATTCGTTGAAGTGTTCGACGAAGAAGCCTGCAAGCAAGACGAAGTGAAATGGCTGGCGCAAGGCACCATCTACCCGGACGTAATCGAATCCGCCGCTTCCGCCACCGGCAAAGCGCACGTGATCAAGTCGCACCACAACGTGGGCGGCCTGCCGAAAGAGATGAAGCTGGGCCTGGTCGAGCCGCTGAAAGAGCTGTTCAAAGACGAAGTGCGCAAAATCGGCCTGGAGCTGGGCCTGCCGTACGACATGCTGTACCGCCACCCGTTCCCGGGGCCAGGTCTGGGCGTGCGCGTGCTGGGCGAAGTGAAGAAAGAGTACTGCGATCTGCTGCGCCGCGCCGATGCCATCTTCATCGAAGAGCTGCATAAAGCCGACCTGTACAACAAGGTCAGCCAGGCGTTCACCGTATTCCTGCCGGTACGTTCGGTCGGCGTGATGGGCGACGGCCGTAAATACGACTGGGTTGTTTCACTGCGCGCAGTGGAAACCATCGACTTTATGACCGCGCATTGGGCGCACTTGCCGTACGATTTCCTCGGCCGCGTCTCCAACCGCATCATCAACGAAGTGGACGGCATTTCCCGCGTAGTTTATGACATCAGCGGCAAGCCACCGGCTACGATTGAGTGGGAATGATTTAACGTCTGGCACCAGCCTGCACGTATAAGCAGTAAAACATCTCTAAACCCGCGTAATTGCGGGTTTTTTTGTTTTTGTATCAGGCATTTCTGGCAGCCGCTAGCAACGGGAAGCACGGTTTTTTCGATGGGGTTTTTTGATGGTACTCTCCCATTCGGTTGCCCAGAACGATTTCATCTGGGTTGTAGTGACGAAAGGCCAGCGGGTTTGCTGTTTTTGGACCTTCAAAACGTCTGCGGTCAAGCTGATCGAAATAAGCTTGCATAATGAACTCCGTAATCCAGGAAGCGGAAAATAAACAAGTGTGATTTCATCCTGTATTTTTCCGGCCGGTTGCTCAATTACGTTATTTCACTCTGCGATTAAGATAATACTCAAATGTGAACCCTATCTCAAAAAACACGATCATGTATTTAACTCGTTAATAGTCATCCAGGGTATTCGCTTTATCGGTGGTGTGACAAGAGATTAAATAAAATATCGGCGTTGTAGGGTACGCTCACCTACTGCGGATATTGCTAGTGAATTGTCAATCAACACTTTGGGTATGTGGCCTATATAAGACCTTTGTTGCAATGGTCACGGAAATAAAAAAACATAATTAATAAATATAAAAACGTAATGGATTCCCTGAGGTAATCTGTGTCAGAAAGTATTTCTCATTCACAAAAGAGGCAGGAGATGTGATTAAAATGAGTGGAAAAATAATGCAAAGTCGGCATGATGAGTATCATAAACTAACTCGTGGAGAACGTATTGGTTATGGAATGGGTGACTTTGCCCAAAACCTTGTTTTTGGCACAATAGGAGGCTTTCTTGCTCTTCACATGTTGACTGTAAATACAATCAGCACAGCAGCTGCAGGGTTTATATTTCTTTTTGTCAGAATTATCAATGTCTTTTGGGACCCTATTGTTGGAACTTTTGTTGACAAAAGGAGTTCAAAAGCCGGAAAGTATCGTCCTTGGCTTTTAAGAGCAGGAATTCCACTCGTTATTCTTTCCACTTTACTTTTTGCACCAATTCCCGAAGTCAGAGGCTCAGTTCCTTTTGCATTTGTCGTTTATTTGGCACTGGATTTGGTTTATTCGGTTGTGAATATCCCTTATGGTTCTCTTAATGCTTCATTAACAAGAGATCCTGAATCTATTGATAAACTTACAAGTACGCGAATGATGTTGGCCAACAGTGCCAATCTTCTTGTCTATACCCTGTTCCCAATGTTTGTACAAATGGCAGCACCGAAAGATCGAAGCATCAAGGATACTGGATTTTTTGGACTTGAGCTCAATCTGGGGAACTATACCGATCCATCAGCTGGTTACGCTTGGTTTGGCGTTTACTCGGTTTATATGATAATAGGGGCTGTTGCACTTTTACTCTGTTATAAATTAACAAAAGAGCGCGTTGTAGCTACAGTAGAACAATCTGCCAATGTAAAAACGACAGATATATTCCTTGAACTCAAAAATAATCGACCGCTTGTCGTTCTCGGAATTTTTTTCATGTTGGCCTTTACATTCATGTTTTTTATGAACACTGTTAATGGTTTTTTCAATCAGTTTGTTGTCGGCCATTCAGAATGGATGGGGGCTGTTGGCCTTGTAGCCTCAATTCCAGGTATTGTATTTCCAATTTTTTGGCCAAGGCTCAAGAAAATTTTTGGTAAAAAAGGATTCTTCCATCTTTTCCTTGGAATGTTTATTGTAGGAGAGTTTTTGACTTACATTTGGTCACTCGATGGAATGCATGATGCACTCTGGCTTGCTTATATCGCAACATTTATTAAACAATGGGGCTTAACTTCGGCTACCGGCTTCATGTGGGCACTTGTACCTGAAGTTATTGCTTATGGCGAATTAAAATCAGGTAAGCGAAATGCCGCAATCATTAATGCTATTATGGGGCTTTTTTTCAAGATTGGTTTTACTATTGGTGGTGCAGTTCCACTTTGGTTACTGGCCGTTTATGGCTTTAACGAAGCAGGTGCACATCAACATGCAAATGCTATCGCCGGAATAAATATGACAGCGATTTGGATCCCAATAGCTTTAGCTTTTGTATCGATGATCGTCATTCAATTATATCCCATCTCAGATAAAAACATCACAGATATCAATCGTCGGCTTGATGAAATACGTATATAGTTATTAATTGGTTAATTGAAATCACTAATGAATACGTAAAAAAGATCATTTAAAAAAGGTAAACCCTATGTCACTTATTCAAAACCCTATATTGCCTGGATTCAATGCCGACCCAAGCATTATCCGTGTAGATGACACTTATTATATCGCAAATTCTACATTTGAGTGGTTCCCTGGCGTTCGTTTACATGAGTCAAAAGACCTGGAAAACTGGAATCTTCTCCCTAGCCCATTGTCAACAACAGCTCTTTTAGATATGAAAGGAAATCCTTCATCCGGTGGAATTTGGGCTCCGGCTCTCTCTTATGCCGATGGCAAATTCTGGCTGGTTTATACGGATGTGAAAATCACAGAAGGGGCCTTTAAAGACATGACAAACTACCTGTCCACCGCAACAGATATTCATGGTCCATGGACAGATCCAATAAAACTTAATGGTGTCGGTTTTGATGCTTCACTTTTCCATGACGATGATGGCCGTAAATATTTAGTTCAACAAACCTGGGACCATCGAGAGTACCATCACCCCTTTAATGGTATTACGTTAACTGAGTTTGATCCAAAGACATTGAAATTAAAACCAGAAACAGCGCGTACCATTTATAGAGGCACAGCCGTTGCACTTGTTGAGGGGCCACATCTCTACAAACTGAACGGATATTATTATCTTTTTGCAGCCCAGGGGGGAACAGTATTTACCCACCAGGAAGTTGTTGCTCGTTCAAATACCTTGGACGCCAACAGTTTTGAAACAGCGCCAGGGGAGGTTTTCTTAACTAACGTAGATACTCCAGACAGCTACATCCAAAAACAGGGACATGGCAGTTTGGTTTCAACCCCCAAAGGAGAATGGTATTATGCCTCGCTCTGCGCTCGTCCTTGGAATCATGCTGGTGAGTCTGTCTATGATCCCCGAGGTTGGTCAACACTTGGCAGAGAAACGTCTATCCAAAAAGTTTTTTGGGATGAAGATGGCTGGCCACGCATTGAAGGAGGCCACGGCGGAAAAACCTTTGTCGAAGGGCCAAGGGACGCCATTTATACCCAAAGCGCAAAAGATCATAGCCAGCAAGATGAGTTTAAAACTTCGACACTCGATCTCAACTGGAATACCCTCCGTGTCCCGTTCACAGAAAAAATGGGTGCAACAGGCGATGGAAAATTGACTCTAATTGGCCAAGGTTCTTTAGCGAATACTCATGACCTATCGCTTATTGCCCGGCGTTGGCAAGCCTTTTATTTTGATGCTCAAGTTAAAGTGAAATTTAATCCATTTAATTATCAACAAATGGCAGGATTAACGAATTACTATAATGATCGTCATTGGAGCTTTGTTTTCATTACCTGGAATGAAATTAATGGTTCAGTCATAGAGGTAGGGGAGAATAATCGTGGGAAATATACATCATATCTGAAAGATGAAGCAATCAAGATCCCAGAATATACAGAATATGTCTGGTTTCGCACGAAAGTTAGAAAGGAAAGCTATACTTACGAGTATAGTTTTGATGGGGTGAACTTCACTGAAATTCCTGTCAAATTAGATGCCGCAATTCTTTCGGACGATTACGTACTACAAAGTTACGGTGGGTTCTTTACCGGGGCGTTCATTGGCCTTGCGGTAGTAGACTACTCTGGTTACTCTGCCAGTGCAGAGTTTTATAATTTCGATTATCGTGAACTTGGTGATTCATTAATTGCGAATGACACTTATTGCTGGGAAGCAAGTGAATCACGATTTAATTAAGTAATAAAGCGCGAATTCAGATAATAAGTGCAACGCCCGGCCATGAAGGTGAGGAGGGGGGCTACTGATAAGCGCTGCACGCCGTGCGTAAAGACGAAGTTGAGGAAGCCTGAATTCTATTGAGGGAAGCCGATGGTTACGCCTGCCAGCCGCACCAGATACCAACCCGGTTGATTGAGCAGGTGCAGGCGAAGCGCGCCAGCCTAGGACCATGATAATGCTGTATGCACAGAATTATCTGATGGGTTCCTTGCTGGTGCGTGAATTAGCGGAATAAATTATTCACCTCTATCAATGTTAATATTTAATTATTATGACTACGGAGACACTCACTGCGCTAATTATTTAACTTTACCTCTGAGAAATAAAAATAAAATCAACTTGTTTTGGTGACGTTCTTTCTATTTACACCGAAACGGGATGGTTGTTTTCTGAGAATATATTTAATTTGAGATAGCCATGAAAACTGTAAAAAAAATTCATTTAGCTATGGCGGTTATGGCCGCGCTGTGCCCTATTACCCTACAGGCGCAGGAATTCACTCAGGAACAGATTGACGCCATCGTCGCTAAAGCGGTCGATAAAGCGCTGGCCGAACGGCAGGCGAAAATCACCGCCGCCGCCGATAAAAATGTCGACGTCATTACCAACCCGCAAACCACTGCGGCCTCACCGGATTTAGCGATTCCATTCGGTCTCAAGTTCAGCGGCTACGCTCGTTATGGCGCCCATTTCCAGACCGGCGATCAGAAATATGTCGGCGTCGACGGATCTTATAACGGCGCTTCGGCGATCGGCCGTTTGGGTAACGAAAGCAACGGCGGCGAATTCCAGATCAGCAAAGCCTTCAAAAGCACCAAAGGGGCCATCTGGGATATTAACGTCATGTTTGACCACTGGAGCGACGAAGTGAACCTGAAAAAGGCTTATGTAGGCGTCACCAACGTACTCGAATCGAACCCGGATGCTTATCTCTGGGCTGGCCGCGATTTCCACCAACGTCCGCAACAGGGGATCAACGACTACTTCTGGATGAACCACGACGGCCAGGGGGCCGGGGTGAAGAACTTTGATATTGGCGGCGTACTGTTTGACGTGGCGACGGTGTCGCAGGTGAAATCCTGTAGCCCGGAAGTCATGGCCGATGAGACTAACCCATCACGTATCACCTGCACTGGCAGCTCCGATACCGGCGATAACGGCCATTACGCGTTGACGACCAAAACCCACGGCATCAAGGCCGGGCCGATCGACGTCGAAGTGTACGCCAACTATGGCTTTGACTCGAAAGCGGTGGATGGCGACGAGCGACTCGATGCCTGGCAGGGCGGACTGGTACTGAGCCACTCCAACGACAGCGGGGTGAACAAGGTCATTCTGCGTTACTCCGACAACTCGGATAACAGCGTCTACAACAAAACCGGCGACCTGACCACTGTCTACGCCAGCTTCGAGGGCGGTCATAAATTCACTCAGCAGGCGCAGATCGAATATCTGCTGGCCTTCCACGACTACGATAACGGCAAGGACAACACCGACAACCGTAAAAACTACGGTGCCATCGTGCGGCCGATGTATTTCTGGAACGATGTGCATTCCACCTGGCTGGAAGCGGGTTATCAGCGCGTGGACTATGATCAGGGCGGGGATAACAAGGGTTGGAAGCTGACGTTGTCGCAGAACGTCTCCATTGGCATGGGGCCGGAGTTCCGTCCGATGCTACGCTTCTACGTGACTGGCGGCCAGGTGGATAACGAGCATACCGCCAAAGTAGATGGCACCGGCAACGAGCGGCTGGATTCACTGAATATCGGCGGCATGTTTGAGGCGTGGTTCTAAGTTAGCTTGATAAATCCTTTAAGGGAGGGGTTTTTTGCCCCTCCCTGGATTCAGGCCCGTGCTTCCTTCAACAACTGCTGAATGACCTGCTCCTGTTTCGCGTAGTCACCTTCGCCAAAAGCGGTGTACCGCAGCTTTCCACTTGCGTCAAAAATGTAATGCGCCGGCCAGTACCTGTTACCGAAATTGTTCCAGATGGCGTAGTCGTTGTCGGCGACAACAGGGTAGGGAAGTCGCCATTTGGCGATGGCCTTCGCCACCGCATCGGGGTCGCGCTCCCAAGGATATTCCGGCGTATGCACTCCCAACACCACCAATCCGTCCGCCTGGTACTTGTTTGCCCAATCGCGCACATGCGGCAGCGTATGCTGGCAGTTGATGCAGTCGTAGGTCCAGAAATCCACCAGCACCACCTTGCCTTTTAGCGAGGCGTTGCTTACCGGGCCGCCGTTAAACCAGTGGGTGCCGCCCGCCAGCGAAGGCAGCGTGTGGGTGATTTGCGGTTCAACCACCGGCTGTAGTTGTACCCGGGGCTGCTGCACCGAAAGGTGCAGGCTGAGGCGTTGCTCCAGATTTTGGGTGAATGCCGGTGCGCTTTGCAGGATGTTCTGGGCGCCGGAGGCAATCAGTGCTACCGATGCCAGCATCAGTCCCCCGGCGATCTGGCGAAGACGCGCCATGATTGCCATCCCTGGGCGCAAACGCGTCATCAATCCGTGTCCCGCCCACCACAGCAACGCCAGCATTAATGCGCAACCGCTGCCGTAGGCGGCAATCAGCAGTCCGACAGAAACCGGCTCCTTACCCACTGCCGCAAGGCTAAGAAGTGCCCCAAGCACCGGGCCTGCGCAGGGTGACCACAACAAGCCAATTGCCATGCCGGCGAGCAGCGCCGCGATAAGCCCGCTGTGACGACGGCTGGAGTCATTGACGCGATTGCCCAACGACACCAGCGGTGCGCTAATAAACTGCGCAACCCGTGTGGAAAGCAGTGTCAGGGCGGTGAGCACGAGGAAGGCCAGCGCGAACCAACGGCCGACAGCGGTGATGCTTGCCACCCAATGGCTGGCGACCGAAACCAGCAGCGCCACGGCAGTAAACATCATGACCATCCCGGCGAGCAAGGCCGTCAATTGGCCTTTTTTGCCGCGTACGCTGGCGAAGACGAACGGAATGACCGGCAAGGTACAGGGGCTGAGCAGCGTCAGCATGCCCGCCAACAAAGCAATTATCAGCGACATAATATTCATCCGTATGGGGTTAATGAGCGTCAAGCTTATCGACGGCTTGAGTGATAACCTGTGCGACGGTATCGGGCTGGCTCAGCATAGAGACATGACTGGCAGTTACGGTCGTGACCCTGGCATGAATGGTCTTCGCCATCGCGCGTTCGAGGTCGGGGTTAATCATGCGGTCATCGGCGCTGACCACAAACCAGCTGGGTTTCTGCTTCCAGGCGGCGTGGGTCACCTTGTCGCCGAAAGCGGCGGCGCGTATCGGTCCCTGGGTCGCGGTCAGGATATGCTGCTCAGTGGGCGGCAGGTCCTGAGCAAAATCCCTGGCGACCGAGGCAGGCGGTAGATAGAGGAAACCGCTCGCGGTTTTGGCAATACCCGTGCTGCCCGGCGGGGCGGGAAAACTGTCGGCCAGCTCGGCGGTAGATTGTCCGTCGGCGGGAGCGAACGCCGCCACATACACCAACGCCTTGACGCGCGCATCGTTGCCCGCTTCGCTGATCACCGTTCCGCCCCAGGAGTGGCCGACGAGCACCACGTCACCGTGCGCACGGGCAATGGCACGGCGCGTGGCCGCAACATCGTCCTGGAGCGAGGTAAGCGGCAGTTGAACGGCAATCACGTCAATGTTGCGCGACTGCAGTTTTTCAATGACCCGGTTCCAACTGCTGCCGTCGGCAAAAGCGCCGTGCACCAGCACCACGCTTTTGTCGTTTTCCGCATAGGCGGTACCGACGGTGGAGAGGGCGAGCAGAGCAGCGGCAAGCATGAAATTTTTCATAATTAACCTCGTAAACGGCATGGAGTGGATTGATGACTGCGTTATTTGGCAGTGGAGTCATTAAACCCATCGCTTGTGTTCACGAAGTGTCCAAAACCGCCCGGATTTGTCAGCATCCTTATATCGGGGCGGCTGAGATACAGAAAGCTACAATGTCTCATCACTCAGGGTGACACGAGCATCAAGACCACCCTGCGGCAGATTACTCAATGTCAAGGTGCCCGCCATCTGGCTCACCAGTTGAGAGGCAATTGCCAGCCCAAGCCCGGTGCCGCCGGTGTGGCGATTGCGCGAGTTTTCCACGCGGTAAAAAGGCGCCAATACCGCCTGAAGTTCGCTTTCAGGGATCCCCGGCCCATTGTCGCGAACGTGGAGTTCAACCTGGCCCTGCTGCGGCGTTGAAAGCGTGACTTCGGCATGGCTGCCAAATTTCAATGCATTGTCGAGCAGGTTGGTCATGATGCGCCGCAGCGCCTGTGGCCGTACCGCGAAGCGGTCGTCGCCGCGGCAAGGCAAGAAGGTGACCGCTTTATCGATGTCCTGATAATCGCAGGCTATGCTGTCGAGAAAAGCGTTCAGGCTAACGATCTGGCGTTTTTCCTCCAGCACTTCCGCCGAACGCGCAAAGGCAATTCCCTCACGTACCAAACGGCTCATCTCGTCCAGGTCGCTCAATAGCTTGTCGCGCAACTCCGGCTGTTCCGACATCTCCACGCGCAGTTTCATGCGGGTGATCGGCGTTTGCAGATCGTGTGAGATGGCGGCGAGGATCTGCGCTCTTTCTTTCAGATGATCCTGAATGCGCATCTGCATGGCATTAAAGGCCCGTGCCGCCTGTCGTACTTCCACCGGCCCGCTTTCGGGCAGGGTTTGCGTGGCGTTCGAGGTCGGTTTCAATGCGTCTACGGCTTGGGTAAAGCGGATAAACGGCCGCACCACCTGGCGTACGGCCAGCCAGGCACAGCCCAACAGCAGCAGCAACTGGCCGATCAGCACAGCCGGTAACCAGCGTGCGATAGCCGGCATGCGCGGCCAGAGATCGAGCGTTAAGGGGGCGCCGTCGTGGAGTGTGAGGTGTACCTGAATGTGCTCACGCGGGCCAGGAATGGCGCTGATGCTCATTTGATATCGGCCGCCAAGGGTTTCCTGCAATGAGCGTACCGCGCCTTGCGAGCGCCAACTTGTGGGGTAAGGGCCTGGCAGCCCTGTTGAAAGCTCGTAACGATAGTTGCTGCGAGCCAGCTTCGGTAACCACAGTGCCCGCTCTGCAGCGGGCAGACGATCGAGGATCGCGACGCTGGTCGCCACGTCGTACTCCAGGTTACCCAACATCACGCTTTTTGCGCTGCTCATCCGCTCGATCATCAGGCTGACCAGCGTCATGCCATTCGCCAGCAATAGGCCAAACAGCACGATCAGCAGCAGACGCGACAGCAAGGATCGCGGCCACAGCCTCATGGATTAACCTCTTTAATGATCACCGGCGCGGCGAGGACATAGCCTTCGCTGCGCACCGTTTTGATGTAGGCGGGTTCGCGTGCGTCTTCGCGCAGTCGCTGGCGCAGACGGCTGACCAACAGATCGATGGAGCGTTCGAACAGTTCAGCATCGCGGCCCTGAGTCAGGTTGAGCAACTGATCGCGCGACAATACCCGTTGCGGATGATCGAGAAACACGCGCAACAACCGGTACTCGGCGCCGCTCAGGGCCACTATGGTGCCTTCGTTATCCAGAAGATGTCGTCCGGAAGTATCCAGTTGCCAGTCGCCAAAGGCAATAATTCTCCCCACCTCAGTGACTTGAAGGTTAGGTGGCAGTGCGCGGGTGCGGCGCAGGATCGCCTTGATCCGCGCCAGCAGTTCGCGGGCGACAAAGGGTTTCACCAGATAATCGTCTGCCCCCATCTCCAGTCCGAGGATGCGATCGGTATCTTCGCTGCGCGCAGTGAGCATCAGTACCGGCAAATTGCGTTGCGTATCGTTACGCAACTGGCGGCACAACGTGAGGCCGTCGTCGCCCGGCATCATGATATCCAGCACCACCAGATCAATGTGGCTGTTAGCGAGTACGGCCCGCATTTCACGACCGTTGGCTGCACCGGTAGCGCGATAGCCCGATTTAATCAGGTAGTCGGTGATGAGTTCGCGGATATCGCGGTCGTCATCCACGACGAGAATGTTATCAATATGCTCCAAATGAAACTCCTGATTGCAAATGTGCGAAGGGATCGTCATCCAAACCAAAAAAGACCGGCTGTGACAGTCCGGTCTATGAAAATAGACTTTGTTATACCTCCCTGCCTACATTCCTGCGGCATCCACCACGGCTTTGACAAAATCGTTCGGCGCTTCTTCCGGCGGATTATGTCCGATGTTTCCGGTAAAAGTGCGGTGCTCGTATTTACCGCTGAATTTCGCCCGATAAGCTTCCGGAGCGGGGTGCGGCGCGCCGTTGTTATCACCTTCAATCGTGATTGTCGGCGCACTTATTACCGGCAGCGCAGCTAATTTTTTCTCATAAGCATCATATCTATGCTCACCCTTTTCCAGCCCCAGGCGCCAACGATAATTGCTGATGGTGATCGCGACGTGATCGTGATTATCCAGCGCTTTGGCACTTTGGTTGAACGTAGCGTCACTGAATTTCCAACCCGGCGATGCCTGCTGCCAGATCAGTTTTGCAAAGTCATGGGTATTTTTCGCATAACCTTCGCGGCCGCGCTCGGTGGCGAAATAGAACTGATACCACCACTGTAGCTCAGCCTGCGGCGGTAGCGGTTTCTTGCCGATTTCCTGGCTGCCAATCAAATAGCCGCTGACCGATACCAGCGATTTCACACGCTCCGGCCATAACGCAGCCACAATATCTGCCGTGCGTGCGCCCCAGTCAAAACCGGCGAATACGGCCTGTTTGATGCCCAATGCATTCATCAGTGCCACCGTGTCTTCGGCCATCGCCGACGGTTGGCCATTGCGCGGCGTACTGGCCGAAAGAAATCGCGTGCTGCCGTAACCACGCAGGTAAGGCACGATGACACGATAGCCTTTTGCCGCCAATTGCGGAGCCACGCCGGCATAACTGTTGATATCGTAAGGCCAGCCGTGCAGCAGAATAATCGCCTCTCCCTCACGCGGGCCAATATCGACGTAGCCGACGTTCAGCACGCCGGCGTTAATGTGATGAAGATCTTTAAACGCCGCAGCATAATCCGCTGCCGTCGACGTGGCTGCCGCAGCGTTGCCGGCCGTGGTCAGAACCAGTGCTGCCAGCATTGATTTTCCAATAAAATATTTCATTTTTTGTTCCTTAATCAATTCGAGCGAGATCAGAGTTTGTCGCGCAGCGGCCGGAAGGCATTGCGCAGTTCGGTGGCGAAGATGTCGGGTTGCTCCCAAGCGGCAAAATGTCCGCCGCGCGGCGGAATCTGATAATAGAACAAGGTCGGAAACGCCTTTTCTGACCAGCTTTTCGGGGCCTGGTAGATCTCTCCCGGGAACACGGAAATCGCCACGGGAACCTTGACTTCCCGCGTTTGTTGCGCGGCCGAACTAAAGTTATTGTTGTTATTTTCCCAATAGAAACGCGCCGCTGAAGCTGAAGTATTGGTCAGCCAATACAGAGAGAGGTCGTCAAGAATTTCGTCGCGAGTCAGTACGCGCTCCGGCTCGCCGTGGCTGTCTGTCCATTGGGCAATCTTGTCGTAAGACCAAGCCGCCAGGCCGACCGGGGAATCATTCAGCGTGTAGCCAATCGTCTGGGGACGCGTCACCATCATCGCGCCATATGCCGCGTTGCGGGTGAAGAAGCGGCTCAGCTTATCGAACGCGCGCTGCTCTTCAGGTGCCAACGCCAGCGGGGAAGGCTGCCCCGCATTAATCGCAGAGATAAGCGCATCTGGGACAGTGGCGGGCATCGTCAGATGGATACCGAGCAAGCCAGCCGGCGCTTGGCGGCCCATCACGTTGGAAATGACCGAGCCGTGATCGCCGCCCTGCGAAACGTAGCCTGAATAGCCGAGGCGCTTCATCAACTGATCCCACATCCGGGCAACGCGCGCCGGTTTCCAGCCGGTATCCTTAGGGCGTTCCGAAAAGCCGTAACCGGGAATGGAGGGAATGACCACGTCGAATGCGTCTTCGGCATTGCCGCCATGTGCCGTAGGGTCGGTCAGAGGCCCAATGATCTTCAGAAATTCCAGCATTGAACCCGGCCAGCCGTGAGTCAAAATCAATGGCATGGCGTTGCGGTGGCGCGAACGCACGTGGATGAAATGCACTGCCAGGCCGTCGATGCGAGTAAGGTACTGTGGCAGGCTATTCAGCCGGCTTTCCACTTTGCGCCAGCTGTAGCCGCTCGCCCAATACTCCACCAGGGGACGAAGTTTTTGCAGCTGCAATCCCTGTGAATCGTCGCCGACGGTTTCCTGATCCGGCCAGCGGGTTCGCGACAGGCGGAACTTAAGGTCGATCAATTCGCTATCCGCAATGGCGATGGTAAACGGATGAATTTTGCCGTTATCTGCGATTTTCACCGTAGTGTTCGGTGCGGCTAACGCGTTATCGAGCAGGCCTATCGCTGCTACGCCTGCGGCCGTCGCAATCAATAAGCGGCGGCGTGACTCATCGGGTAAATCGTTAGGTAACTTTTTCATATTTCACCTGATTGTTAATGTATGCGCGTCTCTTAATGCATTACATGCGGAGCGGCCGCATGGGGCGGCACGGTAAATTCCACGGTTTTGCTGTCGAGAGGTTGGTGCGTAGGGTCGGCAAGGATGATCGTCACTTTATGTTTGCCTGCGGGGAGCCCAACCAGAATCACCGGCTCGCCGCTGGCATCCGCCCAGTGCCAGGGATTGTCATCCAGGACGACATGAATATGGCCGATACGCGGTGTGACCTTGAGCGCTTCAGGACCGAAAACCGGTTCGATGCGCAGATTCTCCGCCCGGTATTGAATAAAAACGGCACCTTTGCGCAGCGGGCCGGCCAGCGGAGCGTCGACAATCAGCTTGGCCGGCGGTTGAGGATGTTCGAGCGGGGCGACGGCGGCGAGACCGACAACGTCGGCAGCACTGCTCCCGGTTAGGCCTTCGGACCAGGCGCAGGTCGCAGAGGTAAAAATAAGCAGGGGGATCAGCAGTAGTTTACGTAGCATGACGGTATCTCCTTTAAATGGACGACAAGTGACAACGCTTATAGGAGAGCACGGCTGTGTATAGGGTTTGTTTGCATAAAGCAGGTTTATTGCATCAGGGTGTAATCTGCCCAAGAGCAGATACATTGCGATACAGTGGATTGAACGTTGATTGCGCAAGCGCATTTTTTCTTACTGCTGTAATGCTTTTCCTGCGTTATAATATTGACCGTTCGTTCCAGTATTGTGATGATGAGAGATATGGCGAGAAATAAAGAATTCGATGTTGAAGCTGCGCTTGATGCTGCTATCGGCGTCTTTCGTTTACATGGCTACGCGGGGACTTCGGCGAGCATGTTGATCATTGCGATGGGGATTGGCCGGCAGAGTATGTATGACACTTTTGGCGATAAATGGCAGCTGTACTGCGCGGCTGTACGTCGCTATAGCGAACTCGAGTGCGCGGCGCACTTCACCGCGTTAAATCGCGGACCCAGGGCCATCGATGGCATACGAACGATGATAGAACGCATTGTTATTGAAGCTCGCCAGCCATGCCTGGGGGTAGGCTCGCTCAGTGAGTTCGGCAACGCCAATCCGGAACTGGTGAGCCTGCGCGAAGGTATCGGCAACAGGTTACGCAAAGCGATCTCGAACAAAATTCAAGACGCGCAAGTTCAGGGGGATATAGCGCCACAGCTAGATGCCGGACACGCGGCGGGTTTTCTGATCGCTAATATTGCAGGTATACGTCTTTCGGCCCGTGGGGGGGTGGGTGACGCGGAATTAAGGGCGTTGGGGCATCTTGCGATAAGTGCGTTGCGCTGATTTTTTTGACCATTTCTGGAATGATCGTTCAATAACTGGAGGTAAGTATGAAAGCAGTAACGATGAAGGCGGTGGGTGATGCTAACGTGCTTGAGTACGTCGAACGCCCGGATCCAATGCCAGGGGCTGGCGAAGTTGTAGTGGCAATCGCCGCCGCCGGCGTGAATTTCATGGACATCGGCGTCCGGCAAGGCATGGCCTGGAACGACGTGCCCAATCCGAAGGTTATCGGTGTAGAAGGGGCTGGCCGAGTGATCGCCGTCGGTGCGGGTGTCGGTGATTTCGCTGTCGGTGATCGTGTCGCTTGGGTATATGCGCCCGGCAGCTATGCGGAGAAAGTTGCGGTGCCCGCCGCCTCATTGGTGGCGTTGCCTGACGACATTGACTTTCGTACCGCAGCGTCGTTGATGATGAATGGTTTAACCGCCAGCCACTTCGCTACCGAGTTTTATCCTGTACAAAAAGGGGATATAGCACTCGTGCATGCGGCTGCAGGTGGTGTCGGCTCCATACTGACTCAAATCATCAAATTGCGCGGAGGACGGACGATTGCTCGGGTCTCATCGGATACCAAGGTGGCGATAGCGAAAGAGGCCGGTGCCGATGATGTCATTGTGAACAGCGACGGTGACTTCGTTGATGCCGTAATGGGATTGACCGATGGGCATGGCGTACATGTCGTCTTCGATGGGTCGGGTCAGGAAACGTTTCAGTCTTCTCTGGACGTATTGCGTTACGCGGGAACCTTCTGCTGGTTCGGCCCGGTACTCGATGCTGCCAAAGTCATTGAGCTTTTTAGTCTACCCAAAAGCATCAAGATCGGTTATCCAACATTCTTGCACCATGTCCGGACACAGGAATTGCTGCGCGCACATTCGGCATCGCTGTTCGATTGGGTGCGCGAGGGTAAGCTGAAGGTCTTCAACGGAGGCGAGTACCCTTTGCGCGAGGCGGCTACCGTCCATACCGAAATGTGGAATCGCAAGACTTCAGGAAAGCTCGTGCTCATTCCTTAACCCCCCGTTAACAGGATGATGCCCACTGGCTCAACAAAGCATGCAATTTCGCCGGCTCCAGCGGCTTTCTCAATACCTGATAGCCTTCCTGCTCGGCCTCTTGCAGAATCGGCGAGTTGAACTCGCCGCTAACCCTGGCGCCGCCGGCAGCTTGGCAGGTCCGCGCAATAGTTATAGCCAGTCTCAATTCTGCAGCTGCTGGCTCTGCTCATCATACCTGCGCTGGCAGTCCTGAATCGCGTCCATATTCCCCAGCGTCCAGTTGAACAGTATCGAGAACGGCCCCTGCAAGGATTCGCCAAGCGGCGTCAGTGAATACTCGACGCCAAGCACCCGCCCATCCAACACCTTGCGTTTCACCATGCCGTTGCGTTCCAGCTTGCGCAGCGTTTGGGTCAGTACGCGCTGGGTGACGCCATCCAGGCGGCGCTTGATGGCGTTAAAGCGCTGCGGCTCACGCAGCACCTCCAGCACCATCATTGACCATTTGTCGGCGATCTGGTCGAGAACGATGCGGCTCGGGCAGTCTGCGCGGTATATCGGGTCAGTCTTGTCCATAGGTATTCTCCAGCATCCCTGGGATGCTTAAGGTGCGTAATTGACGCCAGGTATGCAAAGTATACCATTCGACGAACGGCGCGAAAATCCAGCACCGCTATCCCCAGGCAAAAAGGACATGGACATGAAAGATACAGATTTCAGCAAGCTCAGCCTGTCTCATGCGCACGGCGTATTGACGGTCACTATCGATAATCCGCCGGTAAACGTGCTCGATGTGGCTCTGATGTCGGAAATGAGTCGTTTATTGCTCTCGGTACGTGACGATCCGGACACACGCGTGCTGGTTTTTCAGAGCGCGGATCCCGAGTTCTTCATTGCGCATGTTGATATGACCCTGATCGATGAGCCGCACGCCTTCGATGAACTGGCGCGCAACGCGCCGGAGGGGCTTAATCCGTTCCAGGCCTTTGGCGAATTGGTGCGCAGCCAACCGCAGGTCACCCTCGTTAAGCTGGCCGGGCTGGCGCGCGGCGGCGGCGCAGAGTTCGTTGCGGCAGCCGACATGGCCTTCGCCGCGGAAGGGCGGGCGGGGCTTGCCCAGTGCGAAGCCCTGATGGGGATTACGCCCGGTGGCGGCGCGACCCAATATCTGACGAGCCGCATGACGCGCGGCCGCGCGCTTGAAGTGATCCTTGGCGCCGATCTTATCGACGCTGCAACCGCAGAGCGCTACGGTTGGATTAATCGCGCATTGCCCGCCGCCGAGCTTGATGAGTTCGTCGAGCGGCTAGCGCGCCACATTGCGGCATTGCCTGCGGGGGTTATCGCGGCGGCCAAGCAGGCGATGCCCGCGCCGGATTTGCGGGCGGGCTTTTGTCGCGAACACGATGCCTGGGCGGGTTTGTTTGCCCGCCCGGCCGCGGAGCAGTTGATCCGCGGTGGGCTTAAGGCCGGCGCCCAGACTAAAGAGGGTGAGCGCAACCTCGAGGGCCTGCTGCGCAAGCTTGGCGTTTAAGGCGTTTTTTGGCGACGGGGCCGGAGCCCCGTTCCGGCCAGTCTGTGTTCGCTAACTACTCGCCCACTGGCTCAACAAAGCATGCAATTTCGCCGGCTCCAGCGGCTTTCTCAATACCAGGTAGCCTTCCTGCTCGGCCTCTTGCAGAACCGGCGAGTTGAATTCCCCGCTGACCATGGCGCCGCTGGTATCCGGCAGGCGCTCAAACAGCGCTTTCAAGATATCGAAGCCGCTCTCGCCGGAGCGGAGCCGTTGATCGCACAGCACGGCGAAAGGCGTGAAGCCTTCGTCGATAATCGCAAAAGCCTCCTCAGCGGAAGCGGCGCAACGCACGGTAATGCCCCAGGTGCTCATTAAACTCTCCCAGGCGGAGGTCACCAGCGGGTCATCGTCCACCACCAGGCAGGCGCCACTCAATGACTCATAGCGGGTTGGGGTGCCGGTGTTGGCGTAGCTGTTAACGCTTTCCGGCGGGTGCTCTTCGCCGGCATACAAGGCAAAACGCATCCAGAAACGCGATCCTTTGCCTTCGATGGAGCGCATGCCGTATTTCACCTTCATCAATTTGGCGCAGCGCGCCACCACCGCCAGCCCCAATCCATGGCCGGCGCTGTCGATTTTCCACGCCAGTTCGGGGCGATAATAGGGGGAAAAGATTTTACCTTTCTCTTCATCGGCGATACCGACGCCGGTGTCCCACACTTCGATCAGGCATTCCTCGCCCCGCGGGCGGATCGCTATCAATACGCCGCCTTCTTGCGTATAACGCAGCGCATTTTGTATCAGGTTGATCAGCGATTGCCGGATGAGCAATTGATCGCCCATCACGCAAATTCGTCGTTTGGGCCGCCATGTGCGCAATGATAATGCCCGGCTGTTGGCCTCTTCGCGAAACAGCGTAATCACGGAATCCAGTAGCTTTCCAATGTCCACATGGGTGGTCGCCGTACTGACGTTGCCGGACTCAATCTTGCTGAGATCGAGCAGCGAATTGAACATAAGATGCACCGATCGCACGCTTTGTTGCAGATCCAACAGCTGAGGGATCAGCGTGGCGTCACGATTCTTATGGATGATGGCCTCGATCAGAAAGCCCATCGCGTGTACCGGTTGGCGCAAATCATGGCTGGCGGTGGTCAAGAATTGATTTTTATCCAGCAAGGCTTGTTCCGCCTCTTCTTTGGCTTGCCGAAATTGTTCCGCAAGGCGCGAGCTTTTCTCTTCGAGCAGGGCTTGCTGAATAAAGAAGGCATGCGAGGTCAATGCGTGCCGGTAAATGGCGAACCCATAAAGCAAATTGAGCATCAGCACGATCGGCATGACATCGTCTAATCGCCAGATAATGCCAAGATTCAGTACGCCCCAAGAGGCAAAGAAAAAGCGCGTAAAGGTGCTGATGACCGGCGTCAGATGGGTTGCATTGGCGGCGACGATGGCCGCGATACTGATGTTTAATAACAGGAAAAAATCGAAGCTGTTTTTTTCCGGGGCGATTAAATATAAGGATGAAATGCCTAAACCATGCACGAAGGCGACGTTATTAATGCGTGGCAGCCAACGGCTAATCACTGCGCTGGCGTTATTTCCCTGGGTATCATAGCGATAGCGGCGATGCCATAGTCTGATGGCCAATGCGCAGAGGAAATATATCAGTATCCAGGCAATAATCGGCGTGAGTTCTTTCCCCAACAAATAGAGCCAAATGGCGAAAGGAATGCCGACAAAGGGCACGGCGGTAAAGCTGAAGACCAACCGCATGAAGGTATTGTCCAGCAGGCGGATCTGCGCGCGTGGGGAGATCTCATCATTTTGTAATGATTGAAGTAATTTCATTGCGAATGATCCTGCCTGCCATGCAGCAGGGTGATGGCCTCCACCCGGCTGTTTACGCCTATTTTTTTGAGAATGTTGCTGATGTGCTCTTTAACCGTGGGTTCGGAAATAGACAACTGCGAAGCTATTCGCTTATTGGGGAAACCGCGCATCATCATGATTAATACGTCTATTTGCCGCGGGGTTAAATTGAATTTTTGCAGGTGGCTGTGAGTGCTGGTTACACATTCTTCATGCTCAAGAGGGAACCAATTTTTATTTTCCATCAGAGCGGAAACGGCTTCGGCGAATAATTCGGGTGGCTCGTTTTTAAGCACAAAGCCGTGCCCGCCGGCATCACGCACCTTTTGCCCTATTTCATTGTTCTCATCGCCGCTGACCACCAGAAAACGAATCTTCGAATACTGCTCTCTTAGCTCTTTGAGTAACTTCAACGCCGTCCCCTCGGACAACCAAAAGTCGATGACCATTAAGCGCGGAGCGCCATTTTCCAGAATATGGCGATAACAATGAGCTTCGTTGGTTACCACATAGGCATGTTTAAAACGACAATGCGTATTCAGGTAATTGGCGATGCCGCTTGCCACCAGCGGATGGTCATCGACAACCAGTGCATAATCCTGCTCCAAAGAGATCTCCTTTCGTGTAAACGTACCAGATTGGCTCCGATGACTCGTTATTATCAACCCTCCCTACTTTAGGAGGGTTTTTTAACTTAAGAAAGGGAAATATATTATTCGGGGATTTGGATAAGGTAAAACATAAAACCATTCAGCGATTGGATCTGTTTGGTTACAAAGGATAATTTATGAAAAAACCACTTATCGCTTTAGCCGTTACTTTACTGGTGGCCGGCTGTTCAACGTTGAAAACCGATCAGGCAATACCCTTGCTGCAGGCGGAAACGGCTAAAATGCTGGGCCTGGGCTCATCGGACGAAATAACCGTGACCAATGTTAATGGCGCTCAGCCCGATGCCCTGGGTGGGCAAAAACTTTCTTATCGCGCCACCACCGAGAAAGGCCGCATTTTCGACTGCTCCTCGCTGATGATGCCGGGTATTTTAGGTTCGGCTCCCTCGCTGAGCGCACCGACCTGTACTCCAGTCGTCACGCATAAATAATTCGCCTCAGGCGCGAGCCGGAGTTGGCAATCAGGACTGGTCCGCAGTCCCAATAATTTTGGCATCGGGGCATTGGCGCTGGGGGGCAATAAGCCGGCGTCTCGATGACAATCCCTCTGTACTCGCCCTCTGTACTCGCAAATAACGCGCCACGCATTCTCTAATGCATTGAGTTTTTCATATAAATAATAACTTTGATGGCATCAAGATAATTGAGCCGGAGAGATAACATGAAAGATCAAACATCGCATCACTTAGCGGTAAGAAAACCGCTTTCCAAAGTTTACCTCGCACTTTTTTCCGCGCCATTGATATTGATTGGGCCCGCCGATATGGCGCGCGCCGATGATGCTATTTTTGATGGCGACTCCCGTATTACGGAACCTTTGAGTTACGCGGGCAATGTTTACGTCGGTCGTAATCAAGGCGGGAACCTGTTGATCGATAATGGTGAAGTCAACGCCTATAACATCAATATCGGCACCCGCGCCAATGGTCAAATTTATGAAAGCTCGGTCACTGTCAAAGGGCCGAACGCGGTATTGAACGCCATCAATGACCAATCCGTCATGCACGGCAATATTAATCTGGGGCTGGGCACATTGCGGGTTGAAGAAGGGGCGCTGGCCAGCGCGAAAGAGATCGTCGTCGGCTCCAGCCGTGGCTACGACAGCCATCTTGTCGCGACGGGCGCCGGTTCCAGAGTCGTCAGCAATTTTCTCAGCGTCGGCACCGATCTGGGGGCCCGATCCACGCTGTCGATTGAAGACGGCGCGGTGCTGAACACCACGTTCGATGCGCGCATCGGCAACGGTTCCGGGCCCGGCGAGACCGATAAGCTAAGCCCGAAAGCCACGGTTACGGGGGCGAATTCGCAGTGGCATGTCGGCCGCGCGCTCACGCTTTACGGCGATCTTGACGTGCTGAACGGCGGCGCGGTCAACGTCGGCAGCATCGAGGTGGCGGGCGTCTCCGGCGCGCGTAAAACCGCCGAACTCTACATCGCCGGCGACGGATCGCGCTTTACCAGCGGGAGCCATGTCAGCGTGGGGGATTACGGTAACGGCGTGCTGTCGGTCGTTGACGGCGGCGAGTTTTCCGCCGGCGCAAACGAACTGCGGTTGGGCGATACCGGCTCCGGCTCGAACAGAGGCGCGCTGATCATCGGCAGCCGCGGCAATATGGACACCGGCACCGGGTTGACCGAACCCACGCTCGGCGCGGCGGGTGGCGCGGGCACCCTCGATGCCCAGACGGCGGTCAACCTGCGGGGCGGCTTGTTCGGCAGCTATGTCTACTTTAACCATACTTCCGACAACTACGACTTCCGCAACAAGATGATGGGGGAAGGCGATGTTATCAATACCGCCGGGCATACGACGCTGAGCGGCGACCTGACCCAGCTCAAGGCAAATGTGACCGCGCGGGGCGGCAAAATCATCATCGCCGGCGATATCAATACGCAACCAGAAGACAGCCCTTTCGACGTGCAGACACTGAGCGCCGAGAACGGTGGCACCTTGATCCTCAACGCCACGGCCGGTTCTGACGTCAGCAATGGCCTGGGTTACAGCAGCGCCGCGTCGATCAAATCCGGCGGTACGCTGGGCGGCAACGGCACCTTGGGCCAGACCGAGATCCAGTCCGGCGGCCATATTTCCCCCGGCGACGGCAATATCGGTACGCTCACGCTGAAACGCTATCTGAATTTCCTCGGTGAATCTTTCTACGACGTCGATATCGCCGGCGACGGCAGCAGCGACAAGCTGGTCGTAGCGGGTAAAACTACCATCAGCGAGCAGGCCAAAGTGCAGGTTACTGCGCTGGATCCGCAAACCAGTTATAAGACGGGGCAAAGCTATCGCATTCTAACCTCGGAGGGCGGGATTGACGGCCGCTTCGCCGAGGCTATCTCAAAATCTGCCTTTTTGGACGTGGCGCTCAATCAGAGTGCGAATGCCGTGGATCTGACGATTGCGCAAAAAGGTGGTGAAGGCGGCAACCCAGGCGAGGGCGGTAACCCGGGCGAGGGCGGCAACCCGGGCGAGGGCGGCAACCCAGGCGAAGGCGGCAACCCAGGCGAGGGCGGTAACCCAGGTGAGGGCGGCAACCCAGGTGAAGGCGGTAACCCAGGTGAAGGTGGTAACCCAGGTGAAGGTGGTAACCCAGGTGAAGGTGGCAGCAAGCCCGGTATTTTCCAAACGGTGGCGCAAACCGGCAACCAGTGGAATACCGCCGGCGCCCTGTCGATGTTGGCGCAGAGCGGCCCTTCACTGGCCTTATACAACTCCTTACTGTTGTTGAACGCGCCGGAAGCCCGCGACGCATTCAATCAACTGTCTGGTGAAGTCTATCCCTCCATTCAGTCAAACCTGATTGCCGGCAGCACGCAGCTGTTCAGCGTCCTGAATCAGCGAATGCTGCGCGCGTTTGATAATGATGCGTTGCCCGTACCACCACTGGCGATGACGCTGGTTCAGCCGGCCAATGCCGAAAATAATGGCGTATGGGGGCAGACCTTCGGCTCCTGGACAAGAAACAGCGGTAACGACAACGTGGGGAAACTGGATGGCAACACCAGCGGTTTCCTGATCGGGGCCGATCGTAAACTCACCGACCACAGTGTCCGCATTGGGGGATATTTCGGGTATAGCCGCGGCGATTACGATATTGATAGCCGCCGCTCCAAGTCTGACAGCGACAATTACCACCTGGGTCTGTATGCCGCAGGGCAGCAGGGTGCCTTCTCCTTGCGCGGTGCGCTGGGTTACACCTGGCATCGGCTTGAGAATGAGCGCAACGTTAATTTCGGCAATTTCTCCGATCGACTCAAGGCGGACTATGACGCCGACTCGCTGCTGGCGTTCACCGAAGCGGGCTACCGTTTCGGGCAGCCGGACGCGAACGTCGAGCCCTTTATCAATCTGAGCTACATCCGTCTGCACACCGATAACTTCCAGGAGAAGGGCGGCGCCGCCGCGCTGAGCGTCCGCAATGAAACGATGAATACGTTCTATTCGACATTGGGCGTGCGGGGTATCAAAGAGCTGCCGAAAAACGTCAGTCTTTACGGCTCACTGGGTTGGCAGCATGCCTACGGCGATAAAAACACCTCATCGCGCATGGCATTTGCCGGCAGCGACGCTTTTGTCACCCAGGGCCAGGCGGTTGACGACAATCTGATGGTGGCTGATGTCGGGGTGAGCGTGAAGCTGTCGCGATCCACCACGCTGGCCGTCGGTTATCAGGGGCAATACGGTTCTGATACTCAGGTTAATGCGGTCAATGCCAACATCAAATGGTCATTCTGATGTGCTGATGAATTAGGTCTCTGTCGTATCGAGATGTCGCCGGGTAACGGGGGGTTGCCTGGCGATATCTCAGCTTTGGCGCTCTTGTGCCGCAAGGCAAGGCGCTTCAGACGAAGAGTGTTCTATCAGCTTAAATAATTCGAGTCGTTCATCAGCGGTAAAATCCCGCCACTCGCCCAGCGCCAGCCCGGTGAGATCGACGTTCATGATGCGTACGCGCTCGAGTTTGGTGACCTCATAACCGAAATATTTGCACATGCGGCGAATCTGGCGGTTAAGCCCCTGAACCAGCGTAATGCGAAACACCTGCGAGGCTTCTTTCTCTACCTGGCATGGATGGGTCACTTTATCCAATATCGGCACACCCGCTCCCATACCCTGAATAAACGCATCGGTCAGCGGCTTGTTTACGGTGACCTGGTACTCTTTTTCGTGATTATTGCCGGCGCGGAGGATCTTGTTGACCAGTTCACCCTGATTGGTCAGAAAAATCAGCCCCTGTGAGGCCTTATCCAGGCGGCCGACAGGGAAGGTACGTTGGCTGTGGTTAACGAAATCACCGATGTTATCCCGCTCGTGCTTGCCCATGCTGGTGAGGATGCCAACCGGCTTATTGAGCGCGATAAGCACCAGATCATCCGCGTTACGCGGTGCGATCTGCTGACCGTTGACCTTCACTGTGTCCCCTAAAAATACCTGTGCGCCCACGGCGGCCAGCCTGTCATTGATAAAAACGTTGCCCAGTTTGATGTGACGATCGGCATGGCGACGGGAACAGATGCCGCTGTCGCTAATGTATTTGTTAAGGCGAATGGATGATTGAGTCAGCATGGTTTCCCCGTAAAACGCGGACTATACATCACCGACCTTCACCACTCTAGTATTCAGCGGCGTAAGAGTCTGCCCGTCGCGGCCAGTCGGCGTCATGCGCGGGATAGGTTGGCCGCTGCCGCTTTCCACCAGATGCGAGTGCGCCTCGCCCCGTGCAAACAGATGATCTTCCCCCCACTGGCGCAGGCCGACGATCACCGGGAACAGGGCGCGGCCCTTGTCGGTGAGAATATATTCCTGATAGGCGCTGCCGTCCGAGGCAGGCACGATCTCCAACACCCCGTGCGCCACCAGCGTGCGCAGGCGGGTGGAGAGAATGTTCTTCGCCATCCCCAACCCCTTTTGAAACTCGCTGAAGCGGCGTATGCCGTCAAAGGCGTCGCGCACAATTAGCAGCGACCACCAATCGCCGATCACATCCAGCGTACGTGCCACCGGACACTGCGCATCTTCCAGGCTTTTACGTTTCATGGCTCAGTTCCCTTCATGATATCTGGTTGCATTATAAAACCTCTGTGCGTAAAGTTCATTGGGTTTAATAATGAAACCACTTTAAGGGTGAACGATGAGTGACAAAACGCTGGATCCGATTTGTACGCCGCAAAGCCGTGCGCTCAGCCGGCTGCCCGCCTCGCTGGTGCTGCTGTTAGCCGGGGCCAGCGCTTTCAGCGTGGCTAACGTGTATTACGCCCAGCCGCTGCTGGATGCGATCGCTCACGATTTCAACATCAGCCTGGCGTCGGTGGGGATAGTGATCACCGCCACCCAGCTTGGCTGTGCGCTGGCTCTGTTGCTGGTGGTGCCGCTGGGGGATCTGATTAATCGCCACCGGCTGCTGGCGGTACAACAACTGTTGTTGATGGCCGCGCTGTGCGTGGTGGGTTGGGCGAACAGCAGCGCGCTATTGCTGGCGGGCATGCTGTTGGTGGGGCTGCTCGGCACCGCCATGACTCAGGGATTGGTCGCCTTTGCCGCTACCCTGGCGGCACCGCATGAACGCGGGCGGGTGGTGGGCGCGGCGCAAGGCGGAGTGGTGCTGGGCCTGTTGTTGGCGCGCACCTTATCCGGCTCATTGGCGGATATCGGCGGCTGGCGGGCGGTCTATTTTTTCTCGGCTGCAGTGACGTTGATCCTGCTGCCGGTGTTGTCGCGCCTGTTGCCAACGCCGCGCACGCCGCCGTCGTCGCTCAGTTATCCGGCCTTGCTGCACTCGATGCTGGCTTTATTGCTGCGCGATCGCACGCTGCAAATTCGCGGCATGCTGGCGCTGCTGATGTTTGGCGCGTTCAGCATCTTTTGGAGCGCGCTGGTGCTGCCGCTCAGCCAGGCGCCGTTCAATTTTTCACATTCGGTGATTGGCGCCTTCGGTTTGGTCGGGGCGGTTGGCGCGCTGGCGGCGGTGCGCGCCGGGCATCTGGCGGATCGCGGGTTAGGGCAAGTGGCGAGCGGTGTTTGCCTGCTGTTGCTGGTGCTGGCCTGGCTGCCGCTCGGCATGCTGGGCTACGGTCTGGCGTGGCTGGTGGTCGGTATTGTGCTGCTCGATCTGGCCGGGCAGGCGATTCATGTGCTGAACCAGAGCATGATTTTTAGCGCGCACCCGCAGGCTCACAGCCGGTTGGTGGGGGGTTATATGCTGTTTTACGCGGTGGGCAGCGGGCTGGGTGCCTTTGCCAGCACCCACGTATACGCCGTGGCGGGCTGGTCCGGCGTATGTTGGCTGGGGGCGGGCGTCAGCCTGGTCGCTTTGCTGTTCTGGTGGCTGACGCTGCGTGGCATGCCGGCCTCAGGCGCGGCGGTAGAGCAATGACAGCCGGAAACCCAGCGCGTCGCACAGCAACTGCGGTGAGGTAAAACCGCTTTCCGTCAGCAGCAATCGGGCGCGCTGCGCTGCCAGCGGATGCCAGTTGCTGCGGGTGCGTTCAATCACCTCACGTGCGCCATCGAGGGAATGCCCGGCGCTTTGCAGCCAATGCTGATAGTGGCTGACCGGCAGGCCATCCGGCTGATAGTCGAACAGCAGCAGCGGCGCACCTGGCGACAACCGCGCGGCCAACTGTTGCAGAAAGGCCAGCTTGGCGCCGTCATCGGCAATAAAGTGCAGCACCAGCGAACAAACGGCGGCGTCGTGCAACGTTTGCGGCGCCTGGCCCAACGGTTGCTGGTGGAAGGTGACTCGCGGTTCGCAGCCGGCCATTTCCGCCTTGGTGCGTGCAGCTGCCAGCATGCCGGCGGAAGGTTCCACGGCGCTGAAAAGCCATTGCGGGCCGATGCCCGCCAGCGCAATCAGTTCGCTGCCGGTGCCGCAACCGGCCAGCAGCAGCCGGGCCTGCGACGGTAGCGCCTGTGCCAGGGTGGCGGTCAGCAGCGACTGGGCGAACTGATAGCCGGGCACCAGCGTCAGAATACGGCGATCGTAGTCTGCCGCCGCAGCGTCCGGGAAACGGGTATCCGTTTGATGTTGCATGTCCATTCCTTGAATAGCCTGTAAGAGGTAAACCGGAGGATAGTCTTTAACGCAAATGAAATCCATTCGCATTGTCGATGGGAAGTGCTGAAAGGCCCTAGACACAGGGCAGCTAATATCCCGGCGATGCAGGATATCGTTTTGCAAGGGTTGTAGTCTGAGCCGTGCCAGAGGCCTGACGATGTCAGGCCTTTTCCGGTTTAGCTCACAGCGGATGACGCTATTTTTTAGGCGAGTGCAGCAGGTAGTATTCTTCGCCGCCGTCGTTGCCGGTGGTGATCTTTTGCCAGCCATGCTTATGGTAAAACGCCAGCGCCTTCTCGTTTTTCACCAGGCATTTTAGCGAACCGGTCGCGGTAAAGGTTCGCTCCGCCGCGTGCAGCAGGGCCGTGCCGACGCCGCGTGGCGGCAAGTGAGGATCGACATACAGGTTGTGAATAAAGTTATCCTGGCGATAAATCGAGACGAACCCCAGCAGTTTTCCCTGATCTTCCGCCACCCAGATATCCTCGCCCAGCGTCGAGCGGTCGAAATCCTCCAGCCGGTAATCTTCGGTATCGCGCCATGTGAACGCCGCCTTGCGTGCAGCCAGATAAAGGGTGCGCAAGAATGGACGATCGGCTTCTCGGTAGGGTCTTATTTGCATGGCAGCTCCTTTTTATTTTTTGACACTATAGCGCGATTGACCTCACCGGCGGCAACCCCAATAATGGCCTCCTTGACTCGGGGTGCCCCAAGGGGCTGAGATTTTACCCGTATTACCTGATCTGGATTATGCCAGCGTAGGGAAGTCTCGGTGCCCCAACCGGTACCCGCCTTCTTGAACGCCGGTTGGGAGGAATATGTTCGCTCGACCTGATGCTTTACCCGGCGCCCGCGCCGCGGCCTGTCTGACCCAATTCAAACAACAGCCCCCGCTGATCCACTGCCTGACCAACGAAGTGGTGCAGGAGCTGACGGCTAACGTATTACTGGCGCTTGGCGCTTCCCCGGCGATGGTGGTGGAACCGACCGAAGCGGCGCAGTTCAGCCAGATGGCGAGTGCCCTGTTAATCAATATCGGTACTCTCAATGCCTCGCGTGCCGAATCCATGCTGGCGGCGGTAGAAGCCGCCAATTTAGCGGGAACGCCCTGGACGCTGGATCCGGTGGCGGTAGGCGGGTTGGCGTACCGCACCGCCTTTGCCCGTCGTTTGCTGGACGAGAAGCCGGCGGCGATCCGTGGCAACGCGTCTGAAATTATGGCGCTGAGCGGCCGGCAGAGCGCCGGGCGCGGCGTAGACAGCACCGACGACTCGCTGGCGGCTTTGCCGGCGGCACGCGAACTGGCGCAGCTCTGCGGCGCGGTGGTGGCGGTAACCGGCGTGGTGGATTACATCACCGATGGCCGGCGCGACTGGGCGGTCGCCGGTGGCGATGCGCTGATGACGCGGGTGGTGGGCACCGGTTGCGCCCTGTCGGCGGTGGTGGCGGCATTTTGCAGCCTGCCGGGAGATCGGCTGGACAACGTCGCGACCGCTTGCCGGGTGATGTCGCTTTGCGGCGAGCGGGCCACTCACCGGGCTGCGGGGCCGGGCAGCTTTACCCCGGCGTTCCTCGACGCCCTATATCAACTGCGTGCGGAGGAGCTGCAATGAAACGGATTAACGCTTTGACCATCGCCGGCACCGATCCGAGCGGCGGCGCCGGCATCCAGGCCGATCTGAAAGCTTTTTCTGCCTTGGGGGCTTACGGCACTTCCGTGATCACCGCGTTGGTGGCGCAAAATACCCGTGGCGTGCAGTCGGTATATAACATCGATCCGGCGTTCGTCGCCGCCCAGTTGGATTCGGTATTCAGCGACGTGCGCATCGACAGCGCCAAAATCGGCATGCTGGCCAACGCCGATATCGTGCAGGCAGTGGCCGAACGCCTGCGCCACTACCGGCCGCCGTTCGTGGTGCTGGATACGGTGATGCTGGCGAAAAGCGGCGATCCCTTGCTGGCGCCGGAGGCGGTAGAGTCTATCCGCCGCGAACTGCTGCCGCAGGTGTCGATCATCACGCCGAACCTGCCGGAGGCGGCGGCTCTGTTGGCGTGCGCCCCGGCGGAAAATGAGCACCAGATGCGCGAACAGGGCCGGGCGTTGCTGGCCATGGGGTGCCAGGCGGTGCTGATGAAGGGCGGCCACCTCAGCGAAAACGAAAGCCCGGACTGGTTGTTCAGTGCGGAGCAGGAACTGCGCTTCAGCGCACCGCGCGTAGCGACTCGTCATACGCACGGCACCGGCTGCACGCTCTCCGCCGCGTTGGCTGCGTTGCGCCCGCGTCATGAAGACTGGGCCGGCACGGTCGCCGCCGCCAAGGACTATCTGCAAAAGGCGTTGCAGCAGGCAGATACCTTGGAAGTGGGGCACGGCATCGGGCCGGTGCATCATTTTCACGCGTGGTGGTGATTCAACTTTTTGCCGTTGTTGTGGTCAGACTGGATCCATGCCCGGCGCTCGCCGGGTACGATCGGATTTAACCAAGGGAGAAGGCCATGACAGGACAAAACGCACTTCGCTGCGCCATCTTCGGCGCGTTACTCAGCCTCAGTGCGGGCAGCGTTGCCCAGCAGATTGTTACCACCTCGGACGTGATCCAGCAGCCGGGCTATCAAACCAGCTGGCAGAACATGGTGAAGGGGCAGGCTCGCCTGCCGGGCTGGGCGCGCAAGGGGATGGGCACTTCCACTCCGGCGCAAAGCCTGAGCTGGAAGGGGCAGAACTATCTGGTAGGCAATCTGTGCAAGCCGCACGATTGTGCCAACAACTTTTTGATCGTGGCGTTTAAAGAAGACAAATCCCAGGCCTGGGGCGTGCGGGTAGAGGTCGCCAACAAACCGGAAGCGATCGATCATCCAAAGAAATACGCCAAATACCAATGGCTGGGCAAGCCGGACGAAGACATGAAGGCGCTGCTGAAAAAACAGTTCGAGAGCAATCCCGACTGGAAATAAAACGACCCGGGGCGCAGTTGCCTGCGCCCTGAGGCCCCGCACTCAGCCAATGCCGGCCTGATGCAGATCGTGCAGGTTGATGGCGCCCACCAGCACGCCATCCAGATTGACCACCGGCGCGGCGCTGATGTGCTGTTCGTGCAAGGCTTCCAGCGCTTCTCCGGCGCGCCACTGTTCCGGCAAACGGTAGCCGGGGCGGGTAATCGCCTGGCCCAACGCATCCTGCAGGCTATGGCCTTTTACCAGCCAGCGGCGCAGGTCGCCGTCGGTAAACACCCCCACCACTTTTTGCTGCGCATCGCACACCGGCACCAACCCCAGCCCGGTGCGGCTCAGTTCCAGCATCGCTTCCATCACGTTGGCGTTTTCACTGACCTGCGGCAGGCGATCGCCGGTGCGCATCAGGTGGTGTACCCGGTTCAACAGGCGCGCGCCCAGGCTGCCGCCCGGATGGGAGCGGGCAAAGTCTTCGGCGTTGAACCCGCGTTGGCGCATCAATGCCATCGCCAGCGCGTCGCCCATCATAAGCGTATTGACCGCGCTGGAGGTGGGGGCCAGCCCCATCGGGCAGGCCTCACGTTCGACGCTGATGTCCAGCACGCAGGCGGCGGCCAGCGCCAGCGGCGACTCTTTGCCGCCGGTAATGGCGATCACCGGGATGTTATTTTCCGCCAGTAGCGGCAGGATCAAATCCAGCTCCTTGGCGCGACCGGAATAGGAGATAAACACCACCACGTCGTCGGCGCCGATCATGCCGAGATCGCCGTGCAGCGCCTCCGCAGGATGGACGAAGAACGACGGCGTGCCGGTGCTGGCCAGCGAGGCGGCAATCTTTTTGCCGATGTGGCCGGATTTGCCGATGCCGGAAATCACCGCCTTGCCCCGGCAGTTCAACAGCAGTTCGCAGGCGCAGACGAAATTGTCGTCCAGGCGCGCCAGCAGGCGCTGAGCTTCGGTCAGCTCAATTTCCAGCGTTTCGCGGGCAAAGGCCAGCAGGGCAGTAGCGTTACTCATCGGAATCTCCTACCAGAATGATATTGATGCCTTTCGCTTGCAGCGCGGCGAGGTAATCCGGATTGATGTTTTTATCGGTGATCAGCGTATCCACGGCGCTCAGGTCGCACACCACGTTCGGGCTTTTGCGGCCGAATTTCGACGAATCCACCAGCAGGATAATGCGGCTGGCGGCCTCGCACATGGCCTTGCTGACGTTATGCACCTCGTTAAAGGTGGTGACGCCGGCGTTGAGATCGACCCCGTCCGCGCCAATAAACAGCTTGTCGAAGCTGAACTTCTGGAACGCCGATTCCGCCAGGCTGCCGTGGAACGAGGCCGATTTTTTGCGGTAGGTGCCGCCGGGCATCAGGATGGTTTGGTCGTTGTCCAGCTCCACCAGCGCGTTGACGATATGCAGGCTGTTGGTCATCACCGTGATGTTATTGAACTGCGCCAGATGCGGGACCATTTGCAGCACCGTGCTGCCGGCATCGAAAATCAACGAGTCGCCGTCGTTAATCAGCTTGATGGCGGCGTAAGCGATTTGGCGTTTCTTTTCGCTGTTGATATGGGTTTTACGGTCGATCGGCTGGTCGCCGTCGTCGCGGCTGAGCACCACGCCGCCGTAAGTGCGGATCACCTCGCCTTCGTCTTCCAGCAGGGTGAGATCCTTGCGGATGGTGGTGCCGGTAGTGGAAAAATGCTCGGCCAGGGCGTCCACTGCCGTTTTGCCATGCCGCTGCAGATATTCAAGGATAGCGGCCTGCCGCTGCTTTGGTTTCATCGCGATTCCCGTTCACAAGGGGTGGGCATTTCCCTTCAGCGAATAATTCAATATGAAAGGTAATGTCTTTTAATGTGAAAATATCATGATTTAGGGGCAATCGCTAACGATAGTGCAGTCCGGCATGCGCGATCCTCGGGGAAGATCACATCCGGGCGCAAATCCTGTTGATGCAGACCGTGCAAATGCGTCAGTGGCTGCGGGCGGGCGAAGATGGTCAGGCCGCGCATCAGCAGGCTACCGCACACTCGCCGCTCGGCATCGAAAGCCAGCGCCAGCACGACCCGGGGTTGAAAACGGCCGCCGGAGCGCCCGACGCCGACGGTGCCCTGCCGGCACAGGCGATCGAAGGCGCGGTTGAAATGGCGGATTTGCCACCCGCCCAGGCCAATTTGCAGCAGCCAGGCCAGTACGGCGAAGATAACCAATGCTTGAGTCATAATGCCTCCTTAATCCCCCTCCGGGTGGAGGGGGAGGCGATCACATCAGAACATCACCTGGCCGCCGGTGATGTTAATCGACTGGCCGGTGCAGTAAGACGCCTTGTCGCTGGCGTAAAACAGCAGGGTGTTCAGCACGTCCTGATAGTCGCAGCCGCGTTTCAACGGCACCTTGTCGGTGTAATATTTTTCGACCTGATCCGGCTCGATCCCCAGCTTTTGCGCGTATTGCGGCAGCAACGACTGGAACATCGGTGACTTCAGCAGGTTGCCGAGCATCAGTGAATGCACGGTAATGCCGTATTCCGCCAGATCGAGCGCCAACGACTGGGTCAGCCCCACGCCGCCGAACTTGGCCGCGCTGTAACCGGAGTTGTGCTTGCTGCCCACCTTGCCGGATTTGGAGTTGATCTGGATGATACGCCCGGCCACGCCGTCGCGGATCATCAGGCGGGAAAACTCGCGGGCGCACAGAAAATAGCCGACAAGATTGACCTGCAACGAGCGGTCAAAATCCCCCAGCAGGAAATCGGTGATCGGCGCCGCCTTGGCGATACCGGCGCTGTAAACCAGCAGATTGGCCTGGCCGAACGCCTGATCCACCGCCGCCGCCAGCGCAATGACGCTTTGCTCGTCGGTGGCGTCGGCCTGGAAAGCCTGGGCGCGGCCCGCACCGAACTCATGGTTAATCTGTTGCGCCACCTGCCGGGCATTGTCGGCGTTCAAATCGGCCACCGCGACCCGGTAACCCGCCTGCGCCAGGCCGTGGGATAAAAACGCACCTAAGGTTTGGCCGCCGCCAATCACTACCGCTACTTCAGACATGATCTACTCCTTATGCAATAAATTTCAGCGTGCTGCCTAACGGGATATCAGCCGGCGTGGCGCCGGAAACGTGGATCGAACCCGGAAACTCGGCCTGGGTTACGCCGTCGAAGCGTACGGTGACATGACCCAGCTCGCGCAGGTTTTGCGTCGCGACGCTGCCGACGGCGGTGATCGGATAACGCTGCTCCGCCAGCTCCATCCAGCCGCCGACCTGCAATTCGCCGGCGGTGTCGCCGTGCCGATGGATAAAGCAAAACTCTTCGATGTCCGCCGGCGCGCCTTCGCGGAAGGTGATCAGCATGTCATCCTGCAATGCCTCACGGGCGCTGCCGCCAATCTGCGTAATGGTGGTGTGGAAAATGGTGTGCATGATCTTTTCCCTGCAAAACAGTGTCATTGATAGATGAAGGCCGAAGCGGCCCAGGCGATAAGTACCGTTGGCGCACCGGTCAGGAAACGCCCGACCAGTACCGACGGCACGCCGACCCGCACGGTGTCCTGTTTGGCTTCCGCCAGCGACAGGCCGACCGGAATAAAGTCGCAGGCTGCCTGCGCGTTAATCGCAAACAGCGCAGGCAGCGCCAGCTGCGGCGGAATATGCCCGAGACCGATTTGCACCCCGACCAGCACACCAATCACCTGGGCGATCACCGCGCCGGGGCCGAGGAAGGGCGACAACAGCGGGAAGGAACAGATCAGCGCCAGCGTCACCAGGCCGATTGGGCTGCTGGCCAGCGGCGTCAGGCCGTGGGCGATAAAATCACCCAGGCCCGAGGCCATGATGATGCCGATCAACGCCGAGACGAACGCCATAAACGGCAGGATGGTTTTCAGCACCGTGTCGATGGTGTCGCGCCCGGCCTGGAAGAACACCGCCACCACCGAGCCCATGCCCATACCGACCTTGGCCAGCAGGCCGTCGCTCTGTTCGGTGATTTTTTTGCTGGTGTCGTAATCCCGCCCTTTGGGCTGCGGGGCGGGGGTCTTTTGCGCAGTATCGGTTGTCGACGCCACCAGGCTGATGTTGTTGTCGCGTACGCCGGAGACGTAAATGTCCTCGAGGATAAACTGCGCCAACGGGCCGGACTGGCCGGTGGCGTGGATATTGACCGTCGGGATGCGGCGCTTCGGATACAACCCGCAGCGCAGGGTGCCGCCGCAGTCGATCACCATCACGCCAATCTCTTCCGCCGGCGGTTCGCCCTCTTTAAAGCCGTCGACTGCCGGCCAGCCGGTCAGCTCGCTGAGCCGATCGACGATCGAAGGGCGGGTGCCGGCGGTGATGTACACCACTTTCTTGCCGGGTTCGACAGCAATTTCCAACGGGCCACCCCAGCCGCTGGCGCCTTTCTCAATACGGATATAAGCACTCATGCTGCACTCCACGGATTAAAGTTGCACCTGGCGATCCAGGCGGATACCCATCTTGCGTTCGAACAGACTGGTGGTGAGATCGGTTACCCAGCCACGGAAGAAGTTGGTGAACAACCCGACCAGGAAATAGCTCACCGCCAATGGCCCCAGCGGCAGGCCGAGAGTCGTCAGCCCGCTGGCGATACCGAGGTAAACGAACAGCTCGCCGGGGTTGATGTGCGGGAACAGGCCGTTCATCGAGTGGCAGCTGTAGGACGCCGCCGCATAGTAGCTGGGCTTGTATTTCTCCGGCATAAAGCGCCCGAGACTGAGGGTCATCGGGTTACAGAAAACAAAGGTACCGATCAGCGGCAGCAGCAGATAGCGTGATACCGGGTTGCCCGCGCAGCGCTGCGCCAATCGTTCGATACGTTCCTGGCCTACAAATTTGATCAGCGCATTCATAATAACCAACAGGCTGATTAACAAAGGTAAAATTCCGGTCACCATGCCGACAAACACTTCACCACCTCTCTGAAACAGGCCGATAAACCATTCGGCGCCGTGGGTGATTAGCTCAATCATTATTGCTCTCCTGTGATGGACGATATGGCCTGGAGCGAAAAGCGGCTCTGTCGCCATGGGCCTTACACTAGTCACTTTATGGATTCATTTGTTTTAAATAGATCACATTTTGAAAGATAAATATTTTATTGTGAAAGTTAATTATGAAAGGAAAATAAGGATGAAACGAAAGGATTGGCGGAAGACAGGCACAAAAAAGCCCGGCGTACCGGGCTGTGGGGGCAGGGAAAGGGATCAGGCGATGGTGACTTTTTTGTCCAGATAGGTGTCCTGCACGGCGTTGATCAGCGCCACGCCTTCTTTCATCGATTTCTTGAACGCCTTGCGCCCCAGGATCAGGCCCATGCCGCCCGCACGCTTGTTGATGACTGCGGTGCGCACCGATTCCTGCAGGTCGTTTTCACCGGCGGCGCCGCCGGAGTTGATCAAGCCCGCGCGGCCCATATAGCAGTTGGCCAACTGGTAACGCACCAGATCTATCGGGTGATCGGTGGTCAGCTTGTTGTAGACGCGGTCATCGGTATAGCCGAATTTTACTGCGCGGTAGCCGCCGTTGTTTTCCGCCATTTTTTGCTTAACGATATCGGCGCCGATGGTGGCGGCAATATGGTTGGCCTGGCCGGTGAGATCGGCGCTGGAATGATAATCCACGCCGTCTTTGGTGAACGCCGGGTTACGCAGATAGGCCCAGAGTACGGTGACCATGCCCAGCTCGTGCGCGCGTTCGAAGGCGGCAGAGATCTCCTCGATCTGGCGGCGAGATTGCTCGGAGCCGAAGTAAATCGTTGCGCCGACCGCGACCGCCCCCATATTGAAAGCCTGCTCGACGCTGGCGTACAGCGTCTGGTCGTATTGCGTCGGATAGCTCAGGGTCTCGTTATGGTTCAGTTTGACCAGGAACGGAATTTTGTGGGCGTAGCGGCGTGATACCGACGCCAGCACCCCGTAGGTGGAGGCGACGCAGTTACAGCCGGCTTCGATTGCCAGTTCGACGATGTTTTTCGGATCAAAATACAAGGGGTTGGCGGCGAAAGAAGCGCCGGCCGAGTGTTCAATGCCCTGATCGACCGGCAGAATCGACAGGTAACCGGTGCCGGCCAGGCGGCCATGATTGAGCAGGGTTTGCATGGAACGAAGGACGGTATTGGGACGGTTGTTATCGATCATTATCCGGTCGACAAAGTCGGCGCCCGGCAGGTACAGATTCTCAGCAGGGATGGTGGTACAGCGGTGTTGCAACAGGTCTTCCGCTTCCTTTCCTAACAACTGCGCGATATCAGTCATGATTGACTCCCGATTTGGCTCCCTCATACACCGGCAATGCCATCCCCGTGGTTTTTCAAGCCCTGGCTGCAACTTGAAAGCCATAGGGGATATTGGGTCACCGGCATAGCAGAAAGCGGTGATTAAAGCTGTAAGAACGAGACTACTGAATTTCCTTTGGCAAGGAGAAACAATAGATGCGATTGAGAGGAAATTCCATTTGCAGGGGCAAATACGCGAGGGCGATCGCCCCCGGCGCGGTAACTGGCTGATTACTCGATATCGAACCACTCGGTGTTTTGCAGGGCGATCGGCGTAATAGAGTAGATCATCTCCTGCAGGTGCTCATGGATGGCGCGTTCGGCGGCGTCCGCATCCTGCGCCTTGAGCGCGGCAAAGATCCGATAATGCTGCTGGATCAGGCTTTCCGGCGGCGACACCTCGCTCAGGCTGAGAAAACGCACCCGGTCCATGGTGGCCTTGATGGTTTCGATGGTTTCCCAGGCCAGGGGGCAGTCGGCGAACTGGGTCAGCAACTGGTGGAACTCATCGTCCAGCGCCAAAAACTCGCGCGTCTGTTGGTTTTGCGCCGCCAGTTCCTGGCGATGCAAATTGTGCTCCAGCGTCATCAACTGTTCCGGCGTGATCCGCTGCGCCACACGGCGGACGATCGCGCATTCCACTGCCTGACGGATAAAGCGCCCGTCGGCCACCCGCTTGGCGGAGATCTTCATCACGAAAGTGCCGCGCTGCGGCAGTATCTGCACCAACCCGGCTTCCGCCAGCTTGATGAAAGCTTCGCGCACCGGTTGGCGCGAAACGCTAAAACGGGTGGAAATCTCTTTCTCGGAAAGCAGCGTGCCGGGCGGAATGGTGCAGTCGACAATGTCTTTACGCAGGAAACGGTAAATTTGCTGGTTGACCGGAAGGGTGTTGGTGAGGCTGTAGGATTCAGACATGGCGACAATCAGTGACCCGACTTGCTGTGAATGCCACCATACTAGCAGATTATCTTGGGGCTGCGGGCGGATAAATCCCGCCGCAGCCTGATGAATTTCAATCGATCTATCAACTAACCGCTAATCCGGCGACGGTGGCTTTTGCTCCCTTATCCAACAGCGCCAGATAAGCCTGGGTCACTGCGCCGACGAAGCGTGGGCTGTCCGGCAGGTCATGGCCAAATACCTTTTCCAACTGGAGCAACGCAAGCACGCGCTGTGGGCCTTCCTCGCTGCCCGCCACCAAATCGGCAATAGGTTCACGCAAGGGATCGCTGATTTCTATCGGCCGGCCCTGCTCATCCTGGCCGCCGACGTAGCGCATCCAACCGGCCACGGCCAATGCCAGGGCGTCAAAACGGCTGCCGTGCGCCAGATGGTGGCGAATGGGATCCAGCAGGCGCTGCGGCAATTTTTGCGTGCCATCCATGGCGATTTGCCCGGTGCGGTGTTTCAACGCGCTGTTACGGTAGCGCTGCAATAGCGAGTCGGCGTAATGCGCCAAATCGACACCGCTTACCTGCAGCGTCGGCGCTTGCTCCGCCAACATTAAATGGCGCGCTGCGCGGACAAAATCCTCATCTTGCATGCAGTCGCTGACGTGCGGATAACCGGCCAGATAGCCGAGATAGGCAAGGAACGAGTGGCTGCCGTTCAGCATCCGCAGCTTCATTTCCTCGTACGGCAGCACGTCGCTGACCAGTTCGGCGCCCGCTCGCTCCCACTCTGGCCGCCCCTGCGGGAAGTCGTCTTCGATCACCCATTGGCGGAAGGGTTCGCAGGCCACGCCGACCGTATCGCTCACGCCGCCCAGCAATGTCTGCAACTGGCGTTGGGTTTCCGGCGTCACTGCCGGGACAATGCGGTCTACCATGGTGGAAGGAAAGCGGACATTTTGCCGCACCCAGTCGGCCAACCCGGCATCCTGCCGCTGCGCCAGTTGAGTGACGACGTTGCGGGTTACCTGGCCGTTGGCCGGCATGTTGTCGCAGGACATCACGCTAAACGCCGGCAGGCCGCGCTCCCGGCGCAGGCGCAGCGCAGCCAGGATCAGCCCCGGCGCGGACCGCGGCCGCAGCGTGTTGGCGATGTCGTGTTGAATGTCCGGGTGATCGAGCATCAACTGGCCGTTGGCAGGTTGATAGCAGTAGCCTTTCTCGCTGACGGTCAAGGAAACTATGGCAATCTCTGGCTGCGTCATGGCGTCGAGTACCCTTGCCAACCCATCGACCTGCAGGTGCAGCGCTTGCCTGATCACGCCGATCGTCCGGCCGCGCCAGCCGTCGCCGTCCATTTCGGCCACCGTATACAGCAAATCCTGCTGTTGCAGATCGGTGATTTTTTGCTGGCCGTTATGCATGCTGATCACGCAGTAGCCCCAGTCGCCGGCGTGCTCGTTGGCCAACTGCTCGGCATACACGGCCTGATGTGCGCGGAAAAAGGCGCCAAAGCCGAGGTGGACAATGCGGGGTTTTATGCGTTCACGGGCGTAACCTGGCCGGGCAATTGCCGCCGGCAGCGCGCTGTTGCTGGAAAGTGTCATGCTGAAATCCCTGAAAGAGCGGGGCGACGTTGGCCGCCCCAAAGGGGTTAGTGTTTCGAGATCTGCGGTTGTGCGGCATTGCGCGGTGCCTTGATCACCAGCAACACCAGCACGGCGCCGAGTGCGGCCACGCCGCCGGCCAGGATAAAGGCGCTGTCGAACTTGCCGGTGTTCTGCACGATATAACCGGTCACTACCGGGCCAATGATCCCCGACACGCTGCCGATCATATGAACGAAGCCGCTGGCGCCGCCGACCCGCGATTTATGCACCACGTCCTGAATGATCGCCCAATAAATGGCCCCGGTGATATACAGGAAGAAGATAGAGACCGACATCAGCATGACCGCCGGCACCACGCTGCTGACGGTGCCCGCCAATGCGACGCAAATGGCCGCCGCCAACAGGCTGGTCACCAGGACGATCTTGCGTGACAGCAGCAGCTTGCCGGTGATATTGAAAATCTTGTCGGAGATATAGCCGCCGAGCGCCAGCCCAACGAAGCCGACAATCCACGGAATCATGGTGGTGAGGCTCATTTCCTTGATGTTCAGGTTGTGCGCCTGCACCAGATACGCCGGGAACCAGCTCAGGAAGAAGAACAGGATATAGTTGTAGCAGAAGAAGGCGAACGCGGTGACCAGGATGATCGGCTGCTTCAGGTAGTAGCCCAGCCCATGCGCGGCGTCGCTCAGCTCTTCTTCGTCGCTGATTTTTTCCTCTTTCAACTGGTTGATCAGTGCCCGCTCGTTTTCGCTGACGTGCTTGCTCTTGGCCGGGTTATCCGCCACCACGAAGAACCACACCAGCATCCAGACGATGCCGATCGAGCAGATGATCATAAACGCCATCCGCCAGCCGAACGCCAGCGCCAGATAGCCGACGATCGGCCCGGCTACCGCGCCGCCCAAAGGCGAACCGGCGCTGAGCAGGCCCATGGCGGTGGCCGCCTGTTTCTTCGGGAACCAGCCGTTGATCATTTTGTTGGCGGAAGAGCTGATCGGCCCTTCGGCCATGCCGAACAGGATGCGCAGGATCAGCATGGAATAGAAGCCGGTGGCGAATGCCGTCATGCCGCAGAAGATTGACCATAAGGCCACGGCGATGCCGAGTACCAGCGTCGGGCCGTACCTGTCGACCGCCAGCCCGCCGATAAAGTTGAAGATGGCGTAGCCGAAGAAGAAGCTGCCGAAGATGAGGCCGAACTGCTCGGCGTTCAGCATCAGATCTTTTTCGATCATCGGTACGGTAATCGACAGCGCGACGCGGTCGAGGTAGTTGATCATAAAGACCATGAACAGCAGGAATACTATGGTCCAACGCAGGTTTTTAAACATAAAAGCACTCCATATATTTCTAGTTTTGATGCTTTGTTCTCTGCAAGGGCGGCCAGGCCGCCCTATGCCCCGGTGTTAACAAAACTAACTGAATTGCAGTAACACTTTGCAGCAGGTGCGCTGATCTTTTTCGAACATCAGCATCGCCTGTTCCACTTCACTGGCGGCGACGCAATGGGTGATTAACCGCTGCGGGTCGATTTTTCCGTTGGCCATCCAGTCGATAACCTGCGGGAAGCGGGCGCTGTTGAGGCGCGAGGAGAAAATCGACAGCTCCTTGCTGGTGATGCTTTGCTGGGTGACGGTGCAGGCATCGCCGGAGAAACCCATGATGCCGATGCGCGCCGCCGGTGATGCAAGGTTAATGGCTTCCTGCAAAATGGCCGGGTGGCAGGCGGCGTCGACGATCAGCGTCGGGCGGATGCCTCGTCGTTCCAGCTCGGCCGGCAGCGAAGCCTCGGCGTTATTGAACGTCCAGTCGGCACCGTTTTCTTGCGCCATGGCCAGCCGTTCGGCGATGCGGTCGGTAACTATCACCTGCTTCACGCCGTAGACCCCTTTCAGCGTCTGGATCACCGTCAGCCCCATCGGCCCGGCACCGTAGATCAGCGCGATATCCTCGGCCCTGGGTTGCAGATGGGCGGTGATATTGGCGGCAATGGTGAAAGGCTCGACCATCGCGGCGTGGCGATCGCTGATGCTTTCAGGAATGCGGTAAGCGTTGCGCGCCGGGGCGCAGGCATAGTCGCTGAAGCCGCCGTCGCGGTGCACGCCGATCACCTGCAGCTCGCTACAGACGTTGGGGCGCCCGATGGAACAAGGATAACAATGGCCGCAGCTCACCACCGGATCCACCGAAACGCGTTCGCCGATGCGTTGCGGGTCGACGTCGCTGCCCACCTGATCAATCACGCCGAAAAACTCATGGCCGATCACGCGCGGGTAGCGGGCGAACGGGTTATGCCCATGATAAATGTGTACATCGGAGCCGCAGATGCCGGCAAACTTCACCTTTACCCGCACTTCGCCGGCGGCCGGCTGCGGCAGTGGGCGCTGCTGGATAACCAGCCGACCAGGTTGTTCAATCACCACGCTTTGCATTGCGCGTTCTCCCGTTACCAGTTCCATAAGGTGCCGTCCTCCAGGCGCGCGACCGGCAGATAGGCCGGTTCGTACGGATAGCGTGCGGCCAGTTTTTCGTCGAACTCAATGCCCAACCCCGGTTTGTTGCCCGGATGCATGTAGCCGTCGTTGAAGGTCCAGCTGTGCGGAAACACCTCGAGCATTTGTTCGGAGTAACCCATATATTCCTGCACGCCAAAGTTCGGCACCCACAGATCAAAGTGCAGCGCCGCCGCCATGCAGATAGGCGACAGGTCGGAAGGGCCATGCGAACCGGTACGCACCTGATACAGCGAGGCGAAATCGGCGATGCGGCGCATGCCGGTGATACCGCCTGCGTGGGTGAGGGTGGTGCGGATATAGTCGATCAGCTGTTCTTCAATCAGCTGTTTGCAGTCCCAGATGCTGTTGAAGACTTCGCCGACGGCGATAGGCGTAACGGTATGCTGGCGGATCAGGCGGAAGCATTCCTGGTTCTCCGCCGGGGTCGGATCTTCCATCCAGAACAACCGGTACTGCTCAATGCTTTTGCCAAAGCGCGCGGCCTCGATCGGCGTCAACCGGTGGTGCATGTCGTGCAGCAGATGCTCGTCAAAACCGAACCTGTTGCGCACCGCCTCGAACAGCTTGGGGGTGAAATCGAGGTATTTCTCCGTGGACCACAGCTGCTCTTCCGGCCAGTTGCCTTTGGTGGCCGGTTCGTAGGCCAGCCCTTTGCCTTTGGCCATGCCGTAAGTGGTTTTCATGCCCGGCACGCCGCACTGGGCGCGGATGGCTTTAAAGCCCAGCTCTTTATGTTTGGCGTAGTCGTCGAGCACTTCGTCGATGGAATGGCCGGTGGTGTGGCAGTAAACCATCACGCCGGTGCGCGATGCGCCGCCCAGCAGCTGATACAGCGGCATATTGGCGGCCTTGCCCTTGATGTCCCACAGCGCCATGTCGACGGCGGAGATGGCGGACATGGTGACCGGGCCGCGCCGCCAGTAGGCGCCTTTATAGAAGAATTGCCAGATATCTTCGATCTGGTGGGCATCGCGGCCGATCAATTGCGGGCAGACATGATCTTTCAGATAGGAGGCTACCGGCAGTTCGCGGCCATTGAGGGTGGCGTCGCCGATGCCGGTAATGCCGTCGTCGGTGGTGATCTTCAGCGTGACGAAATTCCTGCCTGGGCAAGTGACAAACACCTCTGCGTTAACAATTTTCATAACGTCTACATCCTGTTCCCACGGGTCATTAATAGGGAAAAAATACGTCATGAACTAACTACCATACAAGTATGATTTAAAGGATTTGCCGGGGAAGATCACATTTCATCGCGTAAATAGAGGGAAGGGATTAGGGCGAACCGGCGGGGGCGCAGCAGGCAGGCTGCGCCCAGGGATCAGAGAAAGGGCGGTCTTAGCCCAGCAGCTCGCAGTTGGGCGGCAGGCGGCATTCAATGGCGTTCGGCAGCACTTCGATACGGAAATGCGTGCCCTTCAGCGGCTCGCCGTCGAGGTTAAAGGTGATCTCGTGCGGCGCATTGATTTCCAGCCAAGGCAGCGCGGCGCTAACCACGTTTTTGTTTTCCTCGCCGTTAACCAGGCTGGCCACCAACGCCGGCAGCAGTTCGTCTGCTATCAGCAGCCGCAGTTGCAGCAGCCCGTCGTTGATTAACGCGTCCGGGCACAGCTGCTGGCCGCCTCCGGCCTGCTTGCCGTTGCCGATGCCAATCACCAGCGCGTCTCCGGACCACTGGAAATCCGGCCCGCGGATCTCGCAGCGGTCGGCTTTCAGCGTATCCATGCGCAGCAGGCCATGAATAAAGTAAGAAACGCCGCCCAGTACGGCCTTTAGTTTTTCCGGCGTTTCGGTGGTGATTCGGGTGCCGAAACCGCCGGTTGCCATGTTGATAAAGTAACGTTCGTCATTGACCTTCGCCAGATCGATCGGTACCGCACGGCCTTTCGTCGCCAACAGCAGCGCCTGTTCCGGTATCAGCGGGATATTGCAGGCCACGGCGAAGTCATTGGCGGTGCCCAGCGGCAGTATGCCCAGAGCCGGGCGGCTGCCCGCAGGCAGCGCCGTCAGCGCGGCGGCCACTTCGTTGATGGTGCCGTCGCCGCCGCCGGCAATCAGCGTGGCGACCCCCAGTTGGCAAGCTTCCCTCACATAGCGCGCTGCGTCACCCTGTTCCCAGGTCACGCGAACGTGCAGGGTCTGGCCCTCATCCCGCAGCTTCTGCACCGCAAGGCGAACGTCTTCGTTGCCTGCGCCTTTGCCATTAATGATAAGAAGCGCTGACGTGTGTTGACTCATTCCCTTTCTCCCGGCTGACCAATGCTTTGGACTGAAAAAGATAAACTACAAGCGGAGAGCAGACCATCAGAATATTCAGTTAATTCTGATTATCGTCAGCGGGCCAATGATTATTTCTGCATATTTGGCTTAATTTAAGATATAGGTGCGGTATCAGCAGCGAGTTATCGTTAATGGTTTAATTAATCGATGAGGTTGGGTATTTATATGGAAATGCGGTTTTGCGTGTTATTAAAATAGATAACTCGACAATTTTAACTGTCGAAAAATATTAGGGTTTCATCTGCGGGTATTTTGACGACGCCAAAGAAAAAGCCAGCCCAAGGGAGATTGGACCGGCTAAGGAGGTGGTTCCTAGTATTGCTATGCAAATATTTTTCATTCTTGGTTTTAAGCAGGATGATGGTAACCAAGCTGCGCGGTAATTGATGTGATCCAATTCTAATATTTGCTAAAAATCGCCACCTAAGGGCGGCGATGGGTGTTTTTACGCGGCGGGACTCTGGGTGTCCGGTAAATTGCGGATCAGCAATGCGTAATTGAGATCGATATCCTGTGGGATCGGCAAATAAACGATGTGCCCGTTGCCAGGCGCCACGTCGATCGCTTCGCCTTTCTTATTTTGCATGCTCTCCAGAGTAAACAACACGTTACCGCCGGGGGTCATCATCTCCACGCCGTCGCCGATCATAAACTTGTTTTTCACGTCCACTTCCGCCCAGCCGTCGTGCCTTACGCCGGTAAATTCGCCGACGAACTGCTGGCGTTCGGATAGCGAGGAGCCGTAATCGTAATTTTGCTGCGCCTCATGCACGTGGCGGCGCAAAAACCCTTCGGTGTAACCGCGGTGCGCCAAACCTTCCAACGTAGTAAGCAGCGAGGGATCGAACGGCTTGCCTGCGACCGCATCGTCAATGGCGCGACGGTAAACCTGTGCGGTGCGCGCGCAGTAGTAAAAGGACTTGGTGCGGCCTTCAATTTTCAGCGAATGCACGCCGAGTTGAGTCAGACGCTCTACGTGCTGGATGGCGCGCAGATCTTTCGAGTTCATGATGTAGGTGCCGTGTTCATCTTCAAAGGCGCTCATGTATTCATCCGGCTTTTGCGCTTCGGAGAGCATGAACACCTTGTCGGTCGGCGCGCCGATACCCAGCGTCGGCTCGACGGTCTGCACCGGGATCGGCTCATGCAGATGCACGATGTTGCCGGTGTCATCCTCTTTGCCTTCTTCCGCCTTGTACTGCCAGCGGCAGGCGTTGGTGCAGGTGCCTTGGTTGGGATCGCGCTTGTTGATGTAACCGGACAGCAGGCAACGGCCGGAGTAGGCCATGCACAGCGCGCCGTGGACGAAGATTTCCAGCTCCATCTCGGGGACCTGGCTGCGGATCTCGGCGATCTCCTCCAGCGACAGCTCGCGCGACAGGATCACGCGCGTCAGCCCCATCTGCTGCCAGAACTTCACCGTCGCCCAGTTGACCGCATTGGCCTGCACCGACAGATGAATGTCCATCTGCGGGAAGGCTTCGCGCACCATCATGATAAGGCCCGGATCGGACATGATCAGCGCGTCCGGGCCCATATCTATCACCGGTTTAAGATCGCGCAGGAAGGTTTTCAGCTTGGCGTTGTGCGGCGCGATGTTCACCACCACATAGAACTTCTTGCCCAGCGCGTGGGCTTCGTTGATCCCCTGCGCCAGATTCTCGTGATTGAATTCGTTGTTACGCACCCGCAGGCTGTAACGCGGCTGGCCGGCATAAACCGCATCGGCGCCATAGGCAAAGGCGTAACGCATGTTTTTCAGCGTTCCGGCCGGGGAGAGAAGTTCCGGTGTAAACATAATGAGTCTCGGTCTGATTTCAGGTCAGTATACCTGTGTCTTTCAAACTGCAGCGTTGTTGACTGCAACATGAAAGCCAGTGGGTATAACGCACCACCAAATGGCGCAGTAAAAGCGGGGGATTGTAGCGGCAGAGCGGCAAAAAATCAGCAGTTAACCGGATTTATTACAGGGGGATTGATCCCGGTCATAAGAAAAACGCGCGATGGCGATCATCGCGCGCCGGGTGACGAAGTTACGCGCTTAAATCGCGCACGTCGGTGCTTGGGCCGTTCTTGATCACCGACTGAATGCCGTTTTTCGCGGCAGTTTCAGAACTGTACATTTCACTGACGCCGATCACCTGATGGTTCTTGGCTTTCAGTACAAAGTAAGGTTGATTGCTGGTGCTGTGTTTCAATTCGTACTGCGCTTCCTGGGGGGAGTTGGTTTGCACCGAGGCAATGCCATTCTCCGCCGAGGCTTTGCTGGCGTACATCTCACTGCCCAAAATGATTTCGCCATTACTGGCTTTCAGGTTGAAGTGGTATTGCCCATTCTTTGCTTTTTTCAGCTCATAGTGACCGATTGCCATGGTTCCTCTCCTGTGGGTTCCGATAAGTGATGTAAGTGTAGCCAATAGCTTGAAATTGGGCGGCTAATAAACATCCTTTGCGCAGCATAGCTTAAAAAAGACGCAATTTTTTTGCGTTGGCGTTGAATTTCATCAGCAAGGGGCGCCAAAGCACGAGAAGCTAATGGCGAGCCCGATGCCCAAAATTGCGTAGCTTGCAGCATCGCAAAACAATGCGATTAAAAAACAAGCGAAGCATTTGGATATCGACGCTCAACAGGCATATTCTTGGAAAGGAATTCGTCAAAAGGAGTCAGGGATGGAAAGAAACGCAAAGCAGTTTAGAGACGGCAAAAGCCAGGCTAACCCGGATAATTGGGATTTATTGCTGGCAATGATCGCCAAAACAGAGATGCCCCATGATTTTCTGACGGCTGAGGAACGCCGGCAGGAGGTTGTTGACCGCGACCCTTTTCGGAGCGCAGCCAGTTAGCCCTCCTTATAGCCCGTTTATCAACCGACAAGGTTCGGATTCCCAGCGATAACCCACGCCGTATACCGAGCGAATAAACGACTTTTCACCGTCGATCAGCTCCAGCTTGCGCCGCAGGTTTTTGATATGGCTGTCGATGGTTCGGTCGGTGACTACCCGGTAGTCGTCATACAGATTGTTCAGCAACTGCTCACGCGAGAAGACGTTGCCCGGCTGGCTGGCCAGGGTTTTCAACAGGCGGAATTCCGCCGGGGTGAGATCCAGCATCTGGCCTTGATAGCTGGCCTGAAAGCGTGGTTCGTCGATATGCAACTGCGTTTCTTCCTGCTGGTTTTCCAGCGGCCGATAGCAGCGGCGTAAAATGGTTTTCACCCGAGCCACCACTTCTCGCGGGCTGTAAGGCTTGCAGATGTAATCGTCCGCGCCAATCTCCAGCCCCAGCAGGCGATCAATCTCCTCAATCTTCGCCGTCACCATCACCACCGGGACATCGGTAAAACGGCGCAGTTCGCGGCATACCGTCAACCCGTCGCTGCCCGGCAGCATTAAATCCAGCAGGATCAGCGCCGGGGAGTGTTCATGTACCGCCGGCACCACCTCGCTGCCGTTGCTCAGCCAGCGGGTGGCGTATCCCGCGGCCTGCAGATAGTCCACCAGCAGTTGGCCCAGCTTGGGTTCGTCTTCAACAATCATGATTTGCAACGGCTGATTCTGGGATTCCATCATGGCGCCTTATTCATTATCGGGGTGGCAAATTCTACTGTAATCCGCACGCCGCCCAAAGGCGAGTGCGCAGCAAAGATCTTGCCGTTGTGGGCTTCCACGATGTTTTGACAAATCGACAACCCCAGGCCGGAACCGCCGCTGGCGCGGTTGCGCGAGCCTTCGGTGCGGTAGAAGCGTTCGAAAATGCGCGCCAGCTGTTCGTCGTTGACGCCGGGCCCGCTGTCCTGCCAGTAAAGCCGCAGCCGCCCCGGCAACTGTTCTGCGCCAATCTCCAGCTTACCGCCGGCGTCGGTGTAGCGCAGGCTGTTCTCCAGCAGGTTGTTGAACAACTGATTGAGACGATCGGGATCGCCGAACAGCGACGCCTGTTCCGGCAGCAGGGTGACGATCTCAAGCCCTTTGGCGCGAAAACGTTCGCGGAAGGTGGCGACCGCAATTTGCAGCAAATGTACGCAGTCGACCGACGATTTACGGTAGGCCAGTGCGCCGAGATCGGACAGCGACAGTTGATGCAGATCGTCCACCAGTTTGGTCAGGGTGGAGACTTCCGCCTGCAGCGAGCTGAGCGACGCCGGCGTCGGCTGGCGCACGCCGTCCTGCAATGCCTCCAGTTCGCCGCGCAGTACCGCCAGCGGGGTGCGCAACTCATGCGACACATCGGCCATAAAAGCGCGCCGCATCTGCTCGTTCTTTTCCAGCGAGGTGGCTAGCTGATTGAAATCCTGCGCCAAGCGGCCGAGCTCATCCTGGCTGTCGACGGTCACGCGGGTACTGAAATCACCGGCCGCCAGCCGGTGGGTGCCGGCGACCAGCCGTTTGACCGGCGCCAACAGCCCGCGCGACATCAACCAGGTCACCGCCGCCGCCAGCAGCGTGGAGAGTGCGACTATCATCCAACTGGTGCGCTTTTGCTGCTGGTCGAAATTGATATCGGTATTGCGGGTCAGCCGCTCGACCGGCGTGGTGATCACCCAGCCGACGATTTCGTTGTTGTAGCGGATCGGATGGCGCGGGCCTTCTTTGGGCACCGGGCCGGAATGCCCCACCAGCCGGTTGAATTGATTGTCCACCACCCAAAACTGAGTGCGCCAACCTTTGGGCGGCAGATTATGGCTGCTGTCGCTGTTTTGTTCGAACGAGCGCATGATCTGGTAAATCACCTGATCGTTATTGCGCAGAAAAACCCAGTTGCCGTGATGGCTGTACTGTTCTTCCAGCGCTTCGCTCAGCATGTTGATACGTTGTTCGTTGCTGTGCTTGATGTAGCCGATGAAACCGCGTTCAAAGCTGACGCGCACGCCCCAGTGCATGGTGATCAGCACCAGCATGCAGGTGGCGAAGATGGCCAGAAACAGTTTCCCGGTGATGCCTATTCTCATTTTTGTAACCTCGTTGAACCGGTGCCCGGCTCTTTGGTCAGCGTGCGGTTTGGCGCGCTATCCGGCGGCACGCGGGCAAAAGCCAGCGCGGGCAGGGCAATGATTAACGCCATACAGCAGTAGCTGTAAATAAATGCGCTGTGTATCGCCGGGCTGTCAGTGACCACCTGGTGATGGGCAAAGCTGCCAATCAGGATCCCGGCGATGCTGACGCCGAGGCTCATGGACAGCTGCATCACCATCGACAGCAGGCTGTTGCCGCTGCTGGCCAGCCGGTCCGGCAAATCTTTCAGCGTCAGGGTATTCATTGCCGAGAAGCGCAGCGAGTTGACCATGCCCTGGAAGAACAGCACCGCCGGCAGCAGCCAGATCCAGCCGATCATCGCCACCAGCGGGAAGCTCAGGCTGATCAACGCCAGCATCAGCGTGGCGGCCACCAGCACGTTACGGTAACCGAAACGGTTAACCACCCGAACCACGATACGCTTCATCCCCATGCTGCCGATAATCATCGGGATCATCATCAGCCCGGCGTGGAACGGGGAAAACCCCATGCCCACCTGCATGAACAGCGGGGTCATAAACGGCAGCATGCCGCTGCCGATACGGCCCAGCAGGCTGGCGGTCAGCCCAATCTTGTAGGTTTGGGTTCTGAATAGCCGCAGGGAGAACAGCGCCCGGCTGTTACCGCGCGCATGCCACCAGTAACCTGCCAGCGCCGCAATCCCCATCGCCACCAGCCCGGCGATAGTGGCGATGGACAGCCCCATGCCCTTGTGGCCGTCGAGCGCCAGCGTCAGCGTCGCCATCCCGATCGCCAGCATGATAAAACCGCTGACGTCGAAGCGCCGGGTCTGCATGCGGTAGTTGGGCATCAGCAGTAGCGTGGCGATGGCGCCGGCGATGCCGACCGGGATATTGATCAGGAAAATCCAGTGCCAGCTGGCGTACTGCACCAAAAAACCGCCCAGCGCCGGCCCCATCAGCGGGCCGATTTGGCCGGGCAGGGTGACGAAGGTCATTGCCGCCATATATTGCTCGCGCGGCACGATCTTCATCACCGTCAGGCGGCCGACCGGCACCATCATCGCGCCGCCGATGCCCTGGATCACCCGCGAGGCGATCAGCTCATTCAGGGTTTCCGAACGGGCGCACAGGATCGAGCCGAGGGTGAACAGCACGATGGCGCTGAAGAACACCCGCTGCACCCCGACCCGATCCGCCAGCCAGCCGCTGGCGGGCAGCATCACGGCTACCGTCAGCACGTAGGAGACGATCACCGACTGCATGCGCAGCGGGTTCTCCCCCAGGCTGACGGCCATCGACGGCAGGGCGGTGTTGACGATGGTGGTGTCCAGCGTCTGCATAAAGAAGCCGAACGCCACGATCCAGAGTTGCCACTGTACTGAGGCGGTGCGTTTTATGATCATCAGTCAACCGGGTTAATCATTAGTGAGGCAGCGGATCCAATTTCTTGCCGCGCCGGAACTTCATCTGCAGCCGGTCAAAATACAGATACACCACCGGCGTGGTGTACAGCGTCAGCAACTGGCTCATGATCAGACCGCCGGCGATGGTGATGCCGAGCGGCTGGCGCAGCTCCGCGCCGTCACCGCTGGTCAGCACCAGCGGCAATGCGCCGAACAGCGCCGCCAGCGTGGTCATCATGATTGGCCGAAAACGCAGCAGACAGGCCTGGAAAATGGCTTCTCGTGCGCCGATGCCGCCGTTGCGCTGCGCATCGAGGGCGAAGTCGACCATCATGATGGCGTTCTTCTTCACGATGCCGATCAACAGCATAATGCCGATCAGCGCGATCAGGCTGAAGGGGGCGCCGAACAGCTCCAGCGCCAGCAACGCGCCGACCCCGGCGGAAGGTAGGGTCGACAAGATAGTCAGCGGGTGAATATAGCTCTCGTAGAGTACGCCGAGCACGATATACACCGTGGCGATTGCGGCGGCGATCAGGAACAGCTGGGATTTCAGCGTGTCCTGGAATACCTGCGCGGTGCCGGCAAAGGCGCCGCGCACCGTGGACGGCACACCGAGCGCCGTTATGGTGCGTTCCACCGCGGCGGTGGCGTCTGACAAGCTGCCGCCGTCCGGCAGGTTAAAGGAGATGGTCGAGGCCGCCGACAGTCCCTGATGGTTGACCGACAGCGGCGCATTGGCCGGCTGCCAGCGGGCGAAATAGGCCAGCGGGATCGCCTTGCCGTCTTTGTTTATCACGAACATCTTGTCCAGCGAGCTGACGTCCTGGGTATAGGGCGGTGCCACTTCCATCACCACCTTGTACTGATTGAGCGGCTGATAGATGGTGGAAATCTGTCGCTGGCCGAAGGCGTTGTTCAGCAGGGCGTTGGCGTCGGAGACCGAAATGCCGAGCCGTGCCATGGTTTCACGATCGTAGATCAGATCCATCTCCGAGCCTTTGTCCTGTTGGTCGGAGTTGACGTCCGCCAGCTCCGGCAGCGCGGCCAGCGCGGTACGGATCTTCGGCTCCCATTCGCGCAGCGCGGCGAGATCGTCTGCCAGCAGCGTGTACTGGTAGCTGGCGTTGGATTGCCGGCCGCCGACGCGGATGTCCTGCACCGCCATCAGGAACAGGCTGGCCCCCGGCTCTTTCGCCAGCCGGGCGCGCAGCCGGGCGATCACCTTCTGCGCGTCATCGCTGCGCACCGAAAGCGGCTTCAGCGAGATAAACATCGACCCGCTGTTGGTGCGCGAACCGCCGGTAAAACCGGTGACGTTTTCCACGTCCTTGTCTTCGCGCACGATCTTCATGAAGTCTTCCAGTTTGACGCGCATCGCCTGGAAGGAAATGCTCTGGTCAGCCTGGATAAAGCCCATCAGGCGGCCAGTGTCCTGTTCCGGGAAGAAGGTTTTCGGGATGCTGACATACAGCCAGACGTTGAGCGCGATGGTGGCGAAAAATATCGCCAGCACCCAGCGCGAGTGGCCGAGCACCCAGTTCAACGAGCGGCCGTAGCCCTGTTGCAATGCCAGCAACATTTTGCCGAAGCCGCGAATACGCCGCTGCGCGCGCGTCGGCTGGTGGCGCAGCAGGTAGGCGCACATCATTGGCGTCAGCGTCAGCGAGACGATCAGCGACAGCCCGATCGACACCGACAGGGTGACGGCGAACTCGCGAAAAAGCCGCCCGGGCAGGCCGTCCATCAGCAGCAACGGGATAAACACCGCCACCAGCGACACGCTCATCGACAGCACGGTAAAGCCGACCTCCCGCACCCCTTGCAGCGCGGCGTTGAGTGGTTTCATGCCGGCCTCGACGTGGCGCGAGATATTCTCCAGCACCACGATGGCGTCATCGACCACAAAACCGGTGGCGATGGTCAGCGCCATCAACGACAGGTTATTCAGGCTGAAGCCGCACAGGTACATGGCGGCGAAGGAGCCGATCAGCGACACCGGCACCGCGACCGCCGGGATCAGCGTGGCGCGGCCGGAGCGCAGGAAGATGAACACCACCAGGATCACCAGGCCGATGGCGATCACCAGCGACTGCTCCACTTCCGCCAGCGAGGCGCGAATGGTCGGCGAACGATCCTGGGCGATATTCAGCTGGATTGACGCCGGAATACTGTCCTGCAACGTCGGCAGCTCGGCGCGAATGCGATCGACGGTTTCAATGATGTTGGCGTCCGGCGCACGGCTGATCGCCAGAATAATCGCCGGTTTGGCATTGGTCATGCCGGCGTTGCGTACGTCCTGTACCGAGTCTTTGACCTCGGCCACATCCCCCAGCCGCACCGCCGAGCCGTTGTTGTAGTGGATAATCAACGGCCGATAGGCATCGGCGGTTTTCAACTCGTCGTTGGCCTGGATCTGCCAGCGCTGCTGCGGGCTTTCCACCGATCCCTGCGGCCTGCGTACGTTGGCGCCGCTGATGGCCTGGCGCACGGTGTCCAGCGATACGCCCTGGTTGAACAGGGCGGTCGGGTTCAACTCCACCCGCACCGCAGGCAGCGAGCTGCCGCCGACCGAGACGTCGCCCACGCCTTCGGTCTGGGCGATTTTCTGTGCCAGTTTTGTGGAGGCAAAGTCGTACAGTTGGCCCTGGCTGTAAGTCTCCGACGTCAGCGTCAGGATCATGATCGGCGCGTCGGACGGGTTGACCTTACGGTAACTCGGGCGGTTCGGCATGCCGGTGGGCAGCAGGCTTTGCGCGGCGTTGATCGCCGCCTGCACGTCGCGGGCGGCGCCGTTGATATCGCGATTGAGATCGAACTGCAAGATCACCCGCGTGCTGCCCAGTGAGCTCATCGAGGTCATCTCGTTGACCCCGGCAATCCGCCCCAGCGCACGCTCCAGCGGTGTCGCCACCGACGAGGCCATGGTTTCCGGATCGGCACCCGGCAGTGAGGCGCTGATCGAAATCACCGGGTAATCGACCTGCGGCAGCGGCGAGACCGGCAGCAGGCTAAAGCCAATCACACCGCTGATGGCTATCGCCAGCGTCAGCAGCGTGGTGGCGACCGGCCGGTAGATGAACAAGGCGAAGAATTTCACGGCAACTCCTGCGCATCGGGCTGGCGACGGGTATTGCGCGCCAGTTTGTCAAACAGCAGGTAGATCACCGGCGTGGTGAACAGCGTCAGGATCTGGCTCATCACCAGCCCGCCGACCATACAAACCCCGAGCGGGTGACGCAGCTCAGCGCCGGCGCCGGTGCTGAGCATCAGCGGCAGTGCGCCAAGCAATGCCGCCAGCGTGGTCATCAGGATCGGCCGGAAACGCAGCAGGCAGGCCTGATAAATCGCGTCGTACGGCGTCATGCCCTGTTCACGCTCGGCGGCCAGCGCGAAGTCGATCATCATGATGGCGTTTTTCTTCACGATACCGATCAGCAAGATGATGCCGATAATGGCAATCACGTCCAGCTCGCTGCCGGCCATCATCAGCGCCAGCAGTGCGCCGACCCCGGCGGTCGGCAGGGTGGAGAGAATGGTCACCGGGTGAATAAAGCTCTCGTACAGCACGCCCAGCACGATATACATCGCCACCACTGCCGCCAGGATCAGCCACAGCGTGCTGCCCAGCGCCGCCTGGAACGCCAGCGTCGCGCCCTGGAACTGGGTTGTGATGTCTTTCGGCATGTTGAGGTTTTTTTCCGCCAGGGTAATGGCGTCCACCGCTTCGCCGAGCGAATAGTTGCCCGCCACGTTAAACGAGATGGTCGCCGCCGGGAATTGATCGAGATGGTTGACCGACAGCGGCCCAAAGCGTTCCTCGATTTTGGCGAGGGTGCTCAGCGGCACCGTGGTGCCGTTGCTGCTGGTCAGACGGATATCGTTCAGCGCCGCCAGCCCCGGCGTGGTGCTCACATCGTGCTCCAGCACCACGCGGTACTGGTTGGCCTGGGTGTAAATGGTGGAGATCAGCCGCTGGCCGAAGGCGTTGTACAGCGCGTTGTCCACGTCGCTCATGCTGATGCCAAGGCGCGAGGCCGAATCGCGATCGACATTCACGTAGGCCACCAGCCCTTGATCCTGCCAGTTGCTGCTCACGTCCGCCAACTGCGGCGTCTGCTTGAGTTCGGCCATCAGCTGCGGCACCCACAGGCTGAGATCGTCCAGCGACATCGCCTGCAAGGTAAACTGGTATTGCGTGCGGCTGACCTGGGTGTCGATGGTCAGATCTTGTACCGGCTGCAGATACAGCTTCACGCCGGGGAACTGTGCGCTTTGTTGTTGCAGGCGGGCGATGATCGCCGGAATGCGTTCACTGCGCTCGCTCAGCGGTTTAAGGTTGATCTGCAAACGGCCGCTGTTGAGCGTGGCGTTGCTGCCGTCGACGCCGACGAACGACGTCAGGCTTTCCACCGCCGGATCTTTGAGGATTTCCGCCGCGACCTGCTGTTGGCGTTCGGCCATATTGCTGAACGACACCGTCTGCGGCGCTTCCACCGTGCCCTGAATAATGCCGTTGTCTTGCAGCGGGAAGAAGCCTTTCGGGATCAGCAGATACAGCAGCACCGTCAGCGCCAGGGTGCTCAGCGCCACGCCGAGCGTCAGCCACGGGTGATTCAACACGATTTTCAGCCACTTGCCGTACTGCGCAATCACCCGGTCGAAGAAGCGCTCGGAGGCGGCGGAAAACCGGTTCTGCTTGCGCAGCGATTCATGGCTCAGCATGCGTGCGCACATCATCGGCGTCAGCGTCAGCGACACCACGGCGGAAATCAGGATCGCCACCGCCAACGTTACGGCGAACTCGCGGAACAGCCGGCCAACGATATCGCCCATAAACAACAGCGGAATCAATACCGCCACCAGCGAGAAGGTCAGGGAGATAATGGTGAAGCCGATTTCGCCGGCGCCTTTCAGCGCCGCATCGAGCGGTTTTTCGCCCTTTTCGATATAGCGCGAGATGTTTTCGATCACCACGATGGCGTCATCGACCACAAAACCGGTGGCGATGGTCAGCGCCATCAGCGTCAGGTTATTGATCGAGAAACCGAGAAAATACATGGCGGCAAAGGTGCCGACCAGCGACAGCGGTACCGCGACGCTCGGAATAATGGTGGCCGGCACGTTGCGCAGGAACACGTAAATCACCATCACCACCAGCGCGACCGCCAGCAACAATTCAAACTGCACGTCGTTGACCGAAGCGCGAATGGTGGTGGTGCGATCGGTCAGCACCTTGACGTCCACCGACTTCGGCAGGCTTTTTATCAGCTGCGGCAACATTTCGCGAATGCTGTCGGCGGTGGTGATCACGTTCACGCCCGGCTGGCGTTGAATGTTCAGCACGATCGCCGGTTGCTTGTTGGCCCAGGCGGCCAGGCGGGTATTTTCCGCCCCCTGTTCGATGGTGGCGACATCCTGCAACCGAATTGCCGCACCGTTTTGGTAGGCGACAATCAGTTGGCGGTAGTCGTCGGCGGATTTCATCTGATCGTTGGCGGAAAGCGTCACCGAGCGCGTCGGCCCGTCCAGGCTGCCTTTGGCGGAGTTGACGTTAGCGCTGCCGATGGCGGTGCGGATGGTTTCGCTGTCCAGACCGTAGGCGGCCACCGCCGCGGCGTTGAGCTTCACGCGCACCGCCGGCCGCTGGCCGCCGGAGAGGGTAACCAGACCTACGCCGGTCACCTGGGAAATTTTTTGTGCGACACGGGTTTCCACCATGTCTTCCACCTGGGTCATCGGCATGGCGGTCGAGGTGACGGCCAGCGTCATGATCGGCGGATCCGCAGGGTTGACCTTGCTGTAAATCGGTGGGTAGGGCAGATCGCTCGGCAGCAGGTTGGTGGCGGAGTTGATCGCCGCCTGCACTTCCTGCTCGGCGACGTCGAGCGGCAGTTCGAGCTGGAACTGCAGCGTTACCACCGACGCGCCGCCGGAGCTTTGCGACGCCATTTGTTTCAGGCCGGACATCTGGCCAAACTGGCGCTCCAGCGGGGCGGTAATGGCCGAGGTGACCACGTCCGGGCTGGCGCCGGGATACAGGGTGACCACCTGAATGGTCGGGTAATCCACCTCTGGCAGGGCGGAAACCGGCAGGGAGCGGTAGCCGATAATCCCCGCCAGCAAAATAGCCACCATCAACAGCGTGGTGGCGACCGGGCGCAGAATAAACAGGCGGGAGGGGCCGCCGGCGTTAGGTGGCATCGCCTGCATCAGGATTTCCTCTGTGCGAGCGGCTTGCTGCCCGGCGTGGCCGCCGCCGGGGTGGCCTGCGGTGTCACCACTTCAACCTGCATGCCTTCTGTCAGGCGATCGATACCGTCGGTCACTACCCGGTCACCGGCGTTCAGGCCGGCGCTGATAACCACTTGTCGGCTGTCCTGCACGCCGGTGGTCACGCGGTGCTTGCTGACCTTGTTGTCTTCGCTCAGGGTCCAGACGAAGTTGCCTTCGTTGCCCATCTGCAGCGCGGCGGTCGGGATGACAATCGCGTTATGCAGGGTAGCCACCTTCAACCGGGCGTTGACGAACTGGTTCGGGAACAGCGCATCGTCTTCATTGGTGAAACGCGCCTTCAGCTTGATGGTGCCGGTCGTGGTGTCAATCTGGTTGTCCAGACTCAGCAGCGAACCGGTCGCCAGTTGAGTCTGGTTGGTGCGGTCCCAGGCTTCGACGCTGACCGGACCGGCTTTTTGCGCCTTGAGCAAATCGCTGATATTGCCTTCCGGCAGGGTGAACACCACGTCGATAGGGTGGGTCTGGGTGATCACCACGATGCCGGTGGTGCTGCCGCTGGTGATGTAGTTGCCGACGTCGACCAGTTTCAGGCCGACGCGGCCGTCAATCGGCGCGGTGATGCGGCTGTAGGTGATTTGCAGTTTGGCGCTGTCGACCGAGCCCTGATCGGCTTTGATCGCGCCTTCGGTTTGTTGCACCAGCGAGAGCTGGGTATCCAGATCCTGACGTGAAACCAGGTTGGTTTTCGCCAGTTGCTGGTAGCGCGCCAGATCCCGACGCGCATTGGCGAGTGTCGCCTGATCTTTTGCCAATTGCCCCAAAGCCTGCGTCAGTTGCACTTCAAACGGACGCGGGTCGATTTCGACCAGCAAATCGCCGGCTTTGACCTGTTGGCCCTCGGTAAAGTGGACGGCCATCAGTTGGCCGTCGACCCGGCTGGTGACGGTAACGGTATTGGCGGCGGTGGCGGTGCCCAACCCGGAGAGATAGCGCGGTACCGTCTGTTCGGTGGCGGTTGCCGCCTGTACCGGCGACATCGGCGCGCCGCGTCGGCCACCCGCCGCGGCTTTGCCGCCACCGGCGCGAGGTGTGGCAGAGGCCGTATCTGATGCGGGAACCGCAGTATTGAAGTGACGCCAAATCAGAACGGCGGCAATGACCACTATCACCACAACCAGCAGGCGTGGCAGCAGTGAACGACGTTGGGTTTTTGCATTCATGGTGGCGAAAATTCTCTCCAAAAGGCAGGGGTGCGGGCACTCATTGCCACAAAAGTTACACTCCTTACAGAATACTAGTTTAGCCAGTAAAGACGGCATAAAAATGAAGGAAATATGGAGGAATCGTCAGCATTATCTGAATATATCCGTCATCTTTCAAACCGCAGCGTTGTTGGCTGCACGCACTCACCCCAATCACTTACCTAAGTAAGCTCATGGGGACTCCTGCGCTTGCCGCCTAGCTGCAATTTGAAAGCTATAGGATATAAATTGACTATGTTTATAAGTGATTTATTCCGGCTTATAGCCAATGCGTTTTAACGATTTCTTGATTCCGCGCTAATAATTAACCTGCAAATCATTTATCCCATGGAGCATGCAATGAGCAAAAGAGAATTGGGCCGTTCGGGCATTCAGGTGCCGGCATTGACCTTCGGCGGCAATGTGTTTGGCTGGACGGCGGATCGCGAGACGTCATTCAGCCTGCTGGACGCGCTGGTGGAAAACCAGCTCAATTTCATCGATACCGCCGACGTCTATTCGAGTTGGGCGCCGGGTAATCAGGGTGGAGAGTCCGAAGCCACGATTGGCGAGTGGCTGAAAAAAAGCGGTAAACGCGATCGGGTGATTATCGCCACCAAGGTGGGCAAGCCGATGGGCGAAGGCAAACAGGGGCTGTCGCCGCGCTACATCCAACAGGCGGTGGAAGACTCGTTGCGCCGCCTGCAGACCGACTATATCGATCTCTATCAATCGCACGACGACGACCGGGACACGCCGCTGGCGGAAACCCTGGCCGCGTTCGATGCGCTGATCAAGGCCGGTAAGGTGCGGGCGATAGGCGCTTCCAACTATCAGGCCGATCGCCTGGAAGAGGCGCTGAAAGTGAGCGAGCAGGAAGGGCTGGCGCGTTACGAAACCCTGCAACCGGAATACAACCTGTACGCGCGCGAAGGGTTCGAAAAAGAGCTGGCGGCGGTGACGCAACGCCACGGCCTGGGGGTGATCAACTTCTTCTCGCTGGCCAGTGGCTTCCTGACCGGCAAATACCGCAGTGCGCAGGATGAGGGCAAAAGCCAGCGCGGGGACCGTATTGTGGCGCAATATCTCAACCCGCGCGGTTTCCGCATTTTGGCGGCGTTGGATCGGGTGGCGGAAAAACACCGCACTTCGCCGACGCAAGTCTCGCTGGCCTGGTTGATCGCCCGGCCGGGCATCACTGCGCCGATCGTCAGCGCCACGTCGTTAAAGCAGTTGGATGAGCTGATCGCCGCTACCCGGCTGCAACTGGACGCCGATGATATCAAGGTGCTGAACGAGGCCAGCGCCTGGTAATAGGGATTACCGGGCGGTAATTTTGCTCTATCCTGAATGGGTCAATGTGATCCATTCAGGGAGCAGCAATGCAAAGCGATATTATCAACGATCTTGCCGCGCTGGAGCAGCTGTACGGCAAACCCGCCGCGCCGTCGATATTTAAAGAAGTCAGTTACATTCACCCGGTCTACCGTCCCTTTATCGAAGCTGCACCTTTTGCCGCGTTGTCCACCGTCGGGCCTGATGGGATGGACGTTTCCCCACGCGGCGATCCGCCCGGTTTCATTCATATCGAAGATGAGAAAACCCTGCTGCTGCCGGACCGGCGCGGTAACAACCGTATCGACAGCCTGCGCAATATCCTGCACGACAACCGGGTGGCGCTGCTGTTGCTGATCCCCGGTATCGGCGAAACGCTGCGGATTAACGGCCGTGCGGAGATTGTTGTGGCGCAAGAGGTGCTGCAGCGCTTCGCCCACCGCAAAATGCTGCCGCGCTCGGTGCTGCGCATTCATGTGGAGGCGGTGTTTTTCCAGTGCAGCCGGGCGATATTGCGCTCAGGGCTGTGGGACGAAGCCAGCCACCTTGAGCGTTCGGCACTGCCCAGCACCGGCAACATTCTGGCCGAAGTGAGTAAAACGCAGTTTGACGGCGACGAGTACGACAGCGCACTGCCGCAGCGGCTGCGGGATACGCTGTATTAGCGCGGCGTGGCGTTCAACAACGCCAGCAGCCGGGCGAGGCAGCTTTCCACCGGCTGGCCGGCGGTATCGATGCGGGCCACAGGCGTGGCCCAGGGCGTATAGTCATGATCGATAACGCTCTGCCAACCGGGGAGTTTCAGCCCGGCGATATCCCCGTCGCGGGTTTCCACCCGGCGGCGGTGTTCGGTGCTGTCGGAACAGTAGACTTCAATATCAAAGCAAGCGGTGCCGGCGCGTTGCGCCACGCCATGCCAGGCGGCCCGCGTCACCGGCAGCGGGTTGACCGAGTCGGCAATCACCCGGTGGCCCAAACGCAGGTTGTCTTCGGCCACGCCATAAGCGGCAAAGTAACCGGCCGGCCCAATGTCGCCCGCCAGCATGCCGCTGTTGCGGATAGCCTGTTCAAGAGTGTCTATGCGCAGATGAATAGCCGGTAGCCTGGCCGCCAGTGCTCGCGCCAGTGTGGTTTTACCGCTGCCCGGCAGCCCGGAAAAAACAATCAGCATTGCTGTGCCCGCCATTGTTGCTGTCCCAGCCGATACACTACATGGTTTTGCAGCGGATGGCCCTGCGGCAAGCGCGGGTGCAGGAAGCTTTCGCCGTTGAACGCCATGCCAATACGCGCCATTACCCGACGCGAAGGTTGGTTGACGGTAGCGGTAAAGGACACCACTTCATCCAGTTGCAGCGAATTAAAGGCGGTAGCCAGTACCGCCCTGGCCGCTTCGCTGGCGTAGCCGTTGCCCCAATGGGGGGCCGCCAACCGCCAGCCGATTTCCACGCAGGGGGAGCAGGGCAGATCGTCCGCCCGCCTCGCCAGCCCGACAAAGCCGATAAAAGGCGCGCCGCCTTTCACTTCCAGTGCCCAAAAGCCCCAGCCGTGCAGGCGCATGAACCGGCGGATGTTGTCGGCCTGCGCGTCGCTTTGATCGGCTGTCATCACTGAAGGGAAATAACGCATGACTTGCGGATCGGCGTTGAGGGCGGCAAAGGCCGGCAGGTCTTCGTCGCGCCAGGCGCGCAACCGCAGCCGAGCGCTTTCAGGGGAGAGTATTTCAGACATCACTGGCCTCCAATGACCGGGGCGCGGCAGGCCGCGCCCACGGGCAATTAACGGAACAGCGTTTGCGCCCAGCGCGCCAGCCCGGCGGTGACCGAGCCGAAATCGTTGCCGCCGACGATAGGAATGCCAGGCAGCTGTTGTTGCAGCGCGGCGCGCAGCAGCGGTGAGCGTGCGCTGCCGCCGGTGAGATAAATCACCTCCGGCGCGGTCTGGCTGCTGGCCAGCGCGGCACTGACCTGTTCCTGAATACGCAACAGCGGCTGAGAGATAGCGTCGGCCAACTGATCCTGGCTGATGGTTTCCGCCAGTTCCGGTTGGACGAACGCCAGCGGTGCGTGGGTGGTTTGCTGTGCGGACAGGGCGATTTTACTCTCCTCCGCCGCGCGCACCAAACGGTAGCTTAACCGTTGTTGGTGTACTTTCAGCAGGCGCTTGACCTTTTCCGGATCGGCGGCGTCGCGGATCAGATCCCGCAGCATACGGCCGTTGGCGGCGCTGTAGAAATCGATCTGCGCCGGCACGTCGTTGGTGGCTACCGCGTTCCAGTAAGGCAGCGCAGGCAGGGCGATGCCCTTTTCGGTTTCGCCGCCCATGCCGAACAGCGGCATCAACTGTTTGAACGCCAGCATGATGTCCAGATCGTTACCGCCGACGCGGCAACCGCTGTGCCCCAGCAGGCTCTGCTGGCGATCGGCGCGATCGCGCCATTGCGGCCCCATCAACAACACCGAACAGTCGGTGGTGCCGCCGCCGATGTCCACCACCAGCACGGTTTTCTCTTCGTTCAGCGTGGCTTCGAAGTCCAGACCTGCCGCTACCGGCTCGAACTGGAATTCAATATCCTTAAACCCGGCACGTTCGGCGGCGCGCTGCAAAATGCCCTGCGCCTGCCGGTTGGCGTCTTCACCGCCGATGCCCTGGAAGTTGATCGGGCGGCCGATGACCGCCTGGCTGATGCTGCTCTGCAGCACGTTTTCGGCCTGGCGTTTGATGTGGAACATCATGGCGCACACCAGGTCTTCGAACAGCGCGATCTGCTGCGGTTTCAGGCCGTTGGCGCCGAGGAAGGATTTCGGTGAGCGGACAAAATAGACTTCTTCCGGATCTTCAACGTACTGCGCCAGTGCCTGCAGGCCAAACTGCACGCTGTCATTGCCGACCGGAATGTCTTCTTCGCGGTTGTAGTTGATGGCCCTGCGCAGCAACTGTTGGTTCTCTTCGCTGCCGGTCGGCACCTGCCAGTGGCGGTGCAGGCATTCGCTCACCGCTTCGCGCGTCGGTGCGCACAGCATCGACGGCAGGTAAGGCTCGTTGTTTTCCAGCGTCAGCAGCTCGGGGCCGTTATCTCGCATCACTGCGACGGAACAGTTGGCCGTTCCGTAGTCAAATCCAATAAACATGTCTTTTCTCTAATCCCCATGCCAATGAAGGGGGGCGACTTTACCCGAGTCCCGGCCCCTGGGCAACGTATGCGCGCTTAACTGACGAAAAATTTAGCGGGGTGGGCGGCGCTATGCTTAACTTAGGCTTCCTGTCTTAATGTCCGAATCCCGCACGTCAGCGCGCCAGCCGAGTCGCATAATGAACAAAAAACTGACCCCGAGCGTTGCCATGAAAAACCAGCAACAGGCCTTGTATGACGCACTGAGTGCGCGCGATCGAAAATTTGACGGCCGCTTTTTCGTCGGCGTGTCGTCGACCGGCATCTATTGCCGACCAGTGTGCAGCGCCCGCACGCCGAAAATCGAAAACTGCACTTTTTATCCCAGTGCGGCGGCGGCGGAACTGGCGGGGTTTCGCCCCTGCCTGAAGTGCCGGCCGGAGCTGGCGCCGGGATTGGCGCTGATCGATCTCGGCAATCGTTATGCGCAGGTGGCGGTGCAACTGATTGAGCAGGGCTACTTGTCCGAACACAGCTGCGAGCAATTGGCGGTGCGGCTGGGGATTTCCGATCGCCACCTGCGGCGCATCTTTGCCGATCAGTTTGGCGCATCGCCGATTGATTACGCCCAGTCACATAGGCTGTTGCAGGCCAAGCGGCTGCTGGCGGATACCGATTTGCCGTTGAGCGAGGTGGCGTTTGCCGCCGGTTTCGGCAGCCTGCGGCGGTTTAATGAATTGTTCAAGGCGCGCTACCGGCTGATCCCCTCCGCGCTGCGCAGCAACGGTAGCCGCAATGAGCGCACCGTCGCCAGTGGGTTGGTGTTTCATCTGGCTTATCGCCCGCCGTATGACTGGCCGCGCATGCTGGGCTTTTTACAGACGCGCGCGGTGAGTGGTGTGGAAAAAGTGCAGGATAAACAGTATTTGCGGTCGATCGCCGTCACTCTGGGCGGGGCGGAGTACCGTGGTTGGGTCAGCGTGCTGCCGGAAGAGGCGCGTAACCGGGTGCGGGTAGAAATTGCGCCTTCGCTGAGCCGGGTGACCACCGAGGTGCTGCGGCGTATCCGCCAGCTATTCGATTTGGACGCTGCCCCGGATCTTATCGCCAATGCGTTAGGGACATTAGCCGCCGATGCGCCGGGCCTGCGGCTGCCTGGCTGCGTCAACAGTTTCGAGCAGGCGACCCGCGCGGTGCTGGGGCAACTGGTCAGCGTGAAGATGGCGGCCACCTTTGCCGGGCGTATGGCCGAACGCTGGGGCACCGCGCTGGAACAGCCTTACGACGGCATTACCCATGTGTTTCCCAGTGCTGAACGGGTGGCTCAATTGCAGCCCGAAGATTTGCGCCCGCTGGGGGTGCAGCTCAAACGCGCGGCGGCGCTGATCGCCATTGCACAGGCGGCCACCGAAGGGCGATTGCAGTTAGATAACGTGCTGGATATAGAGCAGGGGATCAAGGCGCTGACCGCGCTGCCGGGTATCGGCAGTTGGACGGCGAGCTACATCGCCATGCGAGCCTGGTCATGGCCGGATGTATTTTTAACGGGGGATTATCTGATCAAACAGCGTTTCCCTGGCATGACGCCGCGCCAGATTGAGCGCTATGCCGAACGCTGGCGGCCGTGGCGTTCCTACGCCACGCTGCATTTGTGGCATAACGACGGCTGGGCACCGCTGACAGAGGCTGCCGGGTAGGGTTACTCTTTTGTGGCGATAAGCGCCAGCAGGCTGCTGATGCCTTCGCGCATCAGAAAGCTCAGCAGCTTTTCGCGTTCGCTTTGCGTCAGGTGGTAGTAATACTCAATCCACACGGCCAGCGGCGGCTGGCGTTCCACCTGGTAGGCAGCCGGCTCCTCTTGCAGCATCAGCAAGCTGCGCGCACCGATGGGCAGGCTGTCGATATGGTATTCCACGGCCTTGCCCTGTATGCCTTCTCGGCGGCGGCTGATCCAGCCTTCGCGCCGGGCTTTCAAATTGATTCCCTGTGGTGAGGTGGGTAATCCTGCAATGCCTGTAAGCTCCCTGGCGGCGAACCACTCATTTTTCATAGCCATAATCCCTGGGCAATCGTACGCAAAGACGGTGTTCTAAACGGCCTGACTGGCGTTTTTGATCGCCGTCCGGCGATGTCATGTTATTCAAACGATTAATCTTTACCCATTAGTTATACCATTAACTCAAGCTTGGCTAAGCAAAAAAAGATCGGCAGGGGGCGTGCGGCCGATGATAAGGCCGCAGTCTGAAAGACAGGGGAAAGGCTAGGGTTAGCGGATGCCGAAATAACCGCTGCTGAGCAGCTCCGACAGCGTCAGTTCCAGTGCCACGGTGTCGCCGTCGGCCAGATCGACGCCGATGGCCTGCAGCGTATTGAGCGTGATCTGCTGGTGCGCCGGGCCGGCCAGCGTCTGGGCGTGTACCCGGTGAGCCGCACTGTTGAGCATAGACACCATCAGCTCGTCCATCTGATTGCAATGCACGTTGGTGATAAAGCGTTCGTCGATGCGGATATAGTCAATCTTCTGGCCTTGCAACTCGTCGAAGGCATTGAGGTTGTGGCCAAAACCGTTGACGATCAGCTTGCAACCCCGTTGTTGCAGTTGATGGATAAATGGTCTGCAGATAGCCGCATGTTCGAGTAGCGCGGTGTCATCGACCATCAACAGCAGGGCTTCAGGTTGCAATGGGGAAGCGTCGAAAGTTGTCAGCAGGTCGCGCTGGAATTGCGCATCGAGCAGGCTGTCGGTCGCCAGCGGCAGCGCCACTGACAGCCCCTTGCGGCTAATGTCGACGGCGTTCTGCGTCAAAATTTGCCCGATGATCCAACGATCCAGATCCGGCTGCAGGTTATAAATCTGTGCGGCGGCGATAAACTCGTCGCGGGTCAACGACCGGTTGTCCAGCGTCATAACCTGTAGTTTCAATTGATAAAAACAGACTGCTTGCGGCGTTTTGGGCGGTGCCGCCGCGGTGACGTGCAACACCAACTGCCCGTCGGCGATGATGTCTGCCACTTCCTGCCGTGCCAGGAAATGATGCTGGCGTTCCAGCATCGTTTTCTGGCGTGCTTCGTAGAGATAAACCTGGCCGCGGCCACGATGCTTGGCGGTATAACAGGCGATATCCGCCTGAGCCAGCAGTTCGCCGCTCTTGCCGCCGGCGGCATCGATGCGGGTGATGCCCGCACTGGCGCCGACGTGATAAATCTTCCCTTCCCAAAAAAACGGGTATTGGCTGATGTGGTTAATCAGTTGCTGCGTAAGCGATTTGGCCTGTTCCCGCGAGCAGTCGAACAGGATCAATCCAAACTCGTCGCCGCCGAGCCGGGCCAGGCAGTCGCTGTTGCGCAGATGGTGCAGCATCAACTGAGCGATATCTTTTAACAGCGTGTCGCCGGCGGCATGGCCGGCACTGTCATTGACCGCCTTGAAGCGGTCGAGATCGAGAAATACCAGCGCATGCTGCTGATTTTCACTGGCTCCGGCGAGGGTGGATTTCAGGCGTTTCTCAAAATTGGTGCGGTTTGGCAAGCCGGTCAGTGCATCGTGCGAGGCGCTGTAACTCAGTTTTTTCATCAGTTCGCGGGAGGCGGTGACGTCTTGTAATACCATCACTGCACCCATCACTTCGCCGTCCACCGTTTTCAGCGGTGATACCGACTGCTGAATGTCGAAATGGCGCCCGTCGCGGCTGTGCAGCACCAGGGCATAATCCGCCGAAAGCAGCCGGTTTTCCTGCAGGCAGCACTGGATCGGGTTTTCCACTTCTTCGCCATCTTTGCCATTGGTCAGGCGCACCACGCCGGCGATAGGCATGCCGATCGCCAGGCTCATCGACCAGCCGCACATTTGTTCGGCCACCGGGTTCATAAAGGTGATACGCATTTCGTCGTCGGTGGAGATTACGCCTTCGCCGATGGCGTCGAGTGTAATGTGCAGGCGCTCTTTTTCTTCGTGCAGCGCTCCGGTGAGGTTTCTGACCTCCGTCATGTCGATGTTGGTGCCGAGCATGCGCAAGGGGCGGCCCTGTTCGTCCAGAATGACGTTGCCCTGGCCACGAATGTGGCGCACTTTCCCCTGGCGGGTGAGCAACCGGAATTCCAGAATGAACGGCCGTGGGTGTTCCAGCAAAGAGGCGATCTCAAGGTCGGTGCGTTCGCGGTCCTCCGGCAACAGCAGCGTGCGCCACAGCGACAGCGTCGGTGTCTGGTCCGGGCTGAGGTCATAAAGCTCATACATGCGTTTGTCCCAGGTGAGGACTTCGTCGTGCATCATCCATTCCCAAACGCCGACGCCGCCTACCTGATTGGCCAGCGTGATGCGTTCTACCAACCGGTGGTTTTCCGCTGCGGTGTGCTTCAGTTCACTGATGTCTTCCACCTGAGAAATAAAATACAGCGGCAGGCCTTCGGGATCGCGTACCAGCGATACCGCCAGCAGTGCCCAGACGTGTTCGCCGTCGCTGCGAATATAGCGTTTCTCCAGGGTATAGCTGCTGATATGGCCGTCGAGCAGATCGCGCACCTGGGACATATCGGCGTCCAGATCGTCCGGGTGGGTGATTTCCTGGAACGTCAGCCGTTGCAGCGCCTCTGGCGTGTAGCCCAGCAGTTTGCACAGCGCCTGGTTGACCTGCAACCATTTCCCCTGCGGCGAAACCAACGCCATACCGATGGCGGAATACTCCAACGCATTGCGAAAACGGGTTTCGCTTTCGACGATATGCCGTTTTTCCTCGCGGAAGGCGTGCATCACCATTGCCATCGAATGCGCCGGGATCAAAATCAGCAAAATCGGCAGGTAAATATCGATGTCGCTGAGGGGCGTTACGGGCGGATGGATTTGCAGTAACCCGAATGTAATCATCACTGTGACCATCAGCGTGGTGCAAAAACAGATGATGAAGGTTTCCAGCCGCAGCAGTGCGATCGCCGCCCACAACAGCGGCAGAATAACGAAGGTGAATGGGAAGGGCAGATGGCTCAGCGCCAGATAGCTGAAGGCCAGTGTCACCATCAGCGTCAGCAACAGCGAAAACAGGTTAAGCGTTTCCAGCATGCGGCGACGATACACCAGCCCGATTGGCGTTAGCGACAACACGCCAATCGCCTCTGAAATAAACCAGGTGCTGAACAGGTGCCAGAATGTTTGTCCGGGCGCAGGTGCCCACCAGGCTGCCAGCAGGGCGCTGAACAAGGGGGTGAATATCACCGCGCAGACCACGAATTTCCCCCAACTGGCCAGGTCGTTCAGCGGATCCTCCGCCAACAGCAGGCGGCGCAACAGCAACGTGCTGACCACGGCTTCCAGCAGGTTGAGCAGCGCCAGCTTGACCGGCAGCCAGCTGTAGCCGAACAGGATGATGCTGGCGGCGACGATGGCCAGCCAGAATGCCAACAGCGGCAACCCCCACAGCTTCGTCGGTTGCCGGTACAGTGCCACGATAATGGCGGCGGTCGGGAACCACAGCGACGTAAAATGGCTGGACTTGCTGGAGAGCGCCAGGCTCAGCAGCGCCAGGAAAAATACCGTCAGCGTCGCCAGCAGCGTCTGTCTCAGCCAAGTGCCTTTACGCGTGGTGACGTGAGTGGGTGCGCTAATATCCATAGATAACCTTATCGCGGCATCTGTCAGTGAACGAGGTCATGACGCGGATAGAATGAGACGATTTATTGGCAAAGGGTAGTACAGCTCGGTAATAAAACCTATCGAATCATACGGCTTTAGTGAGCTAACGCAAAAGCCGGCGCGGGCGCCGGCGATAAAGGGTCAAAGCAGGAACAGCGTCGCCAGGCCAAGGAAGATAAAGAAGCCGCCGGTGTCGGTCAGCGCGGTGATCAAGACGCTGGAGCCCACTGCCGGATCGCGCCCCATTTTGATCATGGTCATCGGGATCACCACGCCCATCAGCGCCGCCACCAACAGGTTGAGGATCATCGCCAGCGTCATCACGCCGCCCATCGCCCAATCCCCGTACAGCAGCCAGGTGACTACCCCCATGATGCCGCCCCAGACCACGCCGTTGATAATCGCCACCCCCAGCTCTCTCAACATCAGGCGGGAGATATTACCGACTTCGATCTGGTGCAGCGCCAGCGCGCGGACGATCATGGTGATGGTCTGGTTGCCGGTGTTGCCGCCGATACCGGCGACGATCGGCATCAACGCCGCCAGCGCCACCAACTGCGAAATGGTGTGTTCAAACATGCCGATGACGCGCGAGGCGATAAACGCGGTGCACAGGTTGATAGCCAGCCATGCCCAGCGAGTTTTTACCGCTTTCATGACCGGGGCAAACACGTCCTCGTCCGGGCTCAGGCCCCCCATGCGGCGCAGGGTGGTGTCGCTTTCTTCGTTGACCACGTCAACGATCTCTTCAATGGTCAGGCGGCCCATCAGCTTGCCCTTGGCGTCGACCACCGGGGCGCTGATCAGGTCATAACGTTCGAACGCGCTGGCCGCCGCCTCGGCTCTGTCTTCCGGCAAGAAACGGGTGGGATCGCTGTCCATCACGTCCTGCACCGGGGTTTCCGGGTCGTTCAGCAGCACGGCGGTCAGCGGCAACTCGCCCAGCAGGGTATTCTTGCGATCGGTGACAAAGAGTTTGTCGGTAGCCGCCGGGATGGTTTTACGCAAACGCAGGAAACGGTGTACCGCTCCGAGCGTGACGTCCGGACGCACCGTGACCAGTTCAAAATCCATCATCCAGCCTACGGTGTCTTTACCGTAGTGGATCATCTCGCGTACCTGCGCGCGCTGATCCGGCTCGAGCGAGGTCAACAGGCGGCCCATCAGGTTACGCGGCAGATACTGCGCCAGATAGGCCTGCTCATCGACGTCCAGCGTTTTGATCGCCTTGAGCAGGTCTTTATCGCTCATCTCTTCGATCAGGCTGTCCCACACCGGTTCGGCCACTTCCACCAACGTCTGGCCGCGCTTACTGTTGCCTACCAACCGCCACAGCGCCAGGCGTTCGTCCTGCGGCAGCGCTTCCAGCAGATCCGCCAGGTCAGCGGCGTGCATATCGTCCAGCAGACCGGTGATTTCGGCGGTCTGGTTCAGCAATTCGGTTTTGCTGAGCGCATTTTCATCCCCCGGCCGACCAAGAATGCCATCGACCAGGTCTTTATTGTTTAACAGCAGTGAAAGAATGCGCTGGCGATATTCAGCGACTTTTTTAACGTTATGCGTTGCGACTGACATGGTATTCCTTACTGGCACTCAGTAGTCCTCACAGACAATCTCTACCCAAGATAGAACATAGTGAATGCAGGCGTCATTTTTATGAAATGGATGCAGGCGCTGAGGAATAAGTAAGGGGCCTGGCATACCCAACAGGCGTTGGCCGGCGGCAGGCTGCTTAACTATTCGGTTGCCCTGAGTGCTGATGGCATCTTGTCGTTTCAGGGGGAGCCGTCCTGGTTTTCTTGGCGGATCTCCGTGGTGTTCTGAACGGGAGCGAGCTTTTTTTCCTGATGATGGGGCACCGCAACCACGGCGGCATACAGCAGGCGGCCGACTAAAATGATAAAGCTGATCAACAGCACTATCTTTGTCATCTGTCCGGTGGTTTTTTTACGCATATATCACCCGGCATGCCGGTTTCCTGTGCTATCTGGTGTTGGAAATTGTAACCGGAATTCCAGGAGGGGATGACAAAAGTTGTCTATTTATTTCCGGCGTAAGCCGTCGGGCATTTCAACGTCGTTCAGGATAGGGATTCAGCCGCTTCGGTGTTTAATGCGCCCCCACCGCAGAGTGGGGGCGTCGGACTCAGGCTGAGCGTTTCTCGTCCTGCGAGCCTTCTTCTTCAATCATCAGTTTCCAGCCCACCACGTCGTTCCAGTAGGCTTGCTCACGTTCGAAATCCAGCTGTACCAGGTTATTTTGCGCCAGATAGCCGGCCGGGAAGCGCAACGTCCAGTGGTTATCGTCGGTGCTAAGACGCAACGTCTCCGGCGTCGTGGTCGACTGGCGCTGGTTATTGAGCAGGGTGCTCAGGCGCAGCAACTGGATCAGCGGCAGATAATACTTTTTCTTGAACAGGTTCAGGCGCGGCAGTTCTTCGAGCTTGATGCCCTTGCGGTGGAAACGCACCAGCGCCGCCAGCAGCAATTGCTGTTCCTGATGGAAACCCGGCAGGTTGGTGTTCTGCAGAATATAAGCCGAGTGACGGTGCATGCCGCTGTGGTTGATGCTCAACCCCACTTCATGCAACATCGCGGCCCACTTCAACAGCGCTTCCAACTGCGGATTCGCCAGCTTGGGGTTTTGCGCCGTCCACTGTGCATACAGCAGCTCGGTGGTTTCGAGCACGCGCTTGGCCTGTTCACGGTCAATATTGTAGTGATCGGCCAGGCTTTTGGCGGTGCGGCTACGGATATCCTGATGGCGGAAACGGCCTTCCATTTCGTACAGCACGCCTTCGCGCAGCGCGCCGTCGGAAAGGCGCAGATCGCGGATCGCCAGCGCATCGAACACGCCGCACAAGATCGCCAGACCCGGCACAAACACCGACTGACGGTCTTCGGATAATCCCGGCAGGCTCAGCGCGCTGAAGTTTTTAAACTGCAGCACCTGTTCCGCCAGCATCTCCAGCCGCTCCAGGGTGATCAGGCCGTCTTTTTCGCCCATCTCCACCAGCACTTCATGTGCGGCCTTGATGGTGCCGGACGCGCCAAGCGCATACTGCCAGCCCTGAATGCGGTATTGCCAGGCCAGGGTCTCGAGCTTCTGCGCCGCCGCCAGGCGTGCGCGCTTGAAGTTGTTCTTGCTGATTTCGCCGCCTGGGAAAAACTGTTGGGCGAAGCTGACGCAGCCCATGCGGCGGCTTTCCGCCAGCAGCGGCTCAAAGTCTTCGCCAATCACCAACTCGGTGGAGCCGCCGCCGATGTCGATCACCAGCTTGCGGCCTTTTTCCGGCTGCGTGTGTTCCACGCCCATAAAGATCAGGCGCGCTTCTTCCTGCCCGGCGATGATTTCAATCGGATAGGGGATCACCTTGGCCGCGCGTTTGAGGAACACTTCCGCGTTAATCGCCTGGCGCAAAGTATGGGTGCCGACGATGGTGACGTTATCCGCCGGGAAGCCTTGCAGCCGTTCGGCGAACAGCGCCAGGCAGGCAAGGCCGCGTTCTATTGCCTCTTCACTGAGCACATTGTTGCTGTCCAATCCATCGGCGAGGTGCACCCGTTGTTTTAAACGGCCCAACACTTGTAAGGCGCCGTTGACGACGCGGGCAATCACCATGTGGAAGCTGTTCGACCCAAGGTCGATGGCAGCGATTTCCTGCGGTTTGTTCGTTGCAGTGCTTTTTAGCGGCATAGTGGCTGGCCTACTGTCCTGGTTGTTCCAGAGCTTTTAAATACTCATAAATGGCAACCTGAGCGCGCACTTTACGGCGGTTGCCGCGCGGTACGTACTGGTTGCTCAGTTCTTTATCGAGGTAGCGTGCCTTGACCGTGTCGCTGAACAGGATTTCCAGAATATCCAGAACCCGTTGTTTCAGCGTTGGATCCAACAGCGAGACCGCCACTTCTATACGGTAATCTATGTTACGGGTCATCCAGTCCGCAGAGGACAGATAGACCAGTTTGTCACCTTTGTTGTCGAAAACGTAAACCCGATCGTGTTCCAGATAGCGGTCGACGATGCTGATTATCTGAATATTGTCACTGATCCCCGGCAGGTTGGGAATCAAAGAACACATACCCCGGACCAACAGGCGGATTTTTACGCCGGCGCCGGAGGCGGTATATAACCGATCTACCAGCCCTTTATCCACCAGATTGTTGATTTTCAGCATAATGCCGGCCGAGTGCCCGGCCTGGGCGTTGGCGATTTCCTGATCGATCAATTCGTACAGCTTCAGGCGCGAGTTCTGCGGCGACACCATCAGATTGTCGAAGGTAACCGGCCGGTACGGGTTCTCGATAAAGTTGAACACCCGACGCACTTCATTGGTGATGCGCGAGTCGGCGGTCAGCAGTGAATAGTCGGTGTAAATACGCGCGGTTTTCTCGTTAAAGTTACCAGTACCGATATGAGCATAGCGCACAATATCGTCGCCTTCACGGCGCGAGATCAGGAACAGTTTGGCGTGAATTTTCAGCCCTGGCGCAGAGAAGATAACGTGCACGCCGGCTTCGGTCAGGCGTTTGGCCCAGTGAATATTGGCCTCTTCATCAAAGCGCGCCTGCAGTTCCACCACCACCGTGACCTTTTTGCCGTTGTGCGCGGCGTGGATCATCGACTCGATAATGCGCGAGTCTTTCGCCACGCGGTAAATATTGATTTTGATCGCCAGCACGCTCGGGTCGAACGACGCCTGGCGCACCAGCTCCAGCACGTGCTCGAAGGTATGGTATGGGTAGTAGAGCAGCACGTCCTGTTCGCGGATGGCGTCAAAGCCGTTGCGGAATTTATCGAACCAGATGTGGCGCAGGCGCGGCAGCGGTTTATTGACCAGGTTGGCCTTACCGACGTTCGGGAAGCTGATAAAGTCTTTAAAGTTATGGTAGCGGCCGCCGGCGATCACCGAATCATAGTTGGAGATGCCGAGCTTGCCGCGCAGCAGCTCCACCATTTCGTTCGGCATGTCGCGCTGATAAACGAAACGCACCGGTTCGGCGGTGAGGCGTTGTTTCAGGCTGGAGGACATCAGTTCCAGCAGGCTGGATTCCATTTCGGTCACCAGGTCATATTCGGCGTCGCGCGTCATTTTCATCGAATAGGCGTTGAGCGCATCGTAATCGAAGAAGCCCTTGAAGATATCGTCCAGGCAGTAACGCAGAATGTTGTCCAGCAGGATCATCGGTTTGCGGCGGCGTGGCGCTTCCGGCGGCAGGTTGACGAAGCGCGGTACCTTATCGGACGGGATCTCCAGCAGCGCGTATTCGATGCGCGTGCCGCGGATAATCTCTACCGCCAGATAGGTGTAATCGTCTTTCAGGAACTGCACCAGATTGGTGTCGTGGTTGATCAGGATCGGGGTGATGTGTTGGCGCAGATGCTGCTTGAAGTATTGGCGCAGCCAGGACTGCTGGTTCTCCGACACCTGACGTTCGTTGATCAAGAAGATCTGGTTGCGTGCCATTTCCAGCAGCAGATCGTTATACAGGCTGTCGAATTCCTGATCGGTTTTTAATACCTTGGCCTGGATCTTCTTCAGCAAATGACGTGAAGCGCCGCCGGACCCTTGCTCTTCGCTGATCAGGATGCGTCGTTTGAGATCGGCAAAGCGGACCTTATAGAACTCGTCGAGGTTATTGGAGTAAATGCCCAGAAAACGCATGCGCTCAATCAGGGGATTGCTCTTATCTGCGGCTTCCTGCAACACGCGTTCATTAAAGGATAACCAGCTTAATTCTTTTTCGATGTAGAGCTTTTCCTGACCCATTGCCACTCCAGTTCAATTTTAGAAAAGGACCCGGGGCGCCCCCCCAAAGCCCGTACTCTGCGTTGTCGGGCTTGAACGTAGCCCGGCTATGTCCTGCCCCCTCAACCTTGATGATGGGCTTTTGAGTCCGCAGCGGCACCGGGACACAGCCTATTGTCCTTCATCATTATTGCGAGAGATTGACAGGAAAGTCCAACATATCCATTGCGTTGGCACGGGGCATTTTGCGGTATAAAAAATATTTTTGCGGCGGTGAAGCCGCTGGTCAATATTGTCCGATATAAAATCTCGAATATTAATCATTGTTCTTTGCTATATGACCGGTGTTGCCATCATTTTTCAGAAATATACTTGGTATACAGTGGGTTTTGTTAGTTGAATAATCCAATTAATAGGTGGGTAACTTTGTCATGCAAACGTCACAAAACTGACATAAGATGCCCGGTTATTCTATGGCGCAAGCCTGATTACATCAGCGACAGCGAGAGACATGGCACAGACTACGGTAAACCAACATCCCCGGGATCGCCTGCGCGCGCGCATCGACCGGAGCGTGCAGGCGGCGGTGACCGTCAGCGGGCTGCTGGTGCTGATGACGCTCATGCTGATCTTCGTTTACCTGCTGTTTGCGGTGCTGCCGCTGTTCAAACCGGCGGCGATGGGCAAGGCGCAGCCGCTGGCGATCGCAGCTTCTGCACCGGCGCTGGCGTTGGGCATGGATGTGCAGCAACGCATCGGTTATCGCATTGATGCGCAGGGCGCGGGCCAGTTTTACCGTTTGACGCCGCAAGAGGGCGCGAAGGCCGGCGAACTGCTGGCGCAGCAACCGCTGCTGGCCAAGCCGGCGTTGCTCGCCCAGGCTGCGGGCGAACGCGACCTGTTTGCTTTGGCGCAGGCCGATGGCCGGTTTATTGTCGCCAGCGCGGATTTTGCCGCGACGGGATCGGCGGTGCCGCAGTGGGCGTTTCCACTCGGGCAACGCCCACAGGCGCTGGATCAACGGGGCCGGCCGCTGACGCTGCTGACGCTGGCCGAGGCGCGGCGCGGCCAGTACTTGCTGGCCGGCGTCACCGACGATAACCGGTTGGTGTTTGGCCGTTTCGGTAACGAGCATCCGCCGCAGTTGAGCGCAAGCGCGCTGGACCGTGCGCCGCAGCAGATCGTACTGACCCCGGACGGGCGCCAGCTGTACCTTTTGACGGGTAATCGCCTGGCGCGTTACCAGATTAACGACACGCAGCTGCAACTGAAAGAAACCCGCACCCTCGGGGAACATTCTCCTTATCAGCTGACGGCGTTGCCCGGCGGCAGTGCGCTGTTGATCGCAGCGGCCGACGGCAGCGTGCGCGAATGGTTCGACGTGGAAAAGAACCAGCGCTGGCAACTGACGCCGGTACAGCATTTCGAACACAGTGCCGAACCGCAAGATTTGCTGGTGGCCGAGCCTTATCGCCGGGTATTCGCTACCCTGCGGCCCGATGGCGGTTTCTCGCTGTTCTCGAGCATTCAGCCGCAGCCGTTGCTCAACGGCAGGCTGAGCAGCGGCGTTCAGCAGATGGCGTTCGCCCCGAGCGGCGACGGCCTGCTGCTGGAAACGGCGCAGGGCTGGCAGCACTATGCGATTGATAACCCTTACCCTGACGTGACCTGGCGTTCGCTGTGGCACAAGGTGTGGTATGAGAATTACCCTGAGCCGGCCTACGTGTGGCAATCGACCTCCGGTGAGGACAGCTATCAGGCCAAATTCAGCCTGATACCGGTGATTTTTGGCACCTTCAAGGCGGCGGGTTACGCGATGCTGTTCGCTATTCCGCTGGCGCTGGCGGGGGCGATTTACACCGCTTATTTCATGTCGCCCGGGCTGCGGCGGGTGATCAAACCGGCTATCGAGGTGATGGGTGCGTTGCCGACGGTGGTTATCGGGCTGGTGGCCGGCATCTGGCTGGCGCCGGTGATTGAACATTATTTGCTGGCGGTGCTGTCGCTGCCGGTGCTGCTGGCGGTAGCGGTGTTGGCCTGTGGCGCAGTGGTGAACCGGTTTGCGCCGCGGCGGTTACCGCCAGGTTTCGATCTGCTGATCCTGCTGCCTTTGATATTGCTGACCGTCTGGCTGACGTTCAGCATTGGGCCGTGGCTGGAAGTGAAACTGTTCGGCGAACCGCTGCATTTCTGGCTGGGCGATGATTATGACCAGCGCAACGCGCTGGTGGTCGGCGTGGCGATGGGATTTGCGCTGGTGCCGATTATTTTCTCGCTGGCGGAAGACGCCTTGTTCAGCGTTCCGGCTACGCTCAGCCAGGGCTCACTGGCGTTGGGGGCGACCCAGTGGCAAACCGTGATGCGCGTGGTGCTGCCTTCGGCCAGCGCCGGTATTTTCTCGGCGCTGATGATAGGGTTTGGCCGTGCGGTGGGCGAGACCATGATTGTGTTGATGGCCACCGGCAATACGCCGATTATCGACGGCAGCCTGTTCCAGGGCCTGCGTGCGCTGGCGGCCAATATCGCGATAGAAATGCCCGAGGCGGTAGCCGGCAGCAGCCATTACCGGGTGCTGTTCCTTACCGCGCTGGTGCTGTTTATTTTCACTTTCGTGTTCAATACGCTGGCGGAGGCGGTTCGTCTGCGTCTGCGTAAACGCTATACCCTGAATCAGGAGGCGCCATGAAGCACTGGGTGAAAAGCGGTTCGCCGTGGATTTGGCTGACCGCCGGTTCGGTGACCGTCAGCCTGCTGGCGTTGCTCGGTATCATGCTGCTGCTGGCCGGGCAGGGGATGCGCTATTTCTGGCCCAGCCCGGTTTACCAGTTTGAGTTGAATCAGAGCGCGGCCGGCCCGGTGATGATGATCGGCGAGCTGTACCAGCAGCAAAACATTCCCCGCCGTCAGTTGCAGGAGTCTGGCGTTGCGCTGCCGCCGGGGAATGCGCAGAACTTCGAACGCTATCTGATCAAAGTCGGCAACCGCGAGAGCGAAGGGCAGGATTTCCGCACGCTGCTGGCCAGCGATATTCTGCGGCAGAGCACGCCGCGCGATCTGCTGGTGCTGGAGCGCAACAGCAACGGCACCGCTTATGGCTATTTGGCGGGGATGCTGGAAGACGGCCAGCCTTTGACCGGGCGCAATATCAACCAGGCGCTGCAGCAGCGTTTGCCGCAGATTGCCGCGCTTTCGCGGCAGGCGCATGACATTCAATTTCGCGATATGGCGCGCATCAACCAAAGGTTCGATGCGCTGCGCCTGCGCGAGAAGAGCCTGCAGCGCGATGACAAGCTCGACGCTCGTTCGCAGGCTTCCATCAGGGCTGAAAGGCTGGAGTTGCAACGCCGGTATCGGCAGTTGTCTGACCGGCTGGAAGGGCTGAACCGCGATCGCCAGCGCGATGCGCTGTTGCTGCGTGACATGCACGGGCAGGTTCATACCATTGCGCTCAGCCAGGTGCGCGATGCCTGGTATCCCAATGCAATGAACACCACCCAGAAGCTGGTGCACTGGGCCGAGCAGGTGAAGAAATTCCTCAGCGACAGCCCGCGTGAGGCCAATACCGAAGGTGGCGTGTTCCCGGCGATTTTCGGCACCGTGCTGATGGTGATCCTGATGTCGATAGTGGTGATGCCGTTTGGCGTGATCGCCGCCGTTTACCTGCACGAGTATGCCGGCAATAATTTGCTTACGCGGTTGATCCGCATTGCGGTGGTCAATCTGGCCGGCGTGCCGTCGATTGTTTATGGCGTGTTTGGCCTGGGGTTCTTCGTTTATATGATTGGCGGTACCCTCGATCAGCTGTTTTACCCGGAGTCGCTGCCCAACCCGACCTTCGGTACGCCTGGCGTGCTGTGGGCGGCGTTGACACTGGCGTTGCTGACGCTGCCGGTGGTGATCGTCGCTACCGAGGAGGGGCTGTCGCGCATTCCCGCCACGCTGCGCCAGGGATCCTTGGCATTAGGCGCCAGCCGTGCGGAAACGCTGTGGCGTATCGTTCTGCCGATGGCCGCGCCGGCGATGATGACCGGCCTGATCCTGGCGGTGGCGCGCGCCGCCGGGGAAACGGCGCCGCTGATGCTGGTGGGCGTGGTGAAATCCGTGCCGGTGCTGCCGGTGGACGATATTTTCCCGTATCTGCATCTGGAGCGGAAGTTTATGCATCTGAGCTTCCAGATTTACGATATGGCCTTCCAGAGCCCGAGCGTGGAAGCCGCACGGCCGCTGGTGTTCGCCACGGCGTTTCTGCTGGTGACGATTGTGGTGGGGTTGAATCTGGCGGCGATGGGCATCCGCCATTCGCTGAGGGAGCGGTACAGAGCATGGTCGCAGTAACAATGACGTTATTTCTGGGGAGTGCGTAATGGGTTTGATGACGCCAGGCAGTTTGCCCCGGCTGGATGTCCAGCATCTTGATGATGAACATACCGCGCTGGCGGTGAACGGCCTCAACCTGTTTTATGGCGAGAAACAGGTACTGCACAATATTTCGCTGCGTATTCCAAAGCACCGCGTTACGGCGCTGATCGGCCCTTCCGGTTGCGGTAAGTCGACGCTGCTGCGCTGCTTTAACCGCATGAACGATTTGGTGGATAACTGCCGGATCGAAGGTGAGCTGCAACTCAACGGGCAGGGCATTTCCGGTACGCAGATCGACGTGGCGGCGCTGCGGCGGCGGGTCGGTATGGTGTTCCAGCGCCCTAATCCGTTCCCGAAGTCGATTTATGAAAACGTGGTCTATGGCCTGCGGCTACAGGGCGTGCGCGACCGGCGGATCCTGGACGAGGCGGTAGAGCGTTCGCTGCGCGCCGCAGCGCTGTGGCATGAGGTCAAGGATCGGTTGCGCGAGAATGCGTTCCGCCTTTCCAGCGGCCAGCAGCAGAGGCTGGTGATTGCGCGGGCGATAGCCATTGAGCCGGAAGTATTGTTGCTCGATGAACCGACCTCGGCGCTGGATCCGATCTCCACCCTGACCATCGAAGAGCTGATCTCCGCGCTGAAACAGCAGTACAGCGTGGTGCTGGTTACCCACAACATGCAGCAGGCGGCGCGGGTGTCCGATTACACGGCGTTTATTCACCAGGGGCAACTTGTGGAATACAACGCGACCGACGACATCTTTACTTCACCGCGTCAGCGCCGCACCGAGGATTATATTACCGGGCGTTACGGTTAAGGATTGTTGGGCGCAGCATGCTGCGCCCCGTTCCACTGGAGCTCATTAGCTTCAATGCCCTTTAGTTCATTACCCCGCTCGTCCTCCCGCTCCTTCACGGGTATCCCCTGAATTTTCGCTATTTCTCGCAATTTGAATAAAAACAATTCTCATTCGTATGGACGGGAAGGGATAAATGTTTATAATTCGCTAATCTGTGTAAATTATCGTAAATGGATGTTTTTAAATGTGTGCATGGAGGCTATGCATCTGGGCTTTGGCGTTTATGGCCAGTGTCGGGCGTTTTCATTGCGTTCAGGCTGCGGAAATTGCCAGCCCGGTTGACCGCGACAGCATTACCCAACAGCAAAAAACGTTGCTGGAACAGGCGCAGCAGCAGCGTGAAGCACTGCAAAACAATGTCGCGTTGCCTGCATTGCCACTGCCTGTGGCGAGTGCGGGCGAGGAAACCTGCCACAATGTGCAACGCATTGTATTTCAGGGGGCGGAACACCTCTCCTGGTCGGTGAAAGAAAAACTGGCAAATCCCTACCAGGGCCGTTGCCTGACGTTGAACCACATCAATCGCTTGGTGCGAGAAACCACCAATGCTTATCTGCAACGCGGCTATATCACCTCGCAGGCCTTCCTGCAGGATCAGGATATTGCTGGCGGTACGTTGATCATCAGCGCCAATGAAGGACGGGTGGAATCCATTACGCTTGATGGAGAAAACACGCTGGCGTTACGTATGGCGTTCCCCGTCAGGGTCGATGAGGTATTGAACCTGCGGGATATTGAACAGGGGATGGAACAGCTCAATCGGTTGCCTTCGCAGCAAGTGAGCATCGATATCCAGCCTGGAGTGCATTCTGGTTATTCAAACGTGGTATTGCGGCGCAGTTCCGCGCGTTTGCCCGTTGCACTTTCTTTTGGTGCAGACAACAGCGGCCAGAAAAGTACGGGCACCGGGCAGATGAATGCCGGCATAACGTTGGATAATCCGTTGCGCCTTGCCGAACAGTGGTCATTTTCTGCGGCACGTAACAGCGATTTCAGCCATAGCCATCGCAGCCGCAGCCTCAACGGCGGCGTGACCTTGCCTTACGGCTACTGGCTATTCAGCTATCAATATGCCTGGAATGATTTTTTCCAGAACGTGCCGTTCAATGGCGACGCTTACCGCTATAAGGGAAATAGTCAAACCCAGCGTTTGGGTGCCAACCGCACGCTGTTGCGAGACGGTACGCGCAAGTTTTCTGTCGACATAGGGCTGACGCGCAGGCGTACAGAGAACCAACTGGCGGGCGAACGCCTGGCTATCAGCAGCCCGACGCTCAGCGTATTTAACCTCGGCGGGAATTACAGTGCGGTCGCCGGGCGCGGCTATCTGACGCTGAACCCGACGGTAAGCCACGGCCTACGTATGTTGGGTGCCACCACGGATGACCCTGAGCATACCAATGCGCCGCGCAGCGAGTTTCGCAAACTCAGTCTCAGCGCCAGTTATTTCTATCCTCTGATCCCCTCTTTGTACTACCTGACATCAGCCTACGGGCAAACTACGCCGGATAACCTGTACTCCAGCGAGCGCGTCTCCGTTGGCGGGCAGTATTCGGTTCGCGGCTTCAAGGAGCAATACCTGACCGGCAATCGCGGTGGGTACTGGCGTAACGAGCTCAACTGGCAATGGATGACGCAGCCGGGGCTGGGAGACCTCTCTTTGATTGGCGCGTTGGACACCGGCTGGGTGCAGGGGCGCGCCGGGCAAATCGACGGTGGAAACGTCAGTGGCGTGGCGCTGGGCGCTTTGCTGAATGGGCGATGGTTCAATCAGTCGTTCACCGTCGGTAAACCCCTGAAGCACCCTGGCAGCTTGCAACCGGATCATTGGGTGGCCTACTGGCAAGCCGCCTTCACGTTATAACGTCAGCACAGGGTAAGACGCCCGCAGATGTCTAAAACCAACATCATTTCAAAGGAGTGAATAATGGATAAGCTCAACCACCCGTTACCCCGGAGTATCAGCTATCTGCTGATTTATCTGACGGCGCTGCAGCCATTACACCCCGCCTTTGCCGCGGGTATCAACGCCGCCAACGGCAACACTCAGGTGGTCATCAAACCGGGTAACGTACCGGTAGTGAATATCGCCACGCCGAACGGTGCGGGCATTTCTCATAACACCTATAAGGATTTCAACGTCGGGGCTTCTGGTGCTGTGCTGAACAATGCGACACAGGGCGGAAAAACGCAGCTAGGTGTCGATATTATCAACGGCAACCCTAACCTCAAGGGTAAACCGGCCGATTTGATCATCAACGAAGTCACCGGCGGCAGCCGCTCCGAACTGCAGGGCAAGCTCGAGGTGTTCGGCAACAAGGCCAACGTGATGATCGCCAACCCCAATGGCATCAGCTGCGACGGTTGTGGTTTTATCAACGCTCCTGGCGTCACCCTGACTACCGGTAAACCGCAGTTCGACAAGCAGGGCGCGCTGGAAGCGCTGGAGGTGAAAAAGGGGGCCGTCACCATCGGCGGCAAAGGGCTGGACGGCAACAGCGGCGACTACGTCGACATCATCAGCCGTGCTACCGAACTGAATGGCAAGATCAACGCCAATAATCTGTCGCTGACCCTGGGGGCTAACCGCGTCAGTTTTAAAGATGGCACGGTAAAACCGATTAAGGGCGACGGCGCCAAACCCCAACTGGCGGTAGATACCAAGGCGCTGGGTGGCATGTACGCTAACAAGATCCGTCTCGTGGCGAATGAGGACGGTGTTGGGGTCAACCTAAATAATATCAATAGCACGCAACGGGATGTCACACTTACCGTTAATGGGCGTATTGAACTGGGACAAGCGCATGCACAAACGGATTTGAACGTCAGTGCCAGAGAGGTTCATATTGCCTCCGGCGTTAAGGTTCGCGGCGAACGCGACGTGACGCTGGCTGCCGATACGCTCAACAACAACGGCAATGTGACTGCACACCGAGATATGCGGGTGTTTGCCGACAAGGTACGCAATGTTGAACTGCATGACGGAGACAACACGGCGTTGCACAGCAACAACAATTTATGGATCCAGAAAGATGCGCAGGGCAATAAGGCGAATAGCGTTGAGAACCGCTCGGCGAAGATACTGACCAACAGCGGTGATTTGGTTATTCGTACCAATAAACTCGATAACGTGCGTCAACAGTTTGCCATTTCCTCGACCAACGCACCGAAAGACAACAAGGATATTGATCGTTGGCTGGCTGACGGTGTTTATCAGGACCAATTCGACTACCGATTCTTTGACTATCTGGCTGAACTCGAAGACAAGAGTTTCACATGGCTGGGGCATATCGATTTCAAAAAAACACCCTGGGTTAACAGTGAGCGCGCGCGTTTTACCGTGGTAAGGGACAGCAAACCGGCTGAGATCATTTCAGGTAAGAGCGCCTATATCAATGCGTCGGAGCTTTGGAACCACGTCAGTACAATAAAGGCGAGCAAAGACCTGATTTTAACTGGCAATAATCTGAGCGTCCGTAGTGAAACCCTTGGCAACCTGAATGATTACGCCTTGTTCGAACAGAAAAAACCCAATCAGAACGTCGTACTGGGACATAAATGGCAGGATGCGAAAACGACGATGCCGGAATACATCCTCTACGTCAGGAAAGGCACGCAGAAAAGTTGGGCGGCGGAAGGATACTCTGTATCCCTGTTGCAGGCCGGTGGCAACCTGGTGGCGGATTTCAAAAACCGGATAGAAATCAAGACGCCAACACCCAACGAAAACCAGCTCAATGACGTCAAAACGACCGGCCGCCCCGAAACCGTCAAAGGGCAGAATGTACTCCTGCATGCGGCCAACATCGTCAGCACCGACGCCATTAACGCCAACGGCAATCTCACAGCCATCGCCGAAGACCGCATCGTGCTGGGGCAGGGCATTCTGTCCGCAGGTAAAGCGCTGGATTTGAGTGCCGGCAACACCATAGATGCCTGGCAAAGCGAACTGAAAGGGCAGGACGTCACGCTGACCGCCCGCACCGGTGAAATCAAGATCCACACCAGTGAAAAGCCCAACTATTACCACCCGGACGGCGTTCGCTGGCTGAGCAGCCTACAGGCATCACGTGACCTGACGTTGACGGCGGGCAGTACCATTACCCTACTCAATACGTTACTGGCGTCACAGAGCCGCAATATCAGCATGACGGCCCCTGGCAGCATCTCCATCATTAAGAATGACGCCATTCTGACGCGCAATCGTCCCGGCGAAGACCTGCCGGCGGACAAGCGACTGCAATACTTCAACGGCCTGCTTCAGGTCGGTGCGATGAAGGCCACCGGTTCGGTCTCGCTCAACAGTGGCGGCTATCTGGCGTTGCGCGGTGCCAACATCCATGCCGGCAAGGACGTGACGCTGCTGGCCGGGCACAATGCCGACCTCAACTACCGCGCGCTGGACGGCAATTATGGTCATCCCTTTGTTTCCTCTCGCACCCCGGAGCTGGGCAGCCGGATACACGCCGGTGGCAACCTGCTCATTAACTCGGCCCGTGACCTGGGCACCCAGGGTGGCACGCTCTCTGCCAACGGCAACATCACGTTGCTGGCCGGGCAAAACCTGTGGCTGTCCAACGTGGCCTATTCCGCCATCGATGCTGCCAACGACAACAACAAGGATGATCGTCATGCGGTAACGACCATCAATGCTGGAAAAAGCCTGACGGCGGCGGCCAACAATCAGTTACTGACCTACGGCACCAAACTCACCTCCGGCGGCAATATGACCCTGACGTCTGGTGCCGACATGCGCTTTGAGGCGGTGCAAAACCACACCTACCGCGAGGGCAACAAGGAATTTACCGAAACGCGAACCCAGCAGGGCACAGAGCTAACTGCCGGTGGCCTGATGACGGTGATTTCCGGTGGCAGCATTTTATTCCAGGCCACCAAACTGGTGGTTAAGGGGTTGGGGGCCAACTGGAAGCCGCCGGTCGCGGTGACTGACTGGGGCCAGCGCATTGCGATAGCCGAGCAGCAGATTCAGAATGCGCAACTGCAGATTAACCAGGCACAGCAGGACAAAAAGAATGCTGAGCTTGCTGTTGCTCAACGCGTATCCGCTGTTCAGCAAGCAGAAGCCGCCGTTAGAGAAGCAGAAAACGGGCGCGACGAGTTTATTAGCAATAATCCACCTCACGAGTATGGGAACGGTTGGTCAGCGGAGGTGGGGAGTTGGAAAAAATTTGTTACACAGCGCGAGAATGAGCTTGCTACGGCGAAAAATAGCCTCGCAACGGCCCAAAATGACGTCATTCTGGCTACCCAGCGTATCAATCAGGGTAACAACGGTAAAAACGAAGCGCAAAATCGCCTGACGGCTGCGCGTCAAGAGGCGCAACTCAAGGAGCCGGATGAGGCTCGTCAGAGGGCTGAGGTCAACGCGTATAACCAGGCCGAAGCCATGCGCGCCGGCAATATGGACATAGCGGCCAAGGGCGGTTATCTCTATGCCCAAGCGATGGAAGAGTCCAGCCATTACGAGAAAAAGGAAACCAAGCGCAAATGGTGGGGCAAGAAAACCGAAGTTAAGCAGACTCGCCATGATGTAGCCAATAAGGTCACCGAGTTTACTGCCGCCGGCAACATCAACCTAATGAGCCGCGACGACAGCACCTATGAAGCCAGCAAAATCGCCGCCGGGCAGAATGCTCGATTAACCAGCACATATGGGCAGGTCAACTTCCGTGCCGTAAAAAATACCTCCTTCGAGCAAACGATCAGCAACTCGAAAGGTTTCTTCATCAAGCAATCCAATAAAGGCTATGAAGACAACAAGTGGGTGCTGCCGAGCATTCATACTGGCGGTACGCTGACCGTCGATGCGGCAAAAGGGGTTAGCGCCGACGTTAAAGTGAAAAACGGCCAGGCGCTGCAAAGCGCGATAGATGCGCTGGGTAATACGCCGGGCACCACCTGGGTAAAAGACCTCAACAAACGCAACGACGTGCAGTGGAACACCGTCAAGGACGCCTACGACAGCTGGGACTACAAGAGCCAACACCTGAACCCGGCGGTGGCGGCGGTGATTGCCATTGCAGCGGCGGCAGTGACCGCGGGCAGTTCGCTCACGGCGTTAGCTGCCAGCAATGTTGCCGGGGCCATTGGTGGCGGTGCAGTGACCAGTGGTGCGGTGACGGCCGGGATGTCGTCGCTTGCCTCTCAAGCGGCAGTGGCATTGGTGGAAAATCAGGGCAACCTATCGAAAACCCTGAAAGTGCTGGGCAGTAACGAAAGCGTCAAGGCGACCGCGACCGCCATGGCGATTGGCGGGGCGCTCAACGGCTTTGACAGTGCGATGGGTTGGAGCAAGGACGCGGCGGGCAAACCGCTCAACCCGAACAACGTCAAGTTGCCGCAACTGAGCAATGGCGATTGGAGCAAGGTGGCGCAGCGGGTGGCGGGGCAGTCTGTTATCAGTTCCAGTCTTAACACCACCATCAACGGCGGCAGCTTTAAGGACAATCTGACCAATGCCCTGTTGACCAATATCGGCAGCCAGATTAATGCCGAAGGGGCGAAGCTGATTGGCGATAACGGCGAGGTATTGGGCGTAGTCGGTAAATCTGTCAGCCATGCAGTGGTGGCGGGTGTGGCGGCGGAAATCGGACGCGGTGACGGTAAAGGTGCGGCGGCAGGGGCGCTGGCGGCGGAGCTGGCTGGCGTGATTATCAATGACAATCTGGTCAAGAATGAAGGCTGGCAGGAACAGCAGGCACAGATTAGTCGCGTGGCCGGTGCTTTTGCGGGAGCTTTAGCGACCGGTAAAGCTGGCGGAGCCAACAGTGGTGCTAATGCTGCTGAAATTGTTGAGCGCTTTAACCGTCAGCTTCATCAGGATGAATTGAAAGCGATTAAGGAACTTGCTAAGGGCGATAAAGAAAAAGAGGCTCGGTTGCTGGCAGCTTCATGTCGACAAGTTAATTGTGTTGCTCAGGAGTCTATTGGTTCAGCGGAACGAACCAATTATGAGGCTTTAATGGCAAAATACCCAAGTACTAAAGATGAAGATAGTTTACTTAGTCATTACTGGGTTTCTCGTGAAAAACAACGCCATGGTAACTATCCGCTTTATCCAGAAGTGGAGCTTTCGCAGTTATTCACTTATACCGAGAGTGATCAGCTAAGTGACGGAAGTCGCTTTGTAGTGAATCAATGGATTGAAGACGCAAGTAAATTTTCTGGAGTATCCAAGGATACGGTTCGACGTGCAGCAATATTATTATCCACTGCAGGGATAGTGCTTGAAGCTTCACGTGGGGCTAATGCCCGTTCGATAGTATTTGACGGGAAATTTTATATCGCGGATAATTTTAAGTTCAGTAAAGAGTATTATGAGAGATTGTGGGGCCAAGGTCGACCAGCGCCGTTTCTTCAAGCACGTGAGGTTTTGAATAGTAATCCTAAAATTATGGCGGATCCACGAGGAGCCCCAGGGTACTTTAAATACGAAGGAGCTGGATTAGAAATGATATATAATCCATCAACTAATCAAGTTGGTCATATCCAGCCAGTAAGAAATAAATAGGGGGGGGTATGGATATTTGGAACGATCTGGAAAAAGAACTGGAATCGTATAGGAATATTAGCCTTATAATAAGGCAGTATATTTTAAAGTATAAGTTCAGGTGTGAGGCGTTGATTGTTGAAATAGGTGGTGTCACTTATGATGATAGTCAGGTCAAGTTTGATGAACTTTTCCAGATACAACAAAGATTGGCAACAGTCTTATATAAATATGATTTTCATTTGGATGATAAAATTCAAGAATTTGTTTATCATTTAGAAAGAGATGATCAGTATTCAAGACTATTTTGGTACAATAAATTTAAAGATGGTTTACTGTGGCCAGAGGAATAATTTTTCAAGGGTGGTTTTTCTTAAAATATTTCTCATGGTTATTTAATAACAAAAAATGCTTTCGTGTTGAGGTATTCCAAGAAATCAGCGCTAATAAATTAGCACCATACTTCGGTATGCTCTGGCGAGGTGGTTAAGAACGGTATCCAGTACTGTTCGGGTTAAATTTAGCGGAGAGTGTCGCAAGATATTCTCCGCTAATATCAAAAATGATATGACTCGCCGTGAATGTTGGTGATATACATCCATTACCTGTAAGAAAGAAATAGAGCTTTAATTTCTACTGACAATGATATGTTGTTTGTGTGGTTGTCAGTAGTTATCCTTACCCGCCCGAGTCGATTAGAGTTAGTGTGGTGATTTATTATTTAATTGTGCGATTTACTGAATTATGAGGTTTTTATGAAAAAGAATGATGTTTATATTGAAATTTTGCAAATGACACTCCCACATTTGCGCATGGTTGCCTCGTCTGGTCTTTTTTATAGGATGAGAGACAAGTCATCTCTCTATGAAACTTAGTTAATCCATGGATTTTATTCTCTTTTGTTCCATGAAGATTTTTCTACTGACGATTTTAGGTTTTTAAATCATCATTGTCGTCATTATTTTATTAATTGTGACTCAAAGAAAAGCATGCTCTATAATGGACAATTAAAAAGAATATCCAAGCTTTTCTCATTGGTTCCAGAGGAACTAAAAAATAATCTTGAGTGGACAGGGCCTGGGGAAATTTAAAATTTCCATGAGTTTTTTTGCCAGTAAAAATAGGTTGACAGTGAGTTGGTTGAAAGATAACCAGTAATTATATGCCATTACAATGACTAAAGTGAATTTGTGAGGGTAATATTTTGAAAAAACGATCAATAACTCCAAAGTTTTTCATCAAGCAAGTCGACAAAAGTTATACCGAAACCACCTGGCTGTTGCCGAGCATTTATATCGGGGTCAAGCTGACGATTGAATCAGTACAGGATGTTACTGCCGAAGTGAAAACGCAAAAAAATTAAACGGTTCTCGATTATTGGCGAAAGTGTGAAACAGGAATACCTGGCGCGGGTCGAGGCGTTCAAGACGAAGTATGAACACGCGGGCATTGATGGGGCTTACGGAGCCAGGCTGGAATTTGGTAAACTGTCGATGATAGAAGGTATACCACTGAAAGAAGTAATAACTCCGAAAGGCACCGTATATTTTGCAAAATCAGGTGATATGACAGTTAATCTTCGAAATTACTCGAGCTCAGCAGGAGAAACACAAGCTCGCTGGATAATTGACATCATTGGTAATGAGAGGATAAAAATGCGGTAGGCATAGCATCAAATAAATATGAATTAAAATTTCGTTAGGTGAGAATATGTTGACAGAGAAACAGTATGAAGAGAGGAAAGATCTTCTCGAAGGTTTGTCAATTGGGAATCTTTGGAAGAACATCCACCCTGATAGTGTATCAGGGGAGGTTGATTTAAGCTTTGATGAAGAGAAAGCAATTTTCCTATGGTTCCTTCGGCGCTTAATGCAAGATGGTAAAGTAAAGTTAGCTAGTTATAGGGAGTTCCTGTCTGGAACTATAGAGGAACAAATGAATTTATTTGAAAAAAAATTTCCTCATAACCAAGAAGATATGAATGCTGGTGCTTTTGATGGTTTTTGGTTCCTGACCGAGAAATGCCCTGGCGGGATAGTCTGGATCCATGAAAACGGATACTTAGACTGGACCTAACAACTTTGCAGAGACGGCTCTTCGGAGCCGTTTCATTATTCAGAACAAAGGCACAGAAACCGCTTAACCCGAACAACGTCAAGTTGCCGCAACTGAGCAATGGCGATTGGAGCAAGGTGGCGCAGCGGGGTGGCGGGGCAGTCTGTTATCAGTTCCAGCTTGAACACCACCATCAATTGACGAATGTCCTGGGGGCTGTCTGGATCCATGATGATGGATATCAAGACTGGACTTGATTTGCTTTGTCATATTAACAACCCGTAAGGGCCATCAAGTACGCTATAAAAACCCGCTTTCGCGGGTTTTTTGTTCACTTAACCAAAGGTTTATCGCTGGCCGGGGTTTTGAACTTCGCCAGGTACTGCGGCTGGAAGATGCACATGCGCAGCACGGTGCGGTATTCGCCGTTGACGAAGAATTCGTCAATCAGTTCGCCTTCCACTTCGAAGCCCAGCTTGCTGTAGATGTGGATCGCCTTCGGGTTTTCTTTGTCGACGATCAGGTACAGCTTGTACAGGTTCAGCACCGAGAAGCCGTAATCCATCGCCAGCTTGGCGGCGGTGCTGGCGTAGCCTTTGCCCTGATGGGCCGGATCTATGATGATCTGGAATTCTGCGCGGCGGTGGATGTGGTCGATCTCCACCAGCTCCACCAGCCCGACCTTGGCGCCTTCGTGGGCGATGATAAAACGCCGTTCGCTCTGATCGTGGATGTGTTTGTCGTAGAGATCGGAAAGCTCGACAAAGGCTTCGTAAGGTTCTTCAAACCAATAGCGCATCACGCTGGCGTTGTTGTCCATCTGGTGGACGAACGCCAGATCATCCCGTTCCAATGGACGTAGCCTGACGCTGGTAGTGCTGGACATGTGTGTTCCTCTATGTCGTGAAATTGTGCAAAGTATAACGTCAGGGGCTTGATTGCGGCGAAAAAAAACGACGCCGTGAAAGGCGCCGTTTAGACGGTGTTCAGAGTACAGCGATCAGTCCGCTGCATGCCCCTGTTCCGGCAGGCGTTCGCCGTCCAGCCAGGCGGCGTTATCACGCATCGCCAGTCGGCCTTCGGCAAACCAGTTCACCACCAGCGGGTAAATGGTGTGTTCCTGGGTTTGCACCCGTTCAACCACCTCGTCTTCCTCGTCGCCGGGGAAAATCGGTACCTTGGCTTGCAGGATCACCGGGCCGCCGTCGAGCTGTTCGGTCACGAAGTGCACCGAGGTGCCGTGTTCGCTGTCACCGTTGTCGATGGCCTGGCGGTGGGTATGCAGCCCAGGGTATTTCGGCAGCAGGGAAGGGTGGATATTCAGCATGCGGCCTGCATAGCGCTGCACGAACTGCGGGCTGAGAATGCGCATATAGCCGGCCAGCACCACCAGATCCGGTTGGTACCGGTCGATGGCGTCCGCCAGCGCAGCGTCAAACGCCGCGCGGTCGGCAAAGGCCTTGGCATCCAGCGCATGGGCGGCAATGCCTGCCGCTTCTGCGCGTTGCAGGCCGTAAGCCTGCGCCTTGTTGCTGAACACCGCCACAATCTCGGCGGCAATCCGGCCCTGCTGGCAGGCGTCAATCAGTGCCTGGAGATTGCTCCCCTGGCCGGAGACCAACACCACGATCTTTTTCATCAGTTGATGACCACTTGTTGTTCGTCGGAAGATGCGGTCAGTTTACCGATCTTCCACGCTTTTTCACCGGCTGCGGTCAACAATGCGATGGCTTGTTCAACGGATTCTTCCGGCAGTGCGATTACCATGCCCACGCCACAGTTAAAGGTGCGGTACATTTCGTGGCGGCTGACGTTACCGGCCTGCTGCAGCCAGCTGAATACCGCCGGCCACTGCCAGCTTGATTCGTCGATCACCGCCTGCATGCCTTCCGGCAGCACGCGCGGGATATTTTCCCAGAAGCCGCCGCCGGTCAGGTGAGCGATGGCGTGCACGTCGATTTTCTCGATCAGTTCCAGTACCGATTTCACGTAAATCTTGGTCGGCTCCAGCAGGTGGTCAGCCAGCGGTTTACCTTCCAGATCGGTGGTGGTTGGATCGGTATTGCTGACTTCCAGGATTTTGCGCACCAGCGAGTAGCCGTTGGAGTGCGGGCCGGAAGCGCCCAGCGCGATCAGTGCGTCACCGGACTGCACTTTGCTGCCGTCGATGATTTCGGATTTCTCGACCACGCCGACGCAAAAGCCGGCCACATCGTAATCTTCGCCGTGGTACATACCCGGCATTTCGGCGGTTTCACCGCCCACCAGCGCACAACCGGACTGCTTGCAGCCTTCGGCGATACCGGTGATGACGCTGGCCGCGGTGTCCACGTCCAGTTTGCCGGTGGCGAAGTAATCCAGGAAGAACAGCGGCTCAGCGCCCTGTACCACCAGGTCGTTCACACACATTGCGACCAGATCGATGCCGATGGTGTCGTGGCGTTTCAGGTCCATCGCCAGACGCAGCTTGGTGCCTACGCCGTCGGTACCGGAAACCAGGATCGGCTCGCGGTATTTCTGCGGCAACGCACACAGGGCGCCAAAACCGCCCAGACCACCCATCACTTCCGGGCGGCGGGTCTGTTTAACTACACCTTTGATGCGGTCTACCAATGCATTGCCAGCATCGATATCGACACCTGCGTCTTTATAGCTGAGAGAGGTTTTGTCGGTCACTGCGCGATCCCCACGACGGTTTGCGGTTTGAATACGGTGCATCCGGCGTTGATACCGGAATAAGGCGCGGCAATTCTAACAGCGCAGGCAAACGTTTGCGAGTGGCTTGTGAACCAGCTCCGTTTTTTCGTCATCTATACTGTTATTCGAACTTTAGTTGATCCCGATCGGGCTATTGTGGGTGGCGCGGCCGGTAAAAGGAGTTATAATCCCGCGATTTTTTTGGCCGTCAACCACCTTAATAGGAGAAAAATGATGAAGATCGTTGAGGTGAAACACCCGCTGGTGAAACACAAGCTTGGTCTGATGCGTGAACATGACATCAGCACCAAACGCTTCCGTGAGCTGGCCTCTGAAGTGGGTAGTTTGCTGACCTATGAAGCGACCGCCGATCTGGAGACGGAAAAAGTCACCATCGAAGGCTGGTGTGGGCCGGTTGAAATAGACCAGATTAAAGGGAAAAAAATTACCGTTGTGCCGATCCTGCGTGCAGGTCTGGGCATGATGGAAGGGGTGCTGGAGCACGTCCCGAGCGCGCGTATCAGCGTGGTTGGCGTTTACCGTGACGAAGAAACCCTGGAGCCGGTGCCGTATTTCCAAAAGCTGGTGTCCAATATCGAAGAGCGTTTGGCGCTGGTTGTTGACCCGATGCTGGCTACCGGCGGTTCGATGATCGCCACTATCGATCTGCTGAAGAAAGCCGGCTGCAACAGCATCAAGGTGCTGGTGCTGGTTGCGGCACCGGAAGGGATCGCCGCGCTGGAGAAAGCGCATCCGGACGTCGAGCTGTACACCGCCTCCATCGACCAATGTCTGAACGAGAAAGGGTACATCGTGCCGGGTCTGGGTGATGCCGGCGACAAGATATTTGGTACCAAGTAAGACATTTAGCCGACTTAATGAGTCGGCTTTTTTATGCTCTTCGTCTTTCAAGCTACAGCGCAGGAGGCGACTATATTCGATTCGCCCCGAATGACATGCCGCGCTCCTGCCACAATCGGGGATGTCTGGCTGTAACCTGAAATCCGTTGAGCATCTGTAACGACTCTTACACAATGATAATGACCCTGAGGAAAGCACACATGACCCGTCGCGTCATTGGCGTCAGCGAACGCCCGCCGCTACTACAGACCATTCCGCTCAGCTTCCAGCATCTTTTCGCCATGTTCGGCGCTACCGTGTTGGTGCCCATCCTGTTCAAGATCAACCCGGCGACGGTGCTGCTGTTCAACGGCGTCGGCACGCTGCTGTATCTGTTTATCTGCAAGGGCAAGATCCCGGCCTATCTCGGTTCCAGTTTTGCGTTTATCTCACCGGTGCTGCTGCTGTTGCCGCTGGGTTATGAGGTGGCGCTGGGCGGTTTCATCATGTGCGGCGTGCTGTTTTGCCTGGTGGCGCTGATCGTCAAAAAAGCCGGTACCGGCTGGCTGGATGTGATATTCCCGCCGGCGGCGATGGGGGCGATTGTTGCCGTTATCGGCCTGGAGCTGGCGGGCGTGGCGGCCAATATGGCGGGCCTGCTGCCAGCCGACGGTGTCAGCGCAGACACCACTACCATCACTATTTCGCTGGTGACGCTGGGCGTGACCATCCTGGGTTCTGTGCTGTTCCGCGGTTTTCTGGCGATAATCCCGATCCTGATTGGCGTGCTGGTGGGGTATGGGCTGTCGTTCTTTATGGGCGTGGTGGATTTGACGCCAATCCGCGAGGCGCACTGGTTTGCGCTGCCGACCTTCTACACCCCGCGTTTTGAATGGTTCGCCATCTTCACCATTTTGCCGGCGGCGCTGGTGGTGATCGCCGAACATGTTGGGCACCTGGTCGTGACCGCAAATATCGTGAAGAAAGACCTGCTCCGCGATCCGGGCCTGCATCGCTCTATGTTTGCCAACGGCATCTCGACGGTCATCTCCGGTTTCTTCGGCTCAACGCCGAACACTACCTACGGCGAGAATATCGGCGTGATGGCCATCACCAAGGTTTACAGTACCTGGGTGATCGGCGGCGCGGCCATTCTGGCGATTCTTCTTTCCTGCGTCGGCAAGCTGGCGGCGGCCATTCAGGCGGTGCCCGTGCCGGTGATGGGCGGCGTTTCACTGCTGCTGTATGGGGTGATCGGGGCTTCCGGCATTCGTGTGCTGATTGAATCCAAAGTGGATTACAACAAGGCGCAGAACCTGATCCTGACTTCGGTGATCCTGATTATCGGCGTTAGCGGCGCCAAGGTGCATATCGGCGCGGCGGAGTTGAAGGGCATGGCGCTGGCGACTATCGTCGGTATCGGCCTCAGCCTGCTGTTCAAGGTCATCAGCTTGTACCGCAAGGAAGAAGAGGTGATCGACGCAGCGGATGAATCGGCATCACGGAAGTAAATAAAAACGGGCAGCCAAAGGGCTGCCCGTTTCGTTAATGCGTCATCCGTTAACTGCGGATTTTACGGTAAACGAACAGCACCACGATAGCGCCGATCACCGCCACCACGAAGCTGCCGAAATTGAAACCGTCAACTTTGCCATAACCAAAGAAGGTGCTGATATAGCCACCGACCACGGCGCCGACAATACCCAACACGATAGTCAGAATAAAACCGCCACCGTCTTTGCCTGGCATGATCCACTTGGCTAAAATACCGGCGATGAGGCCGAAGATAATCCAGGAAATAATACCCATTTACTGCTCCTTACTTTGCTTTTGAGACTCGATTTTTATTACTGCTGCTTGGCCGGCGGGGTGTTTTCTGTCCCTACAGCGTTGGCATCATTTTTTAATTCTTCCGCTTTGTTCTCAGCGCTGTTTTTAATGGCTTCGGTTTTCGCTTTGGCTTCTTCGGTCAGATCCTTGGCGCCACTGATGGCATCGTTTTTAATGGATTTAGCCTGCTCGACCAATTGTTGGCTTTGTTGGGTGGCGTCATTCTTGATGGCGTCGGCTTTGGCCTTGGCATCGTTGGTGATCGCTTCCGCCTGCTTGGACGCGTCGTCTTTAATGGCTGAAGCCTTGTCTTTAAGCTGGTCAGCCTGAGTGGACGCCTCTTTTTTGATGTCCTTGGCGGTAGCTTCCGCTTTATCGGTCAGATCGTCCGCTTTTTTCTGTGCGGCGTCTTTCATCTGCTCTGCGCTGTCTTTGGCTTTCTCAAGATTGGCGTCGACTTTGGATGAATCATCACAGCCGGCAACCAACAGCCCAATGATTGAGGCCAAAAGCACTTTATTCCATAATTTCATTGTCTATGTCCTTGTAGAAACCTTGTTTATGGTGACTGCATTTCGCCTTTCTATACTAGGATAATCCTTGGATAAAATACAAATTTCACCCGCAATGGCAATGCGTTGGTTTGCCGTCAGTGGGAGCCGTTGTTCACTATTGCGGCATAAAATCCTGCCGGTTCAACAGAGCCCGCTTTTTGTGGTAGACTTACCGCGTTTTCCTGCCAGTTTTGGTTGAGGTGCTTCCCTGAATACGCCGGCACAGCTGTCACTGCCACTTTATCTTCCCGATGATGAAACTTTTGCCAGTTTTTATCCGGGCGAGAACCCATCCCTATTGAGCGCGATCCAGTCCGCCGTTCGTCAGGAACATGGCAGTTATATCTATTTCTGGTCTCGCGAGGGCGGTGGGCGCAGTCACCTGTTGCATGCGGCCTGTGCGGAGCTTTCACAGCGTGGTGAAGCGGTGGGCTATGTCCCGCTGGATAAGCGCGCTTATTTCGTGCCTGAAGTGTTGGATGGCATGGAGCAGTTGGCTCTGGTGTGCATCGACAATATCGAATGCATCGCAGGCGACGAAGAGTGGGAAATGGCGATCTTCAATCTCTACAACCGCATTCTGGAAACCGGCCGCACGCGCCTGTTCATTACCGGCGATCGCCCGCCGCGTCAATTGAACCTCCATCTGCCTGACCTGGCTTCGCGCCTCGACTGGGGGCAAATCTACAAGCTGCAACCGCTGTCGGATGAAGAGAAACTGCAGGCTTTGCAACTGCGCGGTAAACTGCGTGGGTTTGAACTGCCGGAAGACGTAGGCCGTTTCCTGCTGAAACGGTTGGATCGTGAGATGCGCACGTTGTTTACGACGCTGGATCAGCTCGATCGTGCCTCTATCACCGCTCAGCGCAAGCTGACTATCCCGTTCGTTAAAGAAATTCTGGGGCTGTAGAAAATATTGAGCGCGATAAATATCGCGCTCAAGCGTGAATTTACAGAATCTCCAGCACCTGCTCCGGCGGCCGGCCGATACGCGCTTTGCTGCCTTTGACCACGATAGGGCGTTCGATCAGCTTCGGATGTTCTACCATTGCCGCCAGCAATTGCGCTTCGCTCAGTGTTTCATCCGCCAGCTTCAGTTCTTTGTACAGATCCTCTTTTTTACGCATCAACTCGCGTGCGGAACTGAAACCCAGTTCCTTCAGCAGTTTCTTCAGCTCGTCTGCCGACGGCGGCGTTTCCAGATACAGCACCACTTCAGGCGTTACGCCATGCTGTTCCAGCAGCGCCAGGGTCTCGCGGCTCTTGGAACAGCGCGGGTTGTGGTAAATGGTGACGTTTTTCATTTAATTCATCCTTATGAAAATCAGCCGCGCTGGTACTGGCGGAAACGCTCTTGCAACTGGCGCAGCTGGTCGATGCGCGCATCATAACGCGCTTGTTTCAGGCTGCCGAGTTTTTGCAGCGAACTGGCGTTGCTGAGCAGGCCGATCGCCTGATCGAGGCGGCCGGTTAGCGCCAGGCTTTCGGCGCGGGCGGACAGCTCTTCATCGCGCAGCCCCTGTGCGGCGCTGGCCTGGGCCAGCAGATCCCAGGCGTTGGGATCGTCCGGGTGGGCGAAGGTGTAGCGGTTAAGTATTTTTGACGCCTGCGCCGGCTGGTTGCCTTCCACGTAGGCGTTGGCCAGATTGAGCTGCAGCACCGGGTTGTTGCTCTGTGCGGCGTTGGCGGCCTGTAGCCGTGCAATGGCCTGCGGCGCGCGTTTCTGACCGAGATCGATGTCGGTCATCAGATCGAGCAGCCAGACGTTTTTCGGATCTTGCGTCAGCAGCGGCAGCAGGATGTTACGGGCGTCGTCGTATTTTTTCGCTTCATAGAACAGGATGGCGCGGCCGTATTTGGCGGCCACCTGCTCGCGTACGTTGCCTTTGCTGTAGGCGTCGAGCAGTTCTTCATTCAGGCTGTAGCCTTCCGTGCTGTACATGCCCAGCGAACGCACCTTGGCCATCAGGTAATCCTGCGTGGATTGCACCAGGTGCTTGGGCATTTGGTTGGCGCGGTTGCGCGCATCGGACAGGCGGCTGTCGGGCAAGGGGTGTGTCAGCAGCATTTCCGGCGGCTTGGAGGCATAGCGCGATTGGTCTGACAGTTTCTGCAAGAAGTTGGGCATCGCTTCCGGATCGAACCCGGCGCGTTGCAGCACCTGAATGCCGATGCGGTCGGCTTCCTGTTCATTCGATTGGGTAAAGCTGATCATGCCCTGCTGGGTGCCGGCCAGCGTGCCGCTCAGCGCCGCCATGCCCATGGTCGGGTTGGCCATCGCCAGCAGGATCGAACCGAGAGCGCCTACCCAGGTCAGCGGGGCATTGCGCTGCTGGTCCTCCATCGCCCGCGCCAGATGGCGCTGGGTAACGTGCGAGATTTCATGCGCCAGCACCGAGGCCAGTTGGCTTTCGTTGTCGGTTTCACGGAACAGGGCGGAGTGCAGCACCACGTTGCCGCCAAAAAAGGCGAAGGCGTTGATTTCGTCGTTGCGCACCAGATAGAAATGGAACGGCGTACGTACCGAATAGGCGCTCGCCACCAGCCGGTTGCCCAACTGGTTGATGTATTGGGTTAGCAGCGGATCGTTGATCAGGGGCGCGCTGGCGCGTAACTGGCGCACATAGAAATCCCCCATCGCCAGCTCCTGGCCGATGCTCAGGGTGCCGCCCGCAGAGGTGCCCATGTCCGGCAGTTGATCCTGGGTTTCCGCCTTGGCCGGCGCCATCGCCGTGGCGTTGATCGCGCCGAGCAACAGTACTGCAATCGCTGTTTTGGTCAACCGGGTGGTCATAGTCAGGCCTTTCCCTTAAATAGTCATCTCTAAGACGTCAGCATCACATAAGAGTTCTTCTTCCGTGCCGGGCTCGCCAAAACAATCAGCGCGAAAGTGCGGTGGCTCACAAAACGGCACGCTGCAGCGCCGTTTAAACAGATCACATCATAGTCAGCCGCAGGCGACAATGAAACTTCCGTCAGGGAATAACCGGGCAAAAAAGTTTTATTTTTCATTTCTGAACCCCCGCTTTTATCTCGTTCTGCCCGCCGCTCCCTTTTCGATTGATCCAGGCTGCACGATAAAACGAGGATTAAGTTTGTCTGTGTTTTATTGACAAGACAAACGGAGACTAATATAGTCTGTGTTATTGAAGGCCACATCATACTGAAGACTCAAAAATGGCGTACATCACAACCAGCGTTGAATATGGTATCCACTGTTTGCTCTGGCTGGTCGGCGATAATCAGCGCGCCCTCAGCAGCCGTGAGCTGGCAGAATTGCAGGGGGTTTCCCCCAGCTTCCTCGCCAAAATTTTTCCCAAGCTCGAAAAGGCGGGGATAGTTGCGGCCAGCGAAGGGGTGCGCGGCGGCTACCGGTTGGCGCGCCCGGCGGATGAAATCAGTTTCCTGGAAATCATCGACGCCATTGAAGGGCACAAACCCTTGTTCGACTGCCAGGAAGTGCGTGGCCGTTGCGCCGTATTCGACAATTCGCCGCCCGACTGGGCGGTTTCCGGCAAATGCGCGATCCACGCGGTGATGCTGCAGGCGGAAAAAGCCATGCGCGACGCTCTGGCGGCGCAAACTCTGGGTGCCGTTGCCACCCGTTTTGGCCGCAAGGCACCGCAAGGCTTCTTCAGCGAGGTGAATATCTGGATCGATGAACGCATGAGCGGGCGCACCACCCGCAGCGGCAAACCGGCGCGCACCAAGCCCTAACATCGCCGCAGTGCTTCCCTGAAAAGACTCTTTTTTCCCGCCTCTCCGGAAGAGGCGGGGGCCATTCTGCACCCTCTTGACGGGTGGCGGAACGGCGCCGTTCGTCCGGAAAACGTCACGGGCAGCCTGAAGGCCCGGTTATCTATCTTTGAAGGAGTAAACCAATGACGCAGAAAATAGTGATCGCCGGTTCGGGTTTTGCCGGGTTTTGGGCTGCCGTTTCCGCCATGCGCGCCATCGCGATTGCCGGTAAAACCGGGGATATTGAGGTGACGATGGTATCGCCGACGCCAAATGTCACCATACGACCACGCCTCTATGAGGCGGTGCTGGAAAACATGAACCCGGACATTTCCTCCCAGCTTGATGCCGTCGGCGTACATCATTTGGCAGGTCTGGTGGAGCAGGTTGATACCGCGAGCAAATCTCTGGTGGTTCAACAGGCCGACGGGCAAAAAATCACCCTGGGTTATGACCGCTTTGTACTGGCGACCGGTAGCCGGCTGTTTGTGCCTGCGGTGCCGGGTTTTGCAGAATACGGTTTCAACGTGGATACGCTGGAAAACGCGCAGCGCCTGGATAGCCATTTAAAAGCGCTGACCAATAAAGCGGAAACCCCTGCGCGCAATAGCGTGGTGGTGGTCGGCGGTGGGCTGACCGGGTTGGAAAGTGCCACCGAGATGCCAATGCGGCTACGCGACATTTTGGGCAGCCAAGCGGATATTCGCGTGGTGATTGTTGATACCGCGCCAGAGGTCGGCGCCGGAATGGGCGCGGAACCCGCCGCGGTGATCCAGCAGGCGCTGGCAGAATGCGGCGTCGAGTCGCGTGCCGGAGTGCGCGTCACTGCGATGGATGCAGACGGCGTTACGTTGTCGAACGGCGAACGCATCGCGGCCAACACGGTGATACTGGCTGCAGGCATGCGAGCGCATCCGCTCACTGCGCAGATCCCTGGCGAGCGCGACGGCAGCGGGAGAGTGATCGGTGATGCATACCTGCGTGCACCGGCGGCGGCGGGCGTCTTTGTGACCGGGGATACGGTGAAGGCAGCGACCGACGATTGCGGCAACTACAACGTGATGTCCTGCCAGCATGCCATGAGCCTCGGCCGCGTTGCCGGCCATAACGCGGCGGCAGAACTGACGGGGCTGCCGGTACACCCTTACAGCCAGCCGAAATATGTCACTTGTCTTGATCTCGGCTCTTGGGGGGCGCTCTACACCGAAGGGTGGGATCGTCAGGTACGCTTTACCCGGCAGGAGGGCAAAAAGATTAAGCAGGAGATCAATACGCAGTGGATCTATCCACCGGCCCCGGACCGCGACGCGCTTTTCGCCGTTGCCAATCCGGACTTTGTGATTGTGCCCTGAATTGCATGCGGGAGCGGAAACGCTCCCGTTTTATTGCCGGTTTCCCGCGGGTAAAAAAGAACGCGGCCAAACGCCGGTTTTTATCCTCGGCACCGTTATCGCTCCAGCCACTCGATCGCCAATTCGCGCGCTTCATCCAGGCCGACATCCCGGCCTTCACGGGTAATCGCCGTTTTGAGCTCATTAATCACGTCCGCTTTTTGCGTTTCACGCTCTTCATTGGCCAATGCCAGGAACGCATCGCCTACCACCGTACAGATGCCGATGTATAAGGCTTTTGAATCCTCGAAACCACTGCTCATCACTGTTTCCTCTTGGGGTTGATTTGAATCTACAACGGCAGAAAAGGCCGGTCTTGCACCACGCTTTTCATGACCAGTGTGGAGGTAAGGCGCTGTACGCCGGGCAGGGCGGAAAGCCGTTCGTCGTAAAGCCGCTGAAATGCCGGCAGATCGCGGGCGATGACGTGCAGCAGATAGTCGGGGTCGCCGAACAGCCGCTGCGCCTGGATGACCTGGGGAATGTCCAGCATGGCATTCTCGAAGGCTTCAACGGCCTGGCGATCCCCTTCCCGCATTGTGACAAACACCAACGCAGAAAAGTTAAAGCCAAGGCAGCCGGGATCGAGGTGCGCGCGGTAGCCCCTGATCACGCCGGATTGCTCCAGAGCGCGTACCCGGCGATGGCAGGGGGAAACGCTGAGCCCTATCCGGTCAGCCAATTCGGTAACGGAAAGACGCCCATCGAACTGGAGTTCAGCAAGGATTTTGCGGTCAATCTTATCCATTTGGAATAATTTCCCTCAATCTGCAATTTATACGCAAATAATTGAAACCACATTCTAACAACTTGGGGATATTCTTTTCAATAATTGAACAATTTTAGACATTCCTGGCTTTTGGAGCCTGAAAGCAGTGTCCTGCGGAGGAAAGTGAAATGATAAAACGGACAAGCCCACCCACCGCGCTGCGGTGGCCGCAAAAGGCGTCGCGCACATGACGCCGGCTATTTTCGCCGCCTTCTGGGCGGTATCCATGCTGTTTGTCATTACGCCGGGGCTGGACTGGGCGTACATCATAGCGGCAGGCATACGCGGACGGGTGGTGGTGCCTGCGGTGGCGGGCTTGCTGTTGGGGCATCTGATGGCGATAGCCATCGTGGCGGCCGGCGTGGGCGCGCTGGTAGCGGGCAATCCGCTGGCCCTCACGGCGTTGACCCTGATTGGCGCGGCTTATCTGTTGTGGATCGGTTTTAACATGCTGCTTCATCCCTCCGCGCCCAACGCGGGTGAAGGGCAGCCGTCCGGCTCCTGGCTGCGTTGGGCCGGTAAAGGGATTTGCATCAGTGGCCTGAACCCCAAGGTTTTCCTGTTGTTTTTGGCGCTGTTGCCGCAGTTCACCGATGCCAATGCCGCCTGGTCGATTCCGATGCAGATCCTTGCGTTGGGTCTGTTGCATCTGGTGAGTTGCGGGCTGGTTTATCTGCTGGTGGGATGGGGGTCGCAGTCCCTGTTGCAGACGCGTCCGCAGGCCGCCCGTGTCGTCAGCCGCATTTCCGGCGTTGCCATGCTGTTGATTGCCATCGGTTTGCTCGCCGGGCAGGCGTTCAAATAAAAAGGGGGGAATGCGACTTCCCCCCTTCAATGCAGACTCGTTAACGACGGGTCTATTACGCCGTTAGCTGGCCGTGGCGTGAGTGACGCGAACCGGCACCGATTTATAAGACGGGGTGCCGCTTTCCTTGTCGATATAATCCAGCGGAACCAGAACGTTCGCCTCAGGGTAATAGGCCCCGACGGAACCTGGAGCGATGTTGTAGGAGATCACCGTGATATTTTCCAGCCGCAGTTTGCGCCCGGCCACCACGGTTTCGATATCCACCAGGTCACCATGTTCCAGACCCCGCTTCTCGAGATCGATGTCGTGCATGAACAGAACATCGCGACGGCCAAATACGCCTCTATAACGGTCATCCATTGCGTAAATAGTGGTGTTGTACTGGTCATGGCTGCGCAGGGTGATTAGCCGCAGCACGTCGTCGCCCTGAACCTCGGCGTCTTCTTCTACGCCGCTGAACACCGAGAACATGGCTTTGCCGGTTGGCGTCGGCCATATGCGCTCGGTTGGCGGCAGCGGCATGCGGAACCCACCGGGTTGTGCGATACGCTCATTGTATTTATCGAAACCGGGAATGGTTTTTTCAATCAGATCGCGAATGATGCTGTAATCGGCCACCAGTTCCATCCAGGGCACCTTGCTGTCTTGCAGGGTTGCCTTGGCCATACCGGCGACGATCGCCGGTTCTGAAAGCAGGAACGGGGATGCCGGTTTCAGTTTGCCGGAAGAGGCGTGCACCATCGACATGGAATCCTCTACCGTGATCGACTGGCGACCGCTGTCTTGCATATCCAGTTCTGTACGCCCCAGGCAAGGAAGGATATAGGTTTCTTTGGCGACCAGCAGGTGTGAGCGGTTGAGTTTGGTACCGAGATGGACGCTTAAATCCAGCGATTTCATCGCCGGGAAGCACAGATCCGGGTCCGGCAAGGCCACGGCAAAGTTACCGCCAAGGCAAATCAGTGCTTTGGAGGTGCCTTCCACCATGGATTGCATGGCTTTTACCGCATCATGCCCATGCTCTTTCGGGGCGACAAAGCCGAACACGTTTTCCAGATTGGTCAGGAACTCTTGCGAAGGCTTTTCAGTGATGCCGACGGTGCGGTTGCCCTGAACGTTGGAATGGCCGCGCAGCGGGCAGATCCCGGCGCCGGGCTTGCCGATATTGCCGCGCATTAACAGCAGATCGGCAATCAAACGTACGTTTGCCGTCCCTTTGTTGTGCTGGGTAATGCCCATGCCGTAAGTAATGATCGTGGCTTTGGATTTCGCATAGGCCAGCGCGACCTGCTCCAGATCTTCCTGAGTCAGGCCGCTCTCCGCTTCAATGTCTTGCCACGAGGTGGCGGCCAAATCCGTGGCGAATTGCTCAAAGCCGTTGGTGTGTTCGGCAATGAAATCACGGTCGATAACGTTGCTGCCCGCTCCCTGCGCGGCGTCATATTCCAACAGCGCCTTGGCGATCCCTTTCAATGCAGCGGCGTCGCCGCCGGCTTTAACCTGGTAATAGGTGGAGGCAATATTGGTGGAGCTGTAGGTCGCCATCTCGATTACGTTTTGCGGATCGGCAAAGCGCTCAAGTGCGCGTTCACGCAGCGGGTTGAAGACGATAATCGGTATCTGGCGTCGTGCCAGTTCATGCAGGGTACCCATCATGCGCGGGTGATTGGTGCCCGGGTTGTGGCCAATGGAAATCACCAGTTCGGTGTTGTCGAAGTCATCCAATGACACCGTGCCCTTACCGATACCGATGGATTGCGGCAAGCCAACGCTGGTCGGTTCGTGACACATGTTGGAGCAATCCGGGAAGTTGTTGGTACCGAATTCACGGGCAAACAGTTGGAACAGGTAGGCGGCTTCATTGGACGCGCGGCCGGAGGTATAGAATTCAACCTGATCCGGCGACTGCATGCCGCGCAATAGTTCGCCGATGCGCTTGAAGGCATCATCCCATTCGACCGGGCGCAGCGTATCGCTGGCGCTGTCGTAAACCAGCGGGTGCGTCAGACGGCCGTAGCCTTCCAGTTCAAAATCCGTTTTTTCCAGCAGGGAGGTCACCGTGTTGGCCGCCAAAAACTCTGGCGTTACCCGCTTGCTGGTGGCTTCCCAGGTTACCGCCTTGGCGCCGTTTTCGCAGAACTGGAAGGTCGAGTGGTGCTCCTTGTCAGGCCAGGCGCACCCAGGGCAGTCGAAGCCGTCCGGTTGGTTGGTCCGCATCAGCGTGACCGGCGCTTCGAAGGTTTCCATTTGTGTTTTCACGGCGATAGCCGTCGCTTTCAAGGCGCCCCAGCCACCCGCAGGTCCATCATAGGGCCGAATTCCGGGAACGGCGCGTTTCTTCTTCATCATATGAACTCCTACCACCCCTGAGTGGGCGATATCTTATTGAGACAGGTCTATTCGGTGTTCCCCTCGGGAGGCGGGATAACCGACAACTATTATTGCCGCCTGATAATGGCTGCGTGCGCGTTGCCATTTCTCTGTCTGCACTGGCGGCCAGACAGAGCGGGTGCTCAGGCGGCAATAAATCTTTTACGGGTGACTCACTGGGCGTGAAAAAGACGTCTGGCAACTTCACGCCCGATATTCCGCCGCCGCAAGACGGCTTTTTAGCTTATGCCTGCGGCTCCGCGGGCGTTTGCGGCCCAGCCTGAGCAATCGGCGTTTCTGGCGTTGTCGGCGGGGCTGGATTCTCCTTGCTTATGGGGGGCAGTTTGTTAAACACGACCTTGTCAGTTGTTTGATCATAGCCAATCTCGACGCTGTCGCCCGACTTCAGGTTGTCGCCAAGAATTTCCTTCGCCAATCGGGTTTCCACTTCCTGGCGGATCCTGCGTTTCAGTTCGCGGGCGCCAAAGTCAGGCTGATAGCCCACGTCCACCAGGTGTTCCACCAGAGAATCTGCAATATTGAGGGTGATATTCTGAGCCGCCGCCGTACGCGTTAAATGCTCAAGCTGGATATTCACGATTAAACGAATATTTTCCTGAGACAGGGAGTTGAACACGATGACTTCATCGATGCGGTTCAGGAACTCAGGGCGGAAGTGGCCCTTGAGCACTTGCATCAATTCGTCGTGAATCGTCTTGTCTGACTTGCGTTCCGCCTCCGGTAGCGAGGCGTTATTCATGATCACCGCAGAACCGAGGTTGCTGGTAGCAATGATGGTGGTGTTGCTGAAATCGACCACGCGCCCTTTACCGTCCGTCAGGCGGCCATCATCGAATACCTGCAGCAGCACGTTGTAGACGTCCGGGTGCGCTTTCTCGATCTCGTCGAGCAAAATTACGCTGTAAGGGCGGCGTCTTACACGCTCGGTTAACTGGCCGCCTTCGTCATAACCCACATACCCTGGAGGGGCACCGATCAGACGTGCAACGGCATGGCGCTCCATGTATTCCGACATGTCGATACGGATAATGGCCTGTTCGTCACCGAACACCGTTTCGGCGATGGCCTTGGCCAGCTCGGTTTTGCCGACGCCGGTAGGGCCGAGGAACAAGAAGGTGGCGATAGGGCGGTGTGCCTGGCTCAACCCGGCGCGCGACAGGCGTACGGCGTCGCTGACGGCTTCGACCGCATCATCTTGCCCGACCACGCGTTCACGCAGTTTGTCTTCCATATTGAGCAATTTTTTCCGCTCTTCCTGGGTTAACTCAGTCACCGGGATGCCGGTCAGGCGCGACACCACTTCAGCGACGGAAGACAGGGTGACTTCCAGCGTCTCCGAACCCGTTTTGCGCTGCCAGGCTTCCGTTAACTCTTCAAGGCGCGCCCGTTTGTCACTAATTTGCGCTTCGAAGCTTTTAACGTCGTCAAATTTTTTACGCGAAGACGCCGAGTCTTGCTCGCGTTTCAGGTGGGCGATTTCCGCTTCCAGTTCCTGAATATCAGCCGGCCGGGAGGTGGCGGAAATGCGAACGCGGGCCGCCGCCTGGTCAATCAGATCGATGGCCTTGTCCGGCAAGAAGCGTGACGTGATATAGCGATCGGACAGTTCGGCCGCCGCGACGAACGCTTCATCAACAAAGGTCACCTGATGGTGCGCTTCCAGTTTGTCGCGCAGACCACGCAAAATGACGATGGTCTGGTCGACGGTCGGTTCCGGTACCAAAACCGGCTGGAATCGACGTTCAAGCGCAGCATCTTTCTCGATATGTTTTTGGTATTCGTTGAGGGTTGTGGCGCCAATCAGGCTCAGTTCACCGCGCGCCAGCGCCGGTTTCAGTACGTTGGCAATGTCCAGACCGCCTTCGCCGCCGCCCTGACCGGCACCGACAATGGTATGGAGTTCGTCGATAAACAAAATCAGTTCGGCATTTTTCTCGCTGACCTCATCAATCAACTGTTTGGCGCGTTCTTCGAATTCGCCGCGGTATTTTGCGCCCGCCACCATTGAGTTGATATTTACTTCGACCAGGCGCTTGCCCCGCAGCACTTCGGGCACGTCACCTTTGACAATGCGCTGCGCCAGCCCTTCCACTATGGCGGTTTTGCCCACGCCAGGCTCGCCGATCAGCACCGGGTTGTTTTTCTTGCGACGGGCAAGCACTTCAATGGTACTTTCAATCTCCTGCGCGCGGCCGAGCACCGGATCCAGCTTGCCCTGGCGCGCCATTTCAGTCAGGTCGCGGCCAAACTTATCCAGCGTTGGCGTGCCCGTCGGGGTATCGATACGGCCGTCTTCCGCACCTTTTCCCACAAGCTTCACCACTTTCTGTCGCAGAGCGGCTGGGGTAACGCCGTATTTTTTCAACAGGGTGCCGGCAATGCTGTCCGGCACTTCACTGAGCCCGATCAGTAAATGCTCCGGGCCAACATAGGAATGGCCCAAATCGCGGGAGGCCTGGAAAGCGTACATGAAGGCCTTTTTCAGACGTGGGGAAACCGTCATGTCTTCCAGAGTAGCGCCGGTTTCGGCGGCCCCCTTGTAAGCATGCTGGTCAATGTAGGCCTTGATGTCCTGCGGCGACAATTTGAGTTCTGTCAGCAGGGCGGCACAGACATCGGTATCCGCCAACACATACAGCAGGTGCTCGGTATCAAGTTCACTGCGGTGCAGTTCATGCGCTTTTTCTGCCGCGCGTTGCAGCAGCTCAAGCGTTTGTTTGCTGAAGGCGTCGGTGGCATCGACGGATTCGCGCGGGACTTCCGCAGAAAACCCGGACGCTTCTTCCGCCGCTTCGTCTTCGGTTAACTCATTAAAGAAACGCGATAAGGCACCGCCGCCACCCAACAGGGAGTCGAAAGGATTGAGAATATTTTGATGACGCGTTAATTGCCGGTAATCGTAATCACAAATGGCAATGGATTTCCTCTGACCATTTTGCATCACTGTCACACGGCCCGATGCCGGGCGAGCATGACAAATATCACATAAAATAGGCATGGTGAATTAACTCCTATCAAGTTAAAGCGATTTAACTTCAATAAAACAGGCGTTTTAGAAATGCCTGTTATTTATTTAACCTTGTCGGATTAAATAATGGCGTTAACGAATTTGATGCCGACTCCTTATTGGTGGTGGTGAGTTAAGGCATCGTTTTCACAATGCCGGTTTGCGAAATGAAGTGCATCCGGCATTTTTCAGTAAAATGCTGGATGCGTTACTCTTTAATTGTCTTTTAATGATTTTTTCGCCAGTCGTTACGTCAATGACTATTGGGCGGCACACTGCGCGTCGATAACTCTTCTAATAATGTCAGCGACGGAATAAAGAATAAACCGCCGGTGACGGCATGGCTGAAGTCGAGTAAGCGGTCATAATTACCCGGCGGAAGACCAATAATCATATTTTCAAGCATTTGTTCTATCGGCGCCGGGGATCGGGCATAGCCGATAAAGTAGGTGCCGAACTCGCCCATGCCGGGTCTGCCAAATGGCATGTTATCGCGCAGGATCTTTACTTCGTTACCGTTTTCATCTTCCAGCGTGGTGAGCGAACTGTGGGATGAGGACGGTTTTACGTCGGCATCCAGCTCAATGTTGGATTGTTTATGGCGGCCGATAATGCCCTCTTGCTGTTCAACGGTCAGCGAGTTCCAGCCTTTCATATCATGCAGATACTTCTGCACCAAGGCGTAACTGCCGCCGGCAAAGGCCGGGTCTTCCTCACCTACCACGGTGAAGTCGATGGCTTCGCGGCCCTCGGGGTTTTCGGTACCGTCGACAAAGCCGATCATGGCGCGTTGATCGAAATAACGGAAACCCTGAACTTCATCCACGACGGTGACGGCATCGCCGAGTTTATTCAGCAACTGGGTCGCCAGCTCAAAGCACAGATCCATTTCTTCGGCACGAATATGTAAGAGAATGTCACCGGGGGTAGCGATGGCGACGCGGCCACCGGATCCTATTTCACGAAAAGGATGCAATTGCGCCGGGCGCGGAATGCCGAAAAGCGTATTCCAGGCGGTGGAACCGAATCCGCAGACGCATGACAGCCGCCCAGCCGGCGATCTTTTTGCTACCGAACGCACCACGGCCGCCACGTCGGCACACCAGTTACGTACGGTGGCGTGGTGTTCCGGCGTATTTGTTATTGTCGCGACAATAAAGATGGCGCTGCGCGTAACAGGGCTAAAAACTGCCTGTGAATCATCATAATACGTGCTCATAAGTCGTCTACCATCCAGTAAAGGTCAAATATGATATTTAAAATGCAACAATAACTGATGTAAAACGCATTAAATATAGAGCTACCTCTTTTACTTTGTGTTGTCAATGTTGATACAACCTCTCTAAATAGCATATCAAAACTTAACAAGGTGCGTGATAGATTGTATCTATTGCGCAATAAAATTAACCAATTTGACGAAATGTTATTAGCAGGTAAAATTACTACAAAGCGGGGGAGACTGAGAGAAGCCAACAGATCATCGGTTGGAAAAATGGCGGCGGTAAGTTGAGAAGATATGCCGTTAAAATTTAAAAATAAAATTATCCACATCGACTGAGGCGTATCCAGGCTGATTAATTCTCCTGATGCTGTCCACGTTCGTGCCCATAAACCAACCCTTGGGGCACCCGCAGGCCTGTTTCGATAAAAACACGGCCAGGAAAGAAAATTATCGGCATTAAAAAATTACGGCATGAGGTTTTCCTCATTTTTTGCGTGGCTCATGTAAGGGTGTGGGCCGATTTTTAATGGATAACGGGCAGTGACCTAGAATAGCAATATAACTCATGGTTTATAAACTTATCAAAATGGTGATACACAGGGGTGAACAATGTTGGGATTAGATGCCTTCCATTTAGCGAGGATACAGTTTGCCTTTACTGTCTCCTTCCATATTATTTTTCCGGCTATTACCATCGGGCTCGCGAGTTTTCTGGCGGTGCTGGAAGGTTTGTGGCTGAAAACGCGTAATGACACCTACCGTGAGCTTTATCATTTTTGGTCGAAGATATTCGCGGTCAATTTTGGTATGGGGGTGGTGTCAGGTCTGGTAATGGCTTACCAGTTTGGCACCAACTGGAGCGGTTTTTCGCAGTTCGCCGGCAGCATTACCGGGCCGTTATTGACCTATGAAGTACTTACCGCTTTCTTCCTGGAAGCCGGTTTCCTCGGGGTTATGCTGTTTGGCTGGAACCGGGTAGGGCGTGGGCTGCATTTCTTTGCGACCTGTATGGTCGCGCTGGGGACGCTCATCTCGACCTTTTGGATCCTGGCCTCGAACAGCTGGATGCACACGCCGCAAGGCTATGCGATCGAAAACGGCATTGTGATCCCGGTCGACTGGCTGAAAATTATCTTTAACCCGTCATTCCCCTACCGTTTATTGCACATGTCTACCGCCGCTTTCCTGGCCAGTGCCTTCTTTGTCGGGGCATCGGCTGCTTGGCACCTGCTGCGGGGCAATGATTCGCCGGCGGTACGCAAAATGTTTTCCATGGCGCTCTGGATGGCGCTGTTTGTCGCCCCGATTCAAGCGGTTATCGGCGATGCTCACGGCTTGAATACCCTGGAGTATCAACCGGCGAAAATTGCCGCCATTGAAGGCCATTGGGAGAACAAGCCGGGTGAAGCCACGCCGCTGGTGCTGTTCGGCGTGCCGGATATGGAACAGGAAAAAACCCGCTACAAGCTGGAAATTCCTTATCTTGGCAGCCTGATCCTGACGCACAGTCTCGACAAGCAAGTACCGGCGTTGAAAAGTTTTCCTAAGGAAGATCGCCCGAATTCCACCATCATCTTTTGGTCGTTCCGCGTGATGGCCGGTTTGGGCATGCTGATGATTCTGCTTGGCGTTGTCAGCGCATGGCTGCGTTGGAGAGGCCGTCTGTATCAGTCGCGTCCTTTTTTGTGGTTCGCGTTGTTAATGGGGCCTTCAGGCCTGATTGCGTTGTTGGCCGGGTGGTTCACTACTGAAATTGGCCGACAACCTTGGGTGGTGTATGGGGTGCAACGGACCCGCGACGCCGTTTCCGCGCACGGTGATATGCATATGACCTTCAGCCTGCTGGCCTTTATTGCGGTGTATTGCTCGGTGTTCGGCGTTGGCTATATGTACCTGATGCGTCTGATCAAGAAAGGCCCGGGGAGCGACGATACGCATGGCGCCGTTGTCGAGGGTACGCCAGCTCGTCCGCTGTCTGCGGTTCAGGATCCTTTGAACAAGCCGGAAGGGAGAAACTAACATGGGCATCGATCTTTCAATTATTTGGTTCACCATCATCGTCTTCGCCACGTTGATGTATATCGTGATGGATGGTTTCGATCTCGGGATTGGTATCCTGTTTCCGTTCAATAAGGATGCCACCGAGCGCGACATGATGGTCAATACCGTGGCGCCGGTCTGGGACGGCAACGAAACCTGGCTGGTGTTGGGGGGGGCGGCGCTGTATGGCGCTTTCCCGCTGGCCTATGCCGTTATCACCGATGCGTTGTCCATTCCGCTGACCGCGATGCTGATTGGCCTGATCTTTCGCGGCGTGGCGTTCGAATTCCGGTTCAAGGCCACGCCGGAGCATCGTCCGTTTTGGGACAAGGCGTTTATTGTCGGCTCGATCCTGGCGACTTTCAGCCAGGGGGTTGCCGTCGGGGCAATATTGAATGGCTTCGAGGTCACCGGCCGCGTCTACAGCGGTTCGGCACTGAGCTGGCTGGCGCCGTTCCCGCTGTTCTGCGGCCTCGGCCTGGTGGTCGCCTATGCGTTATTGGGCTGTACCTGGCTGATTATGAAAACGGAAGGGGCCTTGCACCGCAAGATGTCCGAGTTGGCGATCCCCTTGACGCTGGTGCTGCTGGCCGCCATTGCCATCATCAGCATCTGGACGCCGTTAGCGCACCAGGATATTGCCGCGCGCTGGTTCACCACGCCGAATATCTTCTTGTTCCTGCCGGTACCGCTGTTGGTTCTGGCCTTTGCCTGGGGCATCGTGCGGGCGGCGTATAACCGCCGGGCCAGCTATGGTCCGTTCCTGATGACCCTGGGCTTGATGTTCCTGGGTTTCAGCGGCCTGGGGATCAGTATTTGGCCGAATATCATCCCACCGTCGATCTCCATCTGGCAGGCGGCATCACCGCCTCAAAGCCAGGGCTTTATGCTGGTCGGCGGGTTGCTGATTATTCCGGTCATTCTGGCTTACACCTGCTGGAGCTATTACGTGTTCCGCGGAAAAATCAAACCGGATGAAGGTTACCATTGATCGATAACGTTATCAGGAGACGAATATCATGAAACCTGTAACAGACAGCCACCCAGCCTTTTGGCGGCGCTTGATGTGGATGATGGCCATTTGGGGCGCCAGCGTGCTGGCCCTCGGCGTAGTGGCATCGGTATTTAAACTGCTGATGGTCGCAGCCGGCATGAAGTCTCACTGAAAAAACAAGCAGCCAGGCTATGGGCTTAATAGATAGCCTGGCTTTGCTTTTCAGTCAGCCTCGGGCAATCAACAGCAACGCCATTATTTTCCGCTCTGACACTTAGTAATAAGTGCCTGATGATTTCTTGTTACCGCTCATTTGGAAGGTATTGCAGATGTCGACATTTACCGATCCCTGGGAACGTAAGTTTTATTATTTGCGGCTCTCCATTACGGATGTGTGTAACTTCCGTTGCAGCTACTGTTTGCCTGATGGGTACCGTCCCACCGGGGGTAACAACAAGAGCTTTCTGACGTTGGATGAAATCCGGCGGGTTACACGGGCTTTTGCCGCCTGCGGTACGGAAAAGATCCGCCTGACCGGCGGTGAACCGTCGCTGCGCAGAGATTTTGTCGAGATCATTGAAACCGTCAGACAAAATCCGGAAATCAGCAATATCGCCATGACCACCAATGGTTACCGCATGGCGCGTGATGTGGCACGTTGGCGGGCCGCGGGGCTGACGTCCATTAACGTCAGCGTAGACAGCCTGGACGCCAACCAGTTTCATGCCATAACCGGCCAGGACAAGTTCAGGCAGGTCATGGACGGAATTGACGCCGCCTTTGCGGCGGGGTTTGACAAGGTCAAGGTCAATACCGTTTTGATGCGCGGGATCAATCATCATAGCCTGCAGACGTTCCTTGACTGGATTAAGCTCCGCCCGATTCAACTGCGTTTTATCGAACTGATGGAAACGGGGGAAGGGCGAGATCTGTTCCGCCAGCATCATATTTCGGGAGAGGTGATCCGCGAACGCCTGGTCGCCATGGGGTGGCAGCGCCGGGAACAAGAGCGCAGCGCAGGCCCGGCTCAGGTGTTTTTCCACCCTGATTACCAGGGGGAAATCGGCCTGATAATGCCGTACGAAAAGAACTTCTGCGCCAGTTGTAACCGGCTGCGCGTCTCGGCAACCGGGAAGTTGCACCTGTGCCTGTTTGGTGACGGCGGTATTGCCTTGCGTGACCTGTTGCAGTCCGACAGCAGCCAGCAGGAATTGCAGGAGCGTATTGCGCACAGTTTATTGCAGAAAAAACAAACGCATTTCCTGCATCAGGGAAATACCGGCATCACGCAAAACCTGTCGTTTATCGGGGGGTAAATGTGACTGGAGAAAGACCATGACCAAAACTTCGGCTGAATGGGTCCTTTCAATCCGGGCAGTGCCGGCACCCGGGGCTTGCCGCCTGCCGTGCGCACCCACCTCTCCTTGTCAATCCGTTCCTTATTAAAGAAAGTGTAATCATGGCGCATTTCACACATATCAATACGATGGGCGAGGCCCATATGGTGGATGTCTCCGCCAAACCCGAGACGCAGCGTGAAGCCGTGGCCGAAGCTGCGGTGTCGATGAACCCGACAACGTTAAAAATGATCGTTGAAGGCAAACACCATAAAGGCGATGTTTTCGCTACCGCCCGCATTGCCGGTATTCAGGCGGCGAAGCGGACCTGGGAACTTATCCCGCTGTGCCATCCGTTAATGCTGAGTAAAGTTGAAGTCACGCTGCGCGCCGATGAGCAAAACAATAGGGTGGTTATTCAGGCGCTGTGCCGTTTAAACGGGAAAACCGGCGTTGAGATGGAAGCACTGACCGCCGCTTCGGTTGCGGCGCTGACCATTTATGACATGTGCAAGGCCGTGCAAAAAGACATCGTCATCGGCAATGTGCGTTTATTGGAAAAGCGAGGGGGTAAATCCTCCGATTACACGGCGGTGGATCATGATTGATGTTTTATTCTTTGCTCAGGTGCGCGAGCTGATCGGTTGCAACCATCTGCAACTCCCTGCCGATTACGCCACGGTGGAGACGTTACGCCAGGCGCTGTTGGCAAAGGGCCACCGTTGGGCGCTGGCGTTGGAGGGCGATAAACTTTTGGCTGCGGTAAACCAAACGCTGGTGCCTTTCGATCACCCCTTGAATGCCGGTGACGAAGTGGCCTTTTATCCGCCGGTAACCGGGGGTTGAGATGCAAAACAAAATTGTCGTCGATACCGAAAATTTTGATATCGCACGGGAACATCAATGGTTATCAGCCTCGGAGAACGAGGGCGCCGTGGTCACTTTCGTCGGCAAAGTACGAAATAATAATCTGGGCAGCGATGTCAGTTCCCTGACGTTGGAACATTATCCCGGTATGACCGAAAAGTTGTTGGCGCAGATTGTTGATGAAGCCCGCGGCCGTTGGCCACTGGGGCGGGTGGTCGTGTTTCACCGCATCGGCGAGATGCAGGCTGGAGATGGCATCGTTTTGGTCGGCGTCAGCAGCGCTCATAGAGCCGACGCCTTTCTTGCCGCCGAATTTATTATGGATTATTTGAAGACCAAAGCGCCATTCTGGAAAAGGGAATCAACGCCACAGGGCGAACGATGGGTTGCCGCAAAAGATAAAGATTGTGCGGCGGTTGAACGCTGGTAGTTATCTGAACATGTTATTCCCATCGGGTTTCGGCACGGTTTGCACCGTGCCGAAGAGTGGTGTCAGATCAGATTGAAATAACGATCGGGTTTGAGCGGGGCGGGCAGAGGCTTTTGATTGTTCATTTCCATCAGATTGCGTTCGATGGTATTGCAGATGGCATTCAATGGCAGATCATTGGCGCTGGTACCAAAAGGATCTTCCAACTCTTCGGCCAGTGAGTCCCAGGACAAAAAGGTATAGGAAATAAAGACGGAAACAAACGGTGTCATATAATGCAAATCGGAAACCAGCGCAAACGGTAGTAAGGTACAGAATAAATAAACGGTGCGTTGCAGGATCAGCGTATAGGCAAAAGGCACCGGCGTATTGGCGATTCTTTCGCAACCGCCGAGAACATGTGCGAGTTCATCCAGTTTATTATCGAGCATTCTATAGGTGACATCGCTTAATTTACCCGCCAGGCGCAATTTGCCAATCTCATCACCCAATAATAACAAGACTCTGTTAGTGGGCATTGGGCTGGCGATGACCTCCGAGAAAGCCTCTCTCGGTAAAATGCGATACAAATCAGCAGTGGGGTCGGTGTTTCTTAATTGATGTTTCAAACTCCAGCTAAACGCCATAAGATATTTTGCTATTTCCTCATGAGAATTTTTATCTTCCGGAAGCAGGTTTTTTAATTGTCTTAATAATGTGCGCTCCGCTATCAGCAAGGTTCCCCACAACATTCGCGCTTCAACAAAGCGACTATAGCTGGCACTGTTGCGAAAACCCAGGAAAATAGCGATGGCGATCCCCAGCAGGCTAAAGGGGGCAATGGTGAGATGTATGCCAAGTTGTTCATACCATTGATAAATGATGATGGCGACAATAGACATGAGGATATTTAAAAACAGGCGGAAGGTGATTTTTGACAACACCGAACCGTGCCAGTCAAACAGGCGGAGAAACCAGTGTTGGTTTGGGCGAATAATCATGGGTTTACTACTCCCTGGTAGCTTACTTTTGGCTGTGATTGTTTTAGTGATGAATAATTATCATGGCCGATAATATGTAACAATGTATGAGGTTTCTCATTGGCAAGTGAATGTTTACTGTATGACATAGGGCGATGATGATCAGACTCTCTGAGTCGGTGTTTAAATTATCTGATTTATTTATTCAATAATCAATACATCCAAAAAATAATTAAGATTGTGCTGCTAAGATAAATAAGAGTTATTGAATGACCCACCGTTTGTACGCCCCGTTTTCGTTTAATGGCCGAGACACGGAAGCCAAATGAGAATAAAGAGTATTTTCTGCCGACGGAATGCCCTGCGCGTTGCCGGGATGTACGGATTGCGATTCGTCTCGGTTTAAGGATACGCTTGCCCTGGGCTCTGGTATTCTTATGGAGCGTGTTGTGAGTTGGATGTTCTCCGGAGCGGCAAATCCAATCCGTTTGGTGTTGAAGCACAGCGGGCTCGTCAGGTACTTTGCGTGTTGGCGTGCCCAAACCTGTACCCCATTCATTTCATGAAAAGACCAACCCCAGGAACCGCAATGCCTGCCAGTCAAACCTCTAGGAGCACTCTCTGATGCTGGAGATGTTATTACAGTGGTACCGTCGTCGCTTCACCGATCCGCAGGCTATCGCCCTGCTGGTGATTCTGGTCGCCGGGTTCCTCATTCTCTATTTTCTGCACGGTATTTTGACGCCGCTGCTGGTGGCCATCGTGCTGGCGTATCTGCTGGAGTGGCCGACCGCGCGGCTGCAGCGTATCGGCTGTTCGCGCAACTGGGCGGCGAGCCTGGTGATGATCATGTTCGCCGGCATCGCGATGCTGCTGGTGTTTGTGGTGGCGCCGACCGCCTGGCAGCAGGGCATCAACCTGATGACCGATCTGCCGGGGATGCTCAATCAATTCTATAACTTTGCGGCGACGCTGCCGAAGCGTTATCCGGCGCTGGTCGATGCCGGTATCATCGATATGATGGCGGAGAACCTGCGCGGGCGGCTGTCGGGCATGGGGGAGTCGGTGGTGAAATTCTCGCTGGCTTCACTGGTCGGGCTGCTGACGCTGGCGATTTACCTGATTCTGGTGCCGATGATGATGTTCTTCCTGCTGAAGGACAAAGAGCAAATGCTCAACGCGGTGCGCCGCGTACTGCCGCGCAATCGCGGGTTGGCGGGGCAGGTGTGGATCGAGATGAACCAGCAGATCACCAACTATATCCGCGGCAAGGTGCTCGAGATGGTGATCGTCGGCGTGGCGACCTACCTGGTGTTCGTTATTTTGGATATGCGCTATTCGCTGCTGCTGGCGGTGCTGGTTGGCTTCTCGGTGCTGATCCCTTATATCGGCGCGGTGTTGGTGACCATTCCGGTGGTGGTGGTGGCGATGTTCCAATGGGGCGTCGGCGCCGATTTCTGGACGCTGATCGTCGCCTATCTGGTGGTGCAGGCGCTGGACGGCAACCTGTTGGTGCCCATTTTGTTCTCCGAGGCGGTCAATCTGCATCCGCTGGTGATTATCTTGTCGGTGATCATCTTTGGCGGGCTGTGGGGCTTTTGGGGGGTGTTCTTTGCTATCCCGCTGGCCACGCTGGTGAAGGCGGTGATACACGCCTGGCCGGACGAACTGCGGGTGGACACGGAACTGGAATAAGCGGAAATGACGAAGCGCAGCAGGCCGCTGCGCTTCGTGAGCATTATTGCTGCAGGTAACTCAGAACGATGTCGTGATGATTGGTGGTTTTGAAATCATCAAACACTTTCTCGACTTTACCCTTGGCATCAATCAGGAAGCTGATACGGTGAATGCCGTCATAGGTTTTCCCCATAAAGGTTTTTTCACCCCAAACGCCGAACTGCTGCGCCACCTGATGATCCTCATCAGACAACAGCGTGAAATTTAACAACTCTTTCTCGGCAAAACGCGACAGCTTCTCTGGTTTATCCGTGCTGATGCCCAGCACTTCGACACCCGCTTTTTTCAAGTCATCCATGTTATCCCGCAGACCGCAGGCCTGAACGGTGCAACCCGGCGTCATCGCCTTCGGATAAAAATAAACAAGCACTCGCTGTCCCTGGAAGTCGGCCAAATTAATTTCCTCACCGTCCTGGTCAGGCAAACTAAATTTCGGCGCTGTGTCACCGGCTTTCAATGGGCTCATCACTACTCTCCATCTTTCTCATCATGCTGTGGATAGTTAACAACGCTAATACTGCCTTGTGCGTTCAATTCTGTACATAGGCGATGAAAGGCTTGCTCGATATTTGATGCATCCGCGTTGCCGGGGCTGTGCGCGGTGATCTGAATGTAAAGCTGCGGCGGCAGGTGACCTTCCGCCGGTTGGGTTCTGGACACCAGCTCGGCAATGTTCATCTGGCTGGAGTCGAACAGATCGGTGAAGCGTTCAATGATGTGCGGCGAGTCTTTCACCTCAACCTGCACCCACACCGTGGCCGGCATCGGCGGCCTTTCATGCGAATTGGTGCGTTTCATCACAATCAGCAGCTCCATCTCCGCGCCTTTTTGCGGCAGAGTGGATTCAATCAGGGTAATCGCGTTCCAACTGCCGGAAAGCAGCATGATGAAAGTGAACTCCTCACCCAGCATGGCCAGACGGCTATCTTCGATATTGCACCCGCAGCTGCTGACGTGGCGGGTGATGGCATTGACGATTCCGGGGCGGTCGGCGCCGAGCGCGGTAATCACGAGATAGTGTTCATCTGGCTTAGGCAAAATGGATCTTCCTGTCGTGCTCAATGGGGTTACCATGGTAAACATAAAAAAAACCGCCTGCCAAGCGCTTACAACGCTGTTGTTTGCTTGCTTTTGGATAGGTAGCAAAAGTACCATGAGTGACTTGTTTGTGGAGGGGACGGCCAATGTTTACGGGAAGTATTGTTGCACTGGTTACGCCGATGGACGACAAAGGTGCTGTCGATCGTGCGAGCCTAAAAAAACTGATTGATTATCATGTAGCCAGTGGGACCTCGGCCATTGTTTCCGTAGGGACGACCGGCGAGTCCGCAACGCTTGCCCATGACGAGCACGTTGAGGTGGTATTGCAGACGCTGGAACTGGCCGCGGGCCGCATTCCGGTGATCGCAGGTACGGGCTCCAACGCCACCGCCGAAGCCATTTCGCTGACCAAAAGCTTCGAAAATACCGGCGTAGTAGGGTGCCTGACGGTAACGCCTTACTACAATAAGCCGACCCAGGAAGGGCTGTACCAGCACTTCAAGGCGATTGCCGAAAGCACCGAGCTGCCGCAGATCCTCTATAACGTGCCTTCACGCACCGGTTGTGACATGCTGCCGCCGGTGATTGCGCGTTTAGCAAAAATTAAGAATATTGTTGCCGTTAAAGAGGCAACAGGGAACTTAAGTCGTGTAAGTCAGATCCAAGTGCTGGTTGATGATGAAGATTTCATTTTGCTGAGCGGCGATGACGCCAGCGGTCTGGATTTCATGCAACTGGGCGGCAAAGGGGTGATTTCCGTGACGGCCAACGTGGCGGCGCGTGAAATGGCGCAGCTTTGCACGCTGGCAGCACAGGGCAACTTTGCTGAAGCACGCCGCCTAAATCAGCGCTTGATGCCGTTGCATCAGGATTTGTTTGTAGAAGCAAACCCAATTCCGGTGAAATGGGCCTGTAAGGCATTGGGATTGATGGCAACCGATACGATGCGTCTGCCTATGACGCCGTTGACCGACGCTGCTCGTCCGATCGTTGAGCGCGCGTTAAAAAGCGCCGGTTTGCTGTAACTCTAAGGGAAATTTGATGGTTTATTCATTGCAAAAGTCGACGGTAGCAAAAGTCGTGGGTATTTCGCTGGTTATGATGCTGGCCGCCTGTACCACCGATCAGCGTTACAAACGCCAGGTCAGCGGCGATGAGTCTTATCTCAACGCGTCGGAGCTCAAACCGTTGAACGCGCCGGCCGGTATGATCCTGCCGGTGCAGAGCGGGAATTATGATGTTCCGGCAACCACGCAGAAAGGCGGCGTTGGCAAGCAACTGGATATTCGCCCACCTGTGCAGCCGCTGGCGTTGCTGAGCGGTTCACGCGCGCAGTATGCCGGCGACAGCGGTACGCTGCTGCTGGAAAACAGCCCGCAGAACCAGAACCTGTGGTCACGCGTCGTCAGCATGTTGCAGACGAAAAATATCGCGATTGCCTCGCGTCAGGACGCCGGTCAGACACTGACTACCGACTGGGTGAAATGGAACCGTCTGGATGAAGACAACCAGTACGAAGGCCGCTACCAGATCAGCGTGCAGCAGCAGGGTTACCAGCAGGCGCTGGTGGTGAAAACCGTCGGTTTGCAGCAGCAGGGCAAAACCGAGCAGATTACCGATCCTTCCGAAGTGCAGCGCTACAACGGCATGATGATGAACACCATCGTTGAAGGTCTGGACAAGCAGGACAACCTGGTGAGCAGCCAAACCGCTAACCGCTTCGGCGCGCTGGACGTGCAGAGCGGCGCGGATGACACCGGCTTGCCGATGTTGGTCGTGCGCGGTCCTTATACCGTAGTGTGGGATCGCCTGCCTGCGGCGTTGGAAAAACTGGGGATGAAAGTGGGTGACCGCAGCCGTCCGCAGGGCACCGTCGCCGTGACCTACAAATCCCTGAGCGGTAGCGACTGGGATGCGTTGGGCGCCAAGGATCCTGAACTGACCGAAGGCGATTACAAACTGCAGGTCGGTGATTTGAACAACCGTACCAGCCTGCAATTTATCGATCCGAAAGGGAAGCCGTTGACCCAGTCGCAAAACGACGGGTTGGTTGCGGCATTCCAGGCTGCGTTCAGTAAAACCAGCGTTAAATAACTAAAAAAGGGGCTGCGGCCCCTTTTTGTTTTATCTGTACGGTATCGTTTGCGTTCCAGGTTTGGCACAATATGCCCATCATTCTTGAAGCTACAGCTGTGTTGGCTGCGTGCACTCACCCCAGTCACTTACTTGAGTAAGCTCCCGGGGATTCCTGCCCTTGCCGCCTTGCTGTAACTCCAATTATTTTGGGTATATCACACCTGTGTGTTGAAGCGTTTTTAAAACAATTCTTTATTGGAGTATGTAAGATGCAAAAGCTAGCTGAGTTGTATCGCGGAAAGGCAAAAACCGTCTACACCACCGAAAACCCCGATCTGCTGGTGTTAGAGTTCCGCAACGATACGTCAGCACTGGATGGTCAGCGCATTGAGCAGTTTGATCGCAAGGGCATGGTAAACAACAAGTTCAACCATTTCATCATGAGCAAACTGGAAGAAGCCGGCATTCCGACGCAAATGGAACGCCTGCTGTCCGACAACGAAGTGCTGGTGAAGAAGCTCGACATGGTGCCGGTCGAATGCGTGATCCGCAACCGCGCCGCCGGTTCGCTGGTGAAGCGTTTGGGCATTGAAGAAGGCCTGGTGCTGAACCCGCCGCTGTTCGACCTGTTCCTGAAAAACGATGCGATGCACGATCCGATGGTCAACGAATCCTACTGCGAAACTTTCGGCTGGGTGAACAAAGAGCATCTGGCGCGCATGCGTGAGCTGAGCTACAAAGCGAACGACGTGCTGAGCAAGCTGTTTGACGACGCGGGCCTGATCCTGGTCGACTTCAAGCTGGAGTTTGGTCTGTTCAACGGCGAAGTGGTGCTGGGCGATGAGTTCTCGCCGGATGGCAGCCGCCTGTGGGACAAAAACACCCTGGACAAGATGGACAAAGACCGTTTCCGTCAGAGCCTGGGTGGCCTGATTGAAGCCTACGAAGAAGTTGCGCGCCGCATTGGCGTGAAACTGGACTAAGCGTCCTCCCGCAATACGGGGCTATCCTGCCGGAGCGCCCCGTCATTTATTCATTTTCCCTTCCGTCTGCATTTCCAGAAAAATTCTACATTTCCCGCCTCGTTAACCATTTATAATGGCAATCAGTGGGCTAGTTTCCTACGATTATTAAAAACCTAATCTGGAGTTTACTTATGCGTTGGCAAGGGCGTCGGGAAAGTGACAATGTTGAGGATCGTCGCGGGGAGTCTTCAGGTCTGGGCGGCGGCGGGGGCTTTCGCGCGCCAATCGGCGGCAAAGGCGGTATCGTCATTCTGGTGGTGGTGCTGGTGGCCGGCTATTACGGCATCGATCTCTCACCGCTGTTGAACGGCGGTGACGTTAGCCCGCAAACTCAGCAACAGAGCGCCAGCATCAGTCCAAAAGACGATGAGTTGGCCAAGTTTACCTCGGTAGTGCTGGCTTCTACCGAAGATAACTGGAAAGAAGTTTTCCAGCGTATGGGCAAAACCTATCAACCGCCCAAACTGGTGATGTATCGCGGCGTGACGCGCACCAACTGCGGCACCGGCCAGTCTGCGATGGGGCCATTCTATTGCCCGGGCGATAAAACGGTGTATATCGATCTGTCGTTCTACCAGGATATGAAAACCAAGCTGGGCGCCGGCGGTGACTTTGCGCAGGCCTACGTGGTGGCGCACGAAGTCGGCCACCACGTGCAGAACCTGCTGGGCATTGAGCCTAAAGTGCGTCAGATGCAACAGGGCGCCAGCCAGGTTGAAGTGAACCGCCTGTCGGTAAAAATGGAACTGCAGGCAGACTGCTTTGCCGGTGTTTGGGGCAAATATGCCGAGAAGCAGCAGATGCTGGAAGAGGGGGATTTGCAGGCGGCATTGAACGCCGCACAGGCGATCGGCGACGACCGTTTACAGCAGCAGGGCCAGGGGCGCGTAGTGCCGGACAGCTTCACCCACGGCACCTCGCAACAGCGTTACACCTGGTTTAAACAGGGCTTCGACAGCGGCGATCCGAACACCTGCAACACCTTCGCATCCCGTTGATATACCCTGCCGGAGCCTGACTCCGGCATTTTTTTAGGTGGGAACATAGCCTTGCTACAGGCAATGCAACAACTCATGCGGCAGCAGGGCATCAGACGCCTGCTGGTGCTCAGCGGTGAGCCGCAATGGTGCCGCCAACAGGCGCAACAGCTGGCTGCAAGCCTGCCGGGCGACTGGCCGTGGGTGGGAGAAAACCCGCCAACCGGCTTGCAACCTCTGGCGAGCGGCGCGGTGCGAACCCTGTTGGGCCAAGAGCGGCTGCATGCGGTGTTTGACGCGACAATGGGCCTGGATGTTGAAGCCTTGGCGGCGCTGGCGGGCACGCTGCGCGCCGGCAGTTGGCTGTTGTTGCTGACGCCGCCCTGGCGTGAATGGCATCAGCAACCGGACGCCGACAGCCTGCGTTGGAGCGATTGTCCGCAGCCTATCACCACCCCGTATTTTATCCGTCATCTGCAACACCATCTTGCGGCGGACAGCGAAGTCACGTTCTGGCGACAGGGTGAGGCGCTGGCGTTGGCGGCATTGCCGGAGCGCCCGCCCTGGCAGGCACCCGATGGCCACCCCACTGCAGAACAGCAAAGGCTACTGGAGCAACTGCTGAATGCCTCGGCGGGTGTCTGGGTGCTGACCGCGGCACGTGGGCGCGGCAAGTCAACGCTGGCAGGCATGTTGGTGGCGAATACGCCGCTCACCTGCTGGATGACCGGGCCGAGCCGTGCCGCCACCGACGTTGCCGGCGAATGGGCACAGGGGCGCGCGCAGTTCTGGGCGCCGGACGCGCTGCTGGCGCATTGCCGCGAGCATGACGTCAGCAACGTGGGTTGGTTGCTGGTGGATGAAGCGGCGGCTATTCCCGGCCCGCTGTTGCAACAGTTGGTCAGTTATTTCCCTCGTGTATTGCTGACTACCACCGTGCAGGGCTATGAAGGCACCGGCCGGGGGTTTTTGCTGAAGTTCTGCGCCGGGTTGCCTTCGTTCCGGCCATTAGGATTACGGCAACCCATGCGTTGGGCTGAAGGCGATGCGTTGGAACGGGTGATAGATAATGCTCTGTTGTTCAATGAACAACCGGAATGGCGGGCGACCGCGCAGGCCGCCAGTTTCAGCCTGGTCGAACAGAGCGCGCTGTGCGCCGATCCCCAACGGTTGGCGCGTTTTTACGCTCTGCTGAGCAGCGCCCATTACCGCACCACGCCGCTCGATCTACGGCGGCTGATGGATGCACCCGGCATGCACTTTGGCGTGGCGCAGGTGGAAGAAGAAGTGGTTGGCGCGTTGTGGCTGGTGGATGAAGGGGGCCTGAACGCCGAACTGGCGCATGAGGTTTGGGCTGGCCGACGGCGGCCGCGCGGTAACCTGGTGGCTCAGTCGCTGGCGGCGCATGGCGGCCAGTGGTGGGCGCCGACGTTGAGTTCGCGCCGCATTACCCGCATTGCGGTGCTGCCTGCCTTGCGCCAACAGGGCATTGCCCGCAGCCTGATCGCGCAGCAGCGCCAACGGGCGCAGGGGCTGGATTTCCTTTCGGTCAGTTTTGGCTACACCGAACCGCTGTGGCGTTTTTGGCAATCCTGCGGTTTTGAGCTGGTGCGTATTGGCAGCAAGACGGAGGCCAGCAGCGGTTGTTATACCGCCATGGCCATCCTGGCGTTGAGCGAGCAAGGTGAGGCGCTGCGGCATGCGGCGCATAAGCACCTGGCGCGCGATTGGCGCTGGTTGCAGCACCGGGTTGATCTGCAACTGGAGATCACCGGCGATGACGGCGATACGCAGCTGAGTGAGGACGACTGGCGTGAACTGGCCGGTTTTTCCTTCGCCCATCGGCCGCTGGAGGCCAGCCTGGGTGCGCTGCAACGCTTGCTGTTGGCCAGCGGCTTGCCGCTGCCCGCGCTGCGCGAGCATCTGCAACAGCAAAGGACGATGGCTGACTGCGTGACGCAGTTTGGCCTCAGCGGCCAAAAAGCCTTGCTGCGCCACTGGCGGCTGGAGGCAGCGCAGGCGCTCGAACAACTGGATGAGCAACACTGTCTGCGCTGGCGTAACTGGGCGCAGTCGCGGTCATTGCAATAAATCGACAATGTTGTTCAATAAAACCCGATTTTCCTGATTTCTCGGCGGCGTATAGTGGACGCCAACGGCCCGGAACCTCCGGGCGACATCTGATGAAGACGAGGAGTCACCATGAAACATGAGCATTTCGTTGTCCAAAGCCCGGCAACACCGGCGGTACAGCTGATCTTGCTGTTTCACGGTGTCGGCGATAACCCGGTGGCAATGGGCGAAATCGGCAGCTACTTCGCCAAAGATTTCCCGCAGGCGCAGGTCGTCAGTATCGGCGGCCCGGCGGCTTTCGATAACGGCAACGGTCGTCAATGGTTCTCGGTGCAGGGCGTGACCGAAGAGAACCGCGCCGAGCGCATTGCACAGGTAATGCCGCAGTTCGTCGAAACCGTGCGTTACTGGCAACAGCAGAGCGGTGTCGGTTACGCCGGGACCGCGTTGGTCGGTTTTTCTCAGGGATCGATCATGGCGCTGGAAGCCTTGAAAGCGGAAGCTAAACTGGCCGGCCGCGTGGTGGCCTTCAGCGGGCGCTTTGCCAGCTTGCCGGAGCAAGCTTTCGGCGAAAGCGTCGTGCATTTGATCCACGGCGAAGAGGATGCGGTGATCGCCGTGCAGCACGCCAAAGCGGCGGCGGAACGGTTGCAGGCCATCGGCGTGGATTTCACGCTGGACGTGGAGCAGGGCGTCGGGCACGGCATCAATCAGGGCATGATGAATAATGCCCTCGAGCGATTGCACTACTACGTACCTCAGCGCTACTGGGATGAAGCGCTGTTTGGCAAACGTGGCGATTTGATCGCCTTTCGATAATATTCCCCCTGACGGGCGCGGCTATGCTGCGCCCGCTGTCATTGCGGCATCACCGTAACCTGAACGTCCAACTGGTGAGCGCCCCCGCCAAAAATAATGCCGTGCATCGGGCTGACATCGCCGAAATCGCGGCCCCAGGCCACGGTAATGTGCTGGGTATCGGCCAACACATTGTTGGTCGGATCGATATCTACCCAGCCATAGGGCGGACAATACACCGACACCCAGGCGTGAGAGGCATCGGCGCCAATCATTCGCTCCTCCCCCGGCGGCGGCTGCGTGAGGATATAGCCGCTGACATAGCGTGCCGCCAACCCCAGCGAACGCAGGCAGGCGATTTGCAGGTGAGCAAAGTCCTGACAAACCCCTTTCTTCTCCCGCAACAGGGTTTCTACCGGCGTGGCGATGGTGGTGGCCGTCGGATCAAAGGTAAAGTCGTTGAAAATGCGCCCGGTAAAATCCAGCAACGCCGAAAGCAGCGGCCGCTCAGGGGTAAAGCTCGGCAGGGCGTAGTGGCTCAGTGCGTTATCGATGGGAATAAAAGTGGAAGGAAACAGGTATTGAATGGGGTCCAGCACTTCGGTTCCCCCGTTGGCCAACTGTTGGCGTACCCGCTCCCAGGACAGGCTGTTTTCCGCCACCCACTGTGCGGCGTGCGGCAAGACCAGCACCTGCGAATCCACCCGCACGGTCAGTTGGGTATGCGGCGTTCGCAGAGCGAATTGCACCAGGTGGTTGCCATAAAAATCGTCCAGTTCAAACCATTCATCGGGCTGCGGATCGACCTGGATCCGCGAAGCGTGGCACTGTTGCCAGGCCAGATTGCGCGGCGACAGCCGCAGCAACTGGCGCGAATGCGGCACCGGCAGGCTGTATTGGTATTCGGTCACGTGACTGACGCTATAGCGGCTTCCGTCGGCGGGCGTGAGAGATTGGCCGGCAGTTTGAGTTTGGCTCTGGCTCATTCGTCGTTTCCCGTGCTGTAGTGGGGGCCATGGTTGAAGAAGCGCAGGCCAATCTGATCGGACAGCCGGTCCAGCGCCAGTTGCCACTGCGACACCGATTCTGACAAGGGTTGCAGGCCGCCGGCAAACCCGGCGTTACCCAGACCGGCAATTTTCTCCGGCAGATCGAAAATGGTCTGATCGGTAAAAGGCCCGAACTGGTCGGTCAGTTTTTTCAAGTACTCCACCAGCCCCTTCAGCAGGAACATCACCGAGCGCGGATTCTCCTGGCTGGTCAACAACAGCGGCAGGGCGGTGACCAGCTCCGGCCGTTGCGGATAACTGGAGCGGTAGGTGATGGTGCTGTCGCACAACTCCAGCCACCATTCCAGCCCGGCATTGCGCACTTCGTCATCGTCCAGCACCAGCGTCAGCATATGCGTCACCTGCTGCAGGCGTTCCAGCCGACGGCCAATACTGAGGAAACGCCAGCCCACGTCACGCGTCATGCCGTCCAGCGCAAAACCGGAGAGCGCCATCATATGCCCGATCGCCTGATCGAGAAACGCCAGCGCCTCCGCCAGGTTCCAGCGCTGGGCCTGATGGCGCTGTTCCAGATCCTTGGCCAGCCGGTTGAGGATATGCCAGTTGTCCAGCGAAAGCCGCTCACGCAACTGAAAACCGATACGCAGCAGTTGCTGCAAGGTGCCGGCAAACCCCTGTGGAATTTCCGGGTTGAACAGCGCTTCCAGCAGCAGGGTGTTCAACTGTTGCGGCGCCAGTTCTTCAAGCGGAGAGGCTTCGTCGTTCGGCAACAGACCGTAGTGCAGGCAAAGCTGCATCACGGCTTTATGTTGCTGTTCGCTGCCTTCGTCTTCGTCGAGCCGCAGGGTGAGGGTGGTACGCAGCAGGCGAGCGATGTTGTCGCAGCGTTCGGTATAGCGGCCCAGCCAGAACAAGTTTTCAATCACCCGCGTCGACAGCCTGTGGCCGGTCGGTGGCAACTCTTGCCTCAACACGCCGGGCCGTGGCGGTGGCGCGGAAGGCGGTGCCAGCACCCAGGTATCCTTGCTGCCGCCGCCCTGTTGCATGGTCACGATCTGGCGGCTGTTGGGGCCGGAGATGCGGGTCAGGCCGCCGGGCATCACCCGGTAGCCGTCCGGGGTGGCGACGGCGAATACCCGCAGGCAGGTGGCATGGTTTTGCAACTGGTAGGGCGGGCGCGGGGACAGACCCGGCGCCTGCGACAGGCCGATCAACTCTTGGGCGACATAGTTGTAAGGGCGCGCGCGGATGCGTTCCTTTAGCTGAGCCAGCTCGGTGGCGCTTAGATCGCCGGCGATGCAGGTCCTGATGCGCAACTGCGGGAAGGCGCCTTTGACAATCAGGTTAGGCAGGTTTTCCAGCACCGTTTCCCGTGCGGTGCTTTCCCCACACCACCAGGAAGCGACCGAAGGCAACAGCAGCGGTTGCCCGAGGATCTGTTGGCTGAGGTTTGGCAGAAAGCCGTACAGCGCGCCGGTTTCAATCAGGCTGGAACCGAGCGCATTGGCGATCAGCACCTGGCCCTCTCGCGCCGCCTGGATCAGCCCCGGAATGCCCAGCGAAGAGTCGGGGCGCGCCTCCAGCGGATCGCAGAAGTCATCATCCTGCCGCCGTAAAATCACATGCACGCGCTGCAGGCCGTCCAGGGTTTTCAGCCAGACGCGCCCCTGGGACACCATCAGATCCTGGCCTTCCACCAGCGGGAATCCCAGATGCCGCGCCAGATAGGCATGCTCGAAATAGGTTTCATTGTAAGGGCCGGGGGTCAACACCACGATGTGCGGAGCTTCGCCATCACCAGCGGCGAACGGTGCCCAGTGGCGCAGGCTTTGTTGCAGCGTGCGGAAAAAGGTATTCAGCCGCTGCACTTTCAGGTCCCGGAACTGTTCCGGGAAGGCGCGGGAGATCACCGTGCGGTTTTCCAGCGCGTAGCCGGCGCCGGAAGGGGCCTGGGCGCGATCGGCCAACGCCCACCAGCGGCCATCGGCGGAACGGGCCAAATCGACGGCGTACAGATGCAGGTAAACGTTGCCCGGGCAGCGAATGCCGTGCGCCGGGCGCAGAAAACCGGCATGCCCATGCACCAGCGCAGGCGGCAGCAGGCCGTCGCGCAGCAGGGTCTGCTCGCCGTACACGTCGGCCAGAATACGGTTCATCAGTTCCGCACGCTGGGCAATGCCGGATTCTATCTGTTGCCATTCGTCGTGGGGGATAATTTGTGGCAGTAGGTCCAGTTCCCAGGGGCGTTTAACCCCTTGCGGATCGGCGTAGACGTTATAGGTGACGCCGTTTTCAAAAATCTGGCGCGCCACGTGGTTGAGGCGGCTTTGCAGCTGTTCGTCCGGATAGGCGGCCAGCTCGGCGGCAAAACGCTGCCAGTGCGGGCGAAGGGTTGCCTCGCCGGCAAACAGCTCGTCATAGTGCGCTTGCGAGTGGCGATAGCGGGTAAATAGTGATTGCGGCATAGGCATTGCGTTCCCGTTTTCCATGAGGCCTTGCGACGGCAGCTCCCTTGCGGCGCAGGCCGGCACCTTCCTGGTACCGACTTGCGCCCTTCCTGTATCGAACGTTTATTTCCAGCGCAAATCGAGCGTGAACGGGAAGTTCGGATTGCGCGTCTGGGGTTCGACGGTTAATTTTCCAGGCGTATGACCCATCTGCAAGAAACGCGCCAGCCTGCGGCCCTCCGCCTCATAGGCATTGATCGGGTGGGTATCGTGGCTGCGTCCGCCCGGATGGGCGACGTGGTATTGGCAGCCGCCCAGCGAACGTTGCATCCAGGTATCCACCAGTTCCACGGTCAGCGGCGCGTGTACGCCAATGGTGGGATGCAGGCTGGCTGCGGGTTGCCATGCCCGGTAGCGAACGGCGCCGACCGCCTCGCCGACGTTGCCGGTGGGCTGCAGCGGCACCGGGCGGCCGTTGACGGTCACCTGGTGGCGATCGTCATTAAACCCGGTGACTTTGATCTGCAGACGCTCGACGGATGAGTCAACATAGCGCACGGTTCCGCCGCTTGCACCTTCTTCGCCCATCACATGCCAGGGTTCCAGTGCATGATCGATTTGCACCTGGACGCCGTCGGCGGAAAATTCGCCATGCTGCGGGAAGCGGAAGGCGAAGTGTGCGTCGAACCAGGTGGCTTCAAACGGGTAGCCAAATTCACGCAGTTCGGCGAGCACGTCGTTAAAGTCCTGGCGCACAAAGTGCGGCAGCATGAAGCGATCGTGCAGTTCGGTGCCCCAACGGCGCAACCGCTCCGGTTGATAAGGCTGCTGCCAGAAACGGGCCAGCAACGCTCGCAGCAATAGCTGCTGGGTGAGCGACATCCGGGCATGCGGCGGCATTTCAAAAGCGCGCAGTTCCAGCAGCCCAAGGCGGCCGCTGGGGCCATCCGGCGAATAGAGTTTGTCGATGCAGAACTCCGCCCGGTGGGTATTGCCGCTGGAGTCGATCAACAGGTTGCGCAGCAGGCGGTCGATAAGCCAGGGTTGCGCTTCCTCGCCCGGCTCAGGGAAGCGGCTAAAGGCGATCTCCATTTCATAGACAGAGTCGTTACGCGCCTCGTCAATGCGCGGCGCCTGGCTGGTCGGGCCGATAAACAGGCCGGAGAACAAATAGGATAGCGACGGGTGGTTATGCCAATAGCCGATCAGGCTACGCAGCACGTCCGGGCGGCGCAGGAACGGGCTTTCCGCCGGGGTGGCGCCACCCATCACCATATGGTTGCCGCCACCGGTGCCGGTATGGCGGCCATCGATCATGAACTTTTCGGTGGTCAGGCGCGACTGGCGCGCGGCGTCGTACAGGAAGGTGGTCTGCTCCACCAGTTCGCCCCAGCTGGCCGCCGGCTGAATGTTGACTTCGATGACGCCGGGATCGGGGGTGATGCGAAAACAGGTAAGACGCGGGTCCGAAGGCGGTTCGTAACCTTCCAGCACCACCGGAATGCCCAGCGAGAGCGAGGTGGCCTCAATGGCCTCCACCACCTGCAGGTAGTCTTCCAGCGTGCGCGTCGGCGGCATGAACAGATAAAGAATGCCGTTGCGCGGCTCGGCGCACAGCGCAGTGCGGGTAATCCAGTCCGCTGACTGCTTTTGCTCCGGGCGCTGGGTTACCGGCTGAGGCTGGGCATGATCGGCTGCAGATGAATGCGGTTGCAGCAGTTGGCGGTAGGCCGGCAGCGTCGGGAAAGACTGATGCGGATCGGCGCTGTGAATGTAGGGATAGTCGCTTTTATGCACCCAGGGTTGGGAATCCAGCGGCAGGCGGTAACCCAGCGGCGAATCGCCCGGCAGCAGGTAGCAGTGCTCGCTGCGCAGGAACCAGGAGCCGCTTTGCCACGGCTGGTTCTCTTCTCTGGCCAGCGGCAGAACGTGGCCGATGATAGCCCCCAGACCTTGTTCAAACACCTTGTGCAACCGCGCTCGCTCCAGCGGATCTTCCAACCGGGAATCCGACGGATCGACGTTGTCCGGCAGGCGTCGTTCGCGCCACAGGTAGTAGAGCGGGTCTTCATAAGCCGGGAAGATATGCTGACCGGAAACCTCCAGATACTGCGCGACGCGTTGCAGGAAATCCGCCGCCTGCCCGGCGGTGACCGCAGAAGGCTCGCGTTCATCGGCAAACATGGCCGGATCGGCCAGCGGCTCACCGTCCCGGCGCCAGAAGCAGTTGAGCGACCAGCGCGGCAGTTGCTCGCCGGGGTACCATTTGCCCTGACCAAAATGCACCAGCCCGGCGGGGGCGTAACGCTCACGCATACGCTGGAACAGCTCGGTGGCACGCAGGCGCTTGGTTGGCCCCAGAGCATCGGTATTCCATTCATCGCCGTCAGGATCGTCGACGGCGACGAACGTCGGCTCGCCTCCCATCGTCAGATGAACGCCGTTGGCCTGCAAATCGCTGTCAATCCGATAACCGAGCGCGTCGATGGCCTGCCATTGTTCCTCGCTGTAGGGCTTGGTCACACGCGGCACTTCGTCCACGCGGGCAACGGCCATCAGGTGCTCAAATTCGCATTCGCACTCATCAATCGCACCGCTGATCGGGGCGGCGCTGGAAGGTTCCGGCGTGCAGGCCAGCGGAATGTGCCCTTCACCGGCGAACAACCCGGAGGTGGGATCCAGGCCAATCCAACCGGCACCGGGCAGGTAAACCTCAGTCCAGGCGTGCAGATCGGTGAAGTCTTCCTCCGGCCCCGACGGGCCATCCAGCGATTTGACGTCCGGCGTCAACTGAATCAGATAACCGGACACGAAGCGAGCGGCCAGCCCGAGGTTGCGCAGGATCTGTACCAGCAGCCAGGCGGAATCGCGACACGAACCGCTGCGCAGCGTCAGCGTCTCTTCCGGCGTCTGCACGCCCGGTTCCATGCGGATGGTGTAACAGATGTGTTGCTGCAACTGCTGGTTGATCGCCACCAGGAATTCCGCGCTGCGTTGGGCTTCATCGGGGATGCTGCTCAGGTAGCTTTCCAGCTCGGGGGTCAGCGGCTGGCAGTGCAGATAGGGCGCCAGTTCGATTTTCTGCTCTTCCGAATAGCAAAACGGAATATGTTCCGCCTGCGGCTCCAGGAAGAAATCGAAGGGGTTAATCACCGACATTTCAACCCGCATATCCACTTCCACGCGGAAGTGGTCGGTTTTTTCCGGGAACACCAGCCTGGCCAGGTAGTTGCCGTTAGGATCCTGCTGCCAGTTGATAAAGTGATTTTCCGGGGTCACTTTCAGTGAATAAGCCAGAATGGAGGTGCGGCTGTGTGCGGCAGGGCGCAGGCGTATGACTTGGGGACCCAGGTTGATGCGTCGGTCGTAGCGGTATTCGGTAACGTGGTTTAGCGCAATATTAATAGCCATAAGCTCGAGCCTCAGAATAGGGGAATCTGAAATCGGGTCACATCAGTCTGCTGATGCCATGCTGTAGCCGTTACCGTGGAGGGTGGTGCTTTGGTTAACCCCCGTCTGTATCCAGACCGTTTTAACTGCTGGGAGTGTGATGACCATCACGTTAACCAATTAGGGTTAAATCTAGAGGCAATTTTTTGAGAAGTCGATTCTTTTTTCTGCGGGAAAGAGGAGAAAATGAAGCGCCGCCCTCGGGGGACGGCGCACACAGGCGGTTAAGGTTTTTTCTTCGGCCAGTTGTCGTCTTCGTCGTCCCACTGGGCGTTATTATCGCGGTGTGGCGGCAATTCCGGCTTATCGGCGAGGTAACGTTTTACGTCGACGCGACGCAGCTCTTTGATCCCGCTGATGATCATCCCGGCTAAAATCAGCAGGATAATCCACCAGTAGTCAGCTAACCATTGCATGTTTACTCCTTTCCTTCACTGCGTATGAAACGTGAAAATATCGCGGGCAGATGGCGTTCAAGCCATTCGGCACCGGCAACGTCCTTATTTTGCCAGGCGGCCAGCAGCAGCGCAGGCGTCAGCAGATGCTCGGCTTCCTGCGCCAGCGGCCGATAGCTCAGATGCCAGGGTTCTACCGCCACGCCGTCGCCGTCTTCGGTGAACGGGCGGTAAAAGCCAAATTCGGCCATATGTTCCGTCATCCACTGATTGAGCGGATAAAAGTAACCGCCTTCCTCATATTCCCACGGCTCCAGCAGCAGCTTTTGCCCTTCCGGCAACAACGAAGGGTCGTACACGTCCAGATCGCTGCCCCAGTGATGGCGGCTGGCGCCCGGCAGGGCGGACCAGCGCAGGATCGCTTCGCAGCGTTCGGCGGCGGACAGCGTCTCGATATCGATCGGTCGACTGTCTTTATCTAATACTGGGCGCTCGCCGCAGAATTTGCCATTCCAGATCGCCAGTTGCCGATCGAAATCACGAAATGTGCTGGCGGGTTGCAGATCGAACCCGGCCGCCAACGCCGCCTGCTGCATGGCGAGGAACGCGGTCACCGCTGCGGGCTGCAGGCGATGGTTACCGCTCAGCGGCGCCAGGTGTTCGGTCGAGAGCCCGGTCAGCATGGTGGGCGTGATCATGCGACCAACTGCTCCATGATGCGCTGATACATGCGGCTCAGCAGTTGCAAATCTGCTGCGTGCACGCATTCATTGACCTTGTGGATGGTCGCGTTGACCGGCCCCAGCTCAACTACCTGCGCACCCATTTGGGCGATAAAGCGGCCGTCCGAGGTGCCGCCAGTGGTCAGCAACTGCGGCGTCAATTCAGAATAGTGCTCGACGGCGTTAACCACCGCGTCCACCAGCGCACCGCGCGCGGTCAGGAACGGCTGGCCGGACAAACGCCATTCGATGCTGTAGTTCAGCTGATGCCGCTCCAGCAGCTCTTCCACGCGCTGTTTTATCGTCGCGTCGGTTGACTCGGTGCTGAAACGGAAGTTGAACTGGACGAACAGGTCGCCCGGGATCACGTTGTTGCTGCCGGTACCGGCCTGCACGTTGGCGATCTGCATGCTGGTCGGCGGGAAGAACTCGTTGCCGCGATCCCACTCGGTCGCCACCAGCTCATTGAGAGCAGGCATGGCGCGATGCACCGGGTTATCCGCCAGGTGCGGATAGGCGACGTGGCCCTGAATGCCGTGAATGTGCAGGTTAGCGGTGATCGAACCGCGGCGGCCGTTTTTCACCACGTCGCCGACGCGTTCGGTGCTGGACGGCTCGCCGACCAGGCAATAATCCAGGCGCTCGTTGCGCGCCATCAGCGCTTCCACCACTTTCACCGTGCCGTGAGTGGCGCTGGCCTCTTCGTCGGAGGTGATCAGGAACGCCAGGCGGCCCCCATGATGCGGGTTGGCCGCCACAAAGCGCTCCGCCGCCACCACCATCGCCGCCAGCGAACCTTTCATGTCCGCCGCGCCGCGGCCATACAGCATGCCGTCGCGAATGGTGGGTTCAAACGGTGGGTTGTCCCAGCGTTTTTCATCGCCGGTGGGCACCACGTCGGTGTGACCGGCAAACGCCAGCGTTTGCCCTTCACCGCGCCAGGCCCAGAAATTCAGGGTGTCGCCGAAGGGCATCGGCTCAACGGTAAAACCAATCGCTTCCAGACGTTCAATCATCAGCGCCTGGCAGCCTTCATCGTGCGGGCTGAGGGACGGGCGTTTGATGAGCTGTTGAGCCAGTTCGATAACCGGGCAAATCATGCTGTAACCTCAGAAATAAATTGCTGGTAGCCTTCGGCGCTGAAGCCGAGCAGGGCATGTCCCTTGCCGTCGTCCAGCAGCGGGCGTTTGATGATTGCCGGCTGCGCCAGCATCAGCGCGATGGCCGCATCGGCGTTGTCGCAGGCGTTGCGCTGCGCTTCATCCAGCTTGCGCCAGGTGGTGCCGCGGGTGTTCAACAGCGGTTCCCAGCCCAGACGTTCGACAAAACCGCGCAACTGCTGTTCATCCAGCCCGTCGGCGCGGTAGTCATGGAATTGATAAGCCACGCCTTGCTCTTCCAGCCAGCGGCGCGCTTTTTTGATGGTGTCACAATTTTTGATGCCGTACATGGTCAACGTCATGGAATAAGAACCTTCTCTGCAACCCAACACCGGCATGGCGCCAGTGGTAAACCGCCGTGGCGGTAAAATGAAAACCAGCGCCCAGCATGCCGAAAAATGGCGGGGAGTTCCACCGTACAATGGTCCGAAAGCCAGGGAAAGGGTGAAAAAATTCGGGCCGCATTCAGTGCGGCGAATGTTTGCTAATCTGAATGCGGCAGCCTGCCATCCTATCGGAGAGAGTAATGTGGAAAAATACCGTATCGAAACCAGCGAGTACGCCGTCGATAAAATAGAAGCGCTGATCGCGGAAGGGCTGAATCAGTATAACGATGAGGTGACCGGCAGCAGCGATCGTCGTCCGCTGGCGGTGACGGTGAAAGACCCGATCAGCGGTGAGGTGCTTGGCGGCATTACCGGGCGATCTTCGCTGGGCTTGCTGTTTGTGGATTTGTTTTACCTGCCTGAATCAATGCGGGGGGCTGGCCTGGGCAGCGAACTGCTGCGCCGCTTCGAGCTGGAAGGGCGCCGCAGGGGGTGCGTTTCCGCGGTGCTGTACACCATCAGCTTCCAGGCACCGAGGTTTTATGAACTGAACGGTTGGACGCGCTTTGGCGAAGTGCCTTGCCTACCGGCAGGCACCAGCCGAATTTTTATGTCGAAGACCTTATAACTTTGACCCGCGGCAATCACTCTCTGGTCTGGCGTAATTTATACTCCAGACTTTTTTTAACCATTGGCCATTCATGGTCGATGATCGAGAAAACCACCGTATCGCGATAGCTGCCATCCGCATTTTTCTGGTGGTTTCTCAGCACGCCATCTTGCTTGGCGCCCAAACGCGCGATAGCCGTTCTCGATGCGTGATTGTGCCAGTGGGTGCGAAATTCAACGGCAATCACCGCCAGCGTTTCGAACGCATAACCGAGCAGCAGGCGTTTGCACTCGGTATTGACGGCGGTTCTCTGATGGCTTTTGGCGTACCAGGTATAGCCAATTTCAACGCGGCGGTTGTGCCCATCGGCATTGCAAATGCGGGTGGTGCCGACAATCTTTTGCGTGTCGTTATGCACCACGACAAACGGCAACGCCCGCCCGGCGACCTGTTCGCTCAGGGCGAAACCGACATAATCATCGACGGTGTTTTCGTTGGGTGCCGAAGTAAACCAAAGTTCCCAGAGGCGCCCATCAGCGGCCGCCTCTACCAGCGCCGCCGCATGTTCTTTACGCAACGGGATCAGGCTGACGGTTTTGCTTTTCAGCTCGGTTTCGATAAGCCAGGATGAGTCGGACATTTGCCTCTATTTCCCCTTGTGTTCACTTTTCGCCGTTTTCACGCGACCAGTGTTTCATCTCTTCGCTAATAAAATAATTGACCAGGTCGCGATACATTTTTTCTATCACTTCCGGGCTTAAGCCCTGCTCATCGGCCCAGACTCTTCGTTGTTGCAGCATGGCTTCGAAGCGCTCTTTGGCTCGTACCGCATCGGGGCTGGTTTTGAATTTGGCAGCGGCCTTCACGTAGGAAAAGCGCTGGGCGATCAATTTAATGATGTGCTCGTCCAGCATGTCGATTTCCGCGCGGATATCGCCCATGCCCGCACAGTCTTGCGGAGAAAGTTTGTTCTCAATAATCACTCTGGGTTTCCCTTGTTTTACCGCACATAGCCATTTTGTTGCAGGCGATCCAACGCCGGGCCTTCGGCATAGACCATGCCTGTAGTCAGCTCGCGGAAGTGGTACTTTTTATAGAATTCCAGTTTGTCGGGCACCGAATAGATAAACACTTTACCGAACGGCGCCAAATCCTGCATGATCCGATCCATCAGCAGCCTGCCCAGACCGCGGCCCTGATAGTGAGGGTGGATAGCCACGTCGGCGAGGTAAGCCACCGAGGTCATGTCGCTGATGGCGTGGGCGGTGGCCACCAGTTCGCCGTCGAGGTATCCCCAATAGCAAAACTGGCTGTGCTGATAAACGCGCTGTAATTGATGCGGATCGCGCTGGCCCAGCCCGGCGGCGGCCAACAACGCGGCCAATTGCGACCAGTCGATGCGGTAGCGGTTTGGGTCGGTCACCATCTCCATGCTTCTCTCCTAACCGATGCGGTCCAGATCGGCGGCGTATTGACGGATAGCGCGCTGATAGCTGCTGATGTCGCGATACGAGGAGGTTTCCGCCAACAGCAGCAACAGATCGGCCACCGCCTGTTTGGTTTCCCCCAGGTTGTACAGCGTCATGGCGCGAAACAGGGTGAGCTCCTTGGCCTGCGGGAATTCGGCCAGCCCATTGTCGAAGGCGGCCAGCGATTGCTGATACAGCCCGAGTGCGCGGTAGGTGCTGCCCAGACCAAGCCAGGCCTCCTGTCGCTGCGCCGCCGGCAGAGTGCGAGCCAGCGCGGAGAGGTAGCAGGGGATTGCCTGCTGCTCAAATCCCTGTACGTCATACAGGCAGGCCAATTGGTAGTGCAGCGCGGCCTCTTCCGGTTTTTGCAGCAACTGTTGCTGTGCCAGTTCGGTCGCTTCCTGATAGCGGCCCAGCTGTTTCAATTGTTCGATAGTCAGCGTAGGGGACATGTTATGGCCTCAGAAAAGTGGAGGGTTTTCTCCCCTTGGCACGCTACTACGGAAGAATTCATCCTACAAGAAATATAGGCATTAGAGCGTGGTCGGCCCCGTTATCCGGGGCCGGTTTTTTATTGCGGGAGGGTCAGAACTCGTGCTTCAGCGTCAGCATCAGATTACGCGGATCGCCATAGTTGCGGGTGCTGTAGAAATTCACCTGCGAGTAGTATTTCTCGTCAAAGACGTTGTTCAGGTTAAGCTGCACCGAGGTCTGCGGGGTGAGTTTGTAACGCGCCATCGCATCGAACAGGACATAAGATCTTTGCTCGGCCTTACGGTCCACAAACTCGCCGTTGTTGGCCCCGGTGACGTTGGCGTAAATGCCGCTCTGCCAACGTGCGCCGCCGCCCAGCGTCAGATCGCGCAGAACGCCCGTCAGCTGATAGGTGGTGAACAGGTTGATACGGGTGCGCGGTTGCTCGGTGTTGAGATTAACCTTGTCCTTGTCTTTCAGTGAGAAATGGGTGATGCCGAGCTGGGCGTTCCAGCCCTGCGCCAGCTCACCGCTCAGTTCGAACTCGACCCCTTTGCTGGTCGCGCCCTGGCTCTCATGATAGGTCTGTTGCAGCGAGTTCGGATCGCTGGCGCTCTCGTCCTGCACCCCGAGATTGTCCTGCGTGATGCGGAACGCCGACAGCGAAACGTTGAGCCGGTCATCCAGCAGCGCGGCCTTGATACCCACCTCTTTATTCACCCCTTCAATCGGCGCCAGGTAGTGGCCGCTGCTGTCGAGCAGGTTTTGATCCTTGAATATGTCGGTGTAACTGGCATAGGCGGAGACCTGTTCGGTCAGCTTATAGACGGTTCCCACGAACGGAGTGACCTTGTTGGCGGTGGTGGTCGTGGTGTTTTTAAAGCTGTTGAAACGGGCGCCGAGCACCAGATCCAGCCGGTCCGTCAGCGAGAAGTCGGCGCTGCTGTAAATGCCGATTTGCCGCGTGCGATAATCCATTTGCGGCATTTTATCCGACCATTCAGGCTCGCCCTGGCCACCGTTCCAATCCCGCAGGCTGCCGCTGAACTGCTGCGAGTAGGTGGCGCTGCGATAGGTGCTGTAGCTGTGCTGCCAGGCAGAGGAGTTGCCTACCACAAATGTGTGGCTGCGGCCCAGCAGGGTGAAGTCACCGTTCAACTTCATGTCTATCGCGTGTTGATCCCGGTAGCCTTCATAGCGCCCGGCATAAGGGTTTGCAGGTTGCACCGCCCAGGTTGCCGGATCGATCAGCCCGCCGAGGCTCATCGCCATTTTGGCATCGAAAGCCTGGCGGCTGTGGGTATAGTTGACCACGCCTTTCCAGTCGTTATCGAACTCATGTTCCAGCGTGGCGAACTGAGTGGTCAGGGTGGTATCCCAACTCGACCAGTCAGAGGCGCCGTTATAGTGCCGATCCCAGTTAATTTCACTGCCGTCGCTGAACCAGCCGGTCGGCAACGCGCCGCCCCAGGTGGAGGCTTTCGGCCTGTTTTGCTGATAATCAGCCCCCAGGCGCAGCAGGGTATTGCTGCTCAGATCGGCCTCCAGCGTGCCATAGACGGTGCCTTTGCGCTCCTGATGCCGTTCCATAAAGGAGCGGCCGCGTTCGCCGGCAGCGGCGATACGCACTCTGACGGTGCCTTCGTCATTGAGCGGCGTCCCGACATCAACCGTGGTCCGGTAGCGGTCCCAGGAACCGGCGGAAAGTTCGGCTCGGGCAAAAGGTGAAAGGCTGGAGGCTTTCTTTCTGACCAGGTTGATGGCGGCACCCGGATTACCGACGCCGTTCAGCAAACCCGCAGCGCCCCTGACAATCTCCACGTGATCCAGCGTGATTGCGTCAATCTCCGATTCCCCGCCGGAATAGCCGGAGTCAAAGAAGGTGGGGACGCCATCGTATTGGTAGTTATCAACGCTGAAACCACGGTAGTTGAACGAGGAGCGTTCGCTATCGTAATTGCTTTCGCTGACCCCGGTGGACCAGCGCAGGATTTCCTTCAGCGACGTCGCGTTGAGATCGTCCATTTGCTGGCGAGTTATCACCGAAACCGACTGCGGCGTATCCTTGATGCTCAGCGGCAACCCGGTCGCCGTGGTCATCTGTTTGGTGGTATAGGAGCCGGTGTTCTCGGTGCTGCCGTCATCGCTAAAGGGCGAGGCGACCACCTCAAGGGTATCTTCTTTCTGAGTGCGGGCGGTCTGCTCGGTACCCGCCGCTTGTGCAACCATGACCGGGAGGCACAGCAGCGCTCCCCCGGAAAGGCGAATCATAAAACTGGCCATGGATAGGTCTCACAGTCCGCCAAGGTTGATCTTAATCAGATAGTCCTGCTTCTTCTCCATCTCTTCCTTGGACTGCTTGATGCTGGCGAAGAGCGTATTGCCGTCTGCGGACAGCGCGAGGCTATTGGGCAAGGCGGTGGTAGTGATGCTGTTTTTCACCTGGTAGCTGTTGCTGTCAACGATGCTGATGCGCTTGGCTTCACGGTGGCTGATGTAGATCTCATTGCGGGCAGGGTTGAACAACACCGCCAGGGAATTGATCACGTCAATCTGGTGCAGGATTTTCCCGCTATTCACATCAACAACCAGCACCTTCGGCAGATCGGGAGCGGTGATGAAAGCGCGGCCGGTTTTGCTGTCCAGACTGATGTTGAGGAAGAAGTGTTTCTTGGCGGGTTCAACTACCACGCGTTTCAGGATTTTGTGGCTGGCGGTGTCCAGGGTGATCAGTTCGCCACCGCCGTTGACGCAGTAGAGACGGCCACGTTCGCTGTCCAGCGCAATGCCGGTCGGGTATTCGCCCATGTTGCTCAGGGTGGCGATTTTCTTCCGATTGGCGGTATCGATAACCCACAACACGCCTTTTTTCGCGGTGCCGGAGACATACAAACGCTGGTTTTTCTTGTCGAGCACCATCTCGCGCGTTGGCGTGAACTGGTCTTCTTTCACGCTTTCGTCGAGCTGGATGGTGGCGAGTTCTTTGCCTGTCTGGGTGTCGATCACCGTCACCGATCCGTCCACGGTATTGCCGATATACAGCAGATGCCGCTGTTCATCCAACGCGGTGGCGAAGGCGCGGCGCTGGGTCTGAATATTGGCGTCGGTGGCCAGTGTGGCCGGGTTGACCCGATAGACGATACCGGTGTTTTTCCCTTTGGCGAATGAAGGCGTAGAGGCGGCAAACAGGATGTTGTTTTCGCCGTCAAAAGCCAGTTCGTACAGGCCATATCCTACCGGTTTGGTCTGAAAATGGCTTTCGGGCAGTTCGGCAGCCAGCGTTGAGCAAGACAACAGCAGCAGGGCAGACGTCAGGGCGCCGAGAGAGAAACCTTTGGTGGGGGCGACCAGGTGCATGGACATAGACATTCCTTTACATCAATTTACGATTTGTTGATGCTAATGATATTGATAATTAATATCAATATCATTTAATTAATCATTGATCTGATTTTGTTTTACTTATTGAAATAAAACATTTTTATTTAAATGATTGAATTTTTTGTTCTGTTTGTTACGCCTTTTTTCTGCTTGTTTATTCATTGTAATGATTTTCATTTCGTTTTTATTGCTGGCAGATATCCGCTATATTCGCCCGGCTTTTGTTAAGAACTGTAAATAAAAATACAACATTCAGAAGCGGGTACAGCGCCGTGCGCAGTGGCTGCCAAGGCCGTGCCCGCGCTCTACGTTTGCCGCATTGGGCGCTCTGTGAGCTACAACACCAACCGGAAACAGGCTCGATTAGGAACAGTGATGATTTATCAACAATCCATGGGAAAACGCTCCAGCATCGCGACGGTCATTGCTTTGGCATTGATGGGCGCGCCTCAGGTTTACGCGCAGGAAGAGGGGGCCGAGAAGGAAAACAGCGCTTCGCAGGAAGACCAACTGGTGGTTACGGCCTCCGGATTCAAACAGAACAAGAAATATGCGCCCGCCAGTATCTCGGTTATCGATAAAAAATCTTTCGAAAAGCAAAACAGCCGCGATGTCGCCGAAGCGGTGCAGGATGTCTCCGGGGTGTTCGTCAGCAGCGGTGCCGGCAGCGAGGTGTCAGGGGATATCATGATCCGCGGCATGGACTCGAGTTACACCTCGTTCATGGTGAACAGCATCAAGCAAAATACCGGCGAGTCGCGCCCGTATGGCCAGAATATCGGTACCGAAGCCGGCTTTTTGCCGCCCTTGGCCGCCATTGAACGCATTGAGGTGATCCGCGGCCCGATGTCCTCGTTGTATGGCTCCGACTCCATTGGCGGCGTGGTCAACGTGATCACCAAAAAGCCGTTTGGCGTGCGGGAATGGATAGGATCCATTGCCGGTAACAGTTTCCTGCAGCAACATCAGGATTTCGGCAATACCCAGCAGGCCAACCTGTTCCTGATGGGGCCGCTGGTGCCTGACGTGCTGGGACTCAACCTTTCGGCGGATTACCTCGATCGCCGCGAAGATGAAAAACCCAACGCTTTCAGCAAGAACAACAAAAAGTCCCTCGACATGACGCTGGGCTTTGCCGCCAACGAAACCAACCTGTTCGACCTGAACCTCGCCAAAGGGGAGAAAAAGCGCAGTCGATCGGCCAAAGGCGGTGGCACGCCGTGGGGATGGGACTTCGATCGCGACGCACTCAGCCTGACCCACTCGGGCTGGTATGCGGAAGATACCGTCGCCACCACCAGCTATTTCCAGTATGAGAAAGGCGAATCCACCTACCACAGCGCCCAACTGGCGCCGCAGCATATTCAGACCGAGAATTACGTTCTGAACAGCCAGGCCAAGCTGAGCCTCGGCGAGCACAACCTGACTCTCGGCGGCAACTACAGCCGCGAAACGCTCAATGACGACTTCTACGCCGACAACAAACGGGCGCCGGGGATCGACCCAGTGACGAAAATTTCGCGTGACAGTTGGGCGTTGTTCGCCGAAGGGCAATGGAACATCGATGACTTCTCGCTGACCACCTCGGCGCGCATGGACCGAGATAACTATTTCGGCACTCACATTAGCCCGAAACTTTACGGCAACTGGATGCTGGACGAAGCCTGGGCGCTCAAGGGCGGGGTCTCTTCCGGCTATAAAAAACCGTCGCTACGGGAAAATTCGGATCAATTCATCACCCCGCGCGGCAGCAACCCGCCTTACCCTTACCTGTCGGTAGGCAACAGCGAACTGAAGCCAGAAACCAGCCTGAATACCGAACTGGGGTTGTACTGGAATAACAACCGCGATCTGTCTTTGGACGGCACGGTATTTTATACCGACTTCAAGGACAAGATTGCTGAAGTCAATATCTGCGAGGCGAGCGAGAATGCCCCTTGCGTGGTTAACGGTTACAGCGCTGAATCCATTGATAAATATTTCAATATCGGCAAGGCCAATGTCTACGGCGTGGAGCTCAATGCGGATTGGCAGGCCACGGATCGGCTGAACTTCAACGCCAACTACACCTTCAACAAAAGCGAGCAGAAAAACGGCGTCAATAAGGGTTATGCGCTGAACGACTTCCCGAAACACATGGCCAACTTATCCGTTAAGTGGGCGGCGGCTTCGGCGCTGGACCTGTGGTCCAAAGTCAATTATCGCAGCCGCAACGAGGATACCGGCGACCATACCCGTTATGGCGCTTATGCTCTGCTGGACGCCGGGGTCATTTACCGCCTGGACAAGCACACTCAGGTGATGGCCGGCGTGTATAACATTTTCGATACCGCACCCAAGCGCACCACCAGTTGGGGCGAATATCCGCAGCTTGAAGGACGCCGTTACAACCTTGGCTTGCGCGTGGATTTCTAAACGTTTTTGAGCGATTTACCCGGCCGCTTGCCGGCAGCGGCCGGTATTTTGCGGCGCAGCACCGGCTTTTATGCTTTCTGCACGTGGTAGCGATGACGCTTATCGCAACGGGGAATATGCCGAAATGCCCTTGGGTAGGATTAATACGAAAATGTGCGCCAACCCCGGTTTCCGTGGCCGGCATCGTTCCCGAAAGGCTTCACTTGCTCAAAAAACAGGCGTAGAATTCGCTTCGTCTAATAATTGAGGTTGTAAAGTATTATGGTTGATCGTGAGTTAGGAAACTGGAAAGACTTCATCGATGAGATGTTGGGTAACTGACACTGCGTTGAAACTGAATACCCGTCGCATTTCAAATTGCAGCGTTGTTGGCTGCACTGGCTCACCCCAGTTACTTACCGGAGTAAGCGCCTGGAGATGAGCAAGCTGGCCGCCTAGCCGCAATGTGAAATTCATAGGGTATAGGGTATGGTTTATTTGTCGGTATTTGAAACACCTTGGGAACGACATTCTCGTTCAAGATAAAGCAGCATCGGTTTGCCGATGCTGCTTTTTTATGCCTGCTATTCCGCGTTTTCCGCGTTTGACGCCGGCAAGGGTTTACCCGGGAAGCGGCGCCGCACCAGCACAAAGAACAGCGGCACGAAGAAGATCGCCAGCAGGGTGGCGGATATCATGCCGCCCATGACCCCGGTGCCGACCGCATGCTGGCTGCCGGAGCCGGCACCGCTGCTGATGGTCATCGGCAATACGCCGAAGATAAAGGCCAGCGAGGTCATCAAAATCGGCCGCAGGCGCATGCGTGAGGCTTCCAGCGTGGCGGACAGCAAATCCTGCCCTTTGTGATTCAGCTCGTTGGCGAATTCGACGATCAGAATGGCGTTCTTCGCCGACAACCCGATGATGGTCAGCAACCCAACCTGGAAGTAAACGTCATTCTCCAGCCCGCGCAGCCAGGTCGCGGCGACGGCGCCAATCACCCCGAGCGGCACCACCAGCATCACCGAGAACGGAATCGACCAACTCTCGTACAGCGCAGCCAGACACAGGAACACAATCAGCAACGAGAGAGCGTACAGCGCAGGCGCCTGTGAGCCGGAGAGCCGTTCCTGATAGGACATGGCGGTCCATTCCAGGCCGAAGCCTGTCGGTAGTTGGCTGACGATTTTCTCCATTTCGGCCATGGCGGTGCCGGTGCTGACGCCTTCCGCCGCCTCGCCGACGATCTCCACCGCCGAGCTGCCGTTGTAACGTTCCAGGCGCGGGGAGCCATATTCCCAATGTGAGGTCGAGAAGGCCGAGAACGGCACCATGCCGCCTGCGCTGTTGCGCACATACCATTTGTCGATATCGCCAGGCAGCATGCGGAACGGCGCGGCGGCTTGCACGTACACCTTTTTCACCCGGCCGCGATCGACAAAGTCGTTGACATAGGTCGAGCCCCAGGCGGTGGACAGCGTGTTGTTGATGTCATCGACAGCCACGCCGAGCGCTTGCGCCTTGCGTTGATCAATATTGATTTGCAACTGCGGGCTGTCGTCCAGGCCGTTATGGCGAACGCGAGCCAGCAGCGGGTTGTCCCCCGCCAATTGCAGCAGTTGGTCGCGCGCCGCCATCAGCTTGGCGTGGCCCAGCCCGGCGTGGTCTTCCAACTCCATATCGAAGCCGGCGGAGTTGCCCAGGCCGGTAATCGCTGGTGGGCTGCTGGCAATCACCCGCGCCTCGTTAATCTTGCTGAACGCATGGGTGGCGCGTTCGATGATATCGAAAGAGGTATTGGCGCCGGAAGTGCGCAGATCCCAGTCTTTCAAACGGATAAACATGCGCGCCACGTTCTGCCCGTTGCCGCCCGGCCCGGCACCGATGGTGGAGAATACCGACAGCACATCCTGCTTTTCTTTGGTCAGGAAGTAGTGCTCGACTTTTTCCACCACTTTGGCGGTCTGTTGCAGGGTAGAACCCGGCGGCAATTGCACCTGTACGGTGAATACCCCGCGGTCTTCCTGTGGCAGAAACGAGCTCGGTAGCTTGATGAACAGCAGCGCCATGCCGGCGAGCAGCAGCAGATAAATCGCCATATAGCGCAAGCTGAAATGCAGCACGCGCGCCACGCCGCGCTCGTAGCGATCGGCATTGCGATTGAACATGCGGTTGAACCAACCGAAGAAGCCGCGCTTGCCGTGGTGATGGCCCTTGGCGAGCGGCTTGAGCAGCGTGGCGCACAGGGCAGGGGTCAGGATCATCGCCACCAATACTGACAGCACCATGGAGGACACGATGGTGATCGAGAACTGGCGATAAATCGCGCCGGTAGTGCCGCCGAAGAACGCCATCGGGATAAACACCGCCGACAGCACCATGGCGATCCCGACCAGCGCGCCCTGGATCTGCCCCATGGATTTACGCGTGGCCTCGCGCGGCGGCAGGCCCTCTTCGCTCATCACCCGCTCGACGTTCTCCACCACCACGATGGCGTCATCCACCAGCAGGCCGATCGCCAGCACCATGGCGAACATGGTCAGGGTGTTGATGCTGAATCCGAAGGCGGAAAGAATGGCGAAGGTGCCCAGCAATACGACCGGCACGGCGATAGTGGGGATCAGCGTAGCGCGGAAGTTCTGCAAGAACAGGTACATCACCAGGAACACCAGCACAATGGCTTCCAGCAGGGTTTTCACCACGTCTTTGATGGAGGCCTTAACGAACGGGGTGGTTTCATAGGCGACCTTCGCCTCCAGCCCGTGCGGGAAATACTGCGACAGCTCGGCGATTTTGTCCTTCACCAACTGGTCGGTCTGCAGCTCGTTGGCGCCGGAAGCCAGCTTGATGTTCATGCCGGCGGCCTGCATGCCGTTATAACGGCTGAGGAAGTCATAGTTTTCGCCGCCCAGCTCGATGGTTGAGACGTCGCCCAGCGTCACCAGCGAACCGTCCTGATTGACCCGCAGGGTGATTTGCTTGAACTGTTCCGGCGTCTGCAGTTGCGACTGGGCGTTAATGGTGGCGTTAAGCGCCTGCTTGTCGACGGACGGCGTGCCGCCGAGCTGGCCGACCGCCACCTGGGCATTCTGGGACTTGATGGCAGCTACCACGTCCTCAGTAGTGAGCTGGTAACTGGTCAGCTTGTTGGGATCGAGCCAGATGCGCATGGCGTACTGCGAACCGTAAACGTCCATGCTGCCCACGCCGTTGATGCGGCTGAGCGGATCTTGCAGATTGGACACCAGATAATCGGCGATATCCTGTTTGTCCATGCTGCCGTCGGTCGAGACGAACGCCACCATCATCAGCGTGGTATCACCGGATTTTGATACCGTCACGCCCTGAGTTTGCACCGCCTGCGGCAGCCGTTTAATCGCCGCCTGCAACTGGTTTTGCACCTGCTGCATCGCCTCGTTGGGATCGGTGCCGGCCTCAAAGGTCAGCGTCACCGTGGCTCGCCCGGTGTTGGTGCTCTGCGACGACATGTACATCATGTTGTCCAGACCGGTCATGTTCTGTTCGATAATCTGGGTAACGGTATTTTCCAGCGTTTGCGCTGAGGCGCCAGGGTAAGTGGCGCTAATGCGAACGTTCGGCGGCGCGAGGTCCGGATACTGTTCAACGGGTAGGGAAAAGATCGCCAAAGCGCCGGTCAGGCAAAGAATAATTGCCAAAACCCAGGCGAAAATCGGGCGATCAATAAAAAAATTGGCCATGCAGCGCGAACCTCGTTATGACTTGTTCTATCTTTAAGACGCATCTGGATTGCGTTTACCAGTGGCTGGGAAGGATTCCGGCGTTACTGCACTTTACTCGCGAAGGGGGAGTAAAGCGTGGAGAAAAAAAGGAGATAATGTAAATAACGGTAGTAGAAACCGGCAATGACGTCCCGGCGACAGTGAAAAGCATCATTAAGACAATTTTATGACTATCAAGGGCCTGGCCGATCAAGGTTCCCGGAAAATAATCAGGACTCACCGCAAAGCAGGAGCTTGGCATGGAAATTAACCCGGTATTTGCCCGACGCCTTTATCTGTGTTGGCTGATCAGTCACAGTGAGCGGCCGAACGTCCCGCGTCTGATGGAAGTGACCGGCTGGCCGCGCCGTACTCTGCAAGACGTGCTGAAAGCCTTGCCTGGTCTGGGGGTGGAGCTGCAGTTTGTGCAGCAAGGCGTGCGCAATAACGACGGTTTTTACCAGTTGGAAAACTGGGGGCCACTCAACAAGAGCTGGATCCACCAGCATCATCAGACGCTGCTGGCCGCCATCGAGTAAACTTTCCCCGGCATGCCGGGGGAAGCATCATTGACTTTTGTGTTCCAGATACATCACCGTCGCCGCCACGCGTGAACGGACGTCCAGTTTGCGCAGCATGTTGCGGATATGCACTTTCACCGTTTCTTCGGAAATGTGCAGTTGTGCCGCCACCTGTTTGTTGGACATACCGCGCGCCACTTCCTGCAAGACGTCCAGCTCGCGTTCGGTCAGTTCGGCGAAGGGATCGTGCTGTTCGCTGCGGGATGACAGATAGTCCGCCACCGCATCGCTGATCACGTTCTGGCCTTCCGCCGCCGCGCGAATATGTTCCAGCAGCTGTTCCGGCTCACTGTCTTTCAGCAGATAACCGTCGGCGCCGGCGTCGATCAGCGCATAGACGTCGCTGCGTGAATCGGACACCGTCAGTACGATGATGCGCGCATCGACGGCCTCATTGCGCAGCGCTTTCAACGTGTCCAGGCCGGACAGCCCTTTCATATTCAGATCGAGCAGGATCACGTCCGGCGTGTGCTGCAACGCGAGGGCAATGGCCTCGTTGCCGTCACTGGCTTCAGCCACCACGGTAAACCACGGGTCCAGCCCCAGCAGCTGTTTGATGCCGCGGCGCATCAGAGGATGGTCGTCGACGATCAATACTCGGTAATTCTTCATCACCATGACATATGCTCCCTGTAGCGAGTAAAGCCACTCAAACACGCTGTGCAGCGCGCTTCACAGTGGGACAGACTCTTATATACCCTTCATACTTCAAGCCGCCTCTTTGTTGGCTGCGTTTTCTCACCCGAATCACTTACTTGAGTAAGCTCATCGGGCTTCGGCCACTTGCCGCCGCGATGCAACTCGAATTATTTTGGGTATAAATAAAATAGTGGCAATTGGTGCCACGAACATCCTGAAATAGCCTTCATCCCCGCCTAAAACGTGACGGGGACGAATGGCCCCGATTTATGGCGGAAAAGTCAACCGGACTTCCGTGCCCTTGGGTTCACCTCGCTGGATGAGCAGCGTGCCTCCCAGCCGCGCGGCGCGTTCGCTCATGATGCTCAACCCATAATGGCCTTCCGGCTCGCTCAGGCTGGCGATGCCGCAGCCGTCGTCAACAATGCTGATGGCATTATCACCGCTCGCGGTGACCTCGCAACGGATCACTATCTCCCGCGCATCGGCATGTTTGATGGCGTTGACCACCGCTTCCCGCACAATCTGCAGCGCATGTACCTGTTGTTGAGCATCGAGCGCCTGGGAGGAAAGCCGACAGTGTAACTGAATCCGAGCGCCGGTTAGAACCTTTAATGGTGCCAGCAATTGGTGCAGAGCGGCGTTCAAATCGGCCTCCTGAATGTTCAGGCGGAAGGTGGTCAGCAACTCGCGCAACTGGCGGTAGGCGTCGGCCAGCGCGCGGTCAAAATCGTTAATGATCTCCTGCGCCTGCGGTGAACCGCCCGCCAGCGTGCGTTTCAGCAACGTCAACTGAATGCGCAAAAACGACAGCGCCTGGGCCAATGAATCGTGCAGCTCGCGGGCGATGGTGGCACGCTCTTCCATCAGCAAAAACTGCATGTGCCGTTTCTGCGCGCGATTGAAATAAACGCCGCGGCTCAGCATGTTAGCCACGCTTTGCATCAAATGCGGATGCGGCGGTTGATCCTGGTGCTGCCAGCACAGTTCCCCCAGCGGCTTGCCGTCCTGAACGATGGTAAGCCGCTGCCAGGCCTGCGTTGGCGACGGCGTGCCGCTGGTCAGTTGCCATTCGCTGAGGCTGTCCGCCACGTTCAGCCGGATGCAGAGCAACTGCTCGCTCTGGCGCACGATGTGCAGGACCTGCTCAAAGGCCTGCCGGCCAATTTGCCGCACGCTCAGCGCCTGTGAGCAGTTGTAGAGTACTTCGAGCGTCTCGTTCGCCTGTTGCAAACGCTGGGTTTTCTCCTGAACCTTTAACTCAAGAGACTGATACAGCTTGGCCAGATCGTCCGACATGGCGGCAAAGGCCTGCGACAGCACGCCCAACTCGTTCGGCAGCGCAATATCCAACTGCGGGTGGTGAAAATCTCGCTGTTGCACGCGCTGGCTGGCATCCACCAGGTGTTTCAGCGGCGCCACGACCTGGCGGCGCATAAAGCGGATGCAAAACAGCACCAGCCCGATAATGGCGATATAACCCACCACGCTGATGGTCGCCACTATGGCCAGCTTGAGTTCGGAATAGCGTTGCAGCGCTAAAACGAAATGGTCAATCTGGTTAACGTAACCGGCGACGTTGGCCTGATAGTCTGCCGACTGCCCGGCCTGGATCTGCCGCGCCAGCCGCTGCCAGGTTTGCTGCAGCGACAGGTATTTCTCACGGACGTCGGCAGGCACGTAAAAACGATCCAGCTTTTGCAGCGCCGGGGCCTGCAGGGATTGTTGATATTGCTGAAGATGCTGATCCAGCCCCGTAGCCTGCCGGGTGAGATCGTAAGCCAACCGATAACTCTGCATACGCAGCGAACCGGCGATATTTATCGCTTCGGCGTCACGCAGGCTGCCGGCGACGGTGGTCAACGCCAGCCCGGTGGAGATCACGGACAAAATAACGATGCAAAACAGCGCCTTGGCCAGGCTGCCGGTCACTGAACGTTTAACAAGCAATCACGGATCCTTTTCTCACGGGCGATGCGCATCGTCAGGTTTCATTCGAAAGCAAAATTATAAGTTTTGCAACTAAAATTCGCCGGGTTTTATCTCAAGATGTAAGCAACGGAAAAAACGCGCGTTGTATAATTAAATAGATAGCGAATCAGCGAAAAGAGGGCGGCTAACTGCTCTTAAGCACAGTAATAGATTGATCTGGCGCAAGCTACCCCCGCATTTACCCCTTTAGGGTGATTATATACCCCTCGGACACCTCTTATTTTACCCCCGTATTTTTCAGGGTTTTAAATCCATAGGCTATAGCCGCTGCCCGCAAACTGGCGTGTGGGTATGTTTGCAACCTCAAGGATAAACAGCATGACTGTATTGTCGCGGCGCAGGCTGCTCGGCGGACAATGGCGTCTCTCTTCGGCGGCGATCCGCCCCCCGTGGTCGCATCAAGAATCCCTTTTCATTGCCGGTTGCACCCGCTGCCAGGCTTGCATTCGCGCCTGTGAAACCGGCGTGCTGATCGGCGGCAGCGGTGGCTTTCCCGAGATTGATTTCCAGCGGGCGGAATGCACGTTTTGCGGGCGTTGCGCACAGGCCTGCGAAGCGCCGCTGTTTCGCCCGCTGGCGGAAACCCCTTGGCGGCAATATGCGGCGTTTGGCGCCGATTGCCTGGCGCGCAGGGGCGTTGAATGCCGCAGTTGCCAGGACAGTTGCGAGCCGCAGGCGATCCGCTTTCGGCCGCGGCTGGGCGAGATGGCGCAGCCGATGCTGGATACGACGGCCTGCAACGGCTGCGGCGCCTGTGTCGCCGGCTGCCCGGCGAATGCCGTCACCCTAATCCGGAGCGAAAACAATGAATAACGAATGGCACGTAAGCGGGCTGGTGGTACAGGCCCGGCCGGAAAACATTCCGCGGCTTGTCACGGCGCTGCTGGCGATCACGGACACGGAAATCCCGGTGCAGGATCGTCCGCAGGGCAAGCTGGTGGTCGTGATGCAGGCGGCTTGCTCCCAGGCGCTGCTGGAAAAAATTGAGTCAGTGCGCAATCTGGACGGCGTGCTGGCGGTATCGCTGGTTTATCACCAGCAGGACTTGCAAGGTGAGGTAACGCCATGAAACTCAGTCGTCGAGCCTTCATGAAGGCTAACGCCGCGGTGGCCGCTGCGGCGGCGGCCGGGCTGACTATTCCAACGGTAGCACAGGCGGTGGCGGGCAGCGCGGATGCCATCAAATGGGACAAGGCGCCCTGTCGCTTCTGCGGCACCGGTTGCGGTGTGCTGGTCGGCACCCAAAATGGCCGCATCGTCGCCTCGCAGGGGGATCCGGATGCGGCGGTCAACCGTGGATTGAGCTGCATCAAAGGCTATTTCCTGCCGAAAATCATGTACGGCAAAGATCGTCTGACCCAGCCGCTGCTGCGCATGAAAGCCGGCCAGTACCATAAAGAAGGCGAGTTTACCCCCATCAGTTGGGAACAGGCTTTCGACATCATGGCCGAAAAATTCAAACAGGCTTTGAAGGAGAAGGGGCCCGACGCTGTGGGTATGTTCGGCTCCGGCCAGTGGACGGTGTGGGAAGGCTATGCCGCCGCCAAACTGTTCAAAGCCGGGTTGCGCACCAATAACCTGGATCCGAACGCCCGCCATTGCATGGCTTCGGCGGTGGTGGGCTTCATGCGCACCTTCGGCATGGACGAGCCGATGGGCTGCTATGACGATATCGAGCAGGCTGACGCCTTCGTGCTGTGGGGCTCCAACATGGCGGAAATGCACCCGATCCTGTGGTCGCGCATTACCGATCGCCGTTTGAGCAACGAGAAGGTCAACGTGTCGGTGCTGTCGACGTATGAGCACCGCAGCTTCGAACTGGCGGATAACGGCATGGTGTTCACGCCGCAGACCGATCTGGCGATCATGAACTACATCGCCAACTACATCATTCAAAACAACGCGGTAGATCAGGATTTCCTCAATCGGCACGTCAACTTCCGCCGGGGGGCGACGGATATCGGTTACGGCCTGCGCCCGACCCACCCGCTGGAAAAAAAGGCGAAAAATCCAGGTTCGGATGCCTCCGAACCTATGAGTTTCGACGAGTACAAGGCTTTCGTGGCGGAATACACGCTGGAAAAAGTCGCCAAAATGAGCGGCGTGCCGGAAGACCAACTGGAAGCGCTGGCGAAGCTGTATGCCGATCCGAACATCAAGGTGGTGTCGTACTGGACCATGGGCTTCAACCAGCATACGCGCGGCGTCTGGGCCAATAACCTGTGCTACAACCTGCACCTGTTGACCGGCAAGATCGCCAAACCAGGCTGTGGGCCGTTCTCGTTGACCGGCCAACCTTCCGCTTGCGGCACCGCGCGCGAGGTAGGCACCTTTGCCCACCGTCTGCCGGCCGACATGGTGGTCACCAACGAAAAGCACCGCCAGACAGCCGAGCGGAAATGGCAGTTGCCGGCCGGCACCCTTCCGGCAAAAGTCGGGCTGCATGCGGTAGCGCAGGACCGTGCGCTGAAAGACGGCAAGCTGAACGCTTACTGGGTGATGTGCAACAACAACATGCAGGCCGGGCCGAACATCAACGAGGAACGGATGCCGGGTTGGCGCGATCCGCGCAACTTTGTGGTGGTGTCGGATCCTTATCCGACCGTCAGCGCCCTGGCCGCCGACCTGATCCTGCCGACCGCCATGTGGGTGGAGAAAGAGGGCGCTTACGGCAACGCGGAGCGCCGCACCCAGTTCTGGCGCCAGCAGGTGAAAGCGCCGGGCGAGGCCAAATCCGATCTGTGGCAGCTGGTGGAGTTCGCCAAGCGTTTCACGGTGGAAGAGGTGTGGCCGGCGCAACTGCTGGAACAAAACCCGCAATACCGGGGCAAAACGCTGTACGACGTCCTGTTCGCCAACGGTGAGGTGAATAAATACCCGCTGACGGAAATCCCGGCGGACCAGCTCAACGATGAAGCGCGCGCCTTTGGCTTCTATCTGCAAAAAGGGTTGTTCGAAGAATATGCCGGCTTTGGCCGTGGCCACGGCCACGATCTGGCGGCGTTCGATATGTACCATCAGGCGCGCGGCCTGCGTTGGCCGGTGGTCGACGGTAAAGAGACGCTGTGGCGCTACCGCGAAGGTACCGATCCTTATGTCAAAGCGGGGGAAGCGGTGCGTTTCTACGGCAAACCGGACGGCAAGGCGGTGATCTTCGCGCTGCCGTTTGAACCGGCGGCGGAAAGCCCGGACGGCGAATACGACCTTTGGCTGTCTACCGGCCGGGTGCTGGAACACTGGCATACCGGTTCTATGACCCGGCGGGTGCCGGAGCTGCATCGCGCCTTCCCGGAGGCGGTGCTGTTTATCCATCCTCTGGATGCCAAGAGCCGTAATCTGCGCCGTGGCGACAAAGTCAAAGTGTTGTCGCGCCGTGGCGAGGTGATCAGCACGGTCGAAACCCGTGGTCGCAATCGTCCGCCGCGTGGGTTGGTGTATATGCCGTTCTTTGATGCCGCGCAGTTGGTGAACACCCTGACGCTGGACGCCACCGATCCGCTATCGAAAGAGGTCGATTTCAAGAAATGCGCGGTGAAGCTGGAGAAGGTGTGAGTGCGCCTCGGTGCGTTCAACACCCATTTTATTACCCGGGAGCCAAATAAAAATGAAAAGCCCTGTCGTGAAAAAGACGCTTGTCCTGTGGGCGGCGGCGTTGTCGCTGGCGTTTGCCGGCCTGGCCTTTGCCGCCGGCGATGTCGATCTCAGCCAGTCGCCGGAGGTGTCCGCCACCGCCGTCGGGCCAATCTCCACGCCTAAACAGCAGGAACGGATGGCGCTGAACTATGTCAATCAGCCGCCGATGATCCCGCACAGCGTGGACGGTTATCAGGTCAGCAAAAACACCAACCGCTGCCTGCAGTGCCACGGGGTGGAGCATTACCGCACCACAGGCGCGCCGCGTATCAGCCCGACACACTTTATGGATCGTGATGGCTGGGTGCTGAGCGACGTCGCGCCGCGCCGTTATTTCTGCCTGCAGTGCCACGTGCCGCAAACCGATGCGGCGCCGATTGTCGGCAATGATTTCCAGCCCATGCCGGGCTTTGGGCGCTAAACGGAGGCCTTATGGCAGAACCTGATCACACCCCGACCGAAAAAAAAGCCGGCCCGTTGCTGCGGCTGTGGCGCTGGTGGCGCAGGCCCAGCCGCCTGGCCCTGGGCACGTTGTTGCTGCTGGGTTTTGGTTCCGGGATTATCTTCTGGGGCGGTTTTAATACCGGCATGGAAGCGGCGAATACCGAGCAGTTCTGTATCGGTTGTCACGAAATGCGCGAAAACGTGTATGAGGAATACATGGGCACGGTGCATTACAACAACCGCAGCGGCGTGCGCGCCACCTGCCCGGATTGCCACGTGCCGCACGAGTGGGCACCGAAAATGCTGCGCAAACTGAAGGCCAGCAAGGAACTGTACGCCAAGGCGTTCGGCCTGATCGATACGCCGCAGAAGTTTGACCAGCACCGATTGGCGATGGCCAGCAACGAATGGGCGCGGATGAAGGCCAACGATTCGCAGGAGTGCCGTAACTGCCATAACTTCGAGTATATGGACTTCACCGCGCAAAAAACCGTGGCGGCAAAGATGCATGACAAGGCGGTAACCGAAGGTAAAACCTGTATCGATTGCCATAAGGGCATTGCCCACAAGTTGCCGGATATGCGCGACGTCCCCAACGGGTTTTAAACTCTTCAAGACCCATAGCCCCGCCGCTCTCCCGGAGCCGCGGGGGTTTTTGTTGCAAATCCGTTGTCGCTTGAGGACTCAATCGCGGTATCATTTTTGCGATCCAGCTAACGGAAAAGAAGAAGGGTTCATGTCGGCGAAAATTGAGAATGTGAAAAAAGAGCTGCTGTCGAATAATTGGTATGTGCTGCACAAGTACACCTTTGATTTGAAGCGCAAGGATGGCGGTTCCGTTCAGCAGATGCGCGAGGTGTACGATCGCGGCAATGGCGCCACCATTTTGCTGTATAACCGCGCCAAGGGTACGGTGGTGCTGACCAATCAGTTCCGCATGCCGACCTACGTCAACGGCAACGACAGCGGCATGCTGCTGGAAGCCTGCGCCGGCCTGCTGGACGCCGACTCCCCGGAGCAGTGCGCGCGCCGTGAAGCGGTGGAGGAAACCGGTTTTCAGGTCGGTGACGTGAAGAAGATTTTCGAGGCCTACATGTCGCCGGGCGGCGTGACCGAGATCGTGCATTTCTTTATCGCCGAATACCATGACGATGAGCGCCGTGCTGCCGGCGGTGGTATCGAAGACGAAGATATCGAAGTGGTGGAGCTGCCGTTCACCGAGGCGGTGGCGATGATCGCCGACGGCAGGATCAAAGACGGCAAAACCATTATGCTGCTGCAATACCTGCAAATTCACCGAATTATGGCATAAAAAAGCCCGGCATATTTGCCGGGCCTGGCGTTGTCATGTTCAGGGCGCGGCCTGCGCCGCCCCTGCCGTGACTTACTTCAGCAGCGCCTGCGCCCTGGCCACCACGTTGTCCACGGTGAAACCGAACTCCTTGAACAGCTGGTCTGCCGGGGCCGACTCGCCAAAGGTGGTCATGCCCACGATGGCGCCGTTCAGGCCCACATACTTGTACCAGTAATCCGCGATACCCGCTTCCACCGCCACGCGCGCCGAAACTGCCGCCGGCAGCACCGATTCACGGTAGGCCGCATCCTGCTTGTCGAACGCGTCCGTCGACGGCATCGACACCACGCGCACTTTCGTGCCCGCTGCGCTCAGCTTGTCTGCCGCTTCCACCGTGATGCCCACTTCCGAACCGGTCGCAATCAAAATCACTTCCGGCGTGCCCGCACAGTCTTTCAGCACGTAGCCGCCGCGGTACACGTTCGCCAGTTGTTCGGCGGTGCGTGGCTGCTGGGTCAGGTTCTGGCGCGAGAAAATCAGCGTGGTCGGGCCGTCGTTGCGCTCGATGCCGTACT